>VFQN01000408.1_pt1 | contig 84050 bp, 119 predicted proteins | sample 3512371 | NCBI WGS metagenome assembly VFQN01 (sample SAMN10412370, study PRJNA504923) | tailings metagenome | isolation source: Replicate 2 from Balatoc abandoned mine | place: Philippines: Itogon, Benguet | collected 2017-08-28
AATAGGTCTCCGATAATCCCATAACCCTTCTCCTGAAAAAAAAAAAAAAAAAAAAACCAACCTGTACCACCCTGCCACCACCCCGCTGCCAGCCTGCTACCAGGGCTTGTACGCCACCACCTCGATGCCCAGCGTCCCGCCGCCGTTGTCCACGTACCACAGTGTGCGCTCTGTCCACCTAGGCACACAGGGCGGGCACAGCGAGCACGGGGTTAATACACACGGGTTAATACACATGCCGTTGTCCACGCACCAAAGCGTGCTCTCCGTCCAGGCGTCCACCAAGGCACACAGGCCACACACAGAGTGGGGTAATACACAGTGAATCTCGGACATGTGTATGTGCAGGTCAACACTGGCACGTGACGTACGGCGGGCGGGCGGGCGGGCGGAAGTCTGTACGGCGCAACCTCGGCGGCAATGTCAGCCCTTAGCTACGCACTCTGCGCCGGCGTTTCTGCAACCTTTAAAGTTCTGCAGACATCGGCCCTTCCGGCCTGGGCCCGACGATGCAAGCCAGGTGCAGGTTGGGCATAGCCCCCGCATGGTTACATAGCAAGCGCACCTCCCCCCTATCCGCAACCCACGCAGACCCATTCGGGTACCGCTCACTTGTCCTACGTGTAAGGGAAGGTAAGGTAAGGTGTAATTCCTCGTGAATTATCTGTCTATCTGTCTTGCTCGCTTATTACCCACTTGTCCACGATGACGCCGTTGTTGGCTGCCGCCATGAGGGCAGCGATGCCCCGGATGTGGCGCAGACCAAAGGAGGTGCAGTCGGACACGTGGGCCACCTCGAAGCCGGCGGCCTGGGGCGCGCAGGAACAGGCGGGGAGCGGCGTCGGATAGGGCCAGGGGTCAGGTGGCGGCAGGCAACACGACTTGCGATGGTACACATAAAGGGGTGAAAAAAAAACAAAATACATGAAGGGATGGCGGACAAGTGGGCCAGCTCGAAGCCGGCAGCCTGGGGCGGGCAGGTACCGGGGAGGAGGCGGTAATCAGTACCGGTAGGGCTTGGGCGGCGGTGGGCAACATACCCTGCAACAAGGAAAAGTACTCATAAAGGGCGGCGGGCCACCTCGACGGGTCACCTCGAAGCCGGCAGCCTGGGGCGGGCAGGGACCAGCACCGGCAAGGGGTAGGATTTGGCGCGGTGGGCATGCAGATACCCAGCAACTGTTCAAGCCGCCTTGGAATGGCGGCGGCCGCATGGACCAAGGAACAAGTGCATGTTGCCCCACATCCGCATACAACGCAACACATGTCTTCTACCAGAAAGTGTGGCCCTTGGCTCCGACGATCGCACCCACCGCCGCAACAGCCCATGCAACTATCGCCCCCCAACAACGTGTGGCTCTTCCAGTACACATGGCGGCCGGCCCCCACGACGGCCCCCGCATGCCCCATCACCCCTGCAGCGGTCGCATATGCTCTTGCAATAGTGTGTGCCTCCTCTTAAATTTCTGGCCCCCACGACGGCACACCAATCTGTAGGTCTTCCAGGTAGCCCTCGTGCGCCATTACTATCCCGATACCACTGCAGCGACCGCACATGCTATTACGTTAACCGCCTATAACATGTGCCTCTTCCAAACCTTCTTCACACCCGCACGCACCTTGAGGTCTCCCACGTAGCGCTCGTTCGCCACCACCATCCCACTACCGCTACACCGGTGCCAACATGCCGCCTCCAGATCTTCTGACACCCTGGGCCCTGGTCCCTGGACCCTGGGCCCAGAACCGACACCCACCTGTAGGTCCTCCAGGTAGCACTCGTGCGACAGGCGGGGTGAGCCCGTGATGGGGTCCTGCCAGTACTGCTGCAGCAGCTGCGGCGGCCAGCCGGGGCCCGGGATCCAATGGTGCCCGAAGTGGAACAGGCCGCCGGGGCGCAGCACGCGGAGCACCTCGCTGGGAGGGAGGGTAGGGCAGCGGGGGCATGCAACATGTAAAGAAGGGATGGCGTTGCGGAGCACCTCGCTGGGCAGGGTACAGGTGCGGGGAATCCGGTAATGTTGATGTGGGCACGTCATCGGGGCGAAGTGGGTGCAGAACACGCGGTAATGGCTGCCGCAGGCGCATGGCGACGGCGTGCGTGGTTGCGGATGGGCGTGGAATGCGTCCAACTGCAAAGCAGGTGCATGAGCGGAGTGGTGCCCGAAGTGGAACAGGCCGCCGGGGCGCAGCACGCGGAGCACCTCGCTGGGATGGGAGGGCAGGGCTAAACGCTCGAGAAAGGACTGATACGTCAGTCCGCAAACCAAGTACAGGACCAAGTAAGGCGGCCGCCAGGTTGGTACGGCACAGCTCCAGGATGGACAAAAGCACCTAAGCGCCCATTGCACAACAGCTCATATGTGCGTGTCGTACACAGTACCACTGCCGTACGTACCGGAACGCGTGCAGTCTGTCCGGATTGGCCAGCCCGTCCGGGTCCTGCCCGTACACCACGTCGTACGAGCAGGACGGAAGCGGCATGTAGTGTACGGACGCGTGCGCAAACCGTACCAGGTCCGACACGGACTGGTACGACAGGTGCAGCCGTACGGAGGGGTCCGCGGCGGCACCGTCGTTGTCAACGGGCTGGATGTGAACGCGTACGACGGGCGGGTGCTGCTCCGCCCGTGCGCGTGCGACCTGGTACGAGGGGGGATCGGTCATCGGTGTCATGAGGGAGAGAGACCGGCGCGCCGGGGAGTACTCTGTGGGCAAGGGATCCCCGCAGCAGTGGTACAGAGAGAGCACCGCATTCGGGGGGCAGCCCCGGGTCAAACCACCGAGACGGAAGGCCAGCTGTGGAACGTCCCCTGGCAAATAAAGCTGGGCTACAGCATCTGCAGCAGCCTCCATCCTCCACCATGTTGAGATGCGCAGCGAAGGGCGTCTTCCGCAGCGCACCGTCTTGGATTGGTGCTCTTCGACGTGGCGACGCGCCTGACATGCGTACCGGTAGTGCTGACGTGCGTGGTACGGCTCGCCCTTGAGTGGGTCCCTGCTCCCTGCCCGCCATGCCCACGCCCTCCACCTCCCAGCCCACGCCCAAGGACCGTACGGCCCAGGTCCTCCTGCGCTGCCAATCAAGCTGGTTACACCTTGTTAACACACAGGGACACGCCCGTACCTTGGTGGCCGTCTCCACGATGTCCACGCCCGTCACCTCCCAGCCCTCCTTGGCCGCGAACCACACCGCGGTGGCGCCCTCCCCGCAGCACAGGTCCTGCACAGAGCGAAGGGAAGAGAGGGCCGGCGCGTATGCGCAGCCACAAAGTGTGGGAATGCGGGCTTTGCGGGGCTCCGGCACCGCAAATGGTACGGTGTCGCGGACAGCAACGGGTACGGTGCTGCAGCGTTTGCGTTTGCTTGGTGTGCAGTGTTGGCTGTATGGTGTTGGGTGTCACGCGTAGGGCGATGCAGCCCGGCATCGCACTTTCGCACTGCTGTACGTGAGGGCCCATCCATCCGGGTCGACATGGCCATACGGCGTGGCCAGGAATATGCTGCACTGCGCTGCACGTGAAAGCGCCAGTCATGTATGCCACCTACAGTCTTAGCACTGCACGGCCGCCCCCTGCTTCAAGCCACCAGCGCCATGTTCCCACAGGGTTTTGTAGTGGCATGTTCCACGACAATGCGCATCGGCAGTACGCGAGTATTGGGGGTGTGCCAGTGGACCCACCAGCGCGCGGGTTATGGGCTGCAGCCTGCTGTGTGTCTTGATGTCCTGCAGCATGCGGCGGGTGCGTGGCCAGCCGCCGGCGTGCAGCTGTTCCCGCGGCTCGGGCCAGAACCTGGGGGTTAGGGGTAGGGAGCAGGAGAGCTGGTGTGCGAGTTGTGGTCATACTTGTCTGAACGGGACACGTAGCCTGCCTGTTGATTTGGAGTATGGTAGCAGTCTTTCTGGTGGGCACAGCCGGTGTGGGCATGAGGAGCACCGCTGTTCGTGTGGCCAGGGGTGATCAGGAGGTGCGAGTTCCGGGGCTCCCGGTTGGGGCGGGCGATGGCGTACAGCTGCTCCCGCGGCTCGGGCCAGAACCTGGGGGGTAGGGGGAGCGAGAGAATGCAGGGGTAGAGGGAGGGCGTGCAGGGGTGCTTGTGTGAGTTAGTGGTTGTGGGCCTGTTGGTGTGCAGGAGACGCATAGCCTGCGATGATGACAGGTAGGCGCGTAGGGATACCCGTGATAGATTGTTGTGTAAACATTGGCATGGAGGACGGAGGCACGTAGTGTGACTGTTGGTGCACACACAGTGAGCGTGGTGACAATGCTGACGGTGGGTAGGGCCGGCAGGGCGTGAGGAGAAGTTATAGGGTGGCCAGGGGTGCAGTAAATGCGGGTTTCGGGGCTCGGGGGCGGGCGACGGCGGATTGGCGGGCATGGGAAGGCTAGGCCCGGTACCAATGTGCAGTTGAGCTTCAGGAAGGCATCCAGTCCAATAACCGCCATCTACCCCCTTGTCCGGTCGCCGCCTGCCCCACCCCGCCCCAACCGAGTCCAACTGTTGCAATCTCACACCACCCACTTGGACAGGCGGTCATGGAACCCTTCATTGTACACCTCGTAGTCGCTGGCACCTGATACGGGTGGAAGCGGCCCATGGGCGGTCATTGGTGGGGCAAGCAGCATACCGTACGGCACAGAGCGCGCACACCGTGTGACCGATGGTGCATGCAACGTGCGTGATTGCTTGATTGCTGCATCAAGAGCACGAGCAAACACTTCCGGCTATCTGCACGTTCAAGTTTGGCTAGTGGTGCCTGCAGGAGGTGTCGGACTGCCGGGGCACTGTCGTCCTCCTCATCTGGGGTATGAGGTCATCCCTTCAAGCCAGTGTGGCTGATGCAGGACCCGACAACGCATCGGCACCGGTATCTGGATCGAGAGTGCTCGTGATTCACCTGGCTCCGAACTCATTTACGTTGGTGAATGTTCCTGCTGCACGCCTGTTACAAGCGAGGAAGGCCCCTATCGCCCGAAATTTGTCGAGACAACGCTACTTATACGTGAAGGTGCTCGGCGTCTCAAATCTCTCGGTACTCGACAAATAGTATAAGTAATGCACTGAGCTTGATTGAGCATGCAGCTCAGTGCTTGGTCTCGATTTGGCACGTGCATTTCAGGCGCTAGGCAACCGCCAACGGCCTTGCTCCTCTGGATGCCTGAGCCTTTTTGCCTGCTTGCCCCCGCCGGGCTCCAGCTACTGCCCGCCCGAGTCATGCGCCAAGGAGGCAATCTGCTGGAGCACATCCCCAAGCGCGCAATCAACCCCTGCCGTGCACGCAGTCTGTGACCCCGCCTGCGCCGTGCGTCCGGCCCATGCATGCCTACAGCCAGGGAACCCTGCAGCAAAGCTGACTGAGGAGACTATAACCAACGCAAACCATGAATGAGCACAGGGTACGGGTAGCACAAGGCCATAACCAGAACGCAGGGACACACCAGCCAGGGACCCAATGCCGTACCGATACTCGAGGCCCACACGTGTCTGCAGTACTTACACTTGATTGCGGTACAGGCCCACTGGGGTACGTCCGGTGAGCCATGGGGCCAAAAGGACGAACACGGTAATGCGAGCATGGCAATGCGTGAGTGGACAGTGGGAGGGCGGGGCTTAGTCGCCACTATCCACACGCATCGCAGCTGCAGCAGCAGCAGCAGCAGCAGCCTTCACCCTGTCCACTGGGTCACTGGCGTCGTGTGCAGCTACAGCCCAGCAGGGCCCCGCCCCGCTTGGCCCACACTGTCCATACCGGTATTATGCGTGCTGATGCCTGCCAACGCCGTACGTGATAATGCCGTACATGACAGCTCCTGGGCACCTGACATCCACAGCGAGACGCAGAAAGCAAGCCGGTCCAGCCAGGCCACGCCCAAAGCGGCCTGTCGTTTGTCTGTCCCGTGGGCCGTGGGCCAACCCAACGCTGTTGACAGGACATACGTACCGCGACACAAAATGCCAAAAACATAGAACCCAGTGCAAGTGTAGACGCACATGGAAACGCACCGACCCGGTCCGTGCCTAATCAAGCCTACAGCCTCTTTCCTAACCACACGTGAAGCGGAGCTCGTTGTCATCTTCCAACCAAGTGGTACGACATCATTCGTACAGAAAGCTAACAGAACCCCACAGCATCTGTAACACAACCTCATGCCCCCCCTGCTGGGCCACCCACTCCGCCTCCGCCCCCGCCTCCGCCCCCGCCGCCAGCAGCACCCCCGCCAGGTCCACCCGCCCCTCACGCGCCGCATGCACCAGCGCCCGCGCGCCGCCGCCGCCGCCCGCCTTCGCGCCGTACGACAGCAGCAGCTGTACGACAGGCAGGGAGCCCGCGCGGGCCGCGCACGCCAGCGCCTGGCTGTCGCTGGCGGCGGCGTCGGCGCCGGCGGCCAGCAGCGCCTCCGCCGTCGCCATGCAGACTCCGCGGCCGCCGCTGCCGCCGCACGCCAGGCGCAGCGGCAGCCCGCTGGCGACGTTGGGGTCCGCCCCCGCCGCCAGCAGCAGACGGACCACTTCAACCGCCCGCGTTGCAGCGGTGCCGGCGGCCGCTGGCGACACGGCCGCCGCCTCCGCAGCGGCGGCGCCGCACGCCGCCACCAGCGGCCCACTATCAACGTTGTACGGATCACCGTTGTACGGACCCCACCGTGTGGCCTTCAGGACGTCTAGCAGCTCGCGCTGCCGCTCTGCGTGGACGTCCTTGGCAGTTCCCTTCCCCGCCCCTGCGCTCCCAGAGGCCGCCCCTGCGCTCCCAGAGGCCGCCCCTGCGCTCCCAGAGGCCGCCGCTGCCACCGCCACCGCTCCGCCCACGCCGGCCCCAGCTGCACCCTCGCCTGCCCCGCAACCGCCCACCCTTCCCCCCGTCACCAACCCGGCAGCTCCTGCCGGCCCTCCCGCGCTCGCCCCCGCCCCCAGCAGCAGCCGGACCAGCTCGGGGGACCCAACGCACACCGCCGCCATCAGCGGCTGCCCGCCACGCGCGTTGGCGTCGGCGCCCGCCGCCAGCAGCGTACGGCAGATGGCGGCGGAGCGCGCCGCCGCCGCCGCCACCAGCGGCAGCCCACCGCGGGCACACGGGTCCACACCACCCTCGGCCAGCAGCACCTCCACCGTCTCGGCACTGGCCGCACGGCAGGCCGCCAGCAGCAGCTCCCCCGCATTGAGCGCCTCCGCCTCCTCGTCCGCCTCCTCCGCCTCCACCTCCGCACTTTCCACCGCCCCACCGCTCTCCCCACGCCCTCCACTCGTCCCGCCCGGCGCCTCCCCTCCGCTACCTCCCATCCTGCGCCGCTTGGCGGGCCGCTCCTCGCCCACCGCTGCATCTCCGCCTGCTGGCCCCACTGGTCCCGCACTCACCGACCCTGCCCCAGCCACGTCGCCCCCCAGCTGCCCGCGGACCTGGACCTGTGCTTGCCCCCGCCGCACCGGCCGCCGCTGGTCGCTGACGTCAGCCCCTGCGCGCAGCAGCAAGCTCATGGCCGGCGCATTGCCGCAGCCGCACGCCGCAAGCAGCGCCGCACGGGACGGCGACACGCCCCACCGCAGCAGCACCGCTGCCGCCTCCATCCCGCGCGACCATGCTGTTCCTGCCTTTGGCGGCGCGTGTCGTACAGCCGCCACCAGCGCCTCCCCCGCGTGCATCGACCCGGGGTCGGTCCCCGCCGCCAGTAGCGCCTCAGCCACGGCCACGTGCCCGTGCGTGACAGCCGCTAGCAGAGCTTGGCCCCCCAGGGCCGCCGCGGCAGCCACCGGTGCTGCTGCTCGAGTGGACGTCTGCGCCTTGGGCACCAGCAGCGCTAATACACAGCCCAGGTGGCCCGCCGCCGCTGCCATGGCCAGGGCACTGCCTTGGCTGCCGCTAGTGTCCGGGACATGTGGGTCAGAGCCGCGGGACGCCAGGGGGCTGGCCCCTGCTGCTAGCAAGGCTAACACACACCCGGCGTGGCCCATACGGCTCGCCTCCACCACCGCCTTGTCCAGGTGCTTCTGCCGCTTCTGGCGCCTGGCGCGTGCGACGCGCTCCTGGACGCTGCTGCTGCCGCTGCCGCTGGTTCTGCTGCTCCCGCCGCCGCCGCCGTTGGTAATAGCAGAAGCAGCTGCAGCAGCAGTAGTGCCAAGAAGCTCTGACTCGCTGGCTCTCTTGGAGGCGAGCCTCAGCAGGCCGCGGGCGGCCGCCGATGCCGCCGTGGCCGCCTCCTGGGCTGCCTCCGATGCTCCCGCTACTGTAACTCCAGGGTGCATGGCGGGTGCGGTCAGAAAGGCAGGGGCGGCGAGCACGTGCGCTTGCTGTCCTCCCGGCGAGGTCCTGCGCGCACCCCCGCTCGCACCCGCACCACTCGCACGCTGTCGCACGTGTGTGGCCAGGAGCTGCTCCTGTGCACCGGTTGGCCGCCGCGCGAGCAGCTGCAGCAGCAGCAGGAGGACGGGCATGCGGCCCTCACGCGCGGCCGCACAGACCGCAGAGTCGATGCACCAGTCCTCCAGCTCGCACAAGTTCGTCCCAAGTCCGGCCCCTTCCTCGCCGCCAACACCGCTGCTGCTGCCCTCAACGCCACTGCCCTTGTATCTGCAGCACGACAGCAGCAGCTGCACAACCCCCACGTGGCCAGCCGCCGCCGCCATCTCCAGCCCACACCAGCACACGAGCGGCGCCGCAACGCCAGCCCCAACCTCCTCCAGGAGCGAAAAGCTCATGTTCACCGCTCGCTTCAGATCGGCCGCAGCGCGTACCGCAGACGCCGCGCCGGGCCGTGACCCAAAGCCCGGCAGTATCACAGATGCGGCAGCAGCAGCAGCCACCGGAATCGCGGCAGCCGCCGCCGCCGCCGCCGCCGCTGCGCCGCATGCCTCCTGAACCAACAGCAGCCGGTGTTTCGCCCTCGCCTCACGCGCCCGCTGCGCTCCCGGTCCGTCCTCCTCGTCCCCACTACTGCTGTCACCATCATAGAGCTCCCCACTGTTATCCTCGCTACCATCCCCACTCTCATCCTCACTGCCATCCCCACTGCCAAAGTCGCTGTCATCCTCGCTGTCATCCTCCCCGCTGACCTCGTCCCCCTCCCCGACCTCAACCCGGCCCCCGCTGCCGCCACCACCAGCACCCGCAACACCCCCGCCCCCCACCCCCACGGCCCCCGCCCCCATGGCTTCTGCCAGCGGCTCCACGGCCCCCCAGGCCCCGGCCGGCAGCAGCCGCGCCGCCGTGCGCACGTGGCCCGCCGCCGCCGCCGTCATCAGCAGCCACGGCGCGTGTGCTGCCACGTGTGCGCCCTGCTCCCACAGGCAGCCCAGCAACTCCGCTGACGTGCTGTCCACGTCTAGAAACGGGTCAGCAGCGCCCAGGCCTGCCGCCCCAGCTGCGCTCGCAGGCTGCGGGTGGTGTGGGATGGCAGTGCACACTGCTGTGGCAGGGGCCCAAAGGGTTCCCACAGCGTTACCACCCGTGGTGATGGCGGCCGTGGACATGCTGCCGGAGGCAGCAGCAGCTGCGTCCCCAGCACCCCTGGCACCTGCAGGGGCTGCAACGGCTGGGGCAGCGGCACGTGCCAGGCGGTGCGCGTGCGCCTGTAGCCGCAGCAGGCAGTCGTCTGCGCCGTGGCGGGCGAGGAGGAAGCTGGCGAGAAGCTGCGGGCTGCTCGCGATGCCGCGCCAGGCGTCTCGCAGGGCGCGGCAGGCCGACGCAGGCGCAACGGGCTCCCCGGCCGCGACCAATATGCGCTGCTGCAGCTGCTGAGGAAGTAGTAGTAACAGAGATGGAGCAGGGCTGGTCGCGGCTGGGTGGCCTGGCGCGGCGTGCTTTGCAGCTCGGCGGGAACGGGTATTTGCGGCAGGGGCGTTGGGGGGAGGGGCGCCAGCGCGCGGCAGGGCGCCTCGGCCGGAGCGCGGGGCCGGTGAGATGCCTGGTTGAGCTGATAGCAGATGTGAGGAGTCTTCTTGGGGGTCGAGCAGGTGCGGAGCGGTCTGGTCGGGGCCCCGACCGGCTGGCAGCGGCCGTCCAAAGTCCAGCCCCATTTCTGAGGAACGGAGGGAGACGATGCTCAGCGCTTTAGAAGCAAGAAGATAAGGCTGCTGTGTCGAGTAGGTATTTGTAATTCTGTCAGCCCACAGAATTATGGGGTGTTGGGAAATCCTCATGCATGAATTGTGACGAAAACGGGAGCAGCGACCCCTGGGACCGACGGACGGCATGTTAGCGCGCAGGCAAAGGTTTTGACAATCATAGAATAATGCCACCATGTAATGATTCTGTTGCTGAAGTTTTCCCTTTTTGTGCAAGCTTGACGAAGCATCCCCTGCCACCACCTCTGCGCCACCAGTGCTAGAGCTGGCACATGAGGCAGGCCAGCCTTCTCTCACGTCTGCTGTGTTTGGTCTTGCACTTCTTCGGTCTTCAGCCGGAATGATAGGACTGCAGCTTGCTTAGCAGTAGTGAAACATTAAGCGCAGCACCAGGAGGCACGCCCACAAGTGAGTGCCGGCCCTGGCGCCGGCCGTGGGTGCAGGGCTGGGCTCGACCTGGGCACACGACAGCCCTTGGTGCATGCGGTTCGCACCATGCATTGAAGCCTCTTTGTCAACCCAATAAACTTCTTTCGGTACGTGTACAAAAAGTGTTAGGTAGCACAGCACAGGGTTCCAGTGTTTTTTGTATAGCTGGTCGACAGTTCTCGCGCCAAAAAGGCTGGACGCATAAGGCAAGCACAATGCCACCTAAAGCGAAACAAAAACAGAAGAAAAGCCAAAGCCAAGACAATGGTCCCGACCTGTACGCGGAGCTCGGCGTCGACCGCAGCGCCAGCATCGAGGACATCAAACGGGCTTATCGGCGCCTCGCGCTGCAATGCCACCCTGATAAGTGCCCTGGAGATGCAACCGCACATGAACGCTTTCAACGAATCAGCCTGGCGTACAGCGTGCTGTCGGAGCCTGAGAAGCGGCGCTACTACGATGCCACGGGCACAACCGAGGGGCTGGACATCAGCCCTGACGAGTTCATGGACATGTTTCAGTCGCTGCTGCTTGAGATTATCGGAGGGGCGGACATGATACGGGTAAGGGATCAGCGGACCTATGGGGGTGAAGCTGAGAAAGGTAGGGGGAGAAAGACACAGATGCAGCTCGTAGCACCAGTAGGGCACGTGGCTTCCGGTGCCCATCTCTCTTATCAAGGGCTCCTGCATGGACGGCATGCTCTACGAGGCTACAGATGGGGTTCTTTCCTAGGCGCAAATGGCAGTAAGGTGCGTTAGTGCACAGCACAGCTTGACGGGCCGCCTGCGGTCCCCTTCGCGTCCCTAGAGCCGATGAGCTTGATGGTACACGTCAATACACAACATGCCATATCCACACAAGCCTGGCAGTGATACATCCTGATGCACACTAATGCTGGACGGCACCACTCTAAACATATCCCCGCAGGACATGCTGTCGTGCTTCACGCCCCGGGAGCTGGCCCGCCTGCCGCCCTTCCCCTTCCCAAAGGAGCTCTTTCCTCCAGGTGCGACGCTGCATGTCGCCTCGATCACAACACCATTAGCCGACTTGCGTTGCATGACATGACCGCGTCACCGAGTAGTAGCTGTGGGTCGGGGTTACCTCAACATGGACCTGACCTTGGGCAACAACACACCTTTGATTTGCAACTGGGTAAAAGACCAAAGCGCATGGCCTACTGACAATAGGCAACAAGGCATCCTGTTGTGACGGCAATGCCCCGACACTATGCCTTTGCTTTACGCCCACTGCCAGGCACCTTCCCCCCCGGCATGCGGTTCAGCAGCAAGGGCCTCAAGGGGATGCCGCCCCAGGTGGGGAGGGAGCTGGGGACACCGTGCACGCGTTGGTGCATCCCGCGTTGGTGCATCCCTGCTTTGAATGGTCGCCCGCCACGAACCGGCATGCTCCTCGTCGGCAAACCCACCTGCCTGCTTGCTGTAGAGCCTTTGGCTTTGTGTTTAGACGGGTTAAGCTGTACAGCTGCTGACCCACATCGCCCCTGACCGGCGTCTGCTGCCCCCTGCCGCCCAGTTCATCTCACCATCCAGCCTCATCCGTCCCTACCAGTCTGCTGCAGGTTCCCTGTAGAGCAACGCTGCCGACCCACATCGCCCCTACCTCCATCCTCCATCCCAGGTCCATAGAGCAACGCCGCTGACCAACTGTGTGCCTTCCTCCATTTCCTTACTTGATTCCTCCGGTCAGGTTGAGGAGCTCATCCAGAGCGGCAACCTGCACGGCCTCTTCACCGCCATGTCCGACACAGCGCCCCATGGGCAGCATCACAATCACCACCACAAGCACCACCGGGGTCAGGGCAAGGGCGGGGCCAAGCCCAGCAGCAGCAGCAGCCGCGGTGGTGGCGGCGTTGGCGGGCTGTTCGGGTCGGGCTTGGTGGGCATGGGCGGGATCTACGGAGCGTACGGCAGCGAGGGTGAGGGGAGTACGGAGTACGACAGTGAGGGGGAGTACGACGACGGCAGCGGCAGCAGCAGCGACTGGACGGACGTGTCCGAGGGGGAGCTGGAGGCGCTGCTGGGGCAGCTGGCCGGGGGGCCGCGGGTTGGGGAGGAGGAGGGGGAGGAAGGAGCGGGGGAGGGGGAGGGGGAAGGCGGGGAGGAGCGGCGGCAGCAGCAGCGACTCCGGCGTGAGATGAACCTGGGAGAGGATGAGGAACATAAGGGCGAGAAGCGGCCAAAGAGCGGGGCGGTTGGGGGGTTAGGGGACAGGAGCAGAGCGCGCGGAGCGCAGGGAAACAGCGGCCATTCTGCGCCTCAGGGCCATGCAGTGAACAGGGGCGGCGGCATCAGCAGCGGCGATGGCGGGCATGTCGATGGGCGGAGCCGCAGCAACGGCAGCGCCGGCGGGATCGGGAGCGTCGGGAGCGGGAGCGTCGGGAGCGGGAGCGGGAGCAGTGGCGGCGGTGGCGCCCCCAGGACCCCAAGTGCGCAGGCGGTCAAGGACTGGATGACCGCCGCGCGGTGCTGCGACGTGGCGTCGCTGGAGGTGGGGACCAGCCGCTGCAAGGCAGAAGGGCGGGGCGTAGCCGCAGAGCGGCGGGGCAGAGGCCCTCTCTTACGCACGCCGCGGGACAGAGGCATCCTAGTGGCCTTTTAGCATCGTAGTGCCAGGCTTCTGTTCCCCACCTGTCGTTGTTGTAGCACTGCATATGGTGCAGGACATTAATGACGTGGTTCAAGCACCACAGGTGCATTGCTACACCTGGTGCAGGACATTTATCATGTGGTGTTTGAACTGCACCTGAACTTGCGCAAGCGCGGATCTGGGCCACTACCCCGTCCACGCACCGCCTGCACGCCGCAGGGCCTCGTAGCCACCGAGCATTCGGGGCGGGACTGTTGACTGCTGTTGTTGACTGTTAAGCAAGTGTGTGCTTTGGACTTGACGCAAAGCCACGGGAGCAACCACCCCGGTCGCACACCTTCTGCACACCTGCCGCAGGGCCTGCACGCCACCGATCCTCCAGCGCAGGGCTGTCATCACTCCTTAGCTCGTAGTTCTATTACTAACCGCAAAGCAGTCGGAGCAACCCCCCGCGCCATGCCACCTCCGCCCTTTGCAGGGCCTCCTAGCCGCAGAGCCAGGGCTGCTGGCTGTGCGCGGCAGCGGCGGGCTGGGCCACACGGCGCTGCACTGGTGCGCCGCCAAGGGGGGCGTGGAGGCGGCGGCGTGGCTGCTGCAGCGAGGTGGGGTAGAGCGGGCTGGGGGTGCGTTGCGGCAGGGGGTGCACGCAGGGGATGGGGACTAAGAGGAAGGGGTCTACCCACCTGCCCTAGACCGCATAGGGCAGGCGGGTAGAAACAGGCAGCGGCGCGGCTGCTGCAGGGAGGTGCGGCGCAGGCAGGGGGTGTGTTGCGGCAGCGAATGCATGCAGGGGACGGGGTCTGAGGGAGGCGGGTAGGTTGCTTCATACATGGTAGGATCCGGAACCCAGCATCTAAGGACCCGTGTACGAGCCAGGGGCTCCAGGGTCAGGCGGGTAGGGACCGGCAGCGGCGCGGCTGCTACAGGGAGGTGCGGCGCGGGTAGGGGGTGCGTTGCCGCAACGGGTGCATGCAGGGAACGGGTTCTGAGGCAGGCGGGTAGGGACCGGCAGCGGTAGCGGCCTCTGCAGGGTGGTGCGGCGCGGGTAGGGGGCGCATGCGTGCCAAGGGAGCAGCGCCGGGGCAGGCGGGTGGGTACATGCGATTGGGGTGCTGGGGTTGTGGGCGATGGCAACGGCCTGGACCGGCGAGCCGTGGACCGTCGGCTGGGTGAAGGGAAGCTGCAACGCGGCTCGCCGCCTTGGCGTAGGCCACGTCGCGCCCTGGCCATGCACCTGCAGCTGCTCGCAGGCCTGGGCAAGCAGTGACAGCCGCGCACACTGTGCCCTTGGCGTGTGCTCGCCGGCCGACAGATAACAGATAGAAGTGTCTCTTGCCTCTCTCTTCCTCTATCGTGCGCCTGCTCCCCGGCTGCCCGCAGGCCTGGACATCAACGTGCGCAACGAGGACGGCGCCACGCCCCTACATGCCGCGGCGCGCAACGGCCGGCTGGAGGTGGGTGGCAGGCGCTAGGCATGGTGTCGCCCAGATTACTTATGTCAGGTACAAGCAGCGAGGTTGATGTGTACGTTCTGCGCATAGTCGAGGACCTTCCAGGGACTCCGCGTCATAGCCGAAGCCTGGACCACCACCCACCAACCCGCCTTTGGTCCCCTTGTGTTCACCTGCCTGCCAGTAACATTGCTCTCTCCAGGCCCTACTCGTTTCCGGTTCCCTTATTTTGTTGCTCTGCGATTGCCCGCCCTTTACCCTTGCACGCACAGGCCGTCGAGCTGCTGGTAACGTGGGGCAGGGGTCCCGGGCGCAGCGGCAGCAGCAGCAGCAGCAGCAGCGCCGGTACGAGTGTTGCCAGCCAGGGTGCGCCTGCAGCCGCAGGCACAGTGCATGTGCCCTTGGGCGCGGGGCGCTGCGACGTACGTGCTGTGGACGGCGAGGGCCGCACGGCGCTGGGCCTGGCGATGGAGTTTGGGCACACGGCGGTGGCGGACGTGCTGCGGCGCGCGGAGGCGGTGGAGGCGGTGGAGGCGGAGGCAGCTGGGGCGGAGGCTGGGCCGGGGGCGGGCGTGCGGGCAGCCGGGACGGAGGCGAGGGCGGGGGCGGTGGAAGTGGCGGGGGCGGCAGGGGCAGAGGTGGAGCCGATGGTGGAGGCGGAAGCTGCGGTGGTGGAGGAGGTGTCGGGGGCAGGGAAGCAGGGGCAGAAGGGGACGCGCCAGGGCAGGGGTGTGGCAGCGGAGGTGGGTGTGCGGGCAGGGGGTTGTGGAGCACCTACGGGATCTGCGGCGGGGACAGCGGGGGCGCAAAGGGAAGGAATTAGCGAGGGTGCACCACCGGACGCAGCAGGAAACGTGGTAGCTTCTTCCGGGGCGGCGCCAACAGCCTCTTCGTGCAGCGCAGTGCAGCCAATTGTGCAGGACGTCGCGGCGGCGGCGGTGGCTGGTGGGGACGACGGAGGTGCTCCGGGAGCCGCGCCGCCTGGTGCCAGTGCCCATGCCGCACGAGGTTCCACCGGCCAGGGCAACGGCGGCAGTGATGCTGCCGCTGGCAATCCTTGCGAGCAGGAAGATGAGGGTCTTGAGGATGTGCAGGACTATGAGGACGGTGTCGTCACGCCCTTGCTGCCTGCTAGGGCAGGGTTGGGTGCCGGGATGGACCAGCGCCCGCAGCTGCAGCAGGAGCTAGAGCAGGAGCAGCAGGTACTGCACACCGGGCAAGAGGCCAGGGTAGAAGGACCACCTGCTGCTGCTGCCGGTGCTGCTGCCGGTGCTGCAGCCAATGCAGGTGCTACCAGTGTTGCTGCCGCTGTCAATGCTACCGGCACCGCTGTTGCCTTCTCCTCCGCAACTGCTGGCGCGGCCGCTGCTGACGCCCCCAGTGCTGTCCCTCGCGCAGCAGCGACAGGGTCAGGGGGCGCAGCGGGCATACCTAGCGCAGGGGCCGGGGCGGGGGCGGGGCCCGGGGCGGGAGGCAGGGCTGGCGCAGGCGGCGTGAGCCCTGCCGACAAGGCGGCACGGCGCGCTGCGCTGCTGGCGGCGGCCGCGGAGGCGGAGCGGCAGGAGGAGCAGGAGGAACAGGACAAGTGAGCGTGGGTTGGCGGGTGCTCTGTGGCACCGTGGGGAAACGCCAGCAGTGCCTGGCTGACCACGGGGGCGTGTGTCCATGCTCAGCTGGCGGAGCCGCTTGCATGGGAACGCTTGCGCCCACAGCCTGCACCACAGTTTCGCTTATCCTACGTGTTCGGTCACACCACGGACCTGAGACCATACATGCAGCTCATCGGTGCGCACCTTTTATCGCCCTGCCTTTAGGCTGCGCGCCGCCTCCGCCTCCGCCGCCGCCGCCGGCTGCCGCTCCCGCGAGGAGGGCAAGGCCTGGCTGGACGCCGCGAGGCGGGGCGACCTGGCCGCGCTGCAGCGCATGCTGGCAGCCAATCCTGCGCTATTGCCGTACAAGGTACGGCAGGGATCAGAGCAAAGCTAGTGCTAGTGCAGGGCGGACGGCAAAGGCCCGATTGCGCTTGGTGGTGCTGCATGGCACGGCAGGGAGGATGCGTGAAGAGTATCGCAGGGCTAGTGCAGGGGTGTACGGAGAGAGTCGGGTGTGCGGTTGCTGCTGATGTTGCTGTGGTCACCAAGCCGACCGCGGCAAGTCTCGTCGATGGACATGCCAACCCGGCCCTGCTGCCGTACAAGGTACGAAATGACTATAGTGGTTCTGGACCGAACGGCCAATGCCCACGTGTCCTACATGGCCAAGATTGGGGACGAGCTATAGCATTGACAACGGATCCCCTCTAGCGTTATCTGGCGCACATTTCCATCTAAAGCTTCTTGTCTGTGCACCCGCTGTGCGTGTTGCAGGGCCAGGGCACCAACTACGCCTTCACCTCCCACACCGCCCTGCACTGGGCGGCAGCCAAGGGCCATACTGCCGCCGCCAGGTGGCTGCTGCAGCAGGTGCGCACGGACCAGCTCACCTTGTGTTCCTGTCAGTTCCCATTGCCACGGCGTGTGCCAGGCGCATGACACGTGTGCGTTTGACACGCGTGCACGTGTGACGGGAGTGGGGTGGGGTTACCCCGTGTTTCGGGCTGCACCCTTCGCCATGCCACACGACACGGTCACTTTTTGTTGCTCCACTGTCTCCGATGTGTCGTATTTTTGTACGGTTCTAGACCCTGCCTCCCTGCTGCCCTGGCCCCTCGTGTGCCGCATGCTATGCCCAGGGCGCCGACCCGCACACCCCTGCGTATCCTGGCATGGCTGACACAAACTTCTGCCTCCTGTTGTCCTGGTTTTCTTCGTGCGCGTTACGCCCAGGGCGCCGACCCCCACGCCACCAACGCCACGGGGGCCACTCCCTTGCACGCCGCCGCCCGCGCCGGCGCCTCCAACGCCTCTGGCGGCGGCGGCGGCGGCTGTACGGCACACGACACGTGCCGCATGCTGGTGCTGGAGGCGGCGGCGCAGCTCAACGTACGTGGGTTAGCGGTTGCCGCTGCTAGGCAAGCAACAGTTAGCTCTATGTACAGCACGCAACGCTCGAAGCAAATGGACATGAAATCACATGAGCCGTGACGCAGCGTGTGCGCTTCTGCACGAGCTCCCCCCGCGCGAGGCCTCTGTACCAACATCCTCATATGCCGGCACGACCCAAACGGTACGCCGAGGCCGCTGATCGCTTTCGCCGACGCAAACCGACTGGTCCTTACCCCAGCTGACCGGACAACCCCCTGCACTCGAGCACACGCCTACCTCCCCACAAAACCCGCAGCACCTGTCCCGCTGTCCTCCAGGTTGCCGACGAGCTGAGGGAGACCCCACGGGCATCCTTGAATATACTAAACTTGAATATACTTAAATATACTTGAATATACTTGAATATATTTAAATATACTTGAATATTTTCGTTGCTGTCCAGGTCGCCGACGAGCTGGGGGAGACCCCACGGGACATCCTCGTCCAATTAGGAGCCAAGGCTGCGGAGGAGGCGGGTTCCGGCGGCGGCAATGGCGGTTACGGGCGCCTGGTCTCGGAGCTGGACCTTCTGGCACGTGTGGCGGCCATGCGGGACGCGGGGGAGCAGGAGGCGGGGGCAGGGGCGGGGACAGGGGGCGACTGTGCAGCCAGGCCGGGCGCCCCGGCGGCGTGGACGTTGCGTGCCATGCGGTCCCTGCTGGCGGCGGCAGGTGGGCCGGGCCGGGGCTGTACTGTAAGGGCACTTTTCGTCTGGGTTGATGTGGTGTGCTTTAGAAGGCTTTTGGGGCAGGGTGTAAAACGCAAGTGGTTGGACGGCATGGCAGGCTGGCCAACAGAGCATGACGGAAAAAGTGGGTTGAGTCTGCGGCATCTACGTTGTCTTCCGTGGCTGCTCGCCACGAAAGGAGTTTGGGCAAGGCTCTCAAAGGCACATTGGGATCTTTGGGGACAATCCGTGCATGTCGTGCTGTGACCTGGGCTGTGCCTTTGGGGGGCCCGGGGGGCGCCTGACGCCCATACGACCGTTCTGGTCAATACAATTCACCATCATGTCGCTGCCCGCTTTCACATTTTCCGCCTTCGCGCGGGCATTAGCGCTGCCGGCCTGGTGGAGCGCACAGACCTAATAGCACGCTACCAATGTTTACGAACCCTAATCCCACAACACCCTGCTCCCTCTCTCCGCTGCCCATCCTGAACAGGCATCAGCGCCGCCGGCCTGGTGGAGCGCAAGGACCTCATAGCGCGCTTCCGATGTACACCCACCATAACCCACAACACCCTGTTCCCGCTCCACGCTGCCCATCAGGCATCAGCGCCGCCGGCCTGGTGGAGCGCAAGGACATGGTGGACGCCTGCGCCGCCCTCATAGCGCGGTACCCGCCGCGCATACGGCCGGCCCCTAGTGCCGCCGCGGCCGCCACCACCGGAACCTCCACACCTGCACCGACCGCTGCCTCCTGCCCCACCTCCCAGAACCCTCCTCACGCCACCAGCATGGCCAGCACTGACCGGTCCGCGCCCAGCGCAACCACCGGGGGCCCTGCCACACACGCACCCACACGCACACCAGCGCCCGCGCCTGCCAGCCCAGCGCCTCCCCAGCCCTCCTCAGCCGCCGCCCAACCTCCAACCGCCGCATCAAAACCACCTACCGCGTCCGCCTCGGCCGGCCAGACAGCAGCCGGCCGCAAACCGTCCAGTTACCGGCATGCCGAGGACGACGAAGATAGCGACGCAAGCAGCGATGACGAGTACGACGGTGGCCCAGGGCCCGGGGGTAAGGGCACTGGTGGTGGTGGTAATGGTGGTGCTGCTGCAGCAGCAGCTGTGGAGTCCGCCAAGCAGCGCGGCAACGAGGCGTTCGGCCGGGGCGACTTCGCCAAGGCCGCGTCGCACTACACCATGGCGCTGCGGCTCACCGCTGGTGCGGCAACGGCCCCTGCCGTACTCGCCGTGCTGTACAGCAACCGCTCGGCTGCGTACTGCGGGATGTCGTACTACGGCAAGGCGGAGGCGGACGCGCAGGAGGCGGTGCGGCTGGACGGGTCGCAACCGAAGTACCGCTGCAGGCTGGGGGTGAGTTCAGGGAGAACCTGGTTTTCATGCCATTCGCAAGCTAGAAGCTGTCTTGCCTTTGTAAGGCAAGAGGCATACCTAGGATATCGGGATAGCACTCCCCGTGGTGCTTGTCGTAACTCCGAGCTCCTTGCAAATGCGGCTGGGGGCGGCAGGGGTGGGCGGGCGGTGGAGGGAGCAGGGTAACCTGTGACCCGTAAGACTCTCCAGTGATACTTGTTGTTCATTGCAGTACAATGCACCTCACTGCTACCCGTCCCCTCTTCCACCCCGCCCGTCACACGGTTTCCTCGCGCGTTACGCGCATCCCGCCCGCGCTGCTGGTCCCGAACGCAGGAGCCCTCCCACATCAGCTATGCCTCTCCAACAGTGCGCTGCAATGCACCTAGCCCTAATCTCTACCACGCGCCTCTGTCGCCCCGCCCCTCCCCCTCCCCCCCAAGGCTGCGCTGCTGGGCCAGCGGCAATGGCCTGCCGCCGCCGAGGTGTACCGCGGTGCGCTGCAGCTGGACGAGGGGTACGCTGCTGCGCTGCGGGGGCTGGAGGACGCGGAGGCGGGGCAGCGGAGGGACCAGCAGGCGGGCATGGGGGCGCGGAGGTAGAGCGCGGCGGCGAGGGGAGATGGGGACGGGTCCTTTTTGTGGTGTGGAACCCTCGTGGCGATGGGGGGCCAGGGGGGGAGGGAGCTAGGGTCGTGGAGTGAGCTATAGGGGAGGATGCTGGGTGCACGGTGGGTCCGTGGCAGTGCGTGGCCAAAAGGCTGGAGCAGCGCGAGCGAGCGGCACGTACACGACTATGGTATGTTTGTGCCAACGTGGCTTGCAGTACAGTAGGGCGGCATGGGGACGGCATGGCGGACATGGGAGCGCGGGGGTAGAGCGCAGGGGGTCGTCGAACGAAGTACCAAAACCGCAAGCTGTTTTCGAGTAGTGATGGCCAGCTAGCGGTTGCAATGGGAAGTGGGTGGCAGACGAGGGGGCTGGGGTCATAACGAGGGCTTGCAACGAGGTCCTTCTACCCTTTACCGCTCGTACGGCCGACGGTACCTCGTGTACCGGTACACGGTTCCCTCGATCAATCATTAAATGTTGCAACGTGCGGAACTGACAACCAAATCCTCATATTGCAACATTGAAACTACGCTCAGCTCCACCGCAGCTAGTAGTTATAATACAAAGGGTTAAGAGTTAAGAGTACTAGCCGCCTTCAACGCCAGCATCTGGCAACAAGCAGGCGTCATATTGAGTCCAAAGGAGATGTCTAGGTAAGGACGGGGGGCGCTAGGGTGGCAAGTTGAACTCGGGCGTCAAGCCGATGGCAGGTCCATCCTTGCCAGCGGCGCACATGCGACATGTATACAGCAGCACGCCGCAAAAACGAACCTCAACATTTTGCGGCTCGTGCACGTATGGCTTCCTGGGGCTTCTGCTGTTGCGTGAAATCCGTTGCTGAGGTTGCATGGTTTTGATGGCAGCAGTAGTGCAACGGTCAATGCATACGCTGACCACCTGTATGCCATCTTGACAAGTACTGCTTACTGAAAAACATAGTACAACTTCCTGCGCCCATCGTTGTCTTCCTTCCGCAGGTCGGCAGGTGACATGTCTTCCCACGCGACGCAAGTAGGGTTGGGGCGACTAGACTCCCATATGCAGGTGAGATGATTGCAGATATAATACATGCGCTGGCACAGTACACGGACGCTGACCAACTGGCATGGCAGCTTCCGCCGCGATATGGCGCAAGAGCAACAGAGGTGCAAGGGAACAGTCATCGCTGGGCTGCTGGTCAGGTCCATAAGCACGGTCATACGGCAAGGGCTTAGATCAAACTCAGATTTCATGCAACCCCTCCTTTTCCTGGGGCATTGCTGGGCCGTTTTGATCAGCGCACGCGATGCACATGGTACAAACACCCGGTTTGGCCTACCGTAGCACACCCATACGCTGGCAGAGGCACGTGTACATCCAGCAAGCAGACCCGAGTCCACCTCCATACCCTGAATTGTAACGAACTGCATTGCACTTCTCACCCCGTCAAACGCCCTCAGGCGAGCAGCTGCGCAGCCGCACCACCACCTGCCAGCCTATTGCTAGGGAGCTCGGCGCCCCATGCTATGATAGACAGCTGCTGTGGCCCGTGCAGCAGCACACCAGCAACCGCCCACCCACCAGCAGCGTGGCCCCTGCTGTCCCACGAGGAGAAGAGGCGAAACCACAACCGCACGCGCCGCGCTGCATGCCGCGACCGCAGGCGCCCGCAACAGCAGATGCAGCACCAGCAGCAGCAGCAACGGCAAGAGCAGCAACGGCAAGAGCAGCAGCAGCAGCAGCAGGAAACAGCCCACACCGCCTCCTCTAGCCCGCAAGTGCAGCAGCAACAGCCGTCAAGCCCCTCCCGACGACCATCCCACCACAGCAGCGGCGGCCTGTCGCCCGGGCAGCAGTCCCCGACCTCGGAGTGCAGGGCGCAGGCCACGCTGATGCTGCTTATGGCAGCCGTGTGCGCCGCGGCAGAGGGGGCGGCGGCCGCAGCGCAGCGGCAAGAGGATGCCAGCTGCTGGACCGCGCACGCCTCAGGGGCAGGGGCAGGGGCAGGGCGCAAGGCGCCGCGGCGGCACTCGGCCGAGCCCCCTGCCGCCAAGAACCGGTCCTGCAAGAGGGGTGGGGCGGCAGCGGCGGCGGCGGCGGCGGCGGCGGGAGGGCGCGGAGCGGCGGGGGCCAAGGCGGCGGCGGTGGCGGCGGCGGCGCACGGGCGGCGGCAGCAGATGCAGTGCCAGCGGAGCAGCCGCCGGTGCTGATGACGGGCAAATGGGGCAGCATTGGGGGTCTGGCGGGACAGGAGGTTGGTGCGTGGAAGCTGATGAAGCGAGAAGGGGAGGGATGCGTCGTGTCCGTGGCTTCGGAGAGCTTCGGATCAGTGGGCTGGCAAAGTGCTGGGCAGTGGCTTGTGTGATGGAGAGCTCATTACTGGAGCAGCGTATATTATTTGCGCGGGCACAGAGGGTTGAGGGCGCCTGAGCACGTAGGGTACTGAGGGTTTTGCATGCGTAACGCACGTGGAACGTGTGAATGGGCATACCGTGCACTGCATTGGATTGAAGGCATACGCACACAGAAAGCTTACAAGTCGGTCTAGTGTTGGTACCAGCGTGGCCGCGAAGCTGACAGCCCCTGTCACTGGTACTCGTGGTTGTTGTTGGCGCACCGCCTGCAAGTAAAATACACAGTGGTCATCCCCATTGTAACAACTCAAGGACGCTTCGCCTGCACCCATGGATTCTGCTGCCACCCACAGCGCCCGATTATGCGCTTCCATACCGGCGTTTGTTTGTGGACCGCCTGGGTCTCAACGAAAGCAGTGTGCACTCGTTGGCGAAGGCGGCTGTGGGCATATGCACACATGGCAACTAACATGGGGCTTTCCTCCCAACGAGACAGCAACCTCCGTCGATCAGTACGGCACCTGCAGGCGGGGGTGCGACGCCAATGGCGTTGGCCACGTGCCAGCATTGTTTCCTGGAATGGGGCCATGCACCACAGCACTGCAGGCGAGCTAGAGGCGCTGCGTTACGGGAGGTTTTGCCCTCGCTGCAGTGCATGAGGGGTGGGACCGTAGGTTGACCGCCATCAACCGCTGCAAGCGGTTGGCCAACGAAACAACGGCCGTACGGTACACTGTTATTAGTTGCTTGTCTGGCTCTCTCCAAACTCCTGCTCATTACCTGCATCAGCCGCTGGCGTCAGCCGCAACCCGCCAAATAGCCCAGCACGAAGCACTGGCAATCTGGCATTGCCTCGAGGGACGCCAGGATGCTGGATTCTCAATCATGATGGGGGGTACGGTACAATGTGAGGCGTCCAGGAGTCACAGAAACACTGGGGGTACCGTATCCCTTGGGTGTCAGTCTGTCACAGGGTGGCGGGCACCAGCACCCGTCCCCGTAGCTGTGCTCATGCGCATTTCCATGCTTTTCCAGTGGAAAGCGCTTTACTCTGCTTCGTCCTTGGAGGAACCCGCGACACTGTGGCGTCTCCCCTGTACACCCGAGTCTGCGGCTACCCTTTGTTCGAGGGGTTCCATCCCGGGCACGGCAGCCAGTGAAACCGAGTGGTGAGTGCAACCTGGACACGATGTGTATTCGCCGCTCGGTTCTCTCAGTGCCTGGAACTGAAACTGCCGGGACCCGTCAGAGACACGTCAGCGGTTCAGTCTGGAGGCCAGAGGTTGACAGCCTTGGCAGCGGCTACTGCGACACCGCTAGCAATACCAGCATTCAGTCAAAGGTGCCTGATACGCCTGTCTATCCATTACTAAGAGAAAGTCTCTCCTGTCAGGCATCACAGAGCTTGTGCGCAAGGTGTACCACCCCCGTCATGTCTGCAGTGCCTGCCAGCACCGACCCGTGGGTGTACTTCAGACTAGCACAGACAGCTGAGAGTTCCTGTACCTCGCGACACGCAACGTGCTTTCATCAGCCTTTACAATTCCTTCGCGATCGCCGGGGGACTCGGTCCCTGTTCAGTAGCAGCACGTTCGCGCGGCACCGAGGCCCGAGCGTGATTAACCAACCGCTTTTCCTGCACTGCAATTGTCGTGATATACTTCCTGTTTACTGCTGCATAATCCAATTGGCATCTGTTGACAAGCCAATCCACCGTTAACCTCCTGCAAACGGGCCGGATAGACAGGGAAGCAGGAACCCTCAAACCCCCGACCGCATCTGCAGCGGAAAAGAATGCAGACTCACGTTCTTCGTGGTGGCCGGCCTGTCGCGGCTGGCCGGACCACGACCCCAAAGGGCAGGAGCAGCTGCGTGCCCCGCGTTCACACCGCTGCCCAGATTGGTCCAGCTATCTCGGTTGACTCAGTATCTTCTGATAACAAGCGGTCGCGCGCTGCTCGCTTGCGCGTCAAGGCATCGGCCGCCACGACCGAGCGTGCCGCCTCGCCCTCGCGCGACAATGCATCTGTCGCTAATGGAGCTACTCAGCGCGTTTATATCTTTGGGAAGGACAAGAGCCAGGGCTCGGCGTCGATGAAGAATCTGGTGCGCGCGGTCCTGCAGCAGGGGGCGACTTCGGGCTTGCGGGCTTTTGCTTGCAGCGCTCGGCACCCGCGCAACAGCGCCAGGAACTGACCGTGACACAATCTCATGCTCGCAGCTGGGTGGCAAGGGTGCAAACCTGGCGGAGATGTCCCGCATCGGTCTGTCGGTGCCCCCCGGCTTGACCATCACCACGGAGACCTGCGCCGAGTTCCATGAGAACGGTACGAGCAGGGGCAGTTGGAGGGCCGGGAATGCAGGACAGCTGCAATAACATGTACAGCAGACACAGGCAGGAAGGGGGACGGAAGGGCGGGGGGGGAGGGTTGTGGAGGGTGCCCTGCTGCCCTCCATCCAACCCCGCCAGATCTGGGTCATGCAGCCCTGCAGCGGCACCGTCTCGCCAGTACCCCTACAAGCTCGCCTTGCCGAGTTGCATGCCGCCAGCGCCCAGTGCTTCGCCTCTCCTCCTGATTGGCTTCGCCCCACCCTCCCGCCCCCACCTCCGCAGGCCGCCAGCTGCCGGCTGGCTGCTGGGAGGAGGTGCTGGCCGGCCTGCGCACCGTGGAGCAGGAGATGGGCTGCAAGCTGGGGGACGCGGCGGCGCCGCTGCTGCTGTCCGTGCGCTCGGGCGCCGCGGTGAGGACTGGGGACAGGCAGAAGCGAGGGCTGGGAGGGTTGGCAGGGTGCAGTGGGGCAAACACTGTGGTACTCAAGCATGCCGCAAGGAAGGCAGGCCGTACCGGCTAGTATGACATGGGGCCATGTGCCCTTGCGGACGGAAATGGGGGTGCCTGAGACCTGCTTCGATGGGTGTGGGTGCGGGCGAGGGGCCGTGACTTCAGGCACAGGCGACGGGGGTTGACAGGCACCGGGGGGCGCCTGACACAAAGTTCCGTGGGCGAACGGCATTTGGAGGGGCTGGGCCACCGCGGCTCAGCTTGAGGGTGCGCAGAGTTGAACAGGAAGGGGGCGGTGCGCTGCTGGAGCGGGCCCTCGGGCTTTGGAGGGCATCGGGCACAGCGGAAGCCGTGTATAGGGGCCCGGGGCCGTGGGTCACGCGGCGACCACCATGGGCGCCGAGCGCGGGCGCTTACAAGCTTGGACAGCAGTTTGGAGACGCGGCAATGCAGGAGGACATGCAATACGGTTCAGGGCGAGGCCATGGGCCAGCAATGGCCAGCAGTGGCAGCAGCGTGCACGGTGGCGTCGGAGCACTGCAGCAGCGGCGGGTGTGGCATCAGCACAATGGGGATACGCACCGGCGGTGGTGCGGCGTCAGCAGCAGCAGCAGCAGTCGGAGCCGCAGTCACGAGGGGTTTGGGGCCTGGGGGACAACGGCAGCGTGCACCGAGGCCTTTCGTGCTGGGCCATGGGCTTCCGGGCCCGGCACCGCAGGCGTGGCGCCCACGCCCGTCCCTTGATGGCTACACACGTCCTTGTTTGCTGCGCGTGTCCTTGGGAGCCGCACTGCACGCGTTGTACGTCAACTTCGCACGTCATCAAGGACTCCCATCTCTCCACCCTAAACCCCGTCCTTTACCATCCCATGCTCCTCTCAGCCCGGCAATTGTCCATGCCCGGCATGATGGGAGCGCTGCTGCGTGTGTGCCTGCGTACAGCGTGTGCAGTAGCTCATGCGCGCATCAAGCTGACGGCCACCCGCTCCCCTGTTCCGCAGGTGTCCATGCCCGGCATGATGGACACGGTGCTCAACCTGGGGCTCAACGACGCCTGCGCCGCCGGCCTGGCGGCGCGCTCGGGTGACGAGCGCTTCGCGTACGACGCGTACCGCCGCTTCCTGGACATGTACGGCGACGTGGTCATGGGCATTAGTCACCACCTGTTCGAGCAGCAGCTGGAGGGGCTCAAGGTGGGGAACGGAGGCCGGGGAGGGAGGGGGGCTTGGGATGGCAGTTTGTGGGGAGGGGGCAAGAGAGTGGGGCGCGGGGCGGGGTCAAGAGCCGGGCGGGTTGGAGGAGCTCTTTGGTTCTTTGGTGTGGGTTGTGGGTTTTGGGCGCCGAGGACGGGGGTTGAGGGGAGGGAGCTGGGGGCGGCGGGGAAGTGAGCCGGGTGGGTGGAGGGGCGCTTGGGATGGTGGGTGAGGGCTCCGGGAGAGAAGGCAGCAGGTTAGAGGAGGGGGCAGGGCTCGTAGCGTGAGAAAGCACGGGACGGGCTGGAGGGGCGCTTGGGTGTTGGGATATGGGTTTACGGGAGTGAGGACGTTGTGGGTAGGCGACGGACGAAAGTTGTATGGTACACGTAAGGGACGTGTCACCTTTCCGGGTTGTGGGACTAACAGCAAGGTGGCATGGTGAAATGCGGCTCGGCAGCATGGCGCAGCAGTGCGTGCAGGCGTTGCCGGGCGTTGCCAGGCGTTGCCAGCCTGCGTTGGGGGAGAGCGGCAATAAACCGGTCAACGAGCGGCGGGATGGCGAGGATTTCACATGGCGCATCGGGGCTTCACGCGCGCACCGGAGGCAACATCGGGCGGCGGGCAGCGCTTTGCATCTGCACTGCCTTCGGTCGCGGTGTGGCAGGGTTTCGGCAACCCGGCATCCGCTGCTATCGCCCCGATCGTTGTGCTCCTCGCGCCCTCCACCTGGCCTGCGCGTCCTATGCCTCGTCAAAACCCCAGCTGCACTCAACCCCACGTCTCCTCGCCCCCGCCCCGCGTCATTACTCGCATTACCTTCACCCGTCCCACCCGCAGGCCGAGCGCGGCGTGGCGGACGACACGGCGCTCACTGCCGCGGACCTCAAGACGCTGGTGGGCCGCTACAAGCAGGTGTACCGCTCGCTGGGCAAGGTGAGCATTAGGGGGTGGTCGGGGAGACACGTGTCCGTGTCGTTGCTGCTTGGCACTGTGCAAGCAGGTGTACCGCTCGCTGGGCAAGATTGGTAGGGGAGGTCGGGCGGGTGGTGCCGGAGGGGGGAAGGCCGGCAGGTGTACCGCTGGCTGGGCAAGGTGAGGCACGAGGAGAGGGTGGGGCCCGAACTGCCACCCTGACCCCCTCCAGGAGTTCCCCGACGACCCCTACGAGCAGCCCGCTTTCCTGTCATGGCCGCTCCCACTGCACGGGTTCAGGGATTTGCTTGTTGCCCCGCCACGCCCTGCCGCCCCAAAAACCCTGGAACCCCTTCTACCCCCCGCAGGAGTTCCCCGAGGACCCTTACGAGCAGCTGCGGCTGGCCATCTACGCCGTGTTCGACAGCTGGCAGAGCGAGCGCGCCAACGTGTACCGCTCCGTCAACGGCATCACGGGGCTGTCGGGCACGGCCGTCAACGTGCAGGTGGGGAGTGTGTATTAGCTGTGTGGGTGCCTGTGTGTTAACGGGGCGTGGGGCCAGCGTGTACCGCTCCATCAACGGCATCACGGGGCTGTCGGGCACCGCCGTCAACGTGCAGGTGGGGCAGGGGTGCACGTGTGTACTAGCTGTGTGTGCCTTCAAGCAGCACAGGCCAACGGTAACGGCTGCGCCTGGTGCGAAATTTGGAGGGGCTTGGCGGCGGACCCGTGGAAAAGCAGCGTGCAATCTCTGTCTGACCTACAGCGGTCAGTCTGTACAGCTACGTCCGTGGGGCTAGGGGCCACCGGCTGGGCAGCGGCTGTAGGCTTGAGCAGCGCAGGGGGCGGGGTTGTGGGTGGAGGCGTCGCACGCAGCGACCGGCGGCTGGCGGCTGGCGGGCGGGCGGGAGTCTACATGGCGGCCGTGGAGGGACTCCGAAGCTTGGCCAGCGCGCAGCGCGGCGTGCGGCAGGGGCAGAGTCAGAGCCTGGGATAGGGGCAGGGGCAGGGGCTGGACTGGACTGGCAGAGGCATGGCCTGCAGGGGCAGCGCCTGCAGGGCCTGGGCGGGGCGCTGTTGAGAGGCGGCGCAAGGGGTGTTGCGGCTCCTCTGCAGCACCGGTATTAGCGCGCCCGGGACAGGCCTGACCGGGACAAGGCGGCGGGGGGAGGCAGTGTGGCGGCGGGGGTAGCGGCTGGCTTCTCTGAACCGCGGAACACCGGCGGCGGCAAAAGGGAGAGGCGCGCAGGCTTGCCGTGTGGTGATGCGACCGGCAGCGGAGCAGCAGGAGGGGGATTCTGTCACCGGAGCGCTGGGGGCAGGCGGGGAGCCAGGCGGCTAGGCGGCGCCGTGCCGCTGGGTTGCGCACGCTGTCATGAGGCTGTGCCCGTTGTAAGGGTACCGTTTGCAGTCGGTAACGCACATGCGGCGCCAGCAATTTGTACACTTTTGCAACCTCGCTCTTGCTTTCCCTCCTTGCTCGGGGCCCCCAGGCCATGGCGTTCGGCAACATGGGCCCCACCAGCGGCACCGGCGTGTGCTTCACGCGCAACCCCTCCACCGGCGAGCGCAAGCTGTACGGCGAGTACCTCATCAACGCGCAGGTACGGCAGGACGTACAAACCTCCGCGTACCGTCAAGGCCTTGCTATGCCACACCGCACCCTTTGACTTGTTGGGAAAGGAGCTTTCATGCCGGACTGTATGTGCGTGCCCTGCCGTGCCCCGTGCTTTGATAATAACCAATAATCACTATTCGGGTTTTCCTTTTCTTTCCCGTGGCCAGGGCGAGGACGTGGTTGCCGGCATCCGCACGCCGGAGCCCATCGACACCCTGGCGCGCACGCTGCCCGCCGCCTACCAGCAGCTGCTGGACAACTGCGCAGTGCTGGAGAAGCACTACAAGGACATGCAGGTAAGGGCTGAGGGTGGGATGGGGGGCAGTTCTACGCGTGGGGACACGTGTTGGGTTGATAACGCACGTTGGACCACCGCAGGTCAGTGCAGGGATGTCCTCCGTCTTGCTCAGCTTCAACTTGCCGGCCCCACTTGTCCGCCCGCCCGCTAAGCATGCCGCTCTTCCTGTGCCCCCATCCCTCCATCCCTCGTGCAGGACATTGAGTTCACGGTGCAGGAGGGCAAGCTGCTCATGTGCCCCCGTTCCCGAACTCCTCCGGCCATGCGCTGATCAAAGTGCGCCCCCATCCCTGCCTCCCACACGCAGGACATTGAGTTCACGGTGCAGGAGGGCAAGCTGCTCATGTGCCCCCGTTCCCGAACTCCTCCGGCCATGCGCTGATCAAAGTGCGCCCCTATCCCTGCCTCCCACACGCAGGACATTGAGTTCACGGTGCAGGAGGGCAAGCTGTACATGCTGCAGTGCCGCAGCGGCAAGCGCACGGGCGCGGCGGCGGTGCGCATCGCCGTGGAGCTTGTGGAGGAGGGCCTGGTGGGTGGGGTGGGAGGCAGGAGGGGCATAGTGTGGGTTAGGTGTGGGTTAAATCAAACCAACGTTGTTGTTTGGTCAGGGGTGTGCGCGTCGCCGTGGAGCTGTTGGAGATGCGGCCAATGCGTTGAAGGACAGGCCACTGTGCACTGGTACACAGGTGCACAGATGGCTGACCATTCATGCTGGCGATGCACCCGCTGTCACATCTACACCGCTAACCCACACCCCTAATACACATGCCCCTACCCCCAGGTGTCGGAGGACGGCAGCACCTGGACCAGCTATTACATACCCTTCCCCAAACCCATTCCTCAACAGCTAACCCACACCCCTAATACACATGCCCCTACCCCCAGGTTTCGGAGGACGACGCCGTGCTGATGGTGGAGCCGCAGCACCTGGACCAGCTGCTGCACCCGCAGTTCGCCGACGAGGACGCGTACAAGGGCGACGTGGTGGGCTCAGGTGGGGGACGAGGACATGAGCAGCCAACGCGGTGCGGGTTGTCGACCTGCTGAAGCCCGGGGTTGAGCAGGGGGCCAAGGGTCGCGGCGGGCCAAAAGTGGCGAGCACGGATGGATTGAACATGGAGGCTTCAACTTGCAAATGCTGCAAACTCCCAATTAGACCAGAGTCAGCCTTCTTTGCATACTCCACCCCCACCATGCCCCGCTGTCCCCCGTCCTCTGGCTGCCTACGGCTGCCCACCTCCCCTAGCGCTTTACTCAGGCCTTATCGTCGACCACTTCGTCTGTCGCCCTACCGGTAAACACCACCCTCCCCGCTCCCCCAGGCCTGCCCGCCTCCCCCGGCGCCGCCGTGGGCCAGGCCGTGTTCAGCGCCGAGGACGCCGAGGCGTGGCGCAGCAGCGGCCTGCCGGTGGTGCTGGTGCGGCGGGAGACGTCGCCGGAGGACGTCAAGGGCATGTACAGGTGGGCTAGCAGGGGGCGGGCTGGAGTGCAGGGGGGTGGGAGGAGGGGCAAGGGAGACGTCGCCGGAGGACGTCAAGGGCATGTACAGGTGGGGTTGTGCAGGGTTGGAAGGGGGAACAACATACTACATATGGCGAGCAAGTGAAAGTTGGCGGGAGGCGGGGGCGAGGGCTTGCTCAGGTGGACAGGGCGGGCTCGGGTTTGCCTTGTGGGTGACAGGTCTGGAGCGTCTGGTCGGGCCGGTAGGCTGGGCGCTGTCGCCCTCCCATGCCAGACAGTGAGCCGCTCTAGCACGCTTCGTGTAGCTTCGCGACTACCACCGCCACCTCCTCGCGTTTCTTTCGTTCTCCCCTCCCTCCGTGTTTTACGCGTACACCCCTCTTTCCTCCCTGCTTCCCTCCACACTCTCCCTACTTCCAGCGCCGAGGGCGTGCTGTGCCAGCTGGGCGGCATGACCTCCCACGCGGCTGTGGTGGCACGTGGCTGGGGCAAGCCGTGCATCACGGGGTGCGCCGACCTGCAGGTGCGGGGGGGCGGTGCCAGAGTTGGAAGGCGGGAAAAGCGGGGGGAAACAAAGTACTAGTAACGCGAGGAGGAGGAGGTAGTGGTGAGACGGGAAGTAAAATTGTAGACCTACTGGAGTCGCAGTCCGCCTTCGGCTCCAGCTCCCACAGCATGCGCCGGCAGGCTGGCCGGCGCGTAAGGTCCGTGTAGCCACAGTGGCGTAGTCTAAAAGCGGCTGATTGGCGAGGGGGGGACAAATGGTTGGATTGTACCAAGTTTGAGATTGGGGCTCGTGTGCAGAGCTGTGCCGGCTGTGCGTGCGTCCCATCCGGCTGCTGAAGGCCCCCAAGCGTCGCTGGCCGCGTGCCCGGAGCGCGTGTCCTGCCAGTGGCGTTTCCGCGTGCCCACACGCCTGAGTGTGCTCAGACCGTGTGTACGGCACCTTACCCCTCCCATCCCCCAGGTGGACGAGCACAACAAGGTGGCCCGCATCAACGGCCACGAGATCCGGCAGGGCGACTTCATCTCCCTCAACGGCAGCACTGGCGAGATCATCCGCGGCAAGCAGCCGCTCAAGCCGCCGGAGCTGGCGGGCGACCTGGGCAAGTGAGTAGTGAGGTGCACGTGGGTTGGAAATGGTAGAATGTGTGATAATAGGAGTCAATCGGGGGGCCCACAAGCAGCCACTCAAGCCGCCGGAGCTAGCGGGCGACCTGGGCAAGTGAGTGCGGGGCCGAGTGCCCATTGTGTCCTGGGCTGCAAGCGTGCTAGTACATATAAACCAATGGTAAACCGCAAAGTGCTGTACTTTATAAGCCGCTGCCGCTGAGTGCGGCACATCAGCCTCCCGGTGCAGGGCCTTCTCGGCCTTGAAACGCGCCTGCCTGTCTACACGTGCCCGTACACCCGCTGGTTGATGTTGTTGATGACATGAGTTACGCCGTCCCGGCTACATTCCCCGCCCACCTGCACACGCCTGTGCGCGCCGCCCGCAGGTTCATGTCGTGGGTTGACTCCCGGCGGCGGCTGGGCGTGCTGACCAACGCCGACACCCCGGAGGACGCGGCGGAGGCGCGCAAGTTCGGCGCCGAGGTGGGCCACGCGATTACTGAACAGTCTGCGTGTACAGTGTGTAGTGGAGGGGGTTCGTATTTAGGGGCAGACGAAGCGACTCCGGTCTTCAGCAGCCGGGCAGCTTGTGTGCCTGCATCGGGATATATCGCGCCAATATCGCAGATATTGCTGTTTCAGTGCCCTGGTTGTGTCCGTCACCTGCCCGCCGTACTGCCGTACTTGCCGTACAGGGCATCGGGCTGTGCCGTACGGAGCACATGTTCTTCGCCAGCGAGGAGCGCATCGCCACCGTGCGGCGCATGATCGTGGCGCAGGTGGGCGTGGGCCGCGGGGTGGGGCTTTACGCATGCGTAGCGTGTGCCGCAGCGCACCTGTAAATGTGCAGGTCATCACAAGCATTCAGCAGAGTCCTGACACGTGTACTGCGAGGCGTCCTCAGTCGGGACGGGTCCGGCCTGCTCCGCTGGGAACGTTAACGCACATCGGCGTGTATTGTGACGGCGGTGCAGCGGCAAGGTGTGCCTGCGACCGCAGCGTGCCGTGCCGGCGCTTCAGTGGGCCTCGACGCTCCGCATCGCATTATACCTCAGTCGTCCTCCTCCGGTCCCCTTAACCCCTCGTCCGCTCTCCCCGTCCCGCAGACCAAGGAGGCGCGGCTTAAGGCGCTTGCGGACTTGCTGCCCTTTCAGCGGGCAGACTTCGAGGTGGGGGCTAAGTAGGCATTACATCTTCTCAGCGCCTGCAGTTGCCAAGAACAAGAGGAAGGTTGCAGAGGAGGCAAGGTGCCTTGACCATGTCGTGTACCGGTGCTTGGAAAGCCTGCTGCATTGGGAGCGGCTAGGGCAAGGCGAGGAGGACTTGCGGGTACGCTGTGCCGACGCCGCATGGTGGCACGCTAACCCCGTCAAGCTGAAGAGCAGTAGCTGATGGCGCATCCTATTGCTGTCTCATGCACCTGTTGCCATCCGCAGGGCATCCTGCGCGCCATGGACGGCCTGCCCGTGACGCTGCGGCTGCTGGACCCCCCGCTGCACGAGTTCCTGCCCGACGGCGAGATGACCGAGGTGGGGCCCACACAGTAGGGTTATGTGCTCTTACCCTGGCGCACACAGGCCTGTGTGCGCGCGATGGCTGGGTTCAGGCCGCACGCTGTGCCCGCGCGGCACTGCTCGGCACCGCGTGTGCGCTTGGAGGCGTTTCGGTACCGTTGGGTGCCCCATGGGTGAGTGTACCTGACCCTCGTCCCACCCCCGCGCCCGCCTGACCCCCGTGTCGCCCCTTGCAGGTGTGCGAGGCGCTGGCCCGCGACGCCGGTGTGACGGTGGACGAGGTGTACAGCACCATTGAGAAGCTGCAGGTAGCTAGAGGCACATGGGATATGGAAGCCGGGTAGCTGGAGGTGTGGGCACCTGAAGGCGCACGTGTCGGCCTTTTCAAGCCATATCCAATCGCAGGCGCTATGGTGTTCGGCAGTTTCGCAACCGCGCATGGCTCGTCAAGTTGTGGTAACGTCGTTCCGATAGCTGCTACGGCTGCTCCTCGGCCTCGGGAAGCCCCTGTTCACACCCCTGTGCCCCCCCCCCCCCCCTTCCTCTCCCCCCCCCCCGGAGGGGAAACCCATTCTTGGCTTCCCCGGCGGCCGCCTTGGCATCACCTACCCCCAGAACCCCGAGATGCCGGGGGGGAGGGGTAGTCGAGGGAGGCGGGGTACTGTGTGCCTTCGAGCGGCTGCCCGCCGTGTTTCTTTTGACACGTGTCAACTCGCTGAAGCTCTGGAACCAACCCCCTGCCCTGCTGCCGGTGTGTGCGCGTGGTGCCTCCTGCCCTTGACGTGCACCCCGCTGCAGCTCGTAACGCACATTTCCGTGCTCTTCCTGCCCTGTTCTCCTAACTCCTGACCCCAGGTCCGCACCATGTTTGGGGCTGCGGTGCGCGTGGTGCCTTCATGTGCACCCGTCGTCAACTCTTTACACACTCGTTCCTCCCTGCCCTCTCCTCCTGCCCCTGTGCAGGTCCGCGCCATGTTCGAGGCTGCTGTACACGTGGTGCAGGGCGGCGGCCGCGTGCAGCTGGACGTCATGGTGCCGCTGGTGGGCACCGCGGCGGAGCTCAAGAACCAGGAGCAGCTGGTGCGCCGCATCGCCAACGAGGTGAGCAGCAGGAGGGGCAGGCGCGGAGGCTGCTGACGGGGTGACGGCGGTTGACGCGAGGTGGCGGCTTGCTGTAGGCGGTGGGGACAAGCCGTGGCCCCTGCTCCCTGCGCTGCCGCTCGCTTTTGGCGCTAAACCGCCTCGCCTCCGACTCGGCTTGGCGTTAATGTAGCCCTTTTGCCGCCTCCCGAGCCTCCCTTGCCACGTCACCTGCGACCTTGTGCGGCTCAGCCTCACGCTTGCCACCCCACTCCGCGCCTCATCCCCCATGCCGCCTCATCCATCCCCCGATCACCCTCCCCTTCCCTTCACCACTTGCAGGTCATGACGTCCGCCGGCGTGCAGGTGCCCCACCGCGTGGGCACCATGATCGAGGTGCCCCGCGCCGCGCTGCAGGCGGGCGCCATCGCCGCCACTGCAGAGTTCTTCTCCTTCGGAACCAACGACCTCACGCAGGTGGGCGCGCGGGGAGGAAGGGTAGGAGATGAAGATGACACGAGACGGTGCGGCGAAGGGTTGATGCCTCCTGCGGGCAAATGTGGGCAAGGGTGCCTCGCGGGGCGCTGGTTGGTAGGGATGAGCTTCTATGCCGCACGGGATGTGCAGCGCGAAGCTCCCAGGGTCGGCAGCGACTTGCCTGTGCCGTCGGGCATGTGGGCATGTGTGCGTTCCTGTTGTACTCGTTGCCGGCATTTCCGGACTTTGACATTACCCTCCAATCCGCTGCCCCCCTCCCGCATCCCCTGCAGATGACGTTCGGCTACAGCCGCGACGACATCGGCAAGTTCCTGCCCACCTACCTGGAGAAGGGGATACTGCCGTACGACCCCTTCCAGGTAGGACGGTTGGACGTCCGTGCCGTACGCACACTGCCATCGTGTATAGCTATGCCCGCTGTTGCCAAGCCGCTCCACCTTACGCCACCCCAATCCCTGCCCCAGTCCTGTCAAACCCTCGTTAGATCAAAGTAAACGCAGTTTCGTGCGCAAAGTACTGCGCTGCTTATCGTTCCCCATTTGTCCCACACTCCACCCGTTGGCACCCACTCATGTTAACCCACCCTTGCTGACCCACCCACCCACCCGCCCAGGTGCTGGACCAGGAGGGCGTGGGCGAGCTGATCCGCTTCGCGGTGGAGCGCGGCCGTGCCACGCGGCCCGACCTCAAGATCGGCATCTGCGGCGAGCAGGGCGGAGAGCCCATGACCGTGGCCTTCCTGCACAAGGTGGGGAGGGCTGGGGCGGCTGCGGACAGGAAGGGGTCGGGAAGTGGGAGGGGGAGGTGTCAGCTTGGGGCCTAGGGAGAGGCTGGGCAGGGTGGCGAGCCCAGGACCGTGGCCTTCCTGCACAAGGTGGGAGGCCTGGGAGGGTTATTGTCAGCCTCTTTCGCCTTGGGTACCTGTTCGGTTGCAGGTTGACCTTGAACACGCCTTCGGCTCATTACACATAGACGTCGTTGTTTGCGCCTGTACCCACGCACCCACACAGGTCGGCCGGGACAGCGTGTCATGCCCGCCGTGCCCGAAAGTAAAAGTTAAACCCACTCACCCGCCCGCTGAACCCCTAACCCACAGGTTGGCCTGGACTACGTGTCCTGCTCGCCCTTCCGCGTGCCCATCGCTCGCTTGGCGGCGGCGCAGGCGGCGGTGCGGGACACGAAGGCGGCGGCAAAGAAGTAAAGGAGGCGCAAGAGTACCTCGTGAAAAGTATCTTCGTGGCCAGCAGCGTGACGTCATAGGGGCTGTGGGCCGGATATGATATGTATGTAGGGCATAACCTTGCCGTTGGCAGATGGGCTAGTGGTCTTGGTGATAGCGGTGGCGGCGGTGCTGGTGCTGTTGATCACTATGTGCAGGCACGCGTGCGTGTGAGGCAGCGGGCGACGTGTTATGCACCAGGGTGACCAGACTGGGGGATCTCCCTTGGTACGGATGAGCGAGGGGGCGGACGCCTGCCTGTGGGCGTTCTGGTACTTCTGGCACCACGTTGGCCTCCAAGGGGAATGTTGGGATGCACCGCCTGTGAGGGCTGTGCCACATAGTGAGTATGCTGGGGAGGGATAAGAGTGGCATCTTGCCGCACGGCCTTATGGCCGCCGGTACGTGTTCAACGCGTGAGTTCCCGTGGGCTGTTCGGTGCGCTGGGGAGCGCCCGTTCACTCGATCCGGTGTGCGGGAGGGTGGTTGGGGGCTGGGCTGCTTGCGGCTGGAGGGCAGCCGAGGGCCGGTGGGCTGCGAGAGTGCCATGAGATAGCATTGAAAGAGATGGAGTGCCTTTCGAGGGGATCGTACCGGCAGTGTAGGCAGTGATGGCGCGCGGGTCTAGATGGTGGGACGTGCCCTGATGGTGCTGGCAGTGGACGTGCCCCTGGTGCTGGGTGCTGGTTCTTGACAGTGCCATGCTAGAGAGCCCTGAGGCGCTTGTGTGTGAACTGCTGAAGTGCTGATGGAGCGAAACGAGGAGCGAGAGCCGGAGAGTGCGGGCTGTAATTGTGTCAACACGTGCAAGGCTTTCCCTTGGTGACCATCTGCAAGGCTTCCGTCCCGCTCTGTCCTGGCCCAGCTGTGAGCCCCGCGTTGCGGCTTGGGCTGCATCGGTTACCCTCACGTCCGACGCCAAGCAACGGCGGGTACAGTAGAATACATAGAGGTGGTGCAAACCTCACGGTGAGTTCAAGCTGATGCGCTGAAGTAGGGTTGTCCCAGTCATCGTACTGACTAGGACGGTTTGCTAAGTGCTGTGGAGCTCGTTCCTCAGTCGCTCGCAATTAATAAACAATTGTAGTTCAACAGTTTGAGACCATGCGATGATACGTCTACGACAATTAAGCAGGGACTACAGTGCCACAAGCCCGGAACAAGCCCGGAAGTTCGAGCTGCACCTGTAAGACTCTGAAGAAGCGAACAAATGGAAGGGAAGACGCGAGCGGGGTAAGCTTCGGGGCGCGGCGAGGTAGCTCCCCTGCATGCTCTTTGCGCAACTGCCCGACCAGTCTCCCAACCGAGGCCGCGCTTGTTCGGATAAAACTCTTACAAGCCAGAAGTATGTCGAATGGCTTGGGGTAGTGTGAAGCAAGCCCTGCGCTTGCATTGCCATGTCCTGCGGGACATGTCTGTGAGCTTCCCAGCCATCGAGGTTGACGCGACCCCTCCCTTCCCGCCGCAGGTTTCTGTCGGCCCTGCGTCAACGGGGCCTCGCTGCATTTTGGCCGCAACAGGTGCGTGGCTTGTAGCACCACCTCGTCACCCCAAGTGGGCTGGGGACCTCGGCATACCAGTCGGCCCTCGCACACGTTGCGAGTTCTGTCCCAACCGTGAACGTCCATATTCTCGTATCACCGTGGTCCAGTCCTGTCTAATGTCCCGTCTTGTGACGTGCCGTCTTGCGCGCGTGCGGTGCAGGCTGGCCCTCGCCTGGAGGGCCTCCTGAATTACGCAATGTCGTTGCTGCTGCGCCTCATCATGTACGGTACCATCAGACCATGCAGCCACACTACTACCGCACATGCAGCCAAAGACCCTGAGGTCTCAGAGGGTGCCATGGTGAGGGTAGGCTCCGCCCCAGCCAATAACACTCCGCACGCACGCGAATAAGAGCCCGCTGAACCTGCGGATGCTGTGCTCTAGCCTGCCTGGTTACACCCTAACCGCTCTATGCTCGCATTCCCTTGCGTCCTCGCAGACTCAAGGTCGCTGCCGCGAGCAGCGCAAGAGCGGAGACGGCAGCACTAGCACCAGCACCAAGGCCAACAACCACGCCGGTGCCGATGCCGATGCCGACAACACAGCCAACGCCAGCCAAGGGCCCTTCCTGCAGGACTGCGCCTCGGCTGCACACAACGCGCTGCACCCCGCCTCCCAGGAACCGCGGCCGCAGCTGGCCAAACTGCCACACAACATGCATAACCTAGAACCTGGCTCTGCGCCCACCAGCCCCTTCACCCCATCCGCGGCCTCTGCCGCATCCACCTTGTTCACCAACAACACCAACACCAACACCAACACCAGCAGCAGCGGCAGCAGCACCATCACCACCACCACAACCACCACCACCTCGCCAGCAGCATCATTCTCTCAGCCGGCGGCGGCGGCCTGCTGCTCCCCTAACAGAACAGACGAGCATGGCTCGACAGAACCCAACGCGCAAACATCAGCCGCTACCGCACAGAGCTCCAGCCATCCCTCACACCACGCACAAAGCACCTTGGCCTGCGTCCGCCCCAGCCCTCCTCCCCCACTCCGTGCCGGCCCTGCCTCCGTCCCAACCACCCCCAGCTGTCCGGCGCCCTCCCGCGGCGCCCTATCTCCACCCCGTGGCAATGACACTCCCTGTTCCATCGCCGCCCTGGTCCCCGCCGCCACCAACACGAGCAACATGTCTCGCAACACCGTCAGCAACGACAGCAGTGATGGCCTGCACAATAGCAAGACCAGCACACCCATTGCCACCGCTGCCGCTGAGGAGCCTCTTCTGGAGCCGCCGCGCCTGACACGTGTCGCCTGCGGCGTGCGCGTCGCCACCGGCACCACCGTCCCACGGGTCGCGGGCCTGGGGACCGGGCTCCGGGTGCTGGAGGTGATCCAGGGAGGCGGCCCCGCGTCGGGCGGCGGCCGCACCGTGTGCCGCTGCGTGACGCGTGAGGGCCGGCACGTGGCAGCCAAGTGGAGCGACGCGGTGCCCGTGGACGACCGGCAGCTGCTGGCGGCGCTGCTGGCGGCGGCCCGCTCGTCCTTCGTACGGCACGGTGACGGCGAGGCCGGCGGCGGCGGCGCCGGCATGCTGCCGGGCTACTGCCGCAGCAGCGCCGCCAATGGCGATGGCGAGGACGATGAGTTGTGTGTCCACGGCAGCAGCAGCAGCTGGAGCTGTGGGACGACCGGCAGCGCAGCCGCCGGCGGCTTTGGTGTTGCCTGTCGGGCGGCAGCGGGCGGTGGTCTGGCAGTGAATGGGCAGGGGGAGCTGCTGGCAACCACGGCGGGCGGCCGGGCGGTGGAGCGCCTTGCGGCGGACGGCGCGGAGGCGGCGCACGTGTCACGTGCGATGCCACGTGCCTTGGTCAGCGAGCTGCGGGGGCTGGTCAACGCGCAGGTGGCGCTGGGCGCGGCGGCGCAGCGGGGGCAGCAGCCTGGGGCGGGTGGCAGCGGCAGCTGCAGCGACAGCGACAGCGACAGCAGCGTCCTTCTGGGCGTGGACAAATGGGATGTGGAGGAGGTGGTTGTGGGTGGCGCGGTGTGCTACCGGCTGCTGACGGTGAGCGCCTGGGCGGAGGGCGGCTCGATGGCGGATGTGGTGGAGGAGCTGATCTGGCAGGCGAGGCAGGGGGTGCCCATTGCGCGGACGCGAGCAGCGGCAGGAGGCAGTGGTGCACAGCAGGAAGGGGCGGAGGCGGAGGCGGAGGCGGAGGGTGAGGAGGTGCAGGCGGCGGAGGAGGAGGATGACGCTGACGCGCCCACGGTGGACTGGCTGCGCTTCGTGCGGCTGCTGCTGCAGGTCGCCTGCATCCTGGTGGTGCTGGAGCAGTCGGCGCTGGTGTGGGGGGACTTCAAGTACGACAACATTGTGGTGGAGCGCAGCCGGCGGGCGGGGCAAGGGAAAGCAGCTGGTGCGGGGGCCAAGGCAGTGGGCGTGCAGGAGGTGGTCAAGCTGATAGACATGGATGACGTGCAGCGGCTGCCGCTCAGCGGCGAGCCGGGACTGGCGGCGCTGCACCGCATGGCAGCGGCGGCGGCGGCGGCGGCGGCGGGCGAGGCCCTGGAGGCGGCGCAGCGGCGGGAGGCGGCGGCGCGCGCGGTGCGTTGCTGGCCGGTGTGCAACGCCGTCAACACGCGGCTGTGCTGCGCGCCCGAGATGGTGCTTAGCATGCTGACCAAGCCGCAGGGCCAGGTGCCCTCCGCTGCCCCTTCCTCAGTCGCGTCCACTGCCGTGTCTCCGTCTGCCTCCTCGTCCTCCGCTGAGGCGCTGTCGTTCGTGGACCTGGCGGCCCTTGGCGCCTGCTGCCAGCACGACTTCCCCGGCCTCAAGGAGCTGTGCAAGCACCTGCAGCGCTGCGCCGCGGCCCGCGGGACCGACCCGCGGGTCGGTGGGCCTGTGGCGTGGCGCCTGAGCGACCTGGGCGAGATCGGCCGCCTCAACAACGGCCGCGCGTTCGCGTGCATCGCGTCGCACGTGTACGCGTACGGCAGCTGCCTGCTGGCGGCGCTGAGCCTGCTGATTGCGGCGCTGGAGCGCGCGGCGGCGGCGCGGGGGCTGGCGGAGCCGGGTGAGGGCGACTGGGCGGTGGTGGACGCGCTGGATGCGTTGGGGGACGCGTGCATGAGGCTGCAGCCGGGGGAGCGGCCGGCCCCGGAGGAGGTGGTGGCGCGGGTGCAGGGGATTCTGGGCATGCTGGAGGCGGGGGTGTGGTGGGTGTGAGGCAGCGGGGGTGAGGGAGCGTGGGGCAAGGGCTGGGGTGCGGAGGGTATTACTGGGCGGGAGGAGGGGATGGAGAGTGGTACCAGGTTGGGCGTGGGAGGGGTACAAGTGGCTGCCTCGCTGCTGATGCGCGGGCGTGGAGTAGGCAGTTGGTGACACCTGGCCAGCCTGGGCCAGCGGTGAGACTGCCTACTACCTTAGACGGGTGCAGGGCCAAGGGGTTGAGTACCGAAGGGAGACGGGTTTTTTTCGCAACTCAACCCAGGACGTTGCTGAACGAACATATATTACGGTAGCTAATGCATTCATTGCTACACGCCTCGGTATCGGTAATGTACGTACTTATTTCTTCTTCCAGGGATTCGTGATTTGATCCTTCTCACTTCTTCTCGCCACCAACTAGCACCAGGATGCTGGGTCCTTGTTTATCCGTGCATCACCGACAGTGGTGACCTTTGGCCAGCGTTGACCGATCTTGGGTGCTGTATCTGGCGGTTCTTTTTTCTGGCAATTGCGCCAATGCTGAGGTAGCCCAGTCGACACTGCTGTTGGCCTCTCCATGTGGCCATAGGAGTGATTTACATGCCCTACCTGTACCATGCTATTTTTGTCTTTGGGTAAGCTGCAGGCTCTACCCAGCCATGTACGTGTGCACCTTGTGGGATCGCGCGACCGTACCCGATTGCTCGTGCCTTCTCTTTTCTTCCTTCTTGTTTCTCCCCGTTCGTGTACGGTACCGTGCTGTGCCGATGCTGGTCGATGTCGTTGCTGCACGTGCATCCATGACATGCATGGCTTTTTGTGGAGCGGACTGAGTTTGCCTGTTCATTTACCGGTATTGTGCGACTGTTTGGTATGTAGGTACCGCATTGCATGGCGTCGTTGCCAGGCAGGGGCCCTGGACGACCCACGAGGGGCTCCCTTGCCCCGCTGCCGCTAACACCTAACAGATTGATGGTGGTGTGTCCCAGGGAAGCTCGCCTGGTGTGTCCTTGCATGGGGCGGACAGTATCACACATTCAAGCGTGTATGCCATACGCCTGGCTGTTGCTGCTGTCGCAGTCCAAATAACCAGCATTCAACGTCTGAACTCCGTTGCCAAGTACCACTGTAGCACTGTTCCTGCTGGCAATGGGCCCTGCACCTTTCCTGGGCGAGACAAGGTCACCTTCGACCAGCTGTAACCCGACAGGATAATGCACGCAATAACACAACTGCCCAGATCCACGACTGTCACTGCACGAACCGGCCTGCTGCACATAGCCACGACCCGGCCCGGTGCCATTCTCCAGTTTGTTTGTTTGGCCTGACACAGTGTTCCTATGGGTCCATGCTGCTCATGGTACCGGTAACTGGTTTACGCTCAGCACTGCAGTCCGCGGCCGTTACCGCACAAACCCATATCCTAGCTTGCGCCCTAACACAGTACGGTACAGAGCCACATCATACATGCACGAGTTACATACCCGCAAGTACAAGGCTGCCCTCCAGGCCCTGCTCCCTCGCTGCGCACCGCCTCGGCTCAGGGCTGTGCGGCGACGCGTCACCACCGCACCCCGCACATGCTCTCATGCACACGCCGCACTGAGTGCCGTTACCACACATACAGTCCGTGCTCCATGCGCCAGCGCGACCCTCACACCTTCCCACCACCCCGCAACCCCTCCGGAGCTGCTCCTACCTGCCCCCGCAGCCACACATCCATCTCCTCGTCCCATGTCCCCCAATAATCCTTTGCCCGCAGCAGCGCCACCCCCACGGCCATCCTGTCCCCAACTGGCGCCCCCTGATGCACCAACCACCGCGCAACTGGCAGCCCACACCCCGCCCCCACCGCCCTAGCCACCACGTCCTCCGCGCCCCACGGCACGCCGATCCGCCTCAGGAGCTCCAGGGTGGCCCTGTCGCCTTCCCTGCATGCAGCAAGATACGCCTCACAGCCGCCCACCTCGCCTATCATGCAGCCCGGCTGTTCCGCCAGCCACTCTATCAGTGGGCCACAGCCGCTCTCTGCGGCATTCGTAAATACTTGTTTACTGAGAAGGCGGCCCCGGTGCTGCTGCTGGTCCCGCAGGTACTGCAGCAGGGGCAGGTTTCCCCGGGCTGCGGCGTCGCACAGCATGCGCTCGGGGTCACGGATGCGGGCCCCTGCCCCCAGCAGCAGCTGCACGGCCTCCAACATCCCGCCGCGGCGCCAGTACTTAACCCGGTCGTCAACCCACAGCCCCGCCGCAGACACCCCCACCTCGACCGCCAGCCACCGGATCATCGCAACATCACCGACCCCGGTAGCACCCTCGTACGCGTTCGTCGCGAACTCCAGGCCTGCCTGCCGCAGAAACTCCACCAACACAATGCTCCCCGAGCGTGTTGCCATCTCCCCCAGGTACTTCGCGTCGGCCTGCAGCACCTCGCTCGTCCCAAAGAGCGACATGAGATAGCGAAGCACCTCCACACTCGCATTTACGGCAGCTGTCCCCGCCAGGCTTGCCAGCTCCCTGCTGCTCACTCCAAGCAGCGGGGCCCCCCGCTCCTGCAGCCACCGCAGCTTCTCCACCCCACCGCGGCACCCAGAAGTGAAGTACCAGTCACGGCCTACGCGCTCCTCCCCGCCTGCCTCTGGCAGGCCGCACCCCGCCTCGTCCACCAGCCACTGCGCCACGGCCAGGTCGGCGTCCCCAATTGCGGCACCCAGCACAGCCCCGCCCATGGGGCAGCCGCGCTCCCGCAGCCACCTGAGCGTGCCCAGGCTCCCCTTAAAGGCGGCCTCCTGCGCAGTGTCCTCCTGTAGGCTGCACTTACCCTCCCACACTTCCAGCAACCACTCCAGCTTGGCCACAGCGTCTGGGGTCTCTGATCCGGCAGCCCAGTCCAAAGCCATCTGGTACGTCTCCGCCGGTAACGGGAGGGGGCCGCTGGGGCAGGCCTCCAGCACCCCAAGCACCTCCTGCAGCCCCGCCAAGTCGCAGTGCTCGGCTGCGTTGCGGACCAGGTCGCCAGGGTCCACTAGCGCCGGGCAGCGGCGCAGCAGCCAGCCCAGTAGCTGCAGGTGGCCCGCCCTCACCGCCGCCACCCCAGGGTCCATGTTAAGTGGGACAAGTGAGCTTCTGCGCTGCAGAAGTTCAGGGAAGATGCTGGGTTGCAGCAGCGCCCACACCACCTCCAGGTTGACCTCGCTGCCGCTGGCGGTGGCGGTGCGCAGCATCTGCAGCTTGTGCCAGAAACACAGCCGGTAGGCGGGCTGCTGCCATGCTGACACGGCCCAGGGTACGGCGTGGGGCGGCAGCGGCTGGGATAGGAGGACGGTGCAGTGAGGGGCTGTGTGGAAGGCGTCGGCTGCGTCCCGGCACGTCAGGCGGCCGGCGAGGGCGCGGTCGTTGGGGTGCAACAGCGACAGGATGTGCAGCTGGACCGTGGTCGGCAGCTTGAGGCTTGCGGACGGCCACAAGCAATGCATACTGCCACCACGTGCCTCGTGCACCTGGGCCCTCAAAACGCACATTAGGAATGCACATGTTCTAGTACGGTACGAAGCTAGGCGCCCTTGCAGTTCTGTGACATGGACACCTGCCGGACGAACGACCGCAGCAGGCTAAGGCACCGAAACCTGTTCCCCACACCTGTACCTACACTACCATCCCCCTTGCGCCACGCCAGCACAGTCGTCCTTCCACCGTGGCTCACCACCAAGCCGGCCTGCTTATGAGTCGCTCCATTCCCTCCACCTTGTTCCTGCACCACATTCATTGGCTCAGCACCTCAAGCAGCGCACGCCCCATGCCGTCCGGCACGAACTCCCTGGACAGCTGCAACCGCCCAACCGCCGCCCGCAGCACCGCCAGCTCTCCCGCCGCCTTCACCTCCGCCTCTGCCACCACCCTCCCCTTCCCCACCCCAACTCCCCGCGCCTGCTGCGTCTCCCCGCCATCCCTCCACACCTTTATCAGACTGATCAACGCCTCCACAGCCTCCGCCTGCTCTTCCATGCGCTTCAGGCGCAGCTCCGACACCGCCCGCCGCAACGGGCCCGTGCGCCACACGGCCGCAGCCCCTCCACCGCTGCCGCTGCCCCCCGCAGGCTTCATGACCAGCTCCCGCACCTGGTCCGGGAAGGACGACGCGATGCCGCACAGCGCCTCGGCATGCTTGCAGCTCACAGCGGACGCAAGCCCTGGGACGGAGCTGCCGGAGAGGCGCGGAACCAGCCGGGGCACAGCCGCCAGCAGCTCCACCACCCCCATTTCATCAAACAGGAAGCGAGCCAGTGGGGAGGCATCCGACTGGGTTTTGAGGCGAGCCACGGTGCTGCCACCGCCGCCGTTGCTGCTGTCGTCACCGCCGCCGTCGCCACTGCCGCCGCCGTTACCATTCCCACCGCTGCTGCCACCGGCCGTACAGCCGCTTCGCTTTATCTGCAGCGCTAACAGCAGTATAACTAGGCGGATGACCGCCGCTGCGTTCCCTCCCACCATCTCCCGCACCGACTTCGACTGCTCCTCCGACGCGCCAGCCGTGGCATGGCGGCACGCGAAGCGAGACAGCGGCGGCAGCAGCAGCCGCACGGCATGCGCGTACATGTAGTGCAGCCGTGGAAGTCCCGGGGGCGGCGGCAGGGGCAGCTGGGCAGGAGAGAGCCCAGAGGTGGATGGCGCCGCAGGGACGGGGTCGCAACCGCAGCTGCCGCCGTTGCCGAGTCCCGGGGTTGGCCCCGTGTCCGGGCCGGGTGCTGGCGTCACCAGCAGCTGCGACACGAAGGCCGCCGCACACTGCTCCAGCATTTTCCCAATCTGCTGCCCGCTGCTGCTGCCGCCACTGCCGCCGCCAGCGTTGCCGCCGCCGCCACCACCGCCGCCACTGCTGCCGCCGCCATCGCCCCTGCCACCGCCACTGCTGCCGCCGCCGCTGCTGCTGCCGCTGCTGCCGCCGCACCCTGGCAGGTGCATCAGACAGCGCAGTGCTGACAGCAGGCCCCTGGACTGCTCCACATCCCCGTATGCCAGCAGCGGCAGGAAGCAGTGCCCTCCGCAGTGGACTGAGCCGCTGTACTTGAAGACATAGTCCACAAAGGAGACGGTGCGGCTGTCCTCCGGGTTGCTGGCCGCCCTCCGCAGCAGGCGCTCCAGGCAGGGCAGCAGGCCGCCGTCCAGGGCGGCGGCCAGGCGGGGAGGCGGCGCAGGAGGCAGGGAGCCTGGCCCAAACGGCATGAGGCAATAGGGTGCCGGTAAGGGTCCGCTGCCGACGACCAAGGCAGCATATGAGGTGACCAGGCATGCATTTACACGTTCCACGAACTGGCATACGGCTCACCTTCTTTTTGTTTGTTTCGTACATGATAGATAACGGAACTCAGCATGTAAGGACCCGTGTACGAGCCAGAGGCTTCAGCGTCAACGCAATGAACACAAGGCACGCCACCAGGCACCGCTCACCTTGAGAGCAGTCGGGCAGCTCCATCTTCTCCAGCCCCAGCCAGGCTGCAAACGCGAACTCCTGCTCCGTGGCTGTCCCTTCACTGTACGACGGCAGCCGCCAAGCGACCGGCAGCACGTGTGTCACGGCCGCACACATCCGCCGCCACCACCGCATCTCGTGCGCGCGGAGGGCGGCCAGTGACAGGGCCTTCCGCCTGCCAGCAGGAGGCTGTTCCACTGCCAGCTGCCGGCTGCTTCCTGCGGAAGGCCCGTCTGTTACCGGTGCCGGCACCTGGGTGGCAGCAGCAGCAGCAGCAGCCGTGCCCGTAGCCACTGCTGCTGCCGCCCCAGTGACCTGCCCTGAGTGAGTCAGGGCCGTGACCCCTGATGACACCTCCCCCGCTGACCCAGCCCCTGCCTGCACCACCCCATCGCCCAATGGCCTTGGCGCTCCGGCCGTCTCCACCAGCTCCCAGCACACGTCGAGCAGATTGCTCCCGGCCCACAGAGCCCCAAAGCAGATCTGCATGAGCACCTCTGAAGCCAACGCATGCCTAAGCCCATCCCCCGCCCGACCGCCGCCCCCGCCTCCGCCAACTCGTTGCTCCTCCTCCCGCCCTCCACGCCCGCCGCCATGCCCCACGGCCGACGCCACAGCCACGTCGCACGCGCGCAGCAGCAGCACCAGCCGCTCCCCCACCTCCCTCTGCGCCTGCGCGAGGTCTGCTGGCGGAGGCGTGTTCCCCAACACGCCGGTCATCGTCAGGACGTGTTGCTCCCTCGAGTAAGGCTCCTGGCAGCCGGCTTGCCACCGTCCGTACTCCGCCGGCACGGCCCTGTACGACACCGGCATGCCGTAGTCGGGCCCGCCGTCTGCCGTACACAAGGCGCGCAGCCCCAGGATGGAGGCCAGGTGCACCACGCCGGGGCCGGTAAGCGCCTGGCGAACGGCTGGGCCCACCACGGTGCTGGCGGGGGCAGGGGCACGCTCGCAGGACGGCAGCAGGTGCTCGGCCCCTCCTATGGCCTGCACAAAAGCCTGCAGCAACCCTAGCAGGCCCTGTGGGCAGCTTTCTCCACCTCCTGCCTCCTGTCGTGCCGACCCCTGCCCCTGCCACACCGCCGCCACCACCGTCGCCCTGGCGCAGTGCTCCAACAGGTGGCTGTCACGCAGGTTGGAGGCGAGCAGCAGCAGGAAGCGCCGGGCGAGCTTGCGGCAGTCCGCATGCTGGCCCGCCGCCGCCGCCGCGTCTGCGGCGAAACCCGCGGACGGGGTTCCGTCCGCCCGCAGCACCGTCAGGGCCGCACGTGCCAGGCTCATGAGCCCAGAGGTCACGTCCAGGATAGCACTGACCGTGTTCAGGGTTTCGTCTTCTCTCGACTGCTGCTTGCGCAGCTGCTTCCGTAGCTCTGTGCAGCCCTGCTGCTCCCCATGCGCCTGTTGCTGCTGCGAATCCTGCTGCGGCTGCTGCTGTCGCTCCGGCTCTCCCTCCTGCTCCTCGCCACTACCGCCCATCCATGCACACACCGCCGCCACCTGCCGGCTGCAGCACTGCAGCGTGTGCATGCGCAGCAGCACACACCCGAGTTCCAGGCCTAGCACCAGCTGGTGAGCCGCACTGGAGGCGTCTGCGGCAGGCCCGGAGCTTCCACTGCTGCCGCAACCCACACCAGCAGCGGTACCGCTGCCGGCGTTCGAGCACCACAGCGGTATGCTGACCACCCGTAGCAAGTCGGTTATGAGGAAGATTGACATCATCGCGCAACGCATGGCGCCCTCAGGTGCCAGGCCAGCGCCGTGGGTCGCATTGGCATGCTCCCCAGGCCCGCCCTCGTCAGGCAGCAGCTGCTGCTCGTGGCTATGCGCATTGACACGAGATTCCTGGACTGGCGGGAGTAGCAAGTTGTCGAGGCGCACCAGTACAGCCAGCAGCTGTAGCAGCGCGGTGCGGAAGCGGTCATGGCGTAGAGCTTCCATGGCTTTGCCGTCAAGGTCCGTGACCGACTTGCACAGGTACTCCATGTACCCAATGGCATGGTATATGCCCTGGAGCGCCCCATGAGGCATCGACGCCATGTCCGTGCTGTTGCTGTCCTCCAACACGTTCGAAATGCAAACGTCAGGGCCGCTTCCCTGTGAGCCTGGGACCTGACGCGAGCTTTGCAAGCATACTGCGGCTTCTTCAAACATCTCTGTCGCTTCATCTAAGACACACTTGAACCGCGGGACAGCAAACGGCGGGTCACTTGCTGTCATGGCTGGAGGAAAAGCGAAATCACCCTACATGTCACTAAATCTATTTGCTTCCTGTAGAGCGAGCACTGCTGATATGACTGGGTGTTGTGGGGTCGTGAAGGTGTTGTGGAACGGAACCGTCGGACCAAACTGCGCGCCGCTACTACAATGCCTTTTTCATGTAGATGTAGATGTAAGCTGTAACGCTGTGTATTTGCTGGTCGCAGACGGCCTCGATTCCACAAAGGCCCGCAACATCAGCAGGGAAAGCGACAGCCGACAGGACTTGCATGCATTGGTATCACGTCCTGAGTGGACTGCCGGTGTATTCGTACAATAGTTTGCAAATTTGCTCTGCACATATTATTATATAATACTATGCAGGCATACCAATTGGCCGGTAAAGTTGTGAGCGAGGCGCGAAAGGCTTCGATACGGACAGTTGGGGCTCCTGAAAGAGGGGCTCCTGAAAGAGCGACATCATTGGCATGAACGGCAGCTGGGGCGTCCTTTACCATGCACCGGGATGGGCCGGGATTGGGCGGGATCGGCTGCCAGCGAGCTGCATCGCGACCGGGTGTGCGGGGTGACAGGGTCGAGACACGTATGTCACGCCGCTTTAGCAGCACGTGTTGTACCTACGACCAGATTTGTGACATCAACTGCGCCACTCCAGCAGCCTTGCCAGCAGCACTGACGTACACTGTACGTGCCCCTGATGCCCGGGCGACGGCCGAGCACGGGACCTGGGGCCAGCCGGGCCAAGGCCACCACGGGCCACACAGAGGGATGACATAGCGGTTCACATGGCCGCGGGGCGTGGCACTCATATTTTTAAATATTCAAGCACGGGCGTGCCGCAGTATGCACACGGGGCTGCCATTGTATGGGTCTGACCACCCTGCTGCACTCATCTGGGGGTGGGCCCTGGGCTCATCTGACCCCCCTACTCACACTCATCTGACCCCCTCCCCACTCTCATCTGGGCGCGGACCGGAACTCATCTGGGCCCCGGCCGTGTGCCCAACTCACCCACCCGACAGTTTTCGCCTGGACACTATGGCCATACCCGCATGGGACGTGCATGCATCAGCCGACAGGTCGTGTATGCACACGGCCGCGGTGTCGTGGCCGTGTGCAACACAAACCCCGCTTTCCCGTGTCAGCGCAGCTCATAACGTGCCATGGGTAATTCTAAGCATAGCGCAATGGCAGCTGCTTCACAGGCCTTCCCTTGGCAAGCAACTAGCAAGTACCGTACGGATTGAAGGAACCGCGGCAATCGTGTCATCCTGCTCATCCATGATACACATAAGACACCCACATTTGGTCCAACCACATTTCTCCTGGTCCCCTGTAACTTTTTCCTCGCACCGAGTTTGCACGTGGGAGTTACACCATTGCATTCCTTGCATCATAAGCTGCACATTGACGCGTAAACCCTCAAAAATACCTAAGATTTATGGGTCAAGCGGGGCACCATTGGCCCTGGACCCACCCAAGCCCCCCTGGCAGGTCATCAGCTGGGGACCCTGGCCACCAGCTAGTACGACTAACCCTTGCAACACACTAACAGCCTATGACCATGCATACAAGGACATGGATGTTTCCAAGGGTCTGTACGGCATCCATGGGTCTACTGCTGGACTGTACGGCAGGGGGTGCTTGAGGACCCCCCCTGTGTGAGCCCACAGAGAGCAACGGCGATGACCCAGGGGATTTGGATAGATAGCCTACACCATATAGATGCCATTACAATTTTTTCCGGGCAAAAATAGGCACGTTTGAGGTGTGTACGGCAGTGGGTTGGTCCCCCAGGGGGGGTCGAACCAAATCTTTGGCATGCGGTCTGGCACTTTTTTTGGTACCCCCCCTGGGCCCGGGACTCATCTGGGGATGGCCCGGGACTCATCTGAGGGGAGCTCCAGGCTCATCTGACCCCCTCCCCACACTCATCTGGGCCCCCGCGCGCGGACCCGTCTGCACAGGGCACCCGTACCCATACAATGGCAGCCCCGTACGCATACCACAGCACGCCGATGCGTGAATTTTAAATATTTTAGTGCCACGCCCCGCGGCCATGTGAGCCGCTATGTCATCCCTCTGGGTCACAGAACGCAGCTGTGTAGTGTGACTCAGCACACGTGTGACTCAGCACGAGCCGTCCTGCAAGCTTGCGCACTGCACTCCCCTGGTGGTATCTTCCCTGTTGCACACCTTCCGCAACATACCAATGAACAGTAGAATTAGCGACCAGTGGTCTTTCAAAAGGCGCAAAGCAGCACGGAGGCAACCAGTGCCTGTACCTTGGACGTTAAGACAACCCCAGCCGAGCACATATCCCTCCCCTCGCGTTGGCGCCGTCCCCGCCCCTCTTCCAGGCTACTCAGCCATCGCAGCCTCTAGGCAATCCCCTCTCCCCCAACCTTGCCCTCCTGTCCTTGCCCTTGCCCTTGCCCCTGCCCCTGCCCCCGCCCCCCTGCCACCAGCCTACACAGACGCAGGCTTCCCAGGTCGTACTAGGTCGTACTCTCGCGTCCCTGGCCCCCTGCTCCCCCTGCCACCAGCCTCCACAGCCGCAGGCTCCCCAGGTCGTTTTAGGTCGTACTCCAGTGTGCCTGCTCCCCTGCTCCCCCTGCCACCAGCCTCCACAGCCGCACGCTCTGGTCGCTGCCCCCGCTGGCCAGCAGCAGCGGGTCGGTGGGGTGGAACACCAGCGCCCACGTAGGGGACGTGTGGCCCTGTGGGGCAGGGGGAGGGGGGCGCACAAGGGCAGAGGAGGGGCAGGCGTCATTGGCAGGCAGCAAAACTTTCGTTTGAGACAGCGAGGCTTCCAACATACAGCCCGGCAGGGTAGCTGTGATTCATGGTGACACCGGCATGCACATTCTTGCGGTGGCTCAGGCTGTGGGGCGCCCTTGGTACGGCCTGCATGTCGAACTCTGCCCCCGTCCCACACGCACTCCACACCGCTTCAGGTACAAACCTAGGTCCCCACAGCACCAGCACCAGTCCCTTGCCACCCGCCCCCGCCCCTGCCTCACTTTCATGACGAAGGTTACTATTACCGGTACGACCGTAACAAACATGCAGCTAGCTCAGACTCCCCATGGGCACCGGTACGGCATCCTTTCCTGCCCGCCCGCCGCCGCCTCACCCTTAGCTCGGCCACGAGCCGCCACGGCCCCAACCCCTCCATCTCAACCCGCTCCACCCGCCGCCCCGTGATATTGTCCCACTCAGCGTCCCTAGCGTCGTTGCCCACAGCCGCCGGGGCGGGCGGCGGCGGCTCCCAGCCCGGCACCGCCCGGTAGGCCCTCAGCGCGTTGTCGCCCCGCGGCGCCCCGCCGCCCACCACCAGCGTGCGGCCGTCGCATGAGAAGGCCAGGGCCCCCACATCCCAGGGGAAGAACTGGGGAAAGGAAGGGATGGGGCACAACGGCGGTTGGGCCCGGCGCAGGTGTGCGGATGGGTTGGTGGGGCGACAAACCTCTTGCTCTCGTATATCACCCCTGTCGCACGGTGTGGTACCGCTCCTTGAGTGTGCAAGACTACCTGGCCTCCCCTGAACCTCCGTACCGGTACGCTGGCGGCACGGCAACCCCCGCAGAAAACCTCTTGCTCTCGTAGGTCACCCTCACTGCCCCTCTGCTACGGTGTGGTACCGCTCCCTGAACTTCAAGACCACCTGACTTCCCCTTAGATCCCTGACTGGATTGGGGGCGGGGGCGGGGGCGGGGGCGACAGCGCAGAGAAGCGCTTGCTCGCATAGACCACCCTGCCTGCGCCTTTCCAATGGTGTAATACCACTCCCTGAACTGGCAGGTCCACCTGGTCCCCCCTGAACCCGGGTACGCTGGCGGCACGGCACCCCCCGCTCACCATCGGCTCGCCCACTGGCATCCACACCTCCCGCGCCGGGGCCGCCGCCGCCGCCGCCACAGCCGGCCCTCCATCCCCCTCATCCTCAGAGCTGTCGTACGAGTCCTCCGACCGGCAGTACTCGGGCCGTACGACAACGCACTCGAAGATGTGCACGGACTTGCGGCCGCCGACCGCGATGGTGGCGCCGTCGGGGGAGATGGCCGCGGCGCGCGAGCCCTGGCGCACCTGCGTTGATACAAAGCCAGCATCAAGGCCAAAGCGGGACTTGGGGGTATGGAGTGCGGTCGGGTTGGTTGGGGATTCGGTTGCGTGCCAGGTGCATTCAGCTGATGCTCGGTACCGGTATGCAGCCAACATCAGTGTCCAGTTGGTGGGCGTTGCATCGGCTGCCACACCGGTATTGTGACAACCGTTGCCCCGCCGCCTGCCGCCCATGCCTGTGGCAGGCTGCGTGACGCTGTCTGCATCCTTGCCGCCGCGTCGTATCCACACTAAGCTATAACCCGCAGGAGGAACCTCCTTCCCCGCCTTCCCCCGCCTCCTTCCCCCACCAACTGCCCACTGCCGTACCTGGCCCTGCCATGCGAGCCGCCACGCGCCGGCCAGCCTCCCGCCGTTGCCTCCACCGCCGCCCCCTGCCTGCCCAGCTGCCACCTCCGCTCCCTCCTCCTCCTTCTCCTTCTCCTCCTGCTGCTGCTGCACCATCACCCACAAGTTGCCCCCGAAATCGGTCACCAGCGCCAAGCTGCCGCCCCGGGCAAACGCCAAGCTTGTGAGGCTTTCGCCACTCATGTCTGACAACTGCGCGTTGACACATGGCGGAAGCAACAGCAGGAGCAGAGGTGTTAGCATAGCGTGCATAGAAGGCGCACTGATGACACCTTACGGGTGCATGTTACAAGCCGCTGGCCTTGCCGATGGATGCATATTGTGGGCCGTTGGCCTTGCCGCAGGCCTGCGCTCCCGTCAGGTCAGGGTTCACGCATCTATTGCCATACTGTCCCCTCCGGGTTGCGCCCGCGCCTTCGGATGGCTGCTCGCCCCAAGAGTACCTCTTCCAGCCCGCCCCACTCCTACCCTCCACCCTCCCACAACTCCTTGCACCGCATGGCTGCCACGCGCCACGTGCGCCCTGAGCTCTAAATTCACAACTTGCGTCACGGCTGCCACGTGCTCACCTGCATCTCCCCTACACGCTTCCACGTGTCGGCTTCACCCACAGCGCCCGCCGCATCACCGGCCTTGTACGACACGGTTTCAGTGGCGGGCGGAGGCTGCGGAGGCGCCAGCAGCTCCACAAGGTTGCTGCGGCCGCCGCCCGCCACCGCCAGCACCACGGGACGTGTTGGGCCCATGGAGATGAAGGCGAGGCAGTCCGCAGCAGTGTCCTGCGAAGTGCAAGCAAAGGGCCAGGTAACAGAGATTACAACCGAAAGTCACCGAGTATCACGTATGAGATGAGGGCGAGGCAGTCCGCAGCGGTGTCCTACAGATACCGGTGATGCGCATACCACGCCGTTTGTCACATGGTTTCGCCTGATGTGACGGTTGCAGAAGCAACCTATTCTGTAAGGCGATACTAAAACGTGTAAGACCCTGCGAATCAATGCACAGGAACGAGCGACAAGGGACCGCTGATGGTTTCAGGGTGCTCGCGACACGCTGAAGGACCTACCACTCAAGCACGTGTGTCATACTGGACGCGTATGCATACACCGGAGTACGGCAGTCCACCTTGCATCCTAGACCCCCTACCTCAATGGTGTGCACGCATTCCCAGGCGGACCGGCCGTCGCCCTGCCGCCCGCCCTCCCTCCGCCGCCACAACCGCAGCCGCCGGTCGAACCCCGCGGTGGCCAGCCACACGTGCCCGGACGCGTCGGGTCCCGACACCGCCACTGTCCGTGTGTCGTGGCCGTCGGGGACCTTTGAGTGAGGGTTGTGCAATGCACACATTAGCCACGATTATGTTCATGTGACCAGACAATCCTACATGGTTAGTTGCTACTGTCCTGCCAGCGCGCGCGATATCGCTCAGAGCCTTGCGCCAACAACGTCTGAGCACGATACACCATGTCCCCATGTGCCACACGCTTCAGGAGTTTCCCCCCGGACCGAGATGACCCCCGGATGCCAAGTTGTGTTATGGGTCCTGGGCCCCTGCCCGCCCGCACCCGTACCCTCTAGCATGCACAACAAGCCTTGGCATTTCGTCCCACGGCCCCCACCAGCACACCGGTACCCTCGAGCTCACCTTCAGGCGCCCCGTGCTAGCCCAAGGCCCCTCGTGCGCCGAGCTGTGCTGCCCCGCCTGCAGCCGCCGGTCCCACACGCGTACGGTGCCCCCTATCGTGGTTGCCACCAGCAGCTCTGGTGCCCGCTCCTGCTCCTCCTCTTCGCCGCCCCCAACCCGAACCCTGCCCCCGTCCGCTCCGCCCTCCCCACCGCCGGGGCCCACGTGTGCGCCGGGTTGCGGCGTGTGTGAGGCGGCGGGCGGGGGCAGGTGGCTGAAGCACACAGACACGATGATGCCGCTGTGGGGGTCGCGAGACGCCGCCGAGTCCTCGACCTGCGGACCGGGCGGGCACCAGCTGTGTCACGGTAAGTGGGCGTGCATTGGGTAGGTGCACCCGTCCGTCAAGTTCCGAGGCGAGCAGCCCAGGCTGGCACCCTGCGCCCTCCCCTCGGCTACGCCGCCTCCGTCCCTGGCCCCCCCATGTTCTACACCCCTTGCAACGGCAACCAAGGCAGTACGCAGCTGCATGCACTCAGCAAGTCGCCTTCGCCTCGTTTGCGCTCACCTCTCCCTCTCCCTCCGCCGCTGCCGCCGCGTTGCCTTCCGCCGCCGCCTCCAGCGTCTCCAGCGCCTCCCCCCTGAGGTCCCACAGCCGCAGCGAGCCGTCCTTGCCGCTGCTGGCCAGCGCGTGGGGGGCCACCGGGTTGACAGCCACACACAGCACGTCCCGGCCGTGGCCCTGCGCGTGGAAGGCATGGACACCATTGTAAGCCGCCTTGGGTATATACACATCGACAGCATGGTGTAAAGGTGAGGAGCAACCCCCCGAAGGGGGGGGCATGTATAGCGGGCCCGGAACAGCCTTTCGCCCCTTCGGGGGGACAAAGCTTTCAGACAAAGAAGCGGGCCCGAAGGGGCAAGTAACCGCCGCAGACAGCACGTGGCCCTGTGGAGCAGGCGAAGGGCGAGGGGATGCCGCGGGCTGCCGCGGGAACATGTTGGTGAGCTGGGGTGTCGGTGGATTAGGGATGGTCCTGATTGTGTGGCGGGGCACGGGCACGGGTGCAGGAGGGGCGTGCAGCGCCCGTACCGTGGCAACCCACCGCACCCACCTGCAGCTGTACGGGACACGTCCAGCCGCCGTTGCCGGGGTCCGCCGCAGCAGCATCGGCACCAGCACCAGCACCAGCACCAACTCCGTCGGGCCCCGCTGCTGCCGCTGCCGCCGCCGCCGCTACCCCGCCCGCCCCGCCCGCTGCCGGCCCCCTGCACACCCACAGGCGCACGGCGTTGTCGTCCATGCCTCCGCCGCTGGCCAGCACCAGCAGCCCCGGTTGGGGGAGGAGGAAGGCCAGGCAGCCCACAGCAGTGAGGTGGCCCTGACACGACACAAGGTGGAAGCAAGGGGGGCGGGTGGGTTTGCCATTCGCATCACAAAGGCAGAGTCTGTGTAAGGATGAACGTCGTCGACCATAATATAAGGCCAGGCAGCCTACGGCAGCGAGGTGGCCCTGGGGAGGGGCGATGCATAGGGGGCCGATGGGGCCGGTTAGGCGGCAAAAGGTTGACCCAGCCCAAGTCAGGCCCGTCCTCTCAGATAAACCGCTTTCTCCCTCGCCTTCAGCTTGAGCGATGCAGCGCCAACCCCGCACGCACACCGACACGTGCGCCCTGGAGCGGGGGGCACAGGTCGTTCCCAGCCCAGTCCACCTCCCACTCTCACCTTGAGCACAGCGACGCAGCGCCAGTCCTCGCCGCCCTCCTCCTCTGCCCCCAGCCGGCGCCGCTGCGGCCGCCACAGGCGCACCGTTTTGTCCTTGTACCCGCCTCCGGTGGCTAGGGTGCAGCCGCCGGGGGACAGCGCCATGCACTCCAGGCCATCCGTGTGGCCCTGCGAGAGGGAGGGTGGGCGTTGGGAGGGTGGTTTTTGCCGAGTGGGGGCAACCGCAGGGTAGATATTTGTGTTGAGTGAGTAGGATACTTCGAGATGGACAGCCTGTGGCAGAGCCATGCGGCGAATTGGCGTAGGCCCGTCGGTGGCCCTGGGGCGAATGCGTTGGGTGGAGTGGGGAGGGTCAGTGAGGGGTGGTGCAAGGAACGCAGTGCTGATTGGAGGGCGGCTGACGCTGGAGTTGGGAAGGCCTGGGAAACCGTCGGGAGGACACCCTGCACAGCGCTCAGACGCTGCCCCCGACCATGGAGCTGCGTTGTCAGCACACCGTGGGTTAGCGGTCCTGTTGCTGGCAGCAGCAGGGGAGCCCCCCGGGCGCGGGGCTGCATCTGCTGGGCTGCCGCCACGCCCGCCACGACCCACGGGTCAGCGGCTTATTAGAATCCATGGGAAGAACGGGCGCTGCCCCAGGCCATGCCGGGCCGCCGCCACGGCCACCACCGACCCACGGGTCAGGCGCTCATCATGGCTCACCTCCTTGATCTCCGCCACGCACGTCCAGCCGCCTGTGCCCACCTCTGCACCGCCCCCCGCCCCATCACCGCCGCCGCCGCCGCTGCCACCCCCCAGGTCCCCCTGCCTCCGCCGCCGCCACACGCGCACCGCCTTCTCGGCCGAGCTGCAGCTGGCAATTACGGCCTCGCCTGCCGCGCCCTGCCCCTCCCCAGCCCCCTCCTCCTCCGCCAGCTCCACGCCGCGCACAACCTCGGAGTGGCCCTACACACCAGCATGGGAACAGCGATCCGGATAAGGGCGTCCAAGCTTCAACTAGTGGACCCAAGTTATATCTACGAAGGCCGCGAGGACAGCGATCAGGGTGGACGCAGTTGACACATGCCTAGAAACCTCCTTCTGGCAGTTTTGCACAAACGCATCCAACGATCCGTTGCAATCCCATGATAAATGTGTCGGCGTTGCATACGTTGCCAACCGCTCCTTCGTTCCCACAAATGCAGCACCGACGGGTAGCACCACTCCACCGACCTACCCATGCAAGCAGGGGTTTCTTACACGCCCTGTCCCCACACCATGCACCCTTTCAGTATCAAGCCCAAAGCTTCTGGACCCACCCACCTGCAGCACCGCCAGCGGCTCCCACGACTCTGCCAGCTCGGGCGGCGCCAGGGCGCCAGTGGTGCCCCCTGTGTGGCCGCCCCTCAGTCCGCCCTCCCTGCTCCTCCGGCCCCACAGCACCACCTCGCTGCCCCGCCCCGCCAGCAGCACCTCCCGCCCGCCCAGCCGCACGATGCGACACACGTGCACCTTGCCCAGCTGCAAAAAGCAGCAAGGGAGTGTGTGTTAGTGTGTGTGTCTCCCAGCAAGGAAAGTAACAAAACATGGAAAGCAAAAAACTAGCCTTGGGATCCTTGCAGCCCTGCAACACGTGCACGCTGCCCAGCTGCGGGGAGGTGCAGGAGAGGGAGGTGCAGGAGAGGGAGGTGTGTGTAACTGTGTGCATGTGTCTGTGTGCAACACAGCTTAGTGGTGCCTCTGCAAGCCTCAGCAAGTATGAGGACATGTCGAAGCAGTCGACGCAGTAGGTCGGTACTTCACCGCCCAGCTTCGCCACGTGTCCGTGCCGACGCGCCACCAACCGACCTGCGGCATGCCCAGCTCGTCCGCCGTGGCCACGTCGTACACGTGCAGGCTGCCGTACGCGGAGGCCGCCAGTACGGCAGTGCCGTCCAGCGTGAAGGTGACGGACACGAGGTCCACGGCATCCTCGAAGCCGCCGCGTCTGCCGTACATGGCGCGCTGCGTCGAGGGGCGAAGCGGGCGGCCTTCACATTCAAGCAATTCGTCATTTGAACAGGTGCTGACGGTCCTAAGCCACAAGCAAGGGATTTAAGAACATGTCCAGGTGCATATATAGGCGGCGCTTATGGCCTTGAGACAGAAACAAGAGATGGAAACACGCCCGGGTACACCGCGTGCAGTGAGGGTGACGGGGCTCGGGCTCAGGCTGGCATTAGCCCCTACTGGTAATCGCACGCCGGGCAGCGGTGGCACATACCACAGCCTGCCCCGCTGTGCGCCCCCGCCGCCTCGCCCGCCCGTGCGTGGCTGGCGCCCAAACATTGTCCTGCGGCTCCTGCCCTCCTCCAAGCACGATCCCTTTTCCAGCCCCCGCCCCTTTCTGTGGCTGCCAGCTGCGCCAGCTTTCACCGCCTCCCGCTACACACTACACCCACAGTACAACGGTACTACAGCCTGCCCACACAGTGCGCCCCCTGCCCCGCCCACCTCTGTGGCCGCCAGCTGCGCCCCGCTGCCTGCGTCCCACAGGCGCACGTTGGACTCCTTGACCTCGGCGCACGAGGCCAGGTGGCGGCCGTCGGGAGAGAAGGCCACGCCCCTGAACGCGTACTTGTAGCCCTGGGGCCGGGGGCGTAAATCTGCCCTCACCGACGCTTGTGTTCCGTCGTGGACTCAGATGGACCCCTTCTCACAAGCACCGGAACACCGCAGCAGGAGCACTCAGGCGTCATACGGTGCCACGCGCCTCGCAGCTCGGAGGTCCACCTGGATTGCCTCAGGCTTTGGTTCTCAATTTTCAGGCCTCAAGCAGGATTTTTAGTCACGTCTAGGGCCATTCCATCCACTTCCTGTTGCGTCACCCGGCCGCTCCCCCGTTGCCATGTGACCCACCTGCATGGTGGCGACCAGCGGCGACCAGCGCTGCGGCGGGCCCCCCTCCTGCTGCTCCTGCACCACACCCAGCCTGCCCGCCGCCAGCTGCTGCGCGTTAACCCACGCCGTGGCCGCCTTGTGTATTAGCGTGCGGCTTGGGCAGGCCAGCGCCGCGTGCAGCAGCTGCTCCGTGCCCTTCACCTCCTGCACATGGGCAGCGCTTGCGGTTGTGATGCGCTAAGGTAACACAGGCAGTACCTGATGTACTGGCACTAAAATGGCAGTTGACAGTGGACATACAAGATATGGTGGTATTGTCACAAGCAAAACGTGCATGTGAGCTCCTGGCTACAAGTTGGGCACGTGGCAACGGGAGGCATGGACGCTGGCACACGCACGCGCGGCATTGGACATGGCCGCAATTGCATGCGATCTGCTTGATCTTGCTTGACCTTGCAGCATCAGCACGGCCATAACGCATGTGCACAGGTCGAATATGCCGCCCTGTGCCAGCCATGCGTAGGGCCGCCCAGGCCGTCCTCCTCCTAGTTACCCCAGGTCGTCCCTGCCTTGTCCCTTCGCCCCTTCAACGGGCCCATGCACCTACCCCCAGCTCGCGCGGCTGCTCCCACACCTGCCCCCATTTCGTGCTGTTGCTCCCACACCTGCCCCCACTTTGTGCGGCTGCGCGCAATCATACTTACCCCCAGCTCGTGCTGCTGCAGCAGCAGGAATCGCAGCGTGTCTGCCGCCACAGGGGAGGGGTGCTGCAGCGCCGACAGGTCTTGGATCAGGGCGTGGCCCAGGCCCTGACAGGGGTACGGCGGTGGGGGGAATCGAGTGAAACTTGTTGTCGTTGTATTAACTCGATTGAGGGTTTGGGTTTAGAAAATACCTGCAACGCCGTCAGGTCCTGGATCAGGGCGTGAGGTAGGGCGGTGGGAGGGAAATCGAGTGCCGACTGCGATATCATTAGGAGTAACGGGGAGGGTTGGCGTGGGGTAGTGACTGCAGCGCCGCCAAATTGTGGGGCAATCGCGCGTTACATTCCAGGCGGTGTGCTAGGGACCACACGCAAACAATGGGACACAGGGTGCGCTGAGGCGTGCAGACGCCAAGCGGTCAACGGAGAGCGATAGGACTCCCTCCAACCTGACAGGCTGTCTCGACCTTGCGCAGCCACCCCACCTGCTTGAACACCTCTGCCAGGAAGTCAAAGTCCGCCAGCACCCCGTCCAGCAGCCCCGCAGCCTCCTCCCTCTCCTCCACCCTGCCCGCCGCCGCCGCACGGTCGATGGCCTGCGCCAGGTGCCGTACGATGTACTTGTAGCAGTACGGCGAGATGCCGTTACCGCCCTCGACGCCGCCAACCCTGTCATCTGCAGCCGCCACAGCCAACTGCTTCCTAACCGCCGCCCGGAAGCGCTCCGACGCCAGCTGTCGGGCCAGGATGAGGTGGCCGCGTGCCGTACTCAGCCCAGCGACAACGGCGGTACTGCTGCTGCCCATGCCCTGTACGGTGTCTTGTGTCGTACTGCTGCGCCCGCTGCTGTACAGCGTGACCCAATCCGTCACGCTCTTGTGCAGCACGTACAGGTGGTGCTCCTCCACACTGAACAGCAGCGGCCAGCCGGGCAGCAGCGGCGGCAGCCGCCCCAGGCCCAACGCCTGCATGGATAATGATACTGGTGTAGCTCGCTACGGTGCTTTAGCAATGGCGTTTACCGGTTATGCCAGCGGCGGTACCATCTGTACCCCAGGTGGGCTTCTAGCGGCGTACAGTTTTGCCGGTATATAGGTCTCCGTTCCCACCCTGCATTATTCCACCCACGTCCGAGCCAGGGCCCAAGTTTTACGACTGCCACAGCTGTTCCAGCAGCGCACCGTGCTTTCCGGGCCTGTGCATGTTTGCTTGTTAGCAGGGGGGCTCCCCTGCTTGCTAGCTTGCGCACATATTACCTGCCCAACAAATCGACATATACCGGCGCCCACCTGCAGCCTACTCTGCGGCAGCGGCTCCTGGCTGGCCAACAGCGCCTCCAGCAGCGCCGAAACCCCGGCCGCCTCCGTACTGCCGTACGACGCCCACGCCCGTGCAAACACCGTGCCGTACAGGCGATACAGATCCTCCAGGCTGGGCTTGGAGCCCTTCATCAGAGCCGCTCCTGCTGCTGCTGCTGCTGCTCCAGCTGCTGCTCCTGCTGCGGCGCCGGCATCTGGACCCGTCCCCTCCTGCAGCTGCTGCAGGCAACCAGCCGCGACTGTGTGGTACACGAGCACCCCGGCATCATCGTCGGTTCCAAGGCTGCCGCCACCGCCGCCGACGGATCCAACCGCCCCCGCAGCTTCCCGCAGCTCCGCGGGCCGTACGACAAGCACCCTGTCATTCCCACATGCGCGCTGCAGCGCGGGCAGCACCTGCCCTCCCACGGCATCCGGGCGCGTGGTGAAGAGGAAACGGACAATGGAAGGCAGGGACCGAAGCTCCTTGATGAGCTCAAAGGCCTTGTTGCCGCATGGCACTAGCGCGCCGCCGCTTGCCACGTCCTCACCGCCGCCGCCGCCGCGGCCGTCCCCGCTGCCAGGCGCCGCCGCCGTCCCTGCCGCCGCCGATGCGGGCGGCGGCGGAGGGTCCGCCTCGTCGATGGCATCAATGATTATCAGCACCGTGGGCGGCTTTGGCGGCTCCGGCGGCGCTGCTGCTTCGCCCTGGCCGCCAGCTGCCGCAGCCGCCGCCGCCGCCGCCGTCGCGCCGCCGCTCCTTATCCTGAAGGCCTTGCCCTCCTGCAGCGCCCGCAGAGGGCATTCCAGCAGGTCGTATACGAGGTGGTTGGTGTGGCCGGAGATGACGGCGGCGGGTTTGGCGGCCAGGATCTCGTCGCGGACCAGGGGGCTCTGGGGAGGGGTACGCGTAAAACGCGAGAAACCGTGCGAGGCGTCAGGGAAGCACGGAAACGGAAACGCTGGTGCCTGCACGTGGAGAGGAAGTGAGTTGACAAGCAGAAGCAGAAGAACGGCGGATACTTACCCAGTCCCAGTAAACGCTGTGCTGCAAGTTGCATGCGAAACACGACCCAACCCGACCAGCGGACCAGGGGGCTCTGGTGAGTGCGAGGGTGCATGGAGGCCAGGGTGGAGTCAAAGCGCAGGGGCTCACTAGGCTAAGGGAGGCATATGGTTTGACGGCGGTAGGACATGGAGGGGTAGTAGGTGAAGGGGCTGTGCGGAGGCAAATGAGTGGGGAGGCGTATGATGCTTGTGGTGGTGCCGTATATGTACCAGTCCGTTGTGGTACCGTGGAGGTGATACCGTATGGTACGAGCAATGGCACCGAATTCGCGGCCAGACGGTCGGCCATCCAAGGGGCCCGGCTGCACGGAGTCGCAGCGGGGTAGCGCGTCACGTACGGCCGAAACAACTTGCCGTGCGCGGCTGCCGGAAAGGTGGATGCCAGCCTTAGGAGAGCCCGCCTGTTGGAATCGGAGTGGGGCATGGGCCACGGGACACGAACATGGCACACCAACAACACCGTCGCTCGCCCCCCACCTGCAACGCCAGCTGATAGGCCAGGCTCTTGACGATGCGCCGCGGGTCCAGCCGCCGCTGGTCGCTGTACTTGAGGAAGTGGTAGGCCACCAGCACACCACTGCCGCCCTCGCCGCTGCCTGCTTCTGGTGCCGCCGCGAGCGCCGGCGCCCCCACACCAACCCCGCCGCCGCCGCCGCCGCCGCCCTGGCCTCCCGGCCACAGCCCCTCCAGCCCCTTGCCCGACACCAGCGCAGCCGATATGGTGCTCTTGCCCTCCCCCGCTCCCCCACACACCACGACGGCCCGTTGGTCAGCCTGCTTCGCCGCCCCCTCCCCCGCCGCCTCCGACTGCGCAGCACCGCCACCTTCGCACCCTGCTGCCGAAGGTACTGCGCCCGCCTCGCTCGCTGCCGCGTCTGGCGGCGGCGTCGGCACCAGCATCTGCCGTACGGCGTCGAAACGCCACGCCGTACCCTCGCTGCGCGCCAGGAGCCGCCGTACGTCTACGGTGTACGACAGGGGCTCCAGCAGCAGCTGCAGGCGCAGCTTGTGGTTGAAGGCGGCGGTGGAGCCGTGCTGGGCCACCTGTGCGGCCAGGGGGCCAGGAAACAATAAACCTAGAATAAGATATAATATAATAAATAAGAAATAATATAGAAATATTATCATATCATAACTCTTGCCGGGCTGGGTTGGAGCCGTGCTGGGCCACCTGTGCGTGCAGGGACCAGAAAACAACGCATCAAGGATTGGGTAGAGAAATCTACCGCTAGCAGGCAGAGCCCATTGTATGTGTATGGCCCTGCAAAGGGCTAGTAAGCGTGGGGAAGTGCCAAACCCCAGAGCTGAGTCATGCCTTCCAGGTACACCTTGCAGGTATTAGAGCTGGCCGAAGTGTGGCCGGTGGCCGGTGGCCTTGTGACTGCCAATGCCACCTCTCTTTGGTCCTGCTGTAACAACTTGATAAAAGTCCCTGCACCCTGCCACGCACCACGTCCTGCAGGATCATGTCCTTGTCGCGCGGGCTGTAGCACTGCGCCGCCTCCACGTCCAGACCAGCCGCCAGCGCCGCCCGGTCCGCCGGCCCGGCGCGCAGGTGGAGGCCGTCGGGGCCGTGCGCCGCCAGGCAGGCAGCCCACTCGTACACGCACCTGCGAGCGAGGGTGAGGGGTCACAGGGGATACTGCAGGTGCATGCCATGGAATGGGGGTACAGGGGGTGCATGGGATGCTTGCTGTGCAGTCAGAGAGGCAGGCCGCCCGCTTGTATGCGGGGTCAGGGTAGGGGGCAAGGCATGCTCATAGGAAATGCAATGATGCAGTACACGCGCCTGCGTGCCAGGGTATCAGGGCGTGAGGATTAGGGGGATTGGAGGGATGTACGGCATGCTCACAGGACACGTCAGCCGTTGCTCACAGGAAGCATTTGGCGAGCGGGGCAGGCTGCCCGCTCGCACAAGTTCTTGGGAGGGTGAGGGGGGGGACAGTGGATACAAGGTATGCCCGCAGGGTGGCCGCCCAACCAGAACGTTTTAACCACCACAACTCACCACGCCCGTGTCGCGGGGTTGATGTGCGCCATGTCCAGCACCACCAGCGTGCCCTGGCTGGCGGTGCGCACAACGTCCTGCGGGGTGAGAAGTGGTTGGTAGGATGTACGGCATGTTGTACGGCATGGTGCGGGACACGTACGGTATCGTCAGGGACAGTGGCCGAGTAGGCGAATGGATTGGTGGGCAGGGCACGGTGCAGGCGGATGGAGGATTTGAGTATGCACCCCAGTTCGGCGCCAACCGCCGGGCTCCTTAAGGCCCCCCACGGCTTCGGTACCGGTACACAGCCGCCCCAGCACCACCTGCCACCTTGCGACTCAAGCACACGCGTACAGATGTGTGTCGTTGCCTGGCATACACCCGTTACACAGACGCGGGGCCACTAGTTGGTCCCAGGCAGGGGAGGTGCCCATGGCCCCAAGGGCGCACCTTGAATGCACCCACGTCGCGCGCCTGGTGGGGCATCTCGGGGTGCTGGTTGACGGCTAGGATGTCTGTGGGCGGGGGCGTACGTGGGCAGTGGCGGGGAGGCAAAGCACCATGAACATAGCGATTTACTATCGTGGATTGGCACATATCGGCTGAGTTGTGCTGCCAGCAGCAGGGGTGCTGGTTCACGGCCAGGATGTTTAATGGGGCCGGACGGGGTCAGGGGAATGAAGCACAATACCATGCGCACTGAGTTTCAACGTGCCGGGTTGTGTTGCAGGCAGCCAGTTGCTGGCTGGCGGCCAGGGTGTCTGAGGGAGGCAAACGTCTGGGTGCGGGGACGGGGGGAGGAATGCGCGTAATGGAAGCACTGCACAAAGGTACATCCGGGGCCTCGGGTGTTGACAGGACAAGGACAGGGACAGGGAAAGGGAGTGGATGTGGGCAGGCGCAGGGTGCAGGTGTGGCGGCCGCCAAGGCTGGGCTTCAGAAGTGAAAGCAGCTGCAGCAGCGACACCCTCCAGCAGTTGGGAGCACTGGGGTTCTCCTGTCTCAAGACTGCAAGGCTGAGGTGCGTGCGGCCAGTCGAGGGACGGATCCACACATAGAGCGCTCGCGGTGTGTACCCTCAGCGACCCATGCACTGCAAGCAGGTAGCATAAGGAGGCGGCAAAGGGCGGACCCACGGCCCCGCACCCACCTATCCACACTCGTGTCTCGTCGTCAGCAGAGGACAGGAACGACTCCACGGAAGCCAGCAGCAGCTCAAACCTGGGGGCCAACAAACACAAGGATGATAAAGTACAACAAGATGAATACTCCAGCCAGGAGCAGCCCCTATGTTGGCGCGCAACGACCAACTGTCACGCCGTTCCGCTGGCTCAACCCTGGTAATGGACAGCCCCCTGCCCCCACCTGTGCCTCCAGGCAAAGTTCCAAGTACCGCAAGCTGCACCCCACAGTACCCCGCGCTTTCGTACGTCGCTCAGCCTGGAACCGCATGACAGCCCCACTGCTCCCACCTATTCTTTTAGTGTTCCCGTGACTCCCTAATGCCCTTTCACGGCTTGCTCGCGTTCCATGCGCGCCCCCACCTGTTCTTCCAGGCGTGGCTTATGAAGTAGTGCGGCGCGCCCACGTCCTCGGGTTCCAGCAGGGAGGGGTCCTCAGCCACACGGCACCGCGACCCGCGGGTCACCACCTGGCATTCGGTAGGCAAAAGGGAGTGTGAAGGGCGTGTCTGACCGTGCACGTCAGCACACAGCGCGCATGCATGGGGGGTCCTCAGTCACGCGGCACCGCGACCCGCGGGTCACAACCTGGCGAAATCGGGAGGTGGGCGGATAAAAGTGCCTACGCTTGCACATGCCGGTGCTCTTCACCATGTACGACAGCGCAAGTGTGCGGCCTTGGGCAGTACCAAACTACCAGTACAACCGCCAAGGAATGCCACGGCTTTACGTTGAGACACGGCCAGTGTCCTAGTACGCCGGGTAGCAGCACAGAGAACCCCGGGTGAGTGCCAGTGCGGGTGAGTCGTGAGTGGCAGTGCGATTGAGGCTCTGCACTCCCCTCTCCCCCCCGGCCCCCCACATGCCCCCTAAAGCCGTTCCACGGCCACCCACCTGCACCCATCGCGTGTTGACCTCCTCGGTGCTCAGCGCCGCGTACGCCGCCTCTCCGCCAAAGAAGGCCGCCAGTCGGGCCCGCAGCCGCCGAAGGCCGCGCAGCGACACGCCCATGCGGGTCACGGCCAGTGGGTCGTCGTCTGCAAGTTCGGTAGAGCAGTAAAGTGGTGTTGAATGATTCTAGATATTGTGTGCAGGGTTGTGCCATCGTCGCAGGCCGCACAGCAACACGCCCATGCGGGTCACGGCCAAGGGGTCATCGTCTGCACGTTGGTTAGAGCATAAGGCGAGGTTAGATGGTTGTGGACACTTTGTGAGGGTGGTGCGGTTGCCACGCCACACAGCGACACACCCATGCGGGTCACAGCCAGCGGGTCGTCGTTTGGGGGCGGCCGGCGTTGGCTTATGTTCAACAAAGCACTCGTAAGCACTCGTAAGGGTTTCTGCTCAGAAGGACTGTGCAACCCCGGCCCTGCGTGTAGGCTCTTCAGAGGTTCCCTACATTAGGTCGTGTCTGTAAATGGCAGCGTGGAGTGTGGCGTGGGCGTGGGGTGCATGGCATGGAGCGTGGGGGCGGATAGTCGCCAGAGAGCCCCGCCGGTACAGTAGTACAGTAGTACAAAACGTGGGCACCAGAGCAGGGCGGCAGCATGTGACGGTGCACCCGGCCGTCACTGTCACAGTTTGCTGGTGTGGGTTAGGGCCGGAAGGCGTGTGCATAAGGTGGTAGCAAGCACCTCCCGGGCGGTGGCACGAGCACGGCGGCACGAGTTCCCTGTGGTGCGTTCCCGGGGCCGCCAAGCACGATGCCACCATTGCCATGGCAGGCACTCACAGGCAACTCATGGGAGCGTACGGCAGCGCTTGCTTAGAGCTTACCAAGGACAATGGTAGGCGACGGTTCCTCGGCATGAGGTGCAGCAGCGACAGAGGCAGCAGAGACCGGTCGGCTGCCGTGCTGGCCCTGGGCCGTAGAGTCCGCCGGCGGACCGGGCGCTGCCGGGGCTGGTGTTGCCGGTGTTGTTGCGGCGCTGGCAGCCGAGGCGGTGGCAGCTGCCGCGCCCGCATCGACCTGGTGCAATATCCACACCGAGAGTTAAGGCACGAAATCTTGTGCCTCACCAACAGTGCCTCGCGCAAGGTTCTTGCACCCCAGTCCCGGACATTCACAAGGAGGCAGGCCCAATACACGTGTACATAGCACCTCACCTTGCGTTGTGTGTCCGACCGGGAGGACCGGCCGGGCACTGCACTGCTAGACGTACCAGCCCCAGTACCGGTGCCCGCCCCGCCCACTGCACCTCCTCCGTCATGCAAACCCCCAGCATGAGCAGCTGCTGTGGGGGAAGACACCTGCACAGCAAGGAACGGAAGCCGCGGGCACGACAAACTCCATCCACTGGCGTGCACGCACTCTGCAGTGGCGGCATGTGCAGTGACTCTCCGCATTTGTATCCGCGTACAAGTGCACATGCCTCCTTTTGGGAGGTACCGTAGCTCTATGTGGAGTCGCGGTGACCTAGCATAGCAGGCCACAAGACCAGGGCCAGAGCCGTGATGGCACCAACGCGGTGGCTAAGCAGCACGTGGCTAGACACGCAGCTAAGGGCAGGGGAGGTGGGGTGCTCCTTTGGTCCGGCCTCTCTCACCCCTGACCCTTGCGTCCTTGATGCTCCGCAGCCCATGCTTCGGACGTGTGCGTATTGTGGACGAGCGGGCCTGCAGGGGTCCCGTCACCGCCGGGCCGTGCCTGGCCCTGCTGGAAGGAAGGCCCTAAAGTTTGCCCGCCTCCTCTAGTACCCAGCCCTACTCTTGGCCACCTTGTGACTTGTGGTTTCGCTGCTAGGCTCGTTGGACGGTGTCAACGTTGCCAATCATACATGTGCCGGCCAACCTGACCGCTTAGATTGAGAATATTGGATGTGGAAAATTGTTAATATTTCCTGCACTACCTAGTCACGTATGCGATGTTTAGCGAGGTCTGTGCTGCGCTAAAGCCTTTCGTGTTTCGGAGTCACGGCAAATGGCGGCAAATGGCGCGTATGGACAACTACCAACTGGACATACTGAAAAACCGTTTTACGTCGCCGCATTTGTGCAAGAGATTACCCTGTTACCAGCCTTGCGCCCTTTTCGGTTCCTCCAGATAGCGCGCTACGTGGATCCGGATCCATGCATACCATCCGTGCTTTATCATAGTGGCATGTAGGGTATTTTCGCTGTACCTTCAGCCATGGCAGCGTTTGACCCGTCAGCTGCCCCGCAACAAGTTCAACGTTTCTTAAACAACGCAACAGTGACCTTGGAGGAAACCTTTAAATGTTTGCAAAGCTCGCGCCAGGTCCTAGGCTGCCCTGACAACTGGAATGCACAAGCGGAGCCCGAGGACGGAAGAGCAAGGGGCACGGCTCAGAAGCCTCACGGAGCACTCCACCACTTGAGCCGTGCCGCTAAGTACATGGATGACATGTGCTGCGCTGTCGTGAAGCTTGGCAGCAGAGCTGGGGAAGCTCTGCGCGACGAGCGCTTCCGCACCGCGCTGCTGCAGCTGCTGGCTATTCTGGTGCGCCTGGACCACTTGCTACTCCCTCCCTCAGTCAAGGTTGCTCGTACAACAGCGCACAGCTTTGAGCAGCAGCAGCTGCCTACCGAGGGTCGAGCTGGGGAGCATCCCCAAGCGTCCCAAGGCGCTGGCCCGGCACCTGAGGGCGCCATGCGTTGCGCAAGGAATTTGTATAACCTCTCAACCGCCTTGCTACTGGCGGTGAGCACCCCGCTGAGGGACCCGGACGCCGGCAGCGGTACCGCTGCTGGTGTGGGTTGCGGCAGCAGTGAAAGCCCCGGTCCTGCTGCGGACACCGCCAGTGCAACTCACCAGCTGGTGCTAGGCCTGGAACTGGGGTGTGCGCTGCTGCGCATGCACACGCTGCAGTGCTGCGGCCGGCAGGTGGCGGCGGTGTGTGCATGGATGGGTGCTGATGGCGAGGAGCAGGAGGGGAAGCCGGAGCACGAGCAGCAGCAGGTACAACAACAGCAGCAGCAACAGGCGCCTGGGGAGCAGCAGAGCTGCACAGGGCCACGGGAGCAGCCGCGCAAGCAGCACTCGGAGGTGGATAAAACCCTGGACACGGTCAGTGCTGTCGTGGACCTGATTTTTGGGCTCATGAGCCTGGCACGTGCGGCCCTGACGGTGCTGCAGGGGGACGGACCCCCGTCCGCGAGTTTGGCCGCAGAGGCGGCGGCGGCGGCGGCCCAGCACGCGGGCTGCCGCAGGCTCTCCCGGCGCTTCCTGCTGCTGCTCGCCTCCAACCTGCGTGACAGCCACCTGTTGGAGCACTGCGCCAGGGCGGCGGTGGTGGCGACGGTGTGGCAGCAGCGGTGCAGACCGGGCAGCAGCAGCAGCAGCAGCGCGTGCAGGGAGGCGGCAGATGAGCAGGGGCAGGGGCAGGGCCAGGGGCAGGGGTATGGGAAGAGGGCAGCAGGACAGGAGGCAGGCGGTCGGGGCAGCCACCCGCAGGGCCTGCTGGGCTTGCTGAAGCACCTCGTGCTGGCAACAGGAAAAGTCGAGCACCTGCTGCCGTCCTGCGAGCGTGCCCCTGCCCCCGCCAGCACCGTGGTTGGCCCAGCCGTTCGCCAGGCGCTGACCGGCCCCGGCGTGGTGCACCTGGCCTCCATCCTGGGGCTGCGTGCCTTGTGTACGGCAGACGGCGGGCCCGAGTACGGCATGCCGGTGCCGTACAGGGCTCTGCCGGCGGAGTACGAACGCTGGCAAGGCGGCTGCCAGGTGCCTTACTCGAGGGAGCAACACGTCCTGCTGATGACCGGCGTGTTGGGGAACACGCCTCCGCCAGCAGACCTTGCACAGGCGCGCGGGGATGTGAGGGGGCGGCTGGTGCTGCTGCTGCGCGCGTGCGACGTTGCTGTGGCGTCGGCCGTGGGGCACGGCGGCGGGCGTGGAGGGCAGGAGGGGGAGCAGCGGGTTGGCGGAGGCGTGAGTGGCGGCCGGGCGGGGGATGGGCTGAGGCATGCGTTGGCTCCAGAGGTGCTCATGCACGTCTGCTTCGGGGCGCTGCGGGCCGGGAGCAAGCTGCTCGACGTGTGCTGGGAGATGGTGGAAAGGGCAGGGGCGCCAAGGCCATCGGGAGGTGGGCCGATGCAGGCAGGGGCGGACGGGGCAGGAGCTGGGTCTGCGGGGGAGGCGCTATCAGGGGTTGGGGCAGCGCTAGCCCTCTCACGCCCAGGGCAGGTTGCTGGGGCAGCAGCAGGGGGAGCACCAGGCACGGCAGCAGCAGCAGCAGACGGGCCCTCCGCAGGAAGCAGCCGGCAGCTGGCAGTGGAACAGCCTCCTGCGGGCAGGCGGAAGGCCCTGTCACTGGCCGCCCTGCGTGCACACGAGGTGCGGTGGTGGCGGCGGGTGTGTGCGGCCGTGACGCACGTGCTGCCGGTCGCGTGGCGGCTGCCGTCGTACCGTTTAGAGGTGGCCTGGGCGCAGGAGTTCGCTCTTGCAGGCTGGCTGGGGCTGGAGAAGATCGAGCTGCCAGATCCCGCTAAAGGTGAGCGGTGTCGTGCCCAGTGGCGTGCCTTGTGGTCTTTGCGTTGACGCTGCCTCTGGCTCGTGCATGGCGGGGTCCTTGCACGCTGAGTTCCGTATCCTATCATGTACGGAACAAACAGGAAGGTGAGCAAAGACACCGTGTGCCAGTTCGTAGCACGGGAAAACGCATGCCTTACCACACTCATGTACTGCCTTGGTCGGTCGCAGACGACCTTACCGGCACCCTATTGCCTCATGCCGTGCGGGTCAGGCTCCCTGCCTCCTGCGCCGCCTCCCCTTATCACACTCGTCTGCTGCCTCTGTCATTGACTGCGGACATACCCTATTGCCTCATGCCGTGCGAGCCAGGCTCCCTGCCTCCTGCGCCGCCTCCCCGCCTGGCCGCCGCCCTGGACGGCGGACTGTTACCCTGCCTGGAGGGCGTGCTGCGGAGGGCGGCCATCAACCCGAATAACCCCACCGTCTCTTTTGTGGAACTCTTGGTAAAGTTCAGCTGCTCAGCCCACTACAGAGGGCACTGCTTCCTGCCGCTGCTGGCGTACGGGGAGGTGGAGCAGTCCGCGGGTCTGCTGTCAGCGCTGCGCTGTCTGATGCACCTGCCGGGGTGCGTTGGCGGCAGCGGCGGCGACAGTGGTGGTGGCGGCAGCAGTGGCGGCAGCGGTGGCAGCGGTGGCGGCGGCAGCGGCGGCAGCAGCAGCGGCAGCACCGGGCAGCAGTTTGGGGCAATGATGGAGCAGTATGCGGCGGGCGTGGCGTCGCGGCTGCTGGTTTCAGCAGCACCAGGCCCGAACACGGGGGCAACCCTGGGACTCGGCAACAGCAGCAGCGGCGGCGGCAGCGGATGCAGCAGCGGCGGTTGCGACCCCGTCCCTGCGGCGCCATCTACCCTTGGGCTCTCCCCTGCCCAGTCGCCCCTTCCGCCGCCAACGGGGCTCCCCCGACTGCACCACATGCTGGCGCATGCCGTGCAGCTGCTGCTGCCGCCGCTGTCTCGCTTCCTGTGCCGCCACGCCACGGCTGGCGCGTCGGAGGAGCAGTCGCAGTCTTTGCCGGAGATGGTGGGAGCGGACGCAGCAGCGGTCCTCCGCCTGGTCACAGTGCTCCCAGTGCTGCAGATGAAGCGGAGCGGCGATAAGGGCTGTGGCAGCAGCGACAGTAGCAGTAACGGCAGCGGTAGTGGTGACGGCAGCGGTGCCGGCAGCAGCAATGGCGGCGGCGGAGGCAGCGGCAGCGGCAGCGGCGGCAGCGCAGAAACCCAGTCGGATGCCTCACCACTGGCGCGCTTCCTGTTTGACGAGGTGGGGCTGGTGGAGCTGCTGGCGGCTGTGCAGCGGCTGGTGCCGCGCCTCTCCGACACCTCCACCCTGCGCATTGCGTCCACTGTGAGCGGCCGCCATGCGGAGGCGCTGTGCTGCGTGGCGGCCGCCTTCCCCGACCAGGTGCGCGAGCTGGTCACGGAGCCTACGGGGAGCAGCAGCGGTGGCGGCGGGGCTGCGGCCGTGTGGCGCACAGGCCCGTTGCGGCGGGCGGTTTCGGAGCTGCGGCGGAAGGGCAGGGAGGATGTAGCGGAGGCCGTGGGGGCGCTGATAGGACTGGTGGAGGCGTGGAGGGCTGGCGGGGGGGCGCATCGGGCGGGGGGAGGTGGGGTGGGGAAGGGGAGGGTGGTGGCAGAGGCGGAGGCGGAGGCGGCGGGGGAGCTGGCGGCGCTGCGGGCGGCGGTTGAGCGGTTGCGGCTGGCCATGGAGTGTGTGCACGGCATGGCGCGTGCGATGCTTGAGGTGCTGAGCCTACCCGCTGCGCTGCCGGTGTGACCGTGAGGCAGCTGCAGCATAGCAGCAGGTGCAGAGGGGCTGGGGATGCTAGCGAGTGCGATGCAGAGAACCAGGCGCAGGGAATGGAGCGGCACATGAATAGGCCGGCGTGGTGGTGAGGCAAGGTGGAAGGACTACGCTGGCATGGCGTGAGCGTGATAGTAGTATATGTGCAGGTGCGGGTGACAAGTGCGCCGATGGGTGTCGTAGCCTGCTGCGGGCGTTCGTCCGGCAGGTGTCCATGTCACAGAACTGCAAGGGCACCTAGCTTCGAACCGTAACCAGAAACATGTCTTCCTAATGTGCGACTTGAGGGGCCAGGTGCACGAGGCACGTGGTGGTAGCGTGCACTGGTTATGGCGGTGTGCAAGCCGGGCGCAGCTTACGGCTGCGCCTGGCTGTGCAAATAACGCAGCTCAGGTACGGCCCGGAACAAGCGAGCAAGTGTACGGTATGACGCCGGTTCCATTGGTGGTGCTGCATGCATGCTATATCGGCACACACTACTGGACGCGTTGTGCTGATTGCCAGGTGTTTGATATTATTAAAAGGTAACTGTCCGGCAGTACCGTCTGTGCGTGCACCGGTAGCGTATGCTCTTGTCGCGCTAAGGCAATGAGGCTAGTGACGTTGAAGAGCCAAGCGCAGGCTTTCAACTGGTGACTAGCGGAGTACCGACGTGGCAGACTGGCAGTGCCGATACGTGATCCTGCGCTGGGTTGCTCGGTGGATAGGCCGAGATGTGTGGGTTCGCCTCCTTGGCTACATAAACGCCTGCAGTACCGCTGCTGCACCAGGACGTGCACGTGGACGTCTACACCCTCGACCGGCAGCGAAGTGGTCGCCGGAGGATTTCGGTTGGCGTTTCAGCCCCAGTGCCGTGCCTAATCACCTGCTCATTTGTGCCACATACAACGACCGAGCACAGGCGATGCAAAGTAAGCAAGTAACCCGGCCCAGCAGGGGAGGTGAAGTGTGATTTATTTTTGGCATTTTATGTTACATGCCAGGTGGTGTGGCCACACAATCCTTACTGGTCCCGACCACACCTACCAGGAATTATTATCATGTAGCGTTGCGTCGCTGCTGTACAGCAACAAGGAGACGTCCAACCTTAACAGGGCAGGAAGTGGCCCACCACGACTTAACACGTGATGGTACGGCCGGCTGCCAACTGCCAGTACTCGGTTTACTGTAGAACAACCTGGGCATGACGAGCACGTTTGCACCCGGACCGCCACATACATGGCTCATGCTTTCTGTACCAGGTCTGCGCCAGCCGCGGATGTCCGTCACTGTCGACATTCAGCGACCGTCTGCAGCCCGTCTGCAGCGCACAGTACACGCAGGTGCACCCCAACAGTACGTCCTGCAGTCCGCGCACGCCACGTCCTGCTAATCAAGAGCCGTGCACCACATGATACCACTCCTATACCGGCATTACCAGTTATCACGCCTAATTCTTTGCTAACACAGCTCTGCTGCATTCACGCAACATCGTGCCCATGCACAGCCCCAGAACCAGCTCGAGGCTGTGTGCCCATCTGTGCCTATGCTTGTTCGGTAATCAAACTTACCGAAACGCCACGTGAAAACCAGACCGAGTCTGCACACAGCGCCTGGGCAAGAAGGCACCGCCCCTCATTGCGCACCCCCAAGCACTCAGCCAACAGTCAAAGGACCTCATAAGCAGCTGGGCAGCTTCCAGCCACGTCCGTGTAACCCCCACCACAACGAGCGAGCGACACTGAGCGACACCAAAAATGATGGGCGCCGCGAACTACAACCGGCAGCATGTGCGATGGCACATTTGGCATATTGGCATTCTGTGTTTCAGTCCAGGCTGGTCCAGGTGGTGTGGCCGCACGATCCTTACCGGTCTCGACCATGCCCAACATGTGGCATTCAATCGCTACTGGACAGCGACGAGGGAGCGTGCAAGGCAGAAGGCCTTCTGGTGCAAGGCGCAACCCTAACAGGGCAGAATGTGTCGCTGTCCTTGCAAGTGCGGGTCAAGCACCTCATGCTCACGCCCTTGGCAGCCGTGTGCGGTACAACACCTCCGCACCTCACGCCATAGGGGCCCCTGCTAGGCCACGTCCCCCAACGGTCTGCAAGGGCCACGCACCACCCGCTCGGCGGGGCTGGCCAACAGCCGAGCAGCCACCACAATGCAGTACCTCCTCAGCGCGTCACCCCTACGTGTCCTGGCCCCGTTACGCCTCCGTGCGGGGCTGGCAAGAAGCCGGGCAGCCGATGCATCTGTCATGCCGCCGCCCGCTGCCCTGGGCTGGCCAGCGGTCGTCCATCCACTGCCGTGAGCGCTGATGCATTGCTATCATGCCCGCACCAGCCACACCGCCACTGCAAGCTGCCCGGGCCTGTACCTTGGCCACACACAACGCCGCCCCTGCACCACAACCCACTACACAGCGCAACGCCGTGGGTAACAGTGCACCCGCCTCACGCCTCCGTCGCCCGCTGCCTTAGCCCTGGCCAGCGGTCATCCGTCCACTTCCGTGGGTAGAAATGCTATTGCGGGACCACTGCCATGGGCGCTGACTGGTGAGTCACTACCCTGCATGCCGCAACCACGCCGCCGCCGCCAACATCGCGGGGCTGTTTGTACCTACACCAAAATAAACGTCGTGGGTAACGGTACACCTGCCTCACGACGCCGCCTGCTGCCCCCCGGGCTGGCCCGCGGCCGTTCGTCCATGGCCATCATGCTGGAACGTCACTGCCGTGCCTGTCTCCGCGATGCCGCTGCCCGCTCCGTACCGCCACAGGCCTCGCGCTCTCCCTCTGTAAATACGGTAGTGGACCCGCGCATGTGCGCGGCCACCGAGGTGAGTTCCGATGCCCGCTAGGGAACACCCCCAAATAGTATTAGGCCTCACGACGACGCCCGCTGCCGGCCGTCCACGTGCGCCGCCGCCACCTCCTCCAGGGTGGGGCTGATGCGGGGGGCCACCTCGTGGGAGCCTGGGGGTGAGGGGTGGGGGCAGGGTGGGGCAGGGCGGGGCAGGGTGGGGCAGGGTGGGGCGGGGAATATAAGCGTGCTGCGCGTCAGGCGCGCAGGTCAGGCTAGGCACAACCTCCTGTACTGCGGGGCTGGGTACGGTGGGGAGGATTATAGTGCTGCTCAAGTGGGGAAGGAAGGAGGGTTTGTAACCCCAGAGGAGCCTGGATGCGTTCAGAGGTGTTGGACTTCAGGCTGCTGGCGGGAAGGGAGGTGCGCATGCCTGAACCCCACCGCCTCGCTCCGGCCACAAACTCCGGGGCCCCGGGGCAAGCCTTGCTCCTCCCCTCCCTGTCACGCTGGCTTCTGGTGACAGGCTCTCAGCTTGCCGCACACGCCAGCCTACTGCTCCACACCCCCTCCGCCCCCCCCCATCCCTGGCCCTTCCGCTTGCAGCCAGCACAGCGTTTACTGGGACCCCCAGGTAACTATCTGTTGCTTTTGGCTTCGACTTGTCAACCCACTTTCCCTTCGCGTGCAGGCACCAGCACTTCCGCGATTCCCTGACGCCTTACACGGTTTCTCGCGTTTTACGCGTACCCCCTCCCCCTCCCATCCCTCCCCACCCTCGTCCAGCTGGCGAATGGCCTCGAGCTGCCCCACGCCCGCCGCCCCATTTGGGACCTAAGGATTGGCGCCAACCGAAAGGCCAACCTTCTTTACGTTTGAAGTGTAAATTGCATATTATACTTTGAAGGTCCCTACCCTCGTCCAGCTGTCGAATGGCCTCGAACAGCCCCACGCCCGCCGCCACCGCCAGGTTGATGGAGCGCACGTGGCTGTCGCGGATGGGCACCTTGACCAGCGACCCGCCGGACGCCTCCACGTCGGCGTGCGCCTGCGGCGGCAGGCCGGACGTCTCGGCGCCGAACACCAGCCAGTCGCCGGGCTGGTAGCGGAACTCTGTTGGGGTACGCGAAAAGCGCGAGAAACCCCGTAAGAAGGCGGAAGGGATGAAGTGCGGCGTGCTACGTATGGGATTCTGCTGGATTGGGGGTGTTTGGGGCAGGGGTTTCGGATGTGTGCCCGCACTCAGTCGCCCGGCTGGTAGCGGAACTCTGTGGCAGATGTGGGTGGGGGCGCAGGCACGGGTGGAAGCGTGGGCAGGATGCATGGGCGATGGTGAGTCGAGGAATGCAGACGTCTCGGCAACAACACCAGCCAGTCACCGGGCTGGTAGCGGAACTCTGTGCGGGAAGGGGGCATTCAGGCGTGTGTAAAAGCAATGGATTGATGCTATTTGGAGAGCCGTTGTGCACCAATCGCGTCGCTGGTAGCGGAGCTCTGTGACAGATGTAGGTGAGGGCGTAAGCGTTGGTGTAAACTTGGGCCCGATGGGGGACGGCGAGCGCCGAACACCAGCCAGCACTATGCTGGTAGCGGAACTCTGAGGGGCAACCCAGCGAGAGCGTCAGTGTGCGCCAAAAGAGAGGTGGATGATCTGGAACAAGGGAAGTAAGCGCAGGCGCAGTGGCAGCTGCGGACAGCCAGTCGCCCGGTTGGTAGCGGAACTCTAGGGGAAAGGTGCCAGGGGTTCGATGCGGCGTGCTGTGTATGGGATTCTGCTGGATGAAGGGTGTTTGGAGCAGGGGTTGCAGATCGGTGTGCCCGCACTCAGTCGCCCGGCTGGTAGCGGAGCTCTGTGGCAGATGTGGGTGGGGGCGCAGGCATGGGTGTAAATGCGGTCATCGCGTGGGTGACGGCGTGTGCGTTGATACAGCAGAATGCGCAATCGCAAGACACGTGTCCAGCCCGTGTGCATGTCCACGGTGGTACCAAGCAAGTGTGTACCGGTAACGGTGTGCGCGCAGCGTGAATGCTGCTGTGATAGCTGGGGGTAGCTGAGGGTAGCTGGAGGTGGCGTGGAACACTAGGGTTATGTGGTAAGAGTAAGCAAGGGTAGGAGGGTGGTTGAGTGCAGCGGGTAGACAGGTAGGGTAGGCAAAGCGATGCGAACTAGCAAGGATACTTGCTATCGGCTGTCATGTCACTTTTGCAAGAGTCTACGTGGTCAAGAAATTTCCTCATCTATCCTAATCTAGTGAACAGTAACCCGAAACCTTCGGCGTAAGTGCTTCACTGATGCGTCTGACTCGCGATAGTACCACGTGACAATCGGCTGCGCGCTGTGAAGCACATAAACGCATTGTAATGACATCCGAAAAGTAGTTACAAAACGGCAAAGGTAGGTATTGAAACTGGCGGAAGCTAGGCCAGGAAACGCTTCAGCCTCCCTTACGACGCCCGCGACCTCGCAGCAAGCAAATCACGTAAACCAAATGCCCGAAAATCATCGATCCCCCACAACCGCCACAGCGGCCGAGTTCTACTGCTGCTGACGAGCGGCAGGAGCCCCGAACCCGCGACAAAACCCTGCATCGCACCGGGAGGTGCCAGGGGAGAGCCCCGCCAGGCCCCGCGCCCGCCCTTCCCCTTTGCCCCAGCTTCCCCACCTGGCCCCGCGTAGTACGACGTGCCGTACACCGTGAATGCCACCAGGCGCTTGGGCCCCGGCAGGCGCTGGAAGTAGGCGAAGAAGGCGTCCCAGCTGGCGTGCACGCTCATGCACACGCTGTCCCAGTAGTCCAGCCCCGCGCGCTTGAGCCTGGGGGAGGGGGGAGGAGGGAGAGCACAGTACTCGTAAACGTGAGGAGGTAGTGGTAGTGGTATGTTACCATCCCACTGTAGTAGCGGTCCGGCTTGGGGGAGGGGGGCGGGGGGGAGGACGGGGGTTGGCCGCATGGGTACGGGTGCCGACAGGACGAGTCAAGGGCGGCACACGCTGTCCCAGTAGTCCAGCCCCGCGCGCTTGAGCCTTGGAAGGGGGTTAACAGCGTGGGTGCGGCGAAGGGGCGGAAAGGGAGGGGGCAGGAGCCAGGAGGGGGTTGGCATGGGCCATGGGGGGCCAGGTGGAGCACGGGCCAACAAATTCAGGCGAGAGGGTCTCGTTCCCCCAGTCGTGTTCGCAGCCCTGCCCTGGACATGCTCACAGCCCGGGACCTGGGGCAACGTTGTTTCCTCCCTGGCTCCGGGACTCCAGGGCAAACCCCAAGGCCATACCGTAGCTCACCCAGGCTCACCCAGGCGCACCGCAGCGATACTCTGACCTCCTTCTTAGCCCAGCCCTAGCTTCAAATGCTACACCCTGCATCCTTTGCAGCCCCACACAACCGTGCTTAATACCAGTAGTACGCCCCCCGTCCCTGCTGCACTCACTTTCTGCCGTCCAGCTCGAATCCCAGCGGCCTCCTTCACATCACCCCAATGCCGCATACGTAATACCGTACTGGTACCGGTACTTTGTTGCCCCCCGCACCCACTTTCTGTCTTCCAGCTCAAAGCCCAGCGGCCCCTCCCACACTACATCATGCCGCAAACGTAATACTAGTAGTCTGTTTGCCCCCCCACCCCCACCCTTCCCCCGTTTCCGTCTTAGTTACTTTGCCGCTCTGCGGTTACCCCCCCTTCCCCCGAACTCACTTCCTGTCATCCAGCTCGAAGCCCAGCGGTCCCACCAGGTGCAGGGGTGTGCCCGTGGCGGCGCAGGTGCGCGCCACGTTGCCGGTGTTCTGCGGGATCTGCGGGTGCACAAGCACCACGCCCACGTCCGGCCGATGCCACGCCTGCCTGCGTGTATTAGCGGGGGTAGTGGGTAAGGTGTGGGTGGGGGTTAGTTGGGGTGCACCAGCACCACGCCCACGTCCGGCCGGTGCCACGTTTGCCTGCAATCATGATCGAGGGATGATGAGATGTTGTACACGCACGACAGTGTAGGCGCGACAGGCCCTGCGGACCGCCTGCGATCGTACTTGTGCGCTGAGCTGGTATGCTGCACCGCAAGGCACGGCAAGGCAGTTTGTGATGGCGGTTGACACGGCGGTTGGCACGAGTACGAGCGCAAGAGGCCCCGCGCTGTCGCCTTCCGGCCGCCGTCATCCCCGTCCCACCCTGCGGCCACCCCACCCCCACCTCTGAGGCACGGCCTCCGCCCTCCCCCTGCTCGCCGCCCTGCCCCGGAACAGTATCATTATACATGTAGGCCCAGCGCTCTGCGGTTATCCCCATCCCACTCCCACCTCTGTGGCACGGCCTCGGCTTCCCCTTGCTCGCCTCCCTCCCCCGGCACAGCGGCAGCAGCCCCCGACCCGTTGCCGCCGTCCGCGCGGGCGACCGCATCCCGGGCCCTGGATGGCCCAACGCCTGCGTCAGCATGTCACAACACACACCTCCTTGCACCCGTTACACACCTCCTTGCATGGTTGGCGGGGGGAACGGCGCCCAGACATGCACCCCACATGCTCCCAACGCACACAGCCCATGCCACAGCTCCTGCCCATTGCTTGACACGGCCGAAATGCCCAAAGCCCCCTGCTCTCGGCCGCGCCTCCGAACACATGCAACTGCCCCCTGCCCCCTGCCCACACCCTAAACCCTGAAACTTCAAAAACTCGTCAATGGCAGCAGCGTTGTGCGTATCGCCACACGTCCACTGAGCAGGCAGCCTGTTCGGCCATGAAGCACCTGAGGCCTCTCACTTGGCCCACCCTTACCGTCAATGCCGCGCCCCGGCCGCCCACCCAGAGCGGGTGCTGCAGCCGCCGGCAGCGCTGTTGGCCCAAGCCCTGCTGCGGCGGCCGCAGGGGTTGGGGAGGCGCCACCGGGTGTCTGGGCGTGGGGCCGCAGCGGCTGCTGCTGCGGCAGCACGCGGGCGGGCACGGGGCCTCGGCTGCTGCGGCCACCACGTGCAGGCCCGGACGGCCTGCGTGCGGGGTGTTTGTACGGCAGGGGTTTGTGCGGTATGTGTTGTTGTGAGAGGCAGCTAGGTAGTTGCGTGTGCAATGGTCGGGGCAGTGCTGTGCGCGCTGAGTACTGGTGCGGAGGAGAGGAGGGATTCAACGGACATAGGCAGGCAGGACAGCTGTGTGGAGCTGGATCCTGCTAGGAGAGAATGGTATGGCTGGTACAACAGCGTACAGCAGGATTATATGCGGATGCCCATATGCGTTGGCAGGGCGCCGGCCGCACGCACTGTTGAGGCCTGGGTGTCTGGGGTACCGACTGCCGTGTCAGGCCAGGTCAGGCACTGCTACCAGGCCACTGGTGCTACACCCAGAAACGCCCAGTGGGCCTGCTGCGTCACTTCGCGGCAGGCACCATTTGATGCCCACAGGGAGAGAGGCAATACTGCTTTGCATGTGGGAAGGAGATCCAAGCCTGTGATGCCGGGCTCCGCGCCTGGACCCCCTACAACCCCACCTGTCGGTGACCGTGTGCATCGGTGCGCTTGCCAGGGCGGCCGCGCGACCAGCGATGTGAATTGTGGGCGCGTTACATTGATTTGTATTCATGGGCATCAAGCTACATACGGTCGCCGGAGCGGGTCGCAAGCGACACAGCGCCAGCCGCATCCCTGCCATTGGCCCGAGGCGCCTCCCTTAGCGACCCGGCAACTGATAATAAGGTGCGGTCAATACCAAGTGCACTAATAGGGTAAGGAAGAGTATCTCACTATGGAGTTAACGCAGCTGGATTCACTGACGACCAAAGCTTGCATGTGCAGGATACCGCGCTGCATATGGAACATAATATATACGAGCAGAAGCTACCCAAGCAGTATGCTACATCGACGAGAAGCGGGCTGCGGTGCTCAACGTGTGCCTTGCATAGCACGGTCGGCACGGCCTGCAGAGGGCTCCCTCGTCCATCCAGTTCCCTCAATCTGCATTCGTGCTTGACGTGGACACTGAACAGCGGCTCCCCTGCTGAACAGCTTTGCCGTTTAGTACAAAATGTCTGGTACAGCCCCTGTATAGCCCCCCTGCTGCAGTGCTGCTCGCTGCTTTGTACGCCGCCCAAGTCAAGCGGGTACCACTCTCCAGCCCCTTTGAGTCGCCCCCATGCGCCATGCCAGGTGCATGCTCTTGCAGGCGGTACCTGCAGTAATACACCGCATTAAAAATACGGTATGCCTTAGTCAGCCGTAAGCACCATCAGGCACCATTGAGACTTGCCCAAGCACGACATGGCTGTTGAAGGCACGGCCGAAACGTGAAGCCAGCCTGCTGCAGACGTCGTGGTACCAGCTAATGCAAGGGCTGCCTCCCCTGGTCTGCCTTGGCAGATGGGCGGAATCCAGGGCAGATGAGACGTTGAGGGCCTAGCCTTAACCACCGGTACCGCACAACGGAGGCCCATAGCCCATACCCTGCGAGCAAGCCTGTGCGCCCGTGCCTGCGTGGGGGGGCTCCCCTGGCTCCGTCCATGCCGCAAGCGGCTTGCTGCTGAACAGCAAACGTCCAGAACGCTAAGCTAGAAGCAAGCTGACACGGTTTTGGGTGCGGCGTGAGGGGCTGGAAGGATGGGGGCGGCATGGGCCGTTCCCAAGGAGAAGTTTCGTGGAGCTTCTGCAGGTTGAGGAATGTTCAGAGTCCGTGCGTGTTCCACGCGGAGGTAGAGGCGAGGGTGGCCGTAGCCCGTTGCCGTGGCATGTGGCCCAGGAGCGCAATGAGCATATGGCCGCATTTCCGCTTTCCTTCAGCCAGCGCAATGGCCGCAGACAAGGTCCATGACATCCGGTTGAGATGTGCGGCCGGAAGCTCGCGTCATGTACGCCTGAATAGTAGCTCTGGTATATACGAAATGGGCAACTCAACACATTTGCATCTTCACCATTGTATCTTTACAGCAGATACATTTGGTTCGGGGAAGCACAATCAGACGTGCAATCGCAGGTACCTGGGCTTTACGCTGAAAAGGTCAGCTGTCGCTTTGCAGAGCATACAATCTTCTGAAATTGATGGTTGAATAAGCTGCTCTTAGGAGGTGAAGCAAGCGAGGGTGCGCCCACCCAGCAACGTGTACGGCTTGGCGGGCGTCCCTTTTCCCCGATGCTGTCGGACGGAGCCATTAGGCTATTTACGACTTTGGCTGCTTTGCGCTGTGACATAGGGGTGAACCGGCCCATTTACACAATCAATGGTCGGTTAACTTAGGCGAACACTCCTCATCGTCGTCGACCTGCTCCCGATCGGACCTTTCGGTGGCATCTCCTCGCACTCCCCAGTCAGTGGTGGAACTGTAGGTCTACTCGCGTTGCACAATTGTCGGCGCAGAGCTGGTGCACAGCGTCATGGGGTTCGGCACGATGGCCAGCCGGCCCAAGTCAGGCAGGGCAGTAACTTCAGTTCTAGGGGTGGCCATGATTGTCGTCGTTGGAGTGATGCTTCAATCGCCTCATGTGGTATCCGCAAAACGCGGTCTCCTACAGGGTGAGCCTGCAGGATTATGTTCGGTAACTTCCCCCGATGCTCGTGGTCACACCACGCAAGGGCAGCCTCACGCACGCAAACCATATGGGCGCACGTCAGGACGGCTGCCTGCAGTTTACCTGCACATTTGAAACACACGTCTGCCCGTGGAGCAATACCGTGCCTGTCGATTGTATACTTCTCGACCCTGGGCCCAGAACAGCAACAGCGATCTTTAAAGAAATAAGGCGCATCGACAACAATAAGCAAGACGACATTGTATAGTCTGTGACTGGAATCAACCCGCCCTTGCTTCCACCCAAACAAAGTGTCCCTAGCTGACCCCACCCACGTCCCTGCTCATGCCACCCCGCAGAGGAAGATATCTTTCCCCCGCCCTTCGCGCCCTACCGTCCGCCCTTCCCCGTCTTCACCCGGAGGCCCACCTCTGAATCCACCGCCGATCCTCCTCCCTTGGAGGACTTCGCGCCCCCTCCTGCTCAGCCAGATGCCCCGCCCCCACGCTCCCCACCTCCCACACGCTCCCCACCTCCCGCTCGCTCCCCCCGGAGCCCTCCGGCCCCGCGGGCCGTCGCGTCGCCACCGCCCCTCCGCTCGCCCTCTCCTCCCCCGTCCCCCGTTGCCAGCTCCCCTTCCCCTACCCCCGGGGTCACGCCCACCTCCAACAGCAACTCGCCCCGTCCCCGCTCCTCCCCGCCCCCTCCCCGGCCCCGCTCTCCTCCCTCTCCCCCCCGTCTCCGTTCTCCTCCCTCGCCCCCGCGTCTCCGGTCACCTCCCTCTCCTCCTCGCCTCCGCTCTCCTCCTTCTCCCCCCCGGCCCCCCTCTCCGCCCAGGCCGCCCAGGCTCCCCCCTTCCCCGCCCTCTCCTCCCCCCTCCCCCCCCTCCCCGCCCTCTCCGCCCCCCTCCCCCCCCTCCCCGCCCTCCCCACCCAGCCCGCCCCC
>VFQN01000409.1_pt1 | contig 83593 bp, 76 predicted proteins | sample 3512371 | NCBI WGS metagenome assembly VFQN01 (sample SAMN10412370, study PRJNA504923) | tailings metagenome | isolation source: Replicate 2 from Balatoc abandoned mine | place: Philippines: Itogon, Benguet | collected 2017-08-28
TGACCGCGGCGCGTCAGGGCGCCCGGCCAGTCCTGATCGGACATTCGATGGGCGCAGACGCGGCACTGAAAGTAGCCGTTCGGCTTGCTTCGATGCGCATAGCGGTGCCGCTCGTGGTGTGTTTCGACCCGACAAGCTTTCAGCTTCTGTTCGGACCGCCGCCGGTGCCCGCCAATGTCGGACGGGCGCTTTGCTTCTATCAAAAGATCAGTCCGCTCGGACGCGGGCTGCTGAAGGCAGCGCCGGGCTTTGCCGGTGAACTGATCCAGGAGCGGATCGCGACGATCCACAGCGCGGTCGATGACGACCCGGCATTGCACAGTCGCGTCCTCGCCGAGGTGAAGGCGCTGTCGCACTGATCCTTACGCTCACCGGCAGCGGCTTTCGCCTGCCATGCGCCGAGCAGCGCGTTGCTTCCAAACACAAGGAGACGAAGATGGAATGGATCGGTTGGATGATCGTCATCGCCGCGATCGGGGCCCTTGGATCGTATCGCTACGCCTTCGGCAAATGGCCGCTGCGGTTCGACCTGTGAGCGCGCGGTCATGGCAAGAACGAACTTCGATGCAAGCCTTGCGCGGGTGCTCAAGCACGAGGGCGGTTACAGCAATCACCCCTCCGATCCTGGCGGACCGACCAATTTCGGGATCACGATCCACGATTATCGCCGTTACATCAAGGCGAACGGCACGGCGGCCGATGTGCGCGAGATGGCGCGTGCGGATGCTGCGAAAATCTATCGAGAGCGCTACTGGGACGCGTTGCGTTGCAACGATCTGCCGGCGGGACTGGACTACGCGGTGTTCGACTATGGCGTGAATTCAGGAACCGGGCGTGCCGCGAAAGTGATGCGGCGGTTGCTTGGCATCGGTGACGGCACGGCAATGAACGATGCGGTGATTGCCGGCGCGCGCGGCGTTAATGCCGCGTCGCTGATCGGCCGGCTCTGCGACGAGCGGCTTGCGTTTCTGAAAAGCTTGCGGACCTGGCCGGTCTTCGGTGCAGGGTGGGGGCGGCGCGTCGCCGAGGTGCGGCGTGATGCGCTTGCGATGGCGAAGGGAACGACGGTTTCTGCGCCGGAATCCGCGCCTGCCAACGGCAAGGCGAGCATTCCCCAGCCAGACAAGGCGCGGGCGGCAACGACGGCGGCTGTCGTCGTGGCAACCGGCGGCGCTGCGCAGACGGCGGCTACCGCCGGGTGGTCATGGTCCATCGTCGCTGCGATCGTCGCCGCAGGAATCGTGTGCGCCATCGCCGGGTGGATGGGCTGGACACTCTGGGCCAGACACCGGCAGCAAACACCGGCGTTGATGTCCGATGATCCACCATTGATCGTTCGCGCATGGACGCGGCTGTGCGCTTGCGTAAAAGGCTGGCGCACCATGATGTTCGGCAGCGCTGTCGCTTTGGCCAGTGCAGCGCTCGACATTCTCAATGCGCTGCAGCTTGTCGACATCACTCCGCTTCTGCCGCCTGAACATGCGTTGCGGATCATCGCAATGATCGGCGTCATCACCTTGTTGTTGCGGTTGATCACGACCGGCCGGATCGGACGCAAGGATTGTTAAGAAGGATCGCTGGGATGCTGAGCGCGCTGGTATTGAAGCTGATGGGGTTCGTCGGTGGCGGTGCGTTCGACGCGCTGCTGGGCCGTCTGGCCGACTATCTGCGCGCGAAAGCGAACGACGATCTCGTGCGCTTCCAGACCGGGGTTGCGGCCGACACCCAGATCGCGATTGCGCAGGTGACGGCGCAGATCGAGGCGCGCAAGGAGCAGGCGAAATTACTGGATGCAGATCGCGGCTGGTGGGTGACGGCCTGGGTGCGTCCGCTGATCGTCTATCCGTGCGTCATCCATTTCGGCGCGATCGTGATCGACTCTACCTTCCTGCTCGGCTGGGGCATCGCCAAGCTGCCGCCGCCCTATTACGGCTACGAGCAGGCGATCATCCTGTCGTTCTTCATCGCGCGGCCCTTCGAGAAGGTGGCGCGGGTGTTAGCGGCGGGGCGAAGCTAGGGCGGCAGCATGCCGCCTGCAGAAAACTTATTGCAACATGGTGGATTGCCAGCCTGCCATGCGCAGGCGATGCCTCAATACGAGAATTGTTTGACCGGATTGCCAATTCCGCCATTCAGCTACTGAGGCTGCACCTTGATCGCGAAACGAATCCTGAAACTTAGGCGTGATCACGATGTTTTTGATATTGCGATCCGCATATATGCTCCGGAAGGTGAAGGGCGCACTTGGTCCTGCCGCTACGAGATCGATTGGCCTGAAGGGCTCCAGGTTGTGCACGCGTCAGGCGTCGATTCAGTGCAAGCCCTCACGCTTGCGCTTTATATGATTGGAGCCGAACTCTATAGCAGCAGCTATCACAAATCCGGCCGGCTTATGTTCGACAAACCGGACCAAGGCTATGGATTTCCCGTGGCCAATAGCATCCGTGACCTACTGATCGGCGACGACCGCAAATACATGTGATGCTGAATAGCCTCCCTTCTATAATCGCTCTTGATCTCGCGCGCATCTTCCGTCTCTTGAAGGAGATCCTATCGAGAGACCGCACATGCATGTCCGCGACGCTGTTGCTTCCCGCTATTCCTGCCGCGCCTTCCTGCCGACACCAATCTCCGAACAAACCGTCCGCGACATCATAGAACTGTCCGTTCGCGCGCCATCGGCCGGCAACATGCAGCCATGGCGGATCGATGTCGTCGCCGGCGAGCGCGTCGCCGCGTTGAAAGACCTGTTGCGTCCGCGGATGAATGAATTGCCGCGCGCCGAGGGCACCGAATACACGATCTACCCGCCGGAGATGAATGCGACCTATCGCAAGCGGCGTTTTGAGGTCGGCGAGCTGCTGTACCAGTCGATCGGCGTGCCCCGCGAAGACAAGCCGGCGCGCTACCGGCAATACGCCCGCAACTTTGAATTCTTCGGCGCGCCGGTCGGCATTTTCTTTTCCATAGACCGCGACCTAGGCGTGGCCCAGCATTCCGACCTCGGCGGTCTGATCCAGACCGTCATGCTGGTCGCGCGCGGCTACGGCCTGCATACCTGCGCGCAGCAGGCCTGGGCCTCCTGGCACGTCACCGTACCTGCCTTCCTCGGTCTCCCCCCGCACATGATGCTCTATTCCGGGATGGCGCTCGGCCATGCCGACCAGGCCGCGCCGATCAACGGCTGGCGCTCCCCGCGCGCACCGCTCGATGACTATGCAACTTTTTCGGGCTTCACGGGATAGTGTCCGGCAAGTTGCATCGGTCACGGTTCCGCCACCGTGACATTCATCCCACATTCACGGCTGCGGACTTAGAGCGGCGACATGTTCCTCAGAACCCTGATTCTTTGCGCGGTCGTTCCGGTCGCGGCGATGTGCGCTTCCCCGGCGCCCGCTGCGGAACTCGTCACGCTCGCTCAGAACAAGGCCACGCAATGCCTCACGCCGGCGCAGCGGCGCAGCGTTTCGGCCAGCGGGAAGGTGGTGCCGCTGTCCAAGGCGATCCGTGCTGCCCGCGCCCGGAAGGTCGACGTAGTTGACGCAAGGCTCTGCAAGGGGCCAAAAGGGCTTGTCTACCTGCTGACAGTGCTCGCGCAGGATGGCAAAGTCACCCGCGCCACCGTCGATGCCGCGAGCGGGTTGCTTACGGACGGCGGCTGATTCCGGAGGGTGTTCCACCTTGCGTCTCCTCGTGATCGAGGACGATCCCGACCTCAACCGCCAGCTCGCAACCGCGCTGACCGACGCCGGCTATGTCGTCGACCGCGCGTTCGACGGCGAAGAGGGGCATTATCTCGGCGAGACCGAGCCCTATGACGCGGTCATCCTCGATATCGGCCTGCCCAAGATGGACGGCATTTCGGTGCTGGAAGCCTGGCGGCGGGCCGGGCGCGCCATGCCCGTGCTGATGCTGACCGCCCGCGACCGCTGGAGCGACAAGGTCCAGGGCTTCGACGCCGGCGCCGACGATTACGTGCCGAAGCCGTTCCACATGGAGGAGGTCCTGGCGCGGGTGCGTGCGCTGTTGCGCCGTTCTGTGGGACACGCCAAGAGCGAGTTCAATTGCGGCCCTGTGCGGCTCGATACGCGCACTGGCCGCGTCGCCGTGGACGGCAACCCGGTGAAGCTGACCAGCCACGAATACCGGCTGCTCTCCTATCTCATGCATCACACAGGCCGAGTGGTGTCACGCACCGAGCTTGTCGAGCACCTCTACGACCAGGACTTCGACCGCGACTCCAATACCATCGAAGTCTTCGTCGGACGCATCCGCAAGAAACTCGGCGTCGATGTGATCCAGACCGTGCGCGGACTCGGCTATCTGTTGACGCCGCCCGATGTGCGCTAGGCCCATTGTTCCTGCGGCCGCGTCTGGCGCGTTGCCGGATGTGACCGGATAGGGCTCCGATGCGCGCGAACTCGCTGGCATTACGGCTCTTCCTCTGGGCTGCGGGCTGGACGATCGCGATCGTGCTGACCACGGGCATTGTGTTGTCATCGCTGTACCGGGACGCGGTGGAGCGCGCCTTTGACGGGCGCCTTCAGGTGTATCTGCGGACGCTGGTCGCGGATCTGGCCAACCCGGAAACGCCCGACGACAAGCTCTACGATGCGGTGACCGAGCCGCTGTTCGATCTTCCGCTGTCGGGCTGGTATTGGCAGGTCACGCGGCTCGACTCGGCGAAGCCCGAGGTGCGGGCCTCGCGTTCTTTATGGGACGGTGGCCTGCCGAAGCTGCCGAAGAGCGAAACGTCGCCGGCGCTCAGCGTGCGCGCGGGCTACGTCACCGGTCCGGAGGATCAGAAGGTTAGGCTGGTCGAACGCAATATCGATCTCGGCGACGAGGGAACCTTCATGGTCGCGGTCGCAGGCGACGCCGCGGAGATCGAGGACGACGTCAGGAGCTTCAACCGGGCGCTGATCGTGACGTTTATCGCGTTGGCCCTCGTTCTCCTGCTGACAACGATGCTTCAGGTTCGCTTCGGCCTCGCGCCGCTCAAGCGCATCTCTCTGCAACTCGCTGCGATCCGGTCAGGCCAGGCCGAACGGCTCGACGGCAGGTTTCCGGTCGAAATCGCACCGCTGGCGCGCGAAGCCAATGCGCTCCTCGACGCAAATCGCGAAATCGTCGAACGCGCACGGACCCATGTCGGCAATCTCGCGCATGCGCTTAAGACGCCGCTCTCTGTCATCATGAATGAGGCCTCGGCGCGCGCGGAAGATCCGTTGTCGCATAAGGTCCGCGAACAAACCGACATCATGCGCGACCAGATCGCGCGTCATCTGGAGCGTGCCCGGATGGCGGCGCGCCTGACGGTGGTCGGGACCGTGACGGATGTCGCACCGGTGGTACAGTCGATTGCGCGCAGCATGGAGAAGATCAACCGCGCCAAGGATCTGCGGCTGCGGGTCGATGCGCCCGACGACGCGCAGTTCCATGGCGAGCGGCAGGACCTGGAGGAGATGGTTGGCAACCTGGTCGACAACGCATGCAAATGGGCGCAGTCGCGGGTGGCGATCGAGGTCTTGAAGGAGCGCACCGAAGACGAGCGGCGAATGATCCGCATTATCGTCGATGATGATGGTCCGGGTCTCACACCTGCAGAACGGGAGCAGGTGGCGCGGCGCGGCCGGCGGCTTGACGAGACCAAGCCCGGCTCCGGGCTTGGTCTGTCGATCGTGGTGGAACTCGCAGCCCTATACGGCGGCAGTTTCACATTGGGCACCGCTCCGCTCGGCGGCCTGCGCGCGGAACTGGTGCTGCCCGCGGCGTGAGGTCTATTTCGACGCCGCTGCGTAACTTGGGCGCCGGCGATCGGTTCTGAATGGGGCCTCCGCGCCGGCCTTCATCGCGGTGACCACGTTATGCGCCGGGGGGGGCCATCCCATTGCTGGCTGCGGCCAAGCAAATGCCGTATTCCCTGTTGTTTAGTAAAATCCCGCCGCCTTTCGTAAAGGCCGCGGGAGAGGATCACCGGAGGGGGCATGCGTTCACTCGGAGTTGTCGCGATCGCTGCGGGCTTGCTGGCCGGCTGCGCCGGCGACCCAGCCACAGGGACAGGACCGCGCGAGAATACTGGCACGCTCGTGGGCGCGCTGGCGGGCGCGGCCATTGGCTCGCAATTCGGTGGTGGAACGGGCGAGCGGATCGCTGCGGGTGTCGCCGGGGCGGCTATTGGCGGCCTGATCGGTAACCGGATCGGCGCCGGCATGGACGATGAGGACAAGCGGCGAGCCTATGTCGCGCAGCTCGATGCCTTGGATCGTGGTGCGTCCGGCGCGCCTGTCGCCTGGGAGAATCCGGATTCGGGACGCCGCGGAACGATCGTCCCGGGCCCGCAATACGACCGGCGCGGGATGCAATGCCGCAGCTTCACGCACACAATTTACATCGATGGCCGGCCTCAGGTCGCGCGCGGAGATGCCTGCCGCAATCCAGACGGCACCTGGACGCTGGTCTGACGGTCCTCCGGATTCAGCCGCCAAGAACCTGTTCTTAACGCCGCTCGGCTATGCGGTCGCTTCCGGTGGAAGTGAACGAGTGGTGCGTATGGCCGAGGGGGATCTTGTCGAGCGCCTGCGGCAATATCTCAGGGGATTGAGCCCCGAGGCACGCAGCTTGTTGATGACAGAGCTCGAGCGTGGCCAGTTGCGCGGCGAGGATATGTCCGGCGCCGAACTGGTGCTGCAGGAGCTGCGTCGCGACGCCCGCGCGAATTCCCGACCGAAGCGCCCTGGCAATCTGGCGCGTTTGTTTTTCCAGCCGCTCGAACCTTTTCTCGTCGACGATAGCGGACCTCACAGCCCTCCTGGCCGTATCCCGCGCACCGCTCTCGAGCCGATATGGGAGTGGATCTGCAGGGACCTGATGCCGGGCGAGGCGAAAGCTGTGACCGAGCAGGTTGCCCGCGCGTTCGAAAACGACGAAGCCGAACGGGCCGCCGTTCTTGCCAACAATTTTCAGGATCGCGCCGTCCTTCGGATCGAGGAGGCGCTGGCGCGGCGTCGGCTCACCGGCCAGACCGGTACGCCGCGCGCTCTTCAGGATGTTGCCGCCGTTCTGACCGTGATCAAAGCGCGGCACACGCTCGCCGGGTTCGCCGCGCAACTGCCCGTTCACATCGTGACACGCGACGAGAGCGACTTTGCCGGGGTGAAAGTCGTGCTCGACTCCCTGGCGGCGCAACATCCGGAGCTGTTTGTCTACGGGCTGGTCATCGCCATGGGGCGCCTCGGCGCATCGTGGCAATTGATACGGCTCGCAATCCATGCCGCCGGCAGCAGCGCTGCCAATCGGATCGCTGACACGCCTTATGCGGTTTGCGTCGATATCGTCATTTCAGAAATCCAACGGCTGATCGACGAACTGAAGATGGAATTGCGTGTCGGATCCGGCACGGGTGCCGTCACGCTCGTCAACAGGATTAACGACGCGGTGTATGGCAGTCGCGCGCATATCAGGCTTTCCGATGGATCCTCGTGGGCGCGAGCGTTTGCGGCGATTCACACCGAGTTTTCCGATCTGCTGAAGGGCGAGATCGAAACTCTCCCTGGGCGCGTTCGTCGGCTACTGCGGCCGCGGCCGCTCAGGGAAATCGCGCCCAATTCCGCGCTCGATCAAGGCAGCGTGGCGGAGATCGAGGCGCAGATCGTTCTGGTCAAGACGTCCCGGAGCTTTGCGGCAGACCTTGCCCTCGGCGAACTGACCGCACGTGCCTGGTCGGACCTCGAGCATTATCTGGAGCCCGCGGCCCTAGCTCTGGTCGAGAGTCTTGGCCTTGCGGGGGATACCGACAGAAGGTTCCGCGAGTCGCAGCTTGATGCGGCGGTACGGTTCTGCCGACCGGTATTTGGCGACGCAGCCGCCGCGAGAATAATGAAGGCCCGCGACCTGGCCGTCGCAGCCAGACCCAAACAGGCAAAAGGCTGAGCCAGCGGCGTATTCTGGCTGGATTTCCGATCGGGAGGCAACGCTTCCCCGTCGCGATTTCCCGCGCGGGCCAAGCGCGTCGATCACCTTATCGGTATTTTGTGCGCTGCCTGCGGGTGATGTACACCGACGCGCATGAGCCTTTACCTGATCCTGGCATTGATGACCGCGGCGGCGATTTTCGCGGTGCTGTGGCCGCTGTCGCGTCATCCGGAAGTACAGCCGGACGGCGGAGAGGATGTCGCGGTCTATCGCGACCAACTCAGCGAGATCGAGCGAGATCGAAAGGCTGGGCTGATCGCAGAGAGCGAAGCAGAGGCCGCCCGGATCGAGATCTCGCGCCGGCTGCTCGCAGCGGCCGACGGCGTCGGAACGCCGGTTGTCAAAGAAACCGGCTCGCCCCTATGGCGGAGGCGTGCTGCCGCGGTAGTCGCGTTGATCGTGCTGCCGGTGCTGGCCGGCACGCTTTATGTCCGCTGGGGCTCGCCACAGCTTCCCGGGGCGCCGCTGGCTGGGCGGATGGATGCGCCGCTGCAAAATCGCTCGATCGAGAGCATGGTCGCGCAGGTCGAAGCGCATCTGGAAAAAAATCCCGACGACGGTCAGGGTTGGCAAGTTGTCGCACCGGTGTATATGCGGATGGGCCGCTTTAACGATGCGGTTCGTGCCCGAGCGCAGACCATTCGCCTGCTGGGCTCGAACGCGGACCGGGAGGCGGAACTCGGCGAGGCGCAGGTGGCGGCAGCAAATGGTGTCGTGACCGCGGATGCCAAGGCGACCTTCGAACGGGCTCTCAAGGCGGACGCCGCAAATGTGAGGGCGCAGTATTTCTACGGCCTTGCCGCCGAGCAGGACGGCAGGCCGCAAGAGGCGGCGCGGATCTGGCGCTCCATGCTCGCGGCAGCATCGCCCAACGCGCCGTTTCGACCGCTGCTGCAGCAGTCGCTGGCGCGGGTGGAACCGAACGCGCCGGCTTCAGCGGAACCCAACGCACAGGCCGTCGAACCGAAAGCGCCTCAGCCTGGACCAACGCAGGAGGACATGGCAGCGGCTCAGCAACTGACGCCCGAGCAACGCCAGGACATGATCCGCGGCATGGTGGAGAGGCTGGCCGATCGGTTAAAGACGGATTCATCGGATTTCGAGGGCTGGTTGCGGCTCGTGCGCGCCTACGCGGTGATGGGCGACAAGGAAAAGGCGCGGGATGCCTTTATCAGTGCTCGCAATACGGTCGGCGACGATGCCGATAAAAGAAAGCGGCTCGACGATCTCGCGAAGGGGCTCGGGATCGAGGGCTGACTTGTTCTGAACGATGAGGTGGTGAGGCAATGACGCGCAAACAGCGGCGTCTGGTATTGATCGGAGCGGGTGCGATGGTGCTCGCGGTCGCGGCTGTGCTCGTGCTCACGGCGTTGCGCGACTCCATCGTGTTTTTCAACTCGCCGACCGACGTGGTCGAAAAGAAGGTGCAAAGCGGTTCGCGCATTCGGCTCGGCGGCCTCGTTCAGCCGGGCACCGTCGTGCGCAAGGACGTGGACGCGACGTTCGATGTGACCGACGGCAAGAACGTGGTGCGAGTGACCTATCGCGGTATTCTTCCTGATCTGTTTCGCGAAGGGCAGGGCGTCGTCGCGGAGGGCACTTTGATCGATGCGACCTCGTTCCGGGCCGATACCGTGCTGGCCAAGCACGACGAGAATTACATGCCCAAGGAAGTGGCCGATGCGCTGAAGAAGCAGGGCCACTGGAAGGACGACTACGGCAAGAAGCCGGGTGAGGCGAAGCCATGATCGCTGAAGTCGGACATTACGCTCTCGTTCTTGCGCTGGCGCTGGCGCTGATCCAGGCAACGCTGCCGATCGTCGGCGCGCGGCTTGGTGATCGCACGCTGATGGGCATCGCGGAGCCTGTGGCGCTGGTGCAGTTTATGTTCGTCGCGCTCTCGTTTGCGGCGCTGACCGCGCTTTACGTGACGTCCGATTTCTCGGTCCTGAATGTCTATGAGAACTCGCACTCGGCGAAGCCGCTGATCTACAAGATCAGCGGAGTCTGGGGCAATCACGAAGGTTCGATGCTGCTATGGGTGCTGATCCTCGCGCTGTTCGGTGCGCTGGTGGCTCTGTTCGGTCGCAATCTTCCGCAGACGTTGCGCGCCAATGTACTTGGTGTGCAGGCATGGATCGCGGCAGCATTTTTCTTTTTCATTCTGGCCAGCTCGAACCCGTTCGTGCGCGTGGCACGCCCGCCATTCGAGGGGCGCGACCTTAACCCCGTGCTGCAGGATATCGGGCTCGCGATCCATCCACCGCTGCTCTATCTCGGCTATGTCGGCTTCTCGATTTCATTCTCGTTTGCCGTCGCTGCGCTGATCGAAGGCCGCATCGATGCCGCCTGGGCGCGCTGGGTGCGACCGTGGACGCTCGCGGCCTGGTGCTTCCTCACGCTCGGCATCTCGATGGGCTCGTACTGGGCCTATTACGAACTGGGCTGGGGCGGCTGGTGGTTCTGGGACCCGGTCGAAAACGCTTCGCTGATGCCGTGGCTTGCCGGTACCGCGCTGCTGCATTCGGCGGTGGTGATGGAGAAGCGCAATGCGCTCAAAGTCTGGACCATCCTGCTTGCGATCCTGGCCTTTTCGCTGTCGCTCCTTGGCACGTTTCTTGTCCGTTCGGGCGTGCTCACCTCGGTGCATACGTTTGCGACCGATCCGACGCGCGGCGTCTTCATCCTCTGCATTCTCGTATTCTTCATCGGCGGATCGCTCGCGCTATACGCATGGCGCGCTTCCGCGCTGAAACAGGGCGGGCTGTTCGCACCGATCTCGCGTGAAGGCTCACTGGTCCTCAACAATCTGCTGCTGACGACTGCCTGCGCGACGGTGTTCGTCGGCACGCTCTATCCGCTGGCGCTGGAGTCGCTCACCGGCGACAAGATTTCCGTCGGCGCGCCGTTCTTCAACGCGACGTTCGGGCCGCTGTTTCTGCCGCTGATGATCGCGATGCCATTCGGGCCGCTGCTGGCGTGGAAGCGTGGCGATCTTTACGGCGCCGCCCAACGCCTCACCGCGGCGTTCGCGGTGGCGCTGGTCGCTATGGGCGCGACGTTTGCCCTCACGTATGGCGGGCCGGTTCTGGCGCCGTTCCTCATCGGCGTGTCGTTCTTTGCGATGACCGGCGCGGTGATTGATTTGGCGGAGCGTATCGCGCTGTTTCGTCAGTCTTTTGGCATTTCAATGCGCCGTCTGTTCGGCTTGCCGCGATCGGCGATCGGCACGGCGATCGCGCATTTCGGACTTGGCGTCTGTCTGCTTGGCATCGCCTCGGAAGCCTATTACGGCGCCGAACGCATTCTCTCAATGAAGCCGGGGCAGAGCGTAGAGGTGCGCGGCTACAATCTCACCTTCGACAATCTCGTCTCGCGTCCCGGGCCGAATTATCGCGAACTGGTCGCCAAATTCACGGTGAAGTCCGGCGGCGAGACGCTCGGTGTGCTGGAGCCGTCGAAGCGGACTTTTACCGCGCGCAGTTCCTCAACGACCGAAGCTGCGCTGATGACGCGAGGCTTCAGCCAGATCTATCTGTCGCTTGGCGACGCCGGAGACGATGGGTCGATCGCGGTGCGGCTCTATCACAAGCCGCTGGTGCTGCTGATCTGGATCGGTACGGTCATCATGGTGCTGGGCGGCGTGTTCTCGCTGTCCGACCGGCGATTGCGGGTCGGGGCGCCGCGCGCGGCGCGCAGGCCGAAACTGCAGCCGGCGGAGTAGGGCAATGCGCGTTCTCAGCCTTGCCCTTGCGGTTCTGTTCGCGCTGCATGCGCTGCCGGCTCATGCCGTGCAGCCTGACGAAATTCTTCCCAATGCGAAGCTGGAAGAACGCGCGCGCAACCTGTCGCGCGAGCTGCGCTGCATGGTGTGCCAGAACCAGTCGATCGACGATTCCGACGCACCGCTGGCGCGCGATCTGCGGCTGCTCGTGCGCGAACGACTGACCGCCGGCGACAGCGACAAGCAGGTGCTGGATTTCCTCACCACGCGCTACGGCGATTTCGTGCTGCTGAATCCGCCGATGAATGCGAAGACGTTCCTGTTGTGGGTGCTGCCGGCGAGCTTGCTGCTCCTGGGCGGCATCGTTTTGATACTGGCGATACGGCGGCGCAGCGCTGTTGGAGCCGGGGCCGGCGTTCCGCTGACCGCATTGAGCGTGGAGGAGGAGCGCAGGATTGCGGCGCTGCTTGACACGGACCAGCGGACAAGGCGCTGAGGCCTTAGAGATTTTGTGCGGTCTGAAGCCGCGCCTCGGAAGCGTCCGCGATCTAAAGCTGCGTGAGTCGGCGCTTGGACGACGCTTTCTGCATAAGGATCCGGTCTTCACGTAATCGTATGTCGTGAAAGATTGACGAAAAATCGTCATTTAACCACTCAAGTATATGAAATATATGAACTTTTCGTAGTTGCGCCTATTACCAAAGTTTAATCCGCCCGACAGGTCGCCGTAAGGCGTGCACCCCCATCTTCACTGTCGAACGGCGCCGGGGATGTCCAAGCGAAGCCAGCCCGGCACGTAGCGAAATTTAGGAAGATGGAGTGAACCACATGACCTCAACAACGCCTCCCAGCCCGGGCGGCTTCCTGCGTGGACGCCGGGCTTTGCTGCTCGGCACGACGATCGCCAGTCTCGCCGCGGCGGCCCTGTTTGTGGCGCCCGATGCGGCGCGTCACGCCGCGGTCGCGCAGAACGTGACCCAGCAGGCGCAGACTGTGCAGCGCCCGACCGGCTTTGCCGATATCGTCGAGAAGGTGAAGCCGGCTGTGATTTCCGTCCGCGTGAAGGTCGACGCGGGTCCGCAGAATTCATCCTTTGAGGGTCAGCTTCCGCAGGGCTTCGAGCGTTTCTTCCGCCGCTTCGGCGGCGAGGAAATGCTGCCTGATATGCCCAATCGCGGCGCGCCCAACATGCCGCGCAGCGGTCCGCGTCAGCGCACGTCGGGCCAGGGCTCCGGTTTCTTCATTTCGGCTGACGGCTACGCCGTGACCAACAACCACGTGGTCGATCGCGCCGAGGAAGTCGAGATCCAAACTGACGACGGGAAGACCTATAATGCGAAGGTCATCGGCACCGATCCGCGCACCGATCTCGCGCTGATCAAGGTCGACGGCAAGAACTTCCCCTATGCCAAGCTCGCCGACAAGGCGCCGCGTATTGGTGACTGGGTGCTGGCGGTCGGCAATCCGTTCGGACTGTCCTCGACTGTGACCGCAGGCATCGTCTCAGCGCGCGGCCGTGACATTGGCGCCGGCCCGTATGACGACTTCCTGCAGATCGACGCTCCCGTCAACAAGGGTAACTCCGGCGGCCCGACCTTCGATATCGACGGTCATGTCGTCGGCGTGAACACCGCGATCTTCTCGCCGTCGGGCGGCAATGTCGGCATCGCCTTCGCGATCCCGGCCTCGACCGTCGACTCGGTGGTCAACCAGCTGCGCGACAAGGGCAGTGTCACCCGTGGCTTCATCGGCGTGCAGATCCAGCCGATCACCAAGGACATCGCTGACAGCATGGGCCTGAAGAGCACGGACGGCGCGCTTGTTGCCGAACCGTCTCCGAACAGCCCCGCGGCCAAGGCGGGCATCAAGTCCGGTGACGTGATCGTTGCGGTCAATGGCGAGCGTATTGCCAATGCTCGCGAACTGTCGCGCCGCATTGCTCAGATGGCTCCGGGCAACACCGCCCGCTTGACCATCCTGCAGCGCGGTTCGGAGAAGACGGTCAGCGTTACGCTCGGCGAGTTGCCGAACCAGGCCGAACTTGGCCGTGGCGGCGAAGACCGTAGCGGTCCGGGTCGCGAAGAGATGACCCTCGGCCTTCAGCTTGCGCCGGCTTCGTCCGTCGCCGGCTCTGGCAATGAGGGTGTGGTCGTGACCCGTGTATTGCCGAACGGTCCAGCCGGTGAGCGCGGCATCAAGACTGGTGACGTGATCCTCGAAGTCGCCGGCAAGGCCGTGTCCAACCCCGCCGACGTCCGCAAGGCGCTCGAGGACGCGCGCAAGGACGACAAGCGCACCGTGCTGATGCGCGTGAAGTCCGCCGAAGGCACCCGCTTCGTCGCGCTGCCCGCGGGTCGCGCCTGACGAGATAACCCGCGGACCTGATAGCCGCGGGTGACGAGAAAGGGACGTGTCTCCGGCTACCGTCGCCCCCGCCGGTGCCACGGAACCCTGGGGCGAGCCGCAAGGCTCGCCCCACCAAATAGAAAGGGCGAGCCGCAAGGCTCGCCCCACCAAATAGAAAGGGCGAGCCGCAAGGCTCTTCCACACACAGCGGGGCGGGCTTGAGGCCCGCCCCGTGACACATAGCCTTAGCCTCGAAAACCGGCGACCGTCGCCCCTGCCGGCTCGGGGTTCAGCAGAGGGGGTGGCGGAGTCGCGTAATAGTCGCCATCCCCTCATGCCCGTTCATCAAAACCCCACGCCGCTTGCAAATTCTCCCGTAACAGGCGATTCCGTCATGGATGCCACGGGACGACACGACATCATGCGCTTGCTGATCATCGAGGACGACCGCGACGCCGCTGATTACCTCGTCCGCGCCTTCCGCGAGACCGGTCATGTGGCCGATCATGCCGCCGACGGCGAGGAGGGTCTCGCCATGGCGCTCGACGGCGATTACGACGTTCTGATCGTCGATCGCATGCTGCCGAAGCGCGACGGCCTTTCCGTGATTGGCGAACTGCGCGCCAAGAAGGTCGAGACACCGGTGCTCATCCTGTCAGCGCTCGGCCAGGTCGATGATCGTGTGAAAGGGTTGCGCGCCGGCGGTGATGACTATCTCCCGAAGCCATATTCGTTTTCGGAACTGCTGGCTCGCGTCGAGGTGCTGTCGCGCCGCCGGGGCGGCCGCAATGAGGAGACCATCTACCGCGTCGGCGATCTCGAGCTTGATCGCCTTTCGCACTCGGTCACACGCGGCAAGGAAGAGATCGTTCTGCAGCCGCGCGAATTTCGTCTGCTCGAGTATCTGATGAAGCATGCCGGCCAGGTCGTGACCCGCACCATGCTCCTCGAGAACGTCTGGGATTATCACTTCGATCCGCAAACAAACGTCATCGACGTTCATATCTCGCGATTGCGCTCGAAGATCGACAAGGGATTTTCGCAGCCGCTTTTGCACACCATCCGCGGCGCGGGGTATATGATCCGGGACGGATCCAGAAACTAGGAGCGAATATGGCATTCGCCTCCGTCGGGAAGCGAATGCTAAAATCTCCTGATTTTCGAAGTATGTTGGTGATCTGGATCGCTCATGCGGATCGGATAGGGGTGCCGGGGTGCTTTCGAGGCGCGGCAAGGCCGGCGCGCGGTTGATGATGACGGCGCTTGGCAAGCTGTTTCGCACCACGGCATTCAAGTTGACACTGGTCTATCTGACCGTGTTTTCGCTGTTTGCGTTCTTCCTCCTCGGTTACTTCGCACTGAATACCAAACGACTGTTCGCCGAGCAGGTGACAGAGGCCGTCGATGCCGAGATCAACGGGCTTGTCGATCTTTTCAACGCGGGAGGCATCCGGCGGCTGACGCTGGTGGTCGAGGCGCGGTCGCGCCGGCCGGGATCAAGCCTCTATCTCGTGACAACGCCCGGCTCCGATGGCCTTGCAGGCAATGTTGGCTCGCTGCCGACAGGCGCGCTCGACAGGCAGGGCTGGGCAGAAACCGTCTATCGGAGGATCGAAGAGGGCGAGAACTCGGATCTGCACCGCGCGCTGGCGCGCGTCTATCATCTTCCCGGCGGGTTCAAGATCCTGGTCGGACGCGATCTCGAGGAACGCGACCGGCTGTTTCAGGTGGTGCTCGACGCGGGGAAATGGTCGGCGGCGGTTGTCATCATCCTTGGCCTGGTTGGTGGTTTTTTCGTCGCGCGGCGGGTTCTGCATCGCGTTGACGCGATGACCGAAACCACGCGCACGATCATGGGCGGAAATCTTTCGGGCCGCTTGCCCGTTGCCGGCAGCGGTGACGAGATCGACCGGCTGGCTCTCAACCTGAACGAGATGCTGGCCCGCATCGAGGCGCTGATGCGCGGCCTCAAGGAAGTCTCGGACAATATCGCGCATGACCTCAAGACGCCGCTGACGCGATTGCGCAACCGCGCGGAAGAAGCGCTGCGGACGTCTCGATCGGAACAGGACTATCGCGCCGCGTTGGAAGCCACGATCGAGGAATCGGATTCGCTGATCAAGACGTTCAACGCGTTGCTGATGATAGCGCGAGCGGAATCCGGACAGGCGCGCGACAACATGGTGGACTTCGACGCCGCCGAAGCCGCGCACGATGTTGGCGAATTGTATGAGCCATTGGCCGAGGAGCAGGGGCTTTCGCTCGAGGTGGACGCGCCTGGCGCTGTCTTGCTCCACGGCAATCGCGAACTGATCAGTCAGGCGCTCGCCAATCTGATCGACAATGCGATCAAATATGCCGGGCCGTCCGCGAAGGCCACTGGCGTCCCGTCGGCGGTGACAGTGCGCGCGCGCACCGAGGGAGACCGCGTGCTTCTGAGCGTCGCCGACCGCGGTCCCGGTATCCCCGAGAGCGAGCGCGGGCGGGCGGTCGAGCGCTTCGTTCGGCTTGAGAAAAGCCGCACCATCCCAGGTTCCGGTCTCGGCCTCAGTCTCGCTTCTGCGGTCGCGCATTTGCACGGCGGCGAGCTTCGTCTGGAAGACCACGCGCCGGGACTCTGCGCCGTTATGGTGTTGCCGCACAAAGGTCCGCTGCCGGCGGCGCCTCAAGCGCAAATCGGGGCGAACGAGTCTGGATAGCCTCCCATTTTGGCGCAGGATGGGCTATGCCGGGGCTCGATGAGTCCGGGAACCGTCACCGAACAATCCGCCCGCGAGGGCGGTGATGCCGCTGTCATGCTTGCAGCGCGCATTGCCGAAACGCCATTTCTGCCGGACCCGGCCGGGAGCCGGGCGCGCCTGGCGGATTGGATCGCCGGGCTCGACGCCAATGAGCGCGACGCGCTTGGCGAAATATTCACGTCGGCGCCGGCAGCGCGCGATCTGATCGCCTCGCTGTTCGAATTTTCTCCTTACCTCACAGACCTCGTTCGCGCGGATCCGGCTCGCCTGGTACGGCTGCTGCGCGAAAATCCCGAAAGCCATTTCGCATCGCTGCTATCCGGCGTTGTCGCTGCCCTGTCCGGCACGGAGGATGAGGCATATGCAATGCGGCTGTTGCGCCTGACCAAGGCCGAGGCCGCACTGCTGATCGCGCTCACCGACATCGGCGGCGTCTGGCCGGTGCTGCAGGTCACTCGGGCACTGACCGAACTGGCCGATTGCATGGTGCAAGGCGCGGTCCGCTTCCTGTTGAGCGATGCTGTACGCCGGGGGCGCCTTGTGCCCGCCGATCCTGCAATGCCGGAGCGGGGATCCGGTTACATCGTTCTGGCGATGGGCAAGATGGGAGCGCTCGAGCTGAACTACTCGAGCGATATTGACCTCATCGTGTTCTACGATCCGGATGCTCCGGCGATCCCGGAGGATAGCGAACCGTCGGCGCTCTACATCCGTGTCACCCGCGGTCTGGTGAAGCTCCTGCAGGAGCGCACGCCAGACGGCTACGTATTCCGCGTCGATTTACGGCTGCGTCCCGACCCGGCATCGACGCAGGTCGCGATCTCGCTGCCTGCGGCGCTCGATTATTACGAACATCGCGGGCAGAACTGGGAGCGCTCCGCCATGATCAAGGCGCATCCCTGCGCCGGTGACATCGAGGCGGGCGAAACGCTGCTCAAGGCGTTGTCGCCCTTTGTGTGGCGCAAGTACATGGATTTCGCCGCGCTCGCGGACATCCACGCGATGAAGCGGCAGATCCATGCCTATCGCGGACATGGCGAGATCGCCGTCGCCGGGCATAACATCAAGCTCGGCCGGGGCGGTATCCGCGAGATCGAGTTCTTCGTTCAGACACAGCAACTGATTGCAGGGGGGCGTCACCCCGAGTTGCGCGACCGTCGGACGCTGACGACCCTGGCCGCGCTCTCCGAGGGCCAGTGGGTTGGCCCATCCGCGCGCGATGAACTTGACGCCGCCTATCTGTTCCTGCGCCGGGTCGAGCATCGTCTGCAGATGATCGCGGACGAGCAGACCCACACGCTTCCCTCCGATGAGGCCGAGCTGTCGCGCTTTTCTCACTTTCTTGGATTCGAGAGCACCATCGCGTTCGCCGAAACCTTGCTTCTGCATCTGCGGAACGTTCAGCAACATTACTCGAAGCTGTTTGAACCCGCGTTGGCGGCGCCAGAGACCGTGCTGCAGTTTCCCGCCGAGGAGGACAGCCGCGAGACGCTCGATCGCCTCGCCGGGATGGGCTTTCGCAATCCGCTAGAAATCTCCGCACTGGTCAGAGGGTGGCTGAGCGGACGCTACCTCGCGCTGCGCAGCGACTTTGCGCGGTCGCAACTGCGCCTGCTCGTGCCGAGCCTGGTCGAACATTTAGCCCGCAGCGAAAACCGCGAACAAGCGGTGCTGGCATTCGACCGCTTTTTGTCAGGCCTGCATGCCACCGGCGGTGCACGGCTGATCTCCCTTCTCTTGCAAAACCCCGACCTCCTGGCGCTTGTCGCGCTGATGCTCGGAACCGCGCCGCGGCTTGCGGACATTCTCTCGCACCAGCCGCAGGTGATGGACGCTCTGATCGATCCAGCATTTTTCGGCGCGTTGCCGGACGCCGATACGCTTGGTAGCGAGTTGGCGCGTTCGCTTGATCAATCCGTCTCGTACGAAGACATGCTGGACCGTCTGCGCTTGTTTGGCCAAGAGCACATGTTCCTGATCGGTGTGCGCATCCTGTCCGGCACCGTCTCCGCCGAGCAGGCGGGGGAGGCTTTTGCACGGTTGGCCGATGTGATCATCCGCGCGCTGCACCGGCAGGTCGAGGATCTGTTCGCGCAGATGCATGGACGCATTCCCGGCCAAAAGACGGCGCTGCTCGCACTCGGCAAACTCGGCGGCCGCGAGATGACGGCAAGCTCAGACCTCGATCTCATCCTGGTGTACGACTTTGATGATGACACTCCGGAATCCGACGGTGAACGGCCGCTCTACGGGGCGCAGTATTTTGCGCGTCTGACCAAGCGGCTGGTTTCGGCGCTGACATCGCAAACCAATTACGGCGCGCTGTATCACGTCGACATGCGGCTGCGGCCTTCCGGCCGTTCCGGACCGGTGGCCACCAAGCTCAACGCGTTCGGAGATTATCAGGCGTCTGAGGCCTGGACCTGGGAGCACATGGCACTGACGCGCGCCCGCGTTGTGTCTGCCGAACCGGATTTCCGTGCGAAGGTCGAGGACCTGATCCGGTCCGTGTTGGCGCAACGGCGAGATGCACGTGCGATAGCGGGCGATGCCTATGACATGAGGATGGCGATCGCGGCGGAAAAGGGAGAGGCGGATCGCTGGGATTTGAAATATGCCGCCGGCGGCCTGACCGATATCGAGTTCATTGCTCAATATCTTCAACTGGTCCACGCGGCCGATCACCCGGATATTCTCGATCCTTCGACCGCTCGCGTACTGGAACGTGCGGCGCGGCTCGGGCTGTTGTCAGCGGAAGATTCCGAGGTGCTGAGGCCCGCGGTGCAGCTCTACCAGAACCTCAGCCAGATTCTGCGGCTCTGCCTGTCGGGGCCGTTCGTGCCGAAGAAGACCGATCCAGGCCTGCTGCGGTTGCTGGCACGCGCAGCCGACGTCCCTGACTTCGCGACACTTGATGCACACGTCACGGAGACACAGGCGCGGGTACGCAGGCGTTTCGAAGTCCTGTTGGGTCCCCGCGATTAAGCGGCCACGCCCGATACATTCTCGACGCGCGGTCCCTCGATCGGTAGCCGCACGATGACGGTGGTGCCACGGCCGGGCGTGGACCGAATTCGCATCCGCCCGCCATGCAGGTCGACAAGCGATTTGGCGATGGCGAGACCAAGGCCGGAGCCGTGGTGGATCTTGGTCAACTGGCTCTCGACCTGCTCGAATGGACGCCCGAGACGCTGCAACGCATCTTTTGGAATGCCGATGCCGGTGTCGCTGATGGCAATCGCGACGCAGTTGCCGGCACGTCGTCCGCGAACCGCGACACGACCACCGCGACCGGTAAACTTGACGGCATTCGACAGGAGGTTCAGGGCGATCTGCTTAAGAGCGCGTCGGTCGGCCTGAACCGAAATATCCGGCGCGATGCGCGACGAAAGGCTCAGTTCCTTCTCGCCGGCACGCGTCGATACGACGCGCAGCGAGTCCGACAGAATGTCTTCCAGCACAACGTGCTCGCGTTCGAGCTTCATGCGTCCGGCTTCGATCTTCGACATGTCGAGGACGTCGTTGATGACGTCGAGCAGGTATTGACCGCTGCGGTGAATGTCGCGGCAATATTCGTAGTACTTGTCCGCGCCGAGGGCGCCGAACAATCCCTTCTCCATGATCTCGGAGAAGCCGATAATGGCGTTGAGCGGCGTGCGCAGCTCGTGGCTCATGTTGGCAAGGAATTTGGACTTGGCCTGATTGGCGTCTTCGGCCCGGGTCTTTTCCGTGGCGTATTTCTCCGCGAGGTCTTCGAGCTGCTGCTTGGACTGGCGGAGATCTTCGACCGTTGCGAGCAGGCGCGTCTCGCTGTTTTTCAGCTTCCGCTCCTGTTGCTTCAGGCTCGTGATGTTGGTGCCGACGGAGACGTAGCCGCCGTCCTTGGTCCGCCGCTCGCTGAACAGCCAATGTCCGGCTTCCAGCTGAGCTTCAAAGGTGCGTGCTCCCGGGAGGTCCGGCCCAACCATGGAGACGTTGCCGAGCTGAAGATTTTCGCGGCCGGCGGCCAGAATGTCTTCGTAGGGCGTTCCGGCAACGATGAGGTCGTCAGGCAGCTTGTGCAGATCCTGGAAATTCGAGTTGCACAGGACAAGGCGATTGTCGGAATCCCACAATACGAAGGCTTCCGGTATGGTCTCGATCGCGTCCCGCAGTCGCATGTCCGCTGCGGTTGTCCGTGCGACAAGCGCCTTTTGCTCGGTGATATCGACCGCGATGCCGATCAGGTGCAGCCCCGGTTCGCCCGGCTGGCGTACCACCTCGCAACGCACGCGCAGCCAGACCCAGCGGCCGTTTGCATGCAGCATGCGGAAGTCGTGATCGATAGCGTTGAGGCGAGAATCCGCGACCTGCGTCGCCAGTTCGTAGAGGTCGATATCGTCGGGATGGACGTACTTGTTGATCTCGCCAAAGGTCAGCAACTCATCGCGGGTTTCTAGGCCCAATATGGCGAACATCGAGTGCGACCAGAAGATCCGGCCACGGGCGAGATCCCAGTCCCATAAGCCGCAGCGCCCGCGGTTGAGCGCGGTGTCGATGCGGCTGCGGACGGTGTCGTAGATGAGGTCGGCTTCACGTGCGCGCGTTGACTGCCAGTGGAAGGCAAAGCCGAGGATCAGAAGGACGAAGCCGGTGGTCGCCGACAGCGTGACGGTCAGCGCCGTATCCGAGCGCCAGGAGGCGAGGGCGTCGCTCCGTCGCTGATAGATCGCGATCTGGCCCAGCGGTTCCGCCATCGCACGCACTGCGGCGATCGCGCGGCGCCCATCCGATAGGGCGATGTCCATGACCCCGGCATCCGCGCCAAGGATGTTGAGAGGTGAATCTCCGAGCACGTCGGTGAGGTGTCGTCCGGTCACGCCCGCAAGGTTAGGCGCGGCTGCGATAATCATGCCTTGCGGATTGGTCACCAGAATATGGCGGCCGGCTTCTGTGGTGCGGGGCGTGCGTGCCATGTCGAGTTCGGACTGCACGCGTCGCCACACGTTGATGCGGTCGCCCCTGAGCGGTCGCTCGAGGCGCTGGGCGAGGACTTCGGCGATGGTTTCGATGTCCTTCGATGCATCGGCAAGGGCGCTACGGCGGTGATCGAGCACCTGCACGAAAGCTCCGATGGCGATAGTGATCAGAAACGCGATGATGAGTGCGGGAACTGCGCGCCGCAGCGTGGGCTCGGCGGTAAGAAGACGTCTGTACGCCGGCTTCGCAATCGACTGCGCCAATCCCTTGATGGAATCGGAACGCGCCGACGCGTGCGCTGTCTCGGCGCGCGCCATGGTACTGCCCCCGTTTTGGATTGCTGCCGCCCTATCACAACCCTGATCGGGAGGATGATTCACCGCGTCCCGAATCGAGAATCATAAGAATCGATACTGGGTGATTTGTCGAGAGTCCCCGGAGTCAAGATCGTAAAAAAATTACTAACATCGTCGATGCGGGCCCGGATTTCGCGCAATGCGAGTCCGGGCCGCACTCACTCAATTGATCCGATACGAAATTCAAACAGGCGCGAGCGCCCGGCTGACGATATCGCGGACGTCGGCGGACAGCGTCGATGCGTCGGCGATACGCTGCAAAGCCGCTTCTGCCTTGACGCGCCGTGCGCTTTCAAGCGCGCGCCATGAACGGAAAGCGGTTGCAAGACGAGCTGCGACCTGAGGATTCTTGGTATCCAGCGTCAGCACTGCGTCGGCGATAAAATCGTATCCGGCGCCGTCGGCGCGGTTGAACTGCGTTGCGTTACCGTGCGCGAAGGAGCCGATCAGCGCGCGCACGCGGTTCGGGTTGTTCATCGAGAAGGCCGGATGCGTTGTGAGCGAGCGGACGCGAGCGAGGGTTCCGGCCTCCGGTATCATCGCCTGAAGCCCCAGCCATTTGTCGATGATCAGCGGGTCGCTCTCATAACGTTTGCCGAAGTCCTGCAGCGCTTCGGCACGTTCCGGCCGGTCTTGTAGCGAGAGCGTCGCCAGTGCGGCCATGCGGTCGGTCATGTTGTCGGCCCGCTGGTATTGCGACATTGCGCGCGCTATCGCTGTGGCTTCACCGGTGGACGCGAGCAGATCGAGCGAGGCATTGCGCAACGATCGGCGGCCGGCACTTGCTGCGTCGGGACTATAAGGAGCGGTGCTCGTCAGGGTGTCATAGGTCGCGGCAAGCTTCGCTGCCAGTGCACCACCGATCGCGGAGCGCAGATGTGCGCGCGCGGCGAAATTGGCATCGGGATCGACATCCCGGCCGACCTCTCGTGCAATATCGGCTTCGGTCGGCATGCCGAGCGCCAACGATATGAAGGCTGGTTCCAGCCGCGTGTCCGATAGGATCGCTCCGAGCGCCGCAAGCAAACCGTCGTCCAGAACCATTGACGCGCCGTTGCGAACGAGGCCCACATTCTTCAGCAGCAGCCGTGTGGCGAGCGTCTGCACGGCCTGCCAGCGGTTGAACGCGTCGCTGTCGCTGGCGGCGAGTCGGCGCAAATCCTCAGCCGAAAGGTTGGTCGTCAGCTTTACCGGGGCGGAGAATTCCCGGTTGATCGAGAGCACCGGCCGTTCGGGAACATCCTCGTAAACGATAGTTTGCGACGATTCCGTCAGGGTCAGCACATCCGCCGCGGGCTTTCCGCCAACCTTCAGCGGCAGATCCGCGCCATCGGCGCCGACGAGCCCAAGCTTCAGCGGGATTACCATCGGCTGCTTTACCGGCTGGCCTGGAGTTGGCGCGAGCGATTGCGACAATTGCAGCCGGTAGGTCTGCGCTGCGGAATCGTATTGTCCGTCCGCCACGACGTCGGGTGTTCCGGCCTGCGAATACCAGCGCATGAATTGCGACAGGTCGCGGCCGGAGACGTCCGCGAAGCAGCGCACGAATTGCTCGATCGTCGCAGCTTCTCCGTCGTGCCGGTCGAAATACAGATCCATGCCTTTGCGGAATGCCTCGCGCCCGAGCAACACGCGCAGCATGCGGACGACCTCCGCGCCCTTTTCGTAAATGGTCGTCGTGTAGAAGTTGTTGATCTCGTGATAGAGCTCCGGGCGTACCGGATGGGCGAGGGGGCCCGCATCCTCCACGAATTGATGTGTCCGCAGATTGCGCACGTCGCCGATCCGCTCCACCGCGCGTGAGCGCATGTCGGCGGAAAACTCCTGGTCCCGATAAACCGTCAGGCCTTCTTTCAGACAGAGCTGGAACCAGTCGCGGCAGGTGATGCGATTGCCGGTCCAGTTGTGGAAATATTCGTGCGCGATGATCGCCTCGATTGCCGCGAAATCGCCGTCGACCGCGGTCTCCGGAGACGCCAGCACGTAACGATCATTGAAGACGTTGAGGCCCTTGTTCTCCATCGCGCCCATGTTGAAGTCTGACACGGCGACGATCATGAAGATGTCGAGATCGTATTCGCGGCCGAACGCTTCCTCGTCCCAGCGCATGGAGCGCTTCAACGCGTCCATCGCATAGCCGCAGCGGTCCTCCTTGCCGGGCTCCACATAAATCTGCAGCGTCACCTTTCGCCCAGACATGGTGATGAATTCGTCTTCCACGCAGGCCAGCGTGCCGCCGACCATCGCGAACAAGTAGGAGGGCTTGGGGAACGGGTCGTGCCAGACAGCGTAATGCCGTCCCGCCGGGAGATCGCCGCTTTCGACGAGGTTTCCGTTGGCAAGCAGCACGGGTGCCTGCGCTTTGTCGGCTTCGATCCGGGTCGTGTAGATCGCCATCACATCCGGACGGTCCGGGAAATAAGTGATCCGTCGGAAGCCTTCCGCTTCGCATTGCGTGCAATAGGTATTGCTGGAACGATAAAGCCCCATCAGCTGCGTGTTGGCCGACGGGTCCACCAGCGTCTCGATTGTCAATGTGAACGGCCGCTGTGGCGGCTGCGCGATGGTGAGGCGGTCAGGGGTGGCGGCGAAATCGGCATCCGGCAGCGCCCTGCCGTCGATGCGGACGGATGCCAGCGTCAGGCCATCGCCGTCCAGCACCAGCGGCGCCGGCGCATTGTCAGGATTGGGCCGGAGCCTGAGCTCGGACGTTACGCGGCTTTCGGTGGGATGCAGCGACACGTCGAGCCGAACCTCATCGACCAGCCAGTCCGGTGAACGATAATCCTGGAGACGGACGGGGCGGGCCTGCTCGGTGCGCATGGAGAGAGTACTTTCTTCGATCACGTGAAAATTCGGTCGGCTGAATGTGTAACAGCTCGTGACCTCCATATCCGGATTTTCTGTGACCTGATACAAAGGCGGCAGCCGGCAGCAAGCCGGGTGAGAAAACGGGAGGATTTCATGCCAAAGATCTGGTCGGCGCTGTTGGCAGCCGCCGCCGTAGCGCTCGTATCGTCATCGGCATCGGCGCAGCAGGCCTATCCGAACCAGCTGGTGCGGATTGTCGTGCCGTTTTCCGCCGGGAGCGCCACCGACCTGCTGGCCCGCGCCTTGGCCGACAAGCTCGGTGAGAAGTGGAAGCAGCAGGTCATCGTCGAGAACCGCCCGGGCATCGCCGGAACCACCTCCGTCGCGAAGAGTGCGGCCGACGGTTATACCCTGATGCTGACGTCAAACGGACACACGGTCGCGGGTGTCCTGAACAAGAGCCTGCAATTCGACCCGGTCAAGGACTTTGCCGGCATCACCCCGGTTGCTTCCGTGCCTCTGGTGCTGATCGTCAATCCCGAACTTCCCGCCAAATCGCTGAAGGAGTTCATCGACCTCGGCAAGGCGAAGCCGGGGACGCTGAACTTCGCTTCGCCGGGTCTCGGTTCGACCACCTTCATCGCGGGCGCGTTGTTCAAGGATGCGGCCAAGCTCGACCTCGTCCACGTTCCATTCAAGGGGGCGCCGGAGGCGAACATGAGCGTGGTGCGCGGTGACTCGCATATGTATTTCACGCCTGCGAGCACAGCGGTCGAACTCGTCCAGTCCGGGAAGGTCCGTGCGCTTGGAGTTGCGACCGACAAGCGCGTTGAGTCGATGCCCGATGTCCCGACGCTGAAAGAGGCAGGGTTGCCGGGCTTTGCCTACGAGTCCTGGTTCGGCCTGATGGCGCCGGCGGGTACGCCTGCGGCGATCATCGACAAGGTCAACGCGGACGCGATCGAAGTCCTCCAGGACAAGGCGTTGCAGGAGCGCATGGCCAAGCAGGGTGGCGTGGTCGTGGTCACGTCAACGCCGAAGCAGTTCGACGAAACGATCAAGTCCGATACCGCGCGCTACTCCAAGATCTTCCAGGATGCGGGGATCGCGGCGAAGTAATCCGGCGCATTTTAAGGTTCAAACGGAAAGCCGGGCCGCAACGCGGTCCGGCTTTTTTGGGCGCTGCGATCAGCGCCGCCTGAAACCGACATAGCCACCGTCCGCGTCATACAGCATGTCGAAGCCGTTCAGCAGGTGGAAGCTCGTATTTACAAATGTGCGGTCGTCTGAGACGCGCAAATGCGTCGTCTCCGGAGCGAGCAATGAATCGCCATCGACGGTGAAGCGATAGAGGTGAAATCCCCGGCCTGGTGCGCCTGCGCTGATTGACACCTCGGTGCCGGGCGCGAGCGAGCCGGTCTGACCCTGCGTTTGCGCCGGCGGCAGGGTGATAAACATCGCCGATACGCCGGTATCCATCAGCATGGAGCCGCACGCCGGCGGCGTTTGTCCGTTGATCGAGATGCAGGTTGGCACTGGCGCCCAGTCGGGTTTGTCGGCTGCGCGGGCAAGCTTGATGTAACGGAAGTCGCCGCGCGTGTTGGCAGGCGTAAGGCCGATGTGAACGCCTTCCGGCGTCAAAATGTAGCCAAGCCGGCGTTCATCCCGGTGACCTGAAACGCGCAGCATCGGATTCTTGTCAGGCGTGCTCTGGCTCTGGTGGTCGCCTTCGCGAGCAAACCCGATGCCGACCATCGCGATGCCCGATGGATCGTCGTGCGGCGTGCAATGTCGCGCGTTGGCCCAGCACTCCACCCGCGTCACAGCAAGCACCGGCATCGGCTCGGTCTCCACGCGCGCGCCGTCGCGCCCGACGAGGCCCACGCGGGTCATGACCCATTGCCCAATCATGACGCGGCCGGAACTCGAATAGGTGAGCCTGCCTTCGCCGATTGATGTCAGGGATTCAAAATCCGGAATGTAACGAGCGGCGACCACGATGCCGGTAGAGCCGGAATCCAGCACCGCATTGAGCGTGCGATTGCCGAACGACAAACCGATCCGGGGGACGGCGCGCATCGGGCCTTCGTTCGCGTTGAGGTAGCGCAGAAATCGTCCCTCGCGATAACCCGCGTAGTCCGGCGGCTCGTCCTGCGCCGCGGCAGGCTGAACCGTGAGCGCAATAAGTGCGAAGAAAGTGATGCGTCGCAGGCGATTGGAGAGTGGTTGCACGGGAAAGTTCCGGAACGAAGGCGGGAGAGAACAGCTATCGCTATTCTCTCCAGACTCCGTTCCGCAAATGCCTCGATTTCTAACGATACGGAACCGCTCTGGCGGACCTAGCCGGTCGCGGGTTCGGCCGCCGTTTCGGATTGTGTTTGCTGCTCGCGCGTCCGCCGCGCCGCCTGGAAGCCGTCCATTCCGAGGTGCCATTGGATGGCGATGACCGCGCCCTTGGTCGGCTGCAGCAGCCCGAGCGTCATCAGCAGCGTCAAGGGTAACCAGATGAGCGCGTGAATCCAGTATGAAGGCGCGTAGGCCGTCTCGACCGCCAGCACCAGCGGGACGATCGCGTGCCCAACGACGACGATGACCAGATAGGCCGGGAAGTCGTCGGCGTGATGGTGATGAAACTCTTCGCCGCAAGCCTGACAATGGTCAACCGCCTTGAGGTAGCGGCCGAACAGCGCGCCTTCGCCGCAATGCGGGCACTTGCCACGGAAGCCGCGCCACGTCGCTTGCATGAGAGTGACAGGGGGAGGAACGTTCATGGCTCATCTCCTTGACGCGAGCTTGGGCCATACAATAATCATTTGTATGGAAACATCGATCCCGATATAGCCTGATTGCATGGATTGGATCCCTACAATTTCCGAAGCCTCTGGGCCGCTTTACCGGCGTATTTCCGATGCGATCGAGAACGACATCGCCAGCGGACGGTTGCTTCGCGGTCAGCAATTGCCGACGCATCGCGCGCTTGCAGTGGCGCTCGGAATCGATCTCACCACGGTAACGCGCGCCTACAGCGAGGCGCGGCGGCGCGGTTTGCTGGATGCGCGGGTGGGGCAGGGCACCTTCGTGTCCGAAAGCACTTTGCGTGCAGCGCGCGACATCCCGGACAATGTCAGCATCGACCTGTCGATGAACGTGCCCCCTCAGCCGGTCGAGGCCGGGCTCGACGCACGCATCATGCGCACGCTCGCAGCGATCAACGCGCAGGCCGGCCTATCCTCGTTTCTGAATTATCAGGTGCCCGGCGGCAGCGAGCTGGATTTGGAGGTAGTGTCGGCGTGGTTGCGGCCGCGGCTCCCCGGACTTTCCGCCGAGCGCGTCGTAATATATCCGGGCAGCCAGAGCGCGATCTTCAACATACTCCTGACGTTGCTTCGACACGGCGACGTCCTCCTGACGGAAGCGCTGACCTATCCCGGCGTAAAGTCCGCGGCAGAGCCACTGGGTGTGACGCTTGCGGGCGTGGCCATGGATAGTGAAGGCGTCGTACCGGACGCGCTCGCCAAGGCGATCAGAACGCATAAGCCGAAAGCGGTCTATCTGACGCCGACCATGCATAACCCCACCACAGCGACCATGAGCAGGACGCGACGCCGGGAGGTGGCGGACGTCCTGCGCCGTGCCAGAGTGCCGCTGATCGAGGACGATGCATACGGACTGCTCGATCCGGCGCCGCGTCTTTTGGCCGATCTCATTCCCGAACGGACTTGGCTGACCATTAGTCTCTCGAAGGCTCTGGCACCGGCATTGCGGGTTTCGCTCCTGATCGCGCCGGATGCCGCATCGGCGCTCGCGCTGCGTCAGAGTCTCCAGGCCACGAGTCAAATGGCGCCGCCGCTCATGACCGCCATCGTCATCGAATGGCTGCGCTCGGGTGAGGCAGAGCGCATCGTGTCCGCGATCCGGGACGAGGCCGCGGCACGTCAGGTCCTTGCTGCGCGGATTCTTCAGGGCGTCGTCTTCGCCGCGCATCCGCGTGGACACCATTTGTGGCTCAAACTGCCCACACGCAGGGGCCACGGGGCATTCGTGTCAGAACTGGCCCGGCAAGGCCTCGCGGTGGTTGGCAGCGAAGCGTTTACGGTCGACCGCGACGTGCCTCCCGCCATCCGGCTCTGCCTTGGCGCTGCGCGCAATCGCGCCGAACTTGCGACCGCGCTGCATGTCCTTATAAGGGCGCTCGGCCGGGACGAGATGTTGCGGCAGGTGGTATAGTTTGACAATGAATTATTGGGACCGCAGCAGCGGGGCGCGACTTTCGATTGCGCCGATGATGGACTGGACGGATCGGTATTGCCGCGCCTTCCATCGTCTGCTGACGCGCCGCGCGCTTCTCTACACCGAAATGATTACGACGGGCGCTGTCCTGCATGGCGACCGCAAGCGCCTCCTGCGCTTCGATCCGTGCGAGCACCCTGTGGCTCTCCAGCTGGGCGGTTCCAGTCCGCGCGAACTGGCAGAAAGCGCGCGGATCGCGGAGGATTTCGGCTATGACGAAATCAATCTGAATGTCGGCTGTCCGTCCGATCGTGTTCAGGACGGCCGCTTTGGTGCTTGCCTGATGGCCGAGCCTCGCCTCGTTGGCGAATGCATCGCAGCGATGAAGCGGGCAGTCGGCGTTCCGGTGACCGTGAAATGCCGGATCGGAATCGACGACCAGGATCCGGAAGTTGCGCTCGATGCGTTGACGGAAGCGGTGAGGGCAGCCGGCGTGGACGCGCTGATCGTGCACGCGCGAAAGGCCTGGCTGAAGGGTCTTTCACCGCGCGAGAATCGCGACATCCCGCCGCTCGACTATGATCGCGTCTATCGCCTGAAAGCTGCGCATCCCGACCTGCATATTTCCATCAATGGCGGTATCGGCTCGATCGAGGCGGCGGGTGAGCACCTCGCGCATGTTGATGGGGTGATGATGGGCCGTGCCGCATATCAGGAGCCGTGGCGCCTGCTGGCCGCTGATGCCGCATTGTTTGGAACCGAGCCGACATGCACGGACGCGACGCAGGCGCTGGAAGCCTATTTCCCCTTCATCGAGCGTGAGCTTGCCGCCGGCACGCGTCTGCATGCGATGACGCGGCATGTGCTTGGCCTGTTTCGCAGCGTGCCGGGGGCGCGCGCATTCCGGCGCCACATCGCGGTTCATGCGGTGAAGCCCGATGCGGGCATAGCTGTCCTGCGTGACGCGCTCGCGCTGGTGGTGGACAGCGGCACGCCGATGCCGCACACCGCAGCAGCCTGACGCGCTGGCCGACCGCCGGCCTCCTCCTTGGAGCTAACGATGTTCGGCATTCCAGCCGGCGAGCTTGCGCTGCTCGCACTCGCAATTGTCGTCGGAGGCATTCTGACCGGCTTGCTCGCCGGTTTGTTCGGAGTCGGTGGCGGCGCGATCATCGTGCCGGTGCTCTACGAGATTTTCCGGATTCTCGGCGTTTCGGAAGACATCCGCGTGCAGCTGTGCGTCGGCACATCGCTGGCCATCATCATCCCCACGTCGATCCGCTCTTACCTTGCGCACCGCGCCCGCGGAGCGGCGCCCCCGGGAGTGCTCAGGACCTGGATCGTGCCGATCGCGGCGGGCGTTGTGATCGGTGGCGTCATTGCAGCCTTCGCGCCCGCCGGGGTGTTCAAAGCGTTCTTTGCGGTGATGGCTTTTCTGCTCGGCGCAAAATTCCTGTTCGCGTCCGACCGATGGCGGATCTCCGATACTTTGCCCGGGCGCGCGATGATGTGGGTCTATGGACTTTTCATCGGTTTCTATTCCGCGATGATGGGAGTCGGCGGCGGCGCGGTGTCGACGCTGATCCTCAGCCTCTACGGACAACCGATCCATGCCGCGGTCGGGATCTCCGCCGGTGTGGGTGTGATCATCTCGCTAGTGGGCACCGTCGGGTTCATCATCGCAGGCCTGCCATATCAGGCGATGATGCCGCCGCTGTCGATCGGCTATGTTTCGCTTCTCGGTGTCGCGCTGATGGCGCCCGTGAGCGCGCTCGCAGCCCCTTACGGAGCGCGCATCGCGCACGCGTTGTCGCGACGCAAGCTTGAGGCCGCGTTCGGTATTTTCCTCTGGATCGTGGCGATCCGCTTTATCGTAAGCCTGCTGCCTTGGGGCGCATGATCCTGGGGCGCATGATCCTGGGGCGCATGATCCCGGGGCACATGATGTCGTGAACAGCGAGGTGACCGATGGCCAAGGCCTCCGACCTGCGTCGCATTGCAATGTCGCTCGAAGGAACAACCGAGGCGCCGCATTTCGATCGCACTGCGTTCAAGGTCAAGCGCATCTATGTGACACTCGCCGGCGACGGCAAGACCGCCAATTTCAAGTTCGCGCCTGAAGAGCAGGAGTTCAAATGTCTGCTCGCGCCCCGCGTTTTTCAGCCGGTGTCCGGCGGATGGGGGCGGCAAGGTTGGACGACCGCAACGCTTGCGGAAATCAGTATCGAGGAATTGGGCCTGGCACTCGAGCAGGCGTGGCACCATGCCCGGCTACGGCCGCGTCGGCGCTGAGGAGCCGCGGGCTACGGATAGCCCCGCATGATGAGCTTGTCGCCACGCACCTCCCAGCTTTCCAGCCGGTTCAGAAAGCTCATGCCGAGTAGACTCGTGCGCAATTGTCCGGGTTGCGCGATCAGCGCAGGGACCGATCGCTCGATAAGGCCGCCGACGCCGACGCTGTCGAGCGTCACCGCTGCCGCACGTGTCTTGCCGTTCGCGGTATCGACGACCACGCTGTAACTCAGGACTTCGAGGGGAAGACCGGCAGCCTTTGCCGCCTCCTGAGTCAACACCACGGCGCTGGCGCCGGTGTCGAGAACCATCGGCACCTTTCCGCCATTGACGCTCGTCGCGACGTCGAAAGATCCACCATGGCCGCGAGCGATTTCTACAATGCGCCCACGCGTTGCCGCACGACCCGGCACCATCTCAGCCATCAAGCGATCATAGGTGCCGCGCAATTCGAAGCGGTAGGTGTAGCCGAGCGCAAGCGTCAGACCGATCACGATCCAGACGAGGACGATCTGAAGAGCCTTGACGATACTCTCGCGAAAAATGACGAGCGCGCCGCTGCCGATGAACACAAGGAGCGCGATCTTCGCCGCCAGCGAGGCGAAGTCATCGGTGCTCAGCGAGCCGATTGTTCCGGCATCGTGCCGTGCCACGAGGACAGCGACTGCAAGGCCGAGACCGGTCAACAGGAGCCACAAGATCGGGCTACGCAACAGATTATTCCTTTGTCCTCGGACCCTTGGCCGCGTTCCCTGTCAGGGTCGCGATTCGATCCGGCAACAATGCCATGATGCGCCGGCGTTCGCTCCCGGACATTGCGCCCCAGCCGGCGATTTCATCAATGGTGCGCCCGCAGCCGCGGCACGTTTTCGAACCGGGCTCGAGCACACAGATCTTGAGGCAGGGGGTTTCGATCAAGGTCCGATCGCAAACAAGTGGTGAGGACGGTATCGCCGCAAGATAAATGCGGCGCGATCAAACGCAATGCGTCGATCAGGCCCGGGCGCGGCCTTGTGAGACCCTGGTGGAACTTCCGTCACGGTTGTTGCCGGAGGTGACGGAGTCTTTGGGCTGGAGTGTCGGAGCGGGCTCGGCGAGCGGGGCCAGTGCCGCCATGACCCGCTCGGGAGGCAGCGCAACGATCACCTCGGTTCCAACGCGAAGTTTCGATTTCAGCGTGAATGTGCCGCCGTGAAGGTCGACCAGGCTCTTGGCAATGGGCAGGCCGAGGCCAGCGCCCTGTTCGGCAGATTTGATGGCGTTCGAGCCTTGGCCGAACGATGCAAGCACCACCGGAATCTCGTCTTCGGGAATGCCGGGTCCGGTGTCCTTGACGCTGAAATATTGTCCGCCGGACGCGGTCCAGCCGACCTTCACCCAGATCTCGCCGCCCTGCGGCGTGAACTTGACCGCGTTGGCAAGCAGGTTCAGCGCAATCTGGCGCATCGCGCGTTCGTCGGCCCAGACCCGCGGCAAACCGGGCTCGAACATCTCGTGGATGGTGATCCCGCGGTTTCGGGCACGCAGCTTCACGAGGTGATGGCAATCCTGCGCTACATACGGCAGTGAAACCGCTTCCTCGTTGAGTTCGTAACGGCCGGCCTCGATGCGGGACAGATCTAGAATTTCGTTGATGAGGCCAAGCAGGTGCTGGCCCGAGTCATGGATGTCGTTGGAATAATCCTTGTAGGCCGGGACGGTGTGCGGCCCGAATATCTCGTTCTTCATGACCTCGGAGAAGCCGAGAATGGCGTTGAGCGGAGTTCGCAATTCGTGGCTCATCTGCGCGAGAAATCGTGATTTCGAAATATTCGCGGCTTCGGCACGATGACGGGCTTCGTCAGAAATCGTCTTGGCCTGTTCGAGTTCGCCAATCAGCATGTCCTTCTCGGCGCGCGCCTGCAATGTCTGCAGGGCCGACGAATAAAGACGATGCGCGAGCAGCAGGAAGTAGCCCTGCGCGGTCACGGCCATGGTGGCGAGGATATAATCGTGCAGATTGCCCTTGAGGGCGAAATTGATTGCGACCGCCGTGGTGACTGGGACTGTCGCGACAAACACTGCGCTGGGCAGCGAAAAAGCGAGCATGCTCGCGACCGCGACGACCAGCAGCATCACGAACAGCATGAAGGTCCCGGTATTCTCCGAGACGCCCACGGGCTGCACCAGATTCAACATCCAGGCGACGCCGAAGAACAGGTCCAGGATGACGAAGCGTATACGCCAGGCCTTGACGTTCACTTCGAAGGGAGGCGTGGCGAGAAACTGCCGGCATTTTGCGATCATCACGGCGTGGATCAGCAGAACGCCCGACGTCCAGATTCCGGCGACCGCGGCGCCGGTCCAAAGGCTCGAGAGAAAGCCCACGGTCGCAACCAGCAGCAGGACAACCAGAGACGCCGAGAGGCGGTTCTGGGCGAACATCCGCAGCAATTCGTAGTCGAATGCCGGGCTGGTTCCGCTGGTCGAGGTCAGCCGGTCGCGGGCGTCCCGGACGCGCTGCGCGGCCGCACGCCGTCGCTTTGCGGCCGCCTCCTCACGCGCGTCGCTGGCGTTACTCGTCGTCATTACGCAAACTTTCAGGCACACCCATCCAGCGTCCCGTAGCCGGAATTCGCTCCGGCAGGGTGTCGGACGCGAATTCTGACACCAAAGGATTCCGGTAACAAATTGAATTCATTGTCATTTTGCTCCGAAACGCCTGTCGGGAACGCATCGTGTCGCCCGCCAGGTCGGTCCGGAACCTGAACGCTGGTCAAAGTCGCGCAAAAACCTTAAGGGCAAGCTTAATCGGCTTTGGAAACCGAGCTAACCGGGGGTTACGCATGAGGCTCTATGACGGCGGTCGTGCGCCCAATCCGCGGCGGGTCCGCATATTCCTCGCCGAGAAGGGAATTTCGGTCCCTCTCGCGCCCGTCGATCTGGGTGCCATGGAGCACCGGTCCGAGCGCTATTCCGCGCTCAATCCGTTGCAGCGCGTGCCTGCGCTCGAACTCGATGACGGGACCGTCATCACCGAGTCGATTGCCATCTGCCGCTATTTCGAGGCGATGCACCCCGAACCGGCCTTGTTCGGGACCGGTCCGCTCGAGATCGCCCTGATCGAGATGTGGCAGCGACGGATCGAGCTGCATTTGCTCGGTGCGATTCAGCAGGTCTTCCGACACCTCCATCCCGGCATGAGCGAGCACGAAGTCCCGCAGGTCGCCGCCTGGGGGGAGGCGAACAAGCCGCGGGTTCTTGAGTTCCTCGCGCTGCTGGATCGGGAACTCGGCGGCCGCCGCTTTGCCGCCGGCGAGCATTATTCGGTAGCCGACATCACCGGGCTGGTCGCGCTGGATTTCATGCGGGCGGCCAAGCTCGCCGTCCCGGCGGAATTCACTCACGTCGGACGCTGGCATGTCGAACTTTCGGCACGGCCCAGCGCCAAGGCCTGAGTCTTAAGTATAGACGGAGATTATTCTTTTTCGCCTCCTGACGCGGGGCATGGGCTCGCGCCCGCACCGGGCGATTGGAGCGCTGAAATGCCGCGTCCCCGCCGATTGCGCAACCGTCCCTGAACCGGCGCGGTGGATCGCGCGACGAACCTCCAGGCCATCGATTTTCCGCTCATGGAGGGCGTCATGTTTCGGAAAGGGTTTGTGTCGTTGCTGTTTGCCGCTGCCGCGACAGCGGCTGTTTCGACTCCGGTGACGGCGCAAGTCCGTACAGCCGCGTTGCAAGGTACGGGTTTCCAGCTTGCCCAAGCCGCCCAGGCGGAAAGCCGGGTCGCTCTGGTGATCGGAAACTCCGCCTATCAGGCCAACAAGCCGCTGAACAATCCGGTCAACGACGCTCAGGCGGTGTCCCAACTGTTGAATCAGGCGGGGTTCGAAGTCGTGATGGCTTTCGACCTGACGCGCGACATCATGAAACAGACCGTCGAGGAGTTTGCCGCCCGTGTGCTCGAAAAGGGCAGCAACACCGTCGCGATGGTCTACTACGCCGGGCATGGCGTTCAGGTCGATGGCGAGAATTTTCTTGTTCCGGTCGATGCGAGATTCGAAGCCGAAGACGACCTTTCCGAACAGGGGGTGAAACTCGCCGACGTCGTCGCCGCGCTTGAAGCCACCAAGACCAAGGCCCGCATCGTCGTGGTCGATGCCTGCCGCAACAATCCTTTCGGGGGGTCGGCTGCTGACGATACCGGCGGCTTTGCGCTGGTCGACGCGCCCGACGGCGCATTGATTGCCTATTCGACGTCGCCCGGCACGGTGGCTCTTGACGGGCTTGGCAAGCACAGTCCGTATGCGGCGGCATTCATGCGCACCGCACGCACGCCCAACCTGCCGGTCGAGCAGGTGTTCAAAAAGGTGCGTCTGCTCGTGAACGACACGACCGACAAGAAGCAACTGCCTTGGGACAGCGCGCGTCTGAACACAGACTTCGTCTTCTTCGCGAATGCGGAGCAGCCAGCTCCGGCGGCGAGCATCCCCGTGAGAGTTGAGGTGAATGAACTCGCGTCGCGTCCGGTTCGTCAGGCCTACGACATCGTCATCGCGGAGGACAAGGAGGAATATTACGAGGAGTTCGTCCGCGTCTACGCGCAGGATCCGCTCGCCGAACACATCCGTCGCGTCCTTAATCGCCGCAAGCAGATGGTCGCGTGGCAGGCCGTGACGCACCGCAATCGTCCGGAAGACTATGCCGACTTCGCGCGCCGCTTTCGTGACAGCGGCCTCGGCTTTCGAGCCCGTGTGCTGCAGGAGCGGCCCCGACAGAATGGCATCTCGTTTCCGCGTCGCGGGGAGGGCCGTTTCGGCGACGGCCGTTTCGGCAGCAATATCCGCGTGAATATCGGCAATGATGGCCGTCGTGTTGTGAAGCTGGGCGGGTTTGGCGGCCGCGATGGATTTGGCAATCGTGGTCGTCCGGTCATCAACTTCGCGAGTAACGGCAATGGCCGTCCGGCATTTGGCCAGAACGGAAATGGCCCGGGCAACGTCAACGGAGGCCGGCCTGTGAACAACCAGAACGGCGGCGGCGGCTTCGGCAACAGTGGCGGACGTCCGATCGGCTTGCCGCAGAACGCAGGCATCAACCCGAATGCGGGGCGTCCTGTGATCAATCAGGGCGGTCCGATCGGCGCTGGCGGCCGTCCCGTCGGCCGTCCGCAGAATGCCGGCATCAATCCCAATGCCGGACGCCCTGTGCTGAACGGCAACAGCTTCAACCAGGGCCGACCACAATTTCAGCCACGTCCGCAGGTCCAGCAGCGCCCGCAATTCCAACAGCGTCCGCAAGCCCAGTTCCAGCGTCCCGCGTTTCAGTCAGCGCGCCAGTCGTTCAACGGCGGCGGTGGTGGCAACCGCTTCGGCGGAGGCGGGGGCGGCCGCGGCGGTTTCGGCGGACGGCGCTGACAATCCGCAGCAGCCTGAAATCACGAAGGCCGGCATCACGCCGGCCTTCGCCGTTTCAATCGATGTGGTGCTATTTGCGATCGAGCAGCGCGATCAGGCTCGATGTGTCCCAGCGTTTTCCGCCCATCGCCTGCACCTCGGAATAGAATTGATCGACGAGAGCCGTTACCGGCAGATGCGCACCGTTTCGGCGCGCCTCGGCCATGCAGATGCCGAGGTCCTTGCGCATCCAGTCAACCGCGAAGCCGAACTCGAACTTGCCTTCGGTCATGGTCTTGTAGCGATTTTCCATCTGCCAGGACTGAGCAGCGCCCTTTGAGATTGTCGCGACCAGCTTCTCGATGTCGAGGCCGGCCTTCTTTGCGAAATGAAGCCCCTCGGACAAGCCCTGCACGAGACCCGCGATGCAGATCTGGTTGACCATCTTGGCGAGCTGGCCCGCGCCGGGCGCTCCCATGAGATTGCAGGCGCGCGCATAGGCATCGATCACCGGTTTGGCGCGAGCAAAGGCGGCATCGTCTCCACCGCACATCACGGTGAGCACGCCGTTTTCGGCGCCGGCCTGTCCGCCAGAAACCGGCGCGTCGATGACATCGACACCACGATCCTTGCCCGCCGCAAACAACTCGCGCGCTATTTCTGCCGAGGCCGTGGTGTGATCGACGAACACCGTGCCCTTCGTCATCGCTGCGATGGCGCCGTCCGTGCCGAGCGTGACCTGATGCAGATCGTCGTCATTGCCGACGCAGCACATGACGAAATCCTGGCCCTCGGCTGCCTGCTTTGGTGTCGGAGCGCTTTTTCCCCCGAACTGGGCGACCCATTTCTCGGCCTTGGCGGCGGTACGGTTATAGACCGTGACCTCATGGCCGCCCTTGGTCTTCAGATGCCCGGCCATCGGGTAGCCCATCACGCCGAGCCCCAGAAACGCCACCTTCGCCATTCGCCCCTCCCGATTTCACGTGTCTGCGCAAAATGCGTCACCCGCCGGCCGGCATTGTCTGTCGGGCCGTTTGGTCGGCGGCCAATGTGACGCCTTGTGCGTGCCCGTCAACCCGCCCTATCTAGGGAAGCAGAACCGGCAGGAGACCGCGCGACGTGGCACCCACCAAAGACCAGATCCGGGAACAACTCGCGGCGATCGCTGCTCCCGGCGGCGCAAAGCTGACCGAGACAGGTGCGCTGTCCGACATCGTCGTGACCGATGGGAAAGTGTTCTTGTCGCTCAGCGTCGACGCCGCCGAGGTCAAGGCCTGGGAACCGGTTCGCAAGCAGGTCGAGGATACGGTCAAGGCCATCCGCGGCATCACGTCGGCATTGGTCGCGCTGACGGCCGAGCGGGCCGGCGGCGGAAAGGGCGCGCCACCACCGCCGCCGCCGCGTCCGGGTGCAGCGCATGGCCACGCCCATGCGGGCGGCGCGGGCGCCGGTCCGTCGGGGGTTCCGGGGGTCAAATCCATCATCGCGGTTGCGTCCGGAAAGGGCGGGGTCGGCAAATCGACGACCTCGATCAATCTTGCGCTCGCGCTGCGCGACCTCGGACTGAAGGTCGGCGTGCTCGATGCCGATATCTACGGGCCGTCCATGCCGAAGCTTCTCGCGATCCGCGAGAAGCCGGAGACCATTGGCGGCAACCGGCTGAAGCCGATCGAGCGGCACGGGCTCAAGGTGATGTCGATCGGCTTCCTGATCGAGGAAGAGACGCCGATGATCTGGCGCGGCCCGATGGTAATGTCGGCGCTGACGCAGATGTTGCGCGAGGTCGAGTGGGGAAATCTCGATGTGATGGTCGTCGACATGCCACCCGGCACCGGCGATGCCCAGCTCACCATGGCGCAGCAGGTGCCCTTGGCCGGCGCGGTGATCGTCTCAACGCCGCAGGACCTCGCCTTGATCGATGCGCGCCGCGGCGTTGCGATGTTCAAGCGGGTCAATGTGCCTATTCTCGGCGTCATCGAGAACATGAGCTATTTCGTCTGCCCGAGCTGCGGTACGCGATCCGACATTTTCGGGCATGGCGGCGCGCAGCACGAAGCGGAACGCTTGAAGGTGCCGTTCCTCGGCGCGGTGCCGCTCGACATGACAATCCGTGAGACGTCGGATTCCGGTCAGCCGGTGGTTGCGACCCAGCCTGACGGACCGCACGCGAAGGTCTACCGTGCGATCGCGGAAAGGCTGCGCGATGCGCTTGCCGGCGCCGGAGCGGGCCGTGCGGCGCCGCGGATCGTGATCGAGGCTTAAGTCCAACACGTGAGGTGATTGATACGGCCGGTGCGCGCCTGCGTCCTTGCCTGTCAGCGACCCGCTGTGTTCGCGTGAAGCGGCATGCGTGGAACGGATGTGTTCGGTCGCGGTGACGACTGCGCCGCAGGCCGCCGAGCCACCTGATGCCACTGTGTATGGGGAAGCGAGCGGCCACCGGCGGGTCCGCGCCGGGAATAGTTCGACGCATCGCACCTTCAAGGCTTGAGCGAGCGCGAGGTCTGAGACAAAATTACCGTCGCGGTATGTGAGGAGGTCAGGGATGCGGTCAGGCTCGGCAAGACAAGTTGCGGCAAAACACGTTGCGGGATTTCTCGTTGCGACGGCGATCGGCGGGTTCCTTACGGTTCCGGTGCAGGCGCAAAAAGCGCCAGAGCCGGAAATGCAGGAAATCCTGATCAAAACGACGCTGCTGACGTTCAACGACGCCAATGTCACCCAGAACTACAACGTGCTGCATGCAAAATTGTCGAAGCAGTTCCGCGATCAGTTTCCGCCCGAGCGCCTGAAGGAGGTCTTCAAGCCGTTTGTCGAGCAGAAGATCGACATCGACCTGATCGCCGCGAAGGCGCCGATTCCCGCGAAGGAGGCCGCGATCGACGACCGCGGCGTGCTGTCGCTTTCGGGCCATTTCGACACCAAGCCCAGTCACGTGTTTTACGACCTCGGCTACGTCATGTCGGACGGCGAGTGGAAGCCGATCAAGATCAATGTGAATGTGAAGCCGCCGGAAAAGAAATAACGGCTGGCGGCGACCCGCGATGACGGGCGGATTTAATCTTCCGCCCACATTCGCAGCAGGTTTGCGAGCGACTTCGAGATCAGGTCGAATTCCGCACTTTTCCCGTCGCGCGCGAAGATCGTGCGTCGCGCGGTATCAAGATCGAACAGCAATTCGCGCTGCGCAGCGTCTCGTACGAAACTGCGCACCCAGCCGGCCACGACATGCCGTTCACCGCGGGTGACCTGCGCGACGCGATGCAGGGACGTGGCCGGATAAACGATCATCGCGCCCGCCGGCAGCTTGATGGCGTCGTCGCCGGCCGGACCTTCGATCACAAGTTCGCCTCCGTCGTAGCTTTCCGGCGCATCGAGAAACAATGTGAAAGATACGTCGGTGCGCATGCCCCCCATCAGCGCGTCGTCGACGTGGACGCCGTATTGCATGCCGGTTTCGGTACGCGAGAAGAGAAGCGGGCTGAGCGATTTCGGGCGCGCCGCGATGCGAAACAGTTCGTTCTCCATGATCCGGCGCGCAACCAGACCGCGAATTTGATCGAGCGTGCTGTCTCTCGCATCCGCCTGCCGGTTATCCTTGACGACGCGCGCGGCAAACCCTGCGGTCTCGCGGCCATCGATGAAGCGCGTCTCCGACAGCGCGGCATGGATCGTCACGATATCGTCTGAAGTAAGAACATCGGCAATCACGATCTGCATGCATCACGCCTTGCCACGAATTCGAACCATCGCGCAAACCCGTCGTTACGGTCAGCCTGGAATCGTTCGAATAGATCGTTCTTGGCCCGATGCGACGAGGAGACTAAGGATGTTGCGTCCGCGATCGTACCGGAGAGACTGGCTATGAAAACGAACCGCAAGATCTGGGTTGGAATCGGCGCGTTCATTGTTGCCGGCGGTGCTGGTTCGGCTGCGTTGCCGGCGGCCGAGACGCACGACCAGCATGCGTCCGCCGAAAAAACAAATCGCTATGACGGCCTGCACGCCGACATGAGGCAGCGGATTTTCGCGCACGCGCTGACGGTCGGCCAGGGCGGAGAAGGCGGCGAGGGTGGCGAAGGGGGTGAAGGCGGCGAGGGCGGCATCAATGTCGAGGCCGCCGCCAAGGACCCTGTGGAGTATGGCGTCGCGCTACAGGTGATCGCAGCGCATTATTACGCCGGGCTGGCGGCCTACGAAGGCAAGGAGCAGGAGGCCGGTGCGCAGATGTTCGCCCACGGCTTGTCCGAAATCTATGTCGCGATGGAAGACGTTTTCAAGACGCTGGGGGTGGTCGGTCTCGGAGCCAAGCTTGAAGCGGCGGTCGCAGCGGCGGCGGAGAAGAAGCCGGTAGCCGATGTGAAAAGCAAGGCGAATGCCGTGTTTGCGGCGCTGGCGGAGGCTCAGAAGAAGGCGCCGACGTCCAATCTTCCGGCCCAGGCAGTGCGCGCCCGCGTGGCCGCTGAACTGCTCGACCGTGCTGCGGCGCAATACGCCGTCGTTCAAAAGGACGAAAACCTGGAGGCCTATCTGGATGGACTCGGCTTCGCTCTTGCTGCCCGCGACCAGGCCGGGCCAATTCTTCCCTACTTGAAAAAGATCGACCCGAAAAAGGCCGCTGCGGTTGAGAAGGCCCTCAAGCTGGCGGCGCAGGCCTATCCCGGTATCAAACGCTCACCCGCGGCGAAAGTCAGCCTGGCCGAACTGCAGTCCGCGGCGTCCGGAGCGAAGCTTGCGGTATCGAACCTGCCGTAGCTCCGCCCGGCAGGGCCCAGGTCCGGCCTAGCCCGGTCACCAAAACTCCTCGAATTGCGCATTGACGCTGCCGCACTGATTTGTGAAAGCCGTGCCATGGCTCGGATGCGGCTTGGGCGTCATCATGACGTCCAACGTGTCGACCGGCCTGCCGGGGCCGGGAACCGCAATTTAAGAACCCTCAGGGAGAGACGTATGAAGCGCCGTCAATTCATCGCGACGATCGGAGCGGGCGCGGCCGCCGCCGCGATAGCAAAACCCGCCATCGCGCAATCCAGCCCCGAACTCAAGTGGCGCCTCACCTCGAGCTTTCCGAAATCGCTCGACACGTTGTGGGGCGGGGCTGAGACTTTCTGCAAGGCCGTCGCGGAAGCAACCGACAACAAGTTCCAGATCCAGCCCTTCGCGGCGGGCGAAATCGTTCCGGGCCTCGCTGCCGCAGACGCCGTGACCAACGGTACGGTCGAGATGTGCCAGACCGCGTCATATTACTATGTCGGCAAGGATCCGACATTCGCGCTTGCGAGCGCCGTGCCGTTCGGCCTGAACACGCGCATGCAGAATTCGTGGCTGTATCAGCATGGCGGCACCAAACTGTTCGATGACTTCTACGCGAAGTTCAAATTCGTCGCACTGCCCGCCGGCAACACTACCTGTCAGATGGGTGGCTGGTTCCGCAAAGAGATCAAGGACGTCAACGATCTCAAGGGATTGAAGATGCGTATCGCCGGCTTGGCAGGGCAGGTCCTGTCCAGACTTGGCGTCGTGCCGCAGCAGATCGCAGGCGGCGAAATTTATCCCGCACTGGAGAAAGGCACGATCGACGCAGCTGAATGGGTGGGGCCGTATGACGATGAGAAGCTCGGTTTCCAGAAGGTGGCGCCGTTCTATTATTATCCGGGTTGGTGGGAGGGCAGCACGTCCATCCACAACTTCATCAACATCGACAAATGGAATGCGCTGCCGAAGAGCTATCAGCAGATCGTGCGCTCCGCATCCGACACCGCCAACATCTCGATGACGGCGAAGTACGACGCGGAGAATCCCGGCGCCATCAAGCGGCTTGTCGCTTCCGGGGCGCAACTGCGCGCGTATCCGCAGCCGATCCTCGATGCCTGTTACAAGGCATCGAACGACGTCTATGCCGAGATCTCGGGAAACAATCCGAACTTCAAGAAAATTTACGACAACATGGTCGCGTTCCGCAGCGACGAGTATCTGTGGTGGCAAGTGGCTGAATACGCTTACGATAGCTACATGATCCGCGCGCGAACGCGTTCTTGAGACATCGACGCGCATCGCGGAATTTGAGCGCAAATTTTGAGGGCCGGCCTTTAGGGGCCGGCCCTTTTGTTTTGTGTCTGGATAAGCGGCGTTTGCTCCGACATGATTGCCGGCGCGAACGAATGGCTGCGCCAAGCAGCCACCGGCCCAAGAGAGGCTTCGCTTCAATGGAGAGGATGTCTCATGAAACGCCGCCATTTTCTGAAAGCTGCAACTGCGGGGTTTGCCGCCAGTGCAATCGCCGCTCCCGCCATCGCTCAATCGAGTCCCGAAATTCGCTGGCGTCTGACGTCGAGCTTTCCGAAGTCGCTCGACACGATTTTTGGTGCAGGTGAAGTGTTTGCGAAAGCTGTCGCCGAGGCGACCGACAATCGCTTCAACATCCAGGTCTTCGCCGCCGGCGAGATTGTTCCGGGTTTACAGGCTGCCGATGCGGTATCCAGCGGCACAGTCGAGATGTGCCACACCGCATCGTATTACTATGTCGGGAAAGACCCCACCTTCGCCTTTGGTACGGCAGTCCCGTTCGGCTTCAATCAGCGCATGATCGACGCCTGGATGTTCAATGGCGGCGGGATGGAGTTGATGAACGACTTTTACAAGAAGTCCAACATCATTGCGTTTCCCGCGGGCAATACCGGTGCTCAGATGGGCGGCTGGTTCCGCAAGGAGATCAAGAGTGTCGACGATATGAAAGGCTTGAAGATGCGGATCGGCGGTTTTGCCGGACGCGTCCTTGCGAAGGTCGGCGTTGTCGCGCAGCAGATTGCGGGCGGTGAGATTTATCCTGCGCTCGAGAAAGGAACGATCGACGCCGCCGAATGGGTTGGCCCGTATGACGACGAGAAGCTCGGCTTCCAGAAGGTCGCGCCGTTCTATTATTACCCGGGCTGGTGGGAAGGCGGCCCGATGCTGCATAACTTCATCAATATTGCGAAGTGGAATCAGCTTCCGAAGAATTACCAGTCGATCGTTCAATCCGCTTCTCATGTAGCGAACACGATCATGATGTCGCGCTATGATGCCGGAAATCCGGGCGCGCTCCGCCGTCTGGTATCCGGAGGAGCGCAGCTCCGATCGTTCCCGCAATCCGTGATGGATGCATGCTACGTCGCGGCGAATGAGCTTTACACCGAGACGTCCGCGAAGAATCCGGACTTCAAGAAAGTGCTCGACAGCGTGATCGCATTTCGCAACGAGCAATATCTGTGGTGGCAGGTCGCCGAATACGGCTACGATAGCTACATGATCCGCGCACGGTCGCGCAGCTGAGATAGCGGCCTCTGCCGTCGCGCTTGCAGGAAAAAACGATTTGCCGAAACAGGAAGAGCCGCCCCGGTGGCGGCTCTTTGTTTCGTATACTAGCTAGCTGTAAATAGCGCCGTTCATTTGATGGTTGGCGGTGTGTCGAACTGGATCGGCGGGGGCATCTCGATGCCGGGAAGACTCCTCAATTGCTCCTCGATTTTCGCCGGATCGACCTTCACCTGCGCGCCCTTGTAATGCATGACCGTTCCGGGAAAAGCGATGACGAGCCCGACCATGATGCACTGGATAATCACGAAGGGGACCGAGCCCCAATAGATCTCGCCGGTGGTGACCGGCGGCATGCGCTTGCCGGTCACGCGGTCGATGTAGAAATCACGTGGCGCGACAGACCGCAAATAGAACAGCGCGAACCCGAACGGCGGGTGCATGAACGATGTCTGCATGTTGACCGCAAGGATCACGCCGAACCAGATCAAATCGATGTTTAGCCGGGCGGCTGCTGGCGCGAGCAGCGGGATGACGATGAACGCGATCTCGAAGAAATCGAGGAAGAAGGCCAGGAAAAATACAAAGATGTTGACGACGATGAGGAAACCCATTTGTCCGCCCGGAAGACCGAGCAGAAGCTCCTCGACCCAGCGATGGCCGTCGACACCGTAGAACGTCAGCGAGAAAACGCGCGCACCGATGAGGATGAAGATGACGAACGCGGAGAGCTTGGCAGTGGATTGAGCGGCCTGCCGCGTCAGATCGATCGTGAGCCGGCGCTTCGCGATAGCGAGCAACAGGGCGCCGACCGCGCCCATCGCCCCGCCTTCGGTCGGCGTCGCAACGCCGATGAAGATGGTGCCGAGCACCAGAAAGATCAGGGCCAGCGGCGGGACCATGACGAATATAACCTGCTCCGCCATCGCAGATAGCAGCTTCAGGCCAATCAACCGGTTGATGATTGCGATCGTGAACGCGATGCCAACAGCAAGCGACATGGTCAGGACGACGAAGTCGGACCCGGCCGAGATTTTGGTCGTGCGCATGTAGAGATAGGCTGAGATACCGGAGAACAGCACGACGATCGCCAGCGAAGGCAAGCCACGGCTGCCGTCCGGCTCCTTGTAGGTCAGTGCTTCGGCAGGCAGGCCGGGCGCCGCGGCGGGCCTGAAGGTCGAGACGAGGAAGACGTATCCGGCGTAAAGGCCGGAGAGGACCAGCCCGGGAATGAACGCGCCCTCATACATGTCGCCGACCGAGCGGCCGAGCTGGTCTGCCATCACGATCAGCACAAGCGACGGCGGGATGATTTGCGCCAGTGTGCCGGACGCGGCGATCACGCCGGTTGCGACACGGCGGTCGTATCCGTATCGCAGCATGATCGGCAGAGCGATCAGGCCCATCGATATCACCGAGGCTGCGACGACGCCGGTCGTCGCAGCGAGCAGCGCGCCGACGAAAATCACGGCATAGGCCAAGCCGCCCCGGATCGTGCCGAATAACTGTCCGATTGTATCGAGCAGATCCTCGGCCATGCCCGATCGTTCGAGGATCAGACCCATGAACGTAAAGAACGGGATAGCGAGCAGCGTGTCATTGTTCATGACACCGTAGACGCGCTCGGGAAGCGCGCCGAGAAAGTCCGGCCGGAACAGCCCGAGTTCAATGCCAATGAGACCGAAGAACAGGCCGTTGGCAGCGAGCGCGAAGGCGACCGGATAGCCGAGCAGCAGAAACACCACGAGGGAGCCAAACATGATTGGCGCCATGTAGTGGATCAGTAGCTGGATCATGGCGGTTCAATCTGTCCGGGCTGTCAGTTTTCGGGCTTGACGTCGGCGAGTAGCCGTTCGGCCTCTGCCTCCGCAGGATGCAGCGTGCTTTCGAACGGATCGGGGATTTCGCCGCGCATGACCGCGATCCGCTTGATCAGTTCGGAAATGCCCTGGAAGAAAAGCAGCGTGAACCCGATCACCACCAGGGATTTCGCCGGCCATTGCGGCAGGCCGCCGGCATTGAAGGATTGTTCGTTCAGCCGGAACGACGCCAGGAAGAACGGCCACCCTGTGACGATCATGACGATCGTGAATGGCAGCAGGAATGCGACGTGACCGAATACGTCGATCCAGTTACGCACCCGTTTTGGAAACATGGTGTTCACGATATCGATGCGGATGTGCTCGTTGGACATCAGGGTCCACGGAGAGCAGAGCATGAAGATCACGCTGAACATGATCCACTGCATCTCGAGCCAGGCGTTCGAGGAGAGGCCGAGGAGCTTGCGGCTCACAGCATTGGCCGAAGAAATGATGACGACGATCAGGATCAGCCAGGAAACCCATTTGCCCAGCCGCAAATTGATTGAATCGATGATGCGGCTCACAGCGAGCAGAGCATGCACGATGACGGAATCCCCTCGATCCCGGCGCAAAATGCGCTCGTGGGCGGCCAGTCAGGCCTTTGAACGCACAGCTAATCCGAACCTTGCGGCAGCCGTCAATGGAAAGTTTGGCTATGCTGGCGGGTCGGCCAATGCGGCGAGATCGCGCCGTCTGATGGCTTCACGGCGCATCGCATAAAGTCCGCTCAGGACGATCAATGCCGCGCCAACCAGCGCCCAACGGTCGGGCACTTCGTCGAAGGCGACATAGCCTGCGATCCCCATCCAGATCAGAAGGGTGTAGCGGAAGGGCGCGACTGCCGAAATTTCGACCCCGCGGAAGGCGTGCACGACGAGGTATGTGCCAAGCCCAAGGAAAACCGCTGCGATTGCGATGAATGTCCATTGCTCGCGATTGGGGAATGCCCAGCTTTCGGTGAGGCCGATTGCTGCCCCTGACAGCGTTACTGCGAGGGTGCCGTACAAGCCGACGGCGAGCGAAGAGACGCCGATATCGAGCCGGCGCGTTGCGAGATCGCGGGTCGCCCCGAAGAATGCGGCGGTCAGTCCCGCAAGCGCCCACCAGTCAAAGGCTCCGGCGCCGGGCTTCACGATAAAAAGTGTCCCTGCCAGCCCGACGCCAATGGCGATCCAGCGCCGCCATCCGACGCGGTCTCCGAGCGTCAGGGCAGCGAGAGCGGTCAGAACAAGCGGTGTTGTCATCACCACCGCGGATAGGTCGGCAATCTTCATATTCACGAGGGCCGCGATGAAAAACACCGTAGCCAGCGCATCGAACAGCGATCGCAACAGGACCATCGGCGTCGCGGACAACGTCAGATGCCGCAGGCCGCCAGTCGCGGCAAGAATCGTCAGCAGGATTGTGACGGAGAGCACGCCCCGGAGAAACAGGACCTCTCCGAAGGGCAGGGCGCGCGCGACCAGTTTTACGAAGGCGTCGTTGACCGTATAGGCGGCCATGCCGAAGGTCAGCGCGAGCATGCCGCGGCGATTGGCGGCGGATTGATTCACTGCAATTTTCCGAAGCGTTTCGGCGTCAACCGCCGGTGACGCTCATGTGACGGGGGAGCGCAGGCCGCGCGTGGCGGCGGTCGATGACGAAGTCGTGCCCCTTGGGCTTGTGCGCGATCGCGGCCTCGATTGCAGCATGCAGCGCATCGTCCGATTCTGACGCGCGCAGCGGCGTGCGCAAATCGGCGGCGTCTTCCTGGCCCAGGCACATGAACAGGGTGCCGGTGCAGGTCAGGCGCACGCGATTGCAGGATTCGCAGAAATTGTGCGTGAGCGGCGTGATGAAGCCGAGACGTCCGCCGGTCTCGGCGACGCGGACGTAACGGGCGGGGCCGCCGGTGCGGTAATCGATCTCGTCCAGCGTGAAGCGTTCAGCCAGCCGGCTGCGCACCATCGAGAGCGGCAGATATTGGTCGAGCCGCGTTTCGCCGACATCGCCAAGCGGCATCACTTCGATCAGCGTTAGGTCCATGCCGCGGCCATGTGACCACGCCACGAGGTCTGCTATTTCGTTTTCGTTCACGCCCTTGAGCGCGACCGCATTGATCTTGACCTGGAGACCGGCGGCTTGCGCTGCGTCGATGCCCGCGAGCACCCGCGACAGGTCGCCCCAGCGGGTAATGTCGCGGAACTTGTCCGGGTCGAGCGTATCCAGCGAAACGTTGATCCGCCTGACGCCGTGCTCCTTCAATTCAGCGGCATATTTTGCAAGCTGCGACCCGTTCGTCGTGAGCGTCAATTCCTCGAGAGCGCCCGAGCGCAAATGGCGGGACAGCGACTCGAACAGCGTCATGATCCCGCGCCGGACCAGCGGCTCGCCGCCGGTGAGCCGGAGTTTCTTCACGCCACGCGAAATGAAAGCCGAACAGACGCGATCCAGCTCCTCGAGACTCAGCAGATCGGCCTTCGGGAGAAACGACATGTCCTCGGACATGCAATAGACGCAGCGAAAATCGCAGCGATCAGTGACCGAGACACGCAAATAGGAAATCTGCCGCGCGAACGGGTCAATCAGCGGGGCGCGTGTGGCGTCCTTGCCGATCTGGATTGGTTGCGGTGCAGCATTCATGGTTAAATCGCTCGGCCTTCATATAGGGTTTCGAAGCCGCCCGCGAAACCCGTCACCATCTCCATGGCGCAGCGTAGGCTGGAACGCTATCAGGATCGGCGGGAGTGTCCAGCAGGAGAGCGAGTGCGCATGAGTTCCGCCGAAACGGGCGATGCCCGTCCCTGGCCGACAGAATTGCGATTGAGCAAGGATGGCAAGATCCTCACCATCACGTTCGAGGGGGGTGAGCAATTTGCGCTTTCCGCGGAATATTTGCGGGTGAAGAGCCCGAGTGCCGAGGTGCAGGGGCACTCACCGGAGGAGCGCCAGACTGTCCCCGGGAAGCGGGATGTGATGATCCTCGAAATTCAGCCGATCGGGAACTACGCCATCCGGCTGACCTTCGATGACATGCATTCGACCGGCATTTACGCGTGGGACTATTTTGCCGAACTGGGCCGTAACCACGCACGCTATTGGCAGGATTATCTCGACGAGCTTGCCGCCAGGGGATTGTCGCGAGAGGCTGCGGTGCGAAAATCCTGAAGCGGGATGCACGGACGCGGCGAGGACCGCGCCCGATCGCGTTCACTTCACGACGATGACTTTGGCGCCGACCTTCACGCGCTCGTAGAGGTCGATCACGTCGGCGTTGGTCAGGCGGATGCACCCGGACGAGTCGGCCTCGCCCACCGAGTCCGGATCATGCGTGCCGTGGATGCGATAAATGGTCGAGCCGATATACATCGCGCGTGCGCCGAGCGGATTGCCCGGACCGCCTTTCATGTGGCGCGGGAGACCAGGCTGCCGCCTGATCATTTCCGGAGGCGGCCGCCAGTCCGGCCACTCGCGCTTGTTGGTAACGGTATGGATGCCGCTCCAGGTGAAGCCGTCGCGTCCGACGCCGACGCCATAGCGAATCGCGCGGTTATTGCCGAGGACGTAATAAAGCCTCCGGTCCTTGGTGAAGACGATAACGGTCCCGGGCTTTTCCTTGGTCTCGAACCCGACCTCCTGACGCCGTAGTGAGAGGATTTCGAACAGACCCTTGGTCTTGATGCCTTCTGCGGCGCCGCCATGCAGACGGCCGTCCGGATCGAACATTGCGGAATTGCCCCAGGCCGAGCCCGAGATCGCGCCCACCGCGGCCACCACACAAGCTGTCAGAATTCCAAGGCGCATTTCACAAGTCCCCCGACCGAAATGTCGCGCCGGTGCACCGGAGCTGGCGCACATTACGGTCGAGGGCGGCTTCGCCACAACCCTGTTTTGTGCCGCATGACGTCACGCCGCACAGGCCGCATAGCTGGCTGATTTACAGATCGCGCAACTTGTCAGCGAGCTTGTGGTGGTCCTCCGTATTTGAGCGGCAGCGCAGATGCTTTAAGGCACGCGGCGCTGGCGCGATCGCAGAAGACCTGCACCGGCATCTAGATTGATTTGCGGATTGATGGTGGGCGCGACAGGGATTGAACCTGTGACCCCTCCCGTGTGAAGGGAGTGCTCTCCCGCTGAGCTACGCGCCCGAAAGGACCCGCACTTAATTGTCGTGCCGGATAGGTGTCAAGCGATGAGCGCGATCAGCGCGTCTGCGGCGCCGGCCATGCGCCGGCCGGTGGCGACGATGATTGCGATTGACCGAAGCCGCCGCTGTTCTGCGGCGGGGGGCTGAAGCCGCTGGTCGACGGCTGCTGGGCAGCACCCGACGGCTGCGCCCTCTGCGATTGCGGTGCCGGAGCTGAAGCGGCCGGCGGCTGCGTCGCGACACGAGGCTTCTTGGCGGGCGCGCGCCGGGGCGGCGTGGCTTTTTGCATCTCGATCGCAACGGGGCTTGGGCTGAAGCGGGGAGGGGCGCCGGTCAGCCCCATCTCCTCGCTGCCGCGCATGTCGTCAGGCGGCAGCAATTTCACCGGCACCGTCTGTGTCGCATAGCCATTCAGGCTGAATGTGGCCTGGAAGTCCGCTGCGGGAATAGCGAGCGCACACGGGGTGCGGCAGGTCTGGCCGCCGGAGGTTTTGACTTCCGCGCCGGGTGGCTCGGATTCGAATTGCAGCGGGACGGTCGGCGTGGCGGTCTTCATCAGATCGCCCGAACTCGAACAGGCCGCGAGCGCCAACGCGCAGGCTGCAATCGCTAGGTGTTTAAGCATGGGTCTTTTCCATCGCTGCGGCCCCCACTTCAGCGCCACGACCCTCATACGAACCATACGAGCCGGGCAGCTCCCGCGCAACCGCCGGCATAGGCGCGTTATCCGCAACGGTTGGCGTTACGGGGATAGACGGTCGTGCGTGAAAAACCCACAGACAGCGTCAAATTTGCGGCGTTTCGCATTTGTTATGGTTAATTGATACCGGCGTCGCGCGTTTGCGACCGCGGCACCAGATCGCGGACCGCGTCTGGCAAAATATCAAAGTGGCTGATCAGCCGGTCCGGAGACAGGTCTGCCATCGGGATGCGTGTGTAGCCGAAATCGACGCCGATCACGGGTATGCCTGCCGCGCGGGCTACGCTCACGTCGGTCTCCGAATCGCCGACCATGACCGCCCTTGCGACGTCTCCGCCGGCGCGTCCGATGGTCAGCCGCAAGGCGTCCGGATCAGGTTTTTTCATTGGGAAAGTATCCTGCCCGCATACCGCCACGAAGCGCGATGTCAGACCGAGAGCATCAAGCAGTCGCAGCGACAGCGCTTCGTATTTGTTCGTGCAGACCGCGAGGCTGAAACCGTCGGCTTCGAGCCGGTCGAGGGCGCTTTCGAGTCCTGGATAGGGGCGAGAAAAATCTGCGATATGCTCCTGATAGTGTCGAAGGTAGCGCTCGAAAAGCGCATCCATCGCGGCCTCTCCCGGGAAACGGCCGCGTTCGGCCAGCGCCTGTTCCAGCAACGGACGGACGCCGGCTCCGATCATCGGGCGCGCCGTCTCGAACGGGATGGCCGGGATGTTTTCGCTCGCCAGGATCGTGTTCAGCGTGTGGATCAGATCCGGAGCAGTGTCGATGAGTGTTCCATCCAGGTCAAAGATGACCAAGGGTGAGGGCGCGGTTGCAGGCATGCGAATGGGCTAGGCGGTGGCGGCGTTGAAATCAAGTCTTGCGGAGCACCCGGCAACGAGGGCTAGGTTCCCGGGCCGATCGGGGTTAGACAACGCGCCGGTTTTCGTCAGGGACAATCTCTTTCAACCATGACCTCGTCGCAGCCATGACGTCCGATGCCTACAAGCGAGAGGCCGCCGCGCGCGCGATTGACTTTGTGCGTCCCGGCATGCGGCTTGGTCTCGGCACCGGGTCGACGGCGCGGCATTTTGTCGAGTTGCTGGGCGAACGGATCAAGGCCGGCCTGGACGTCGTCGGCGTGCCCACGTCCGAAGCAACCGAGGCCGATGCCAGACGTGCGGGCGTTCCTCTGACAACGCTTGAGGACACGCCGCGGCTCGATCTCACGGTCGATGGCGCCGACGAGATCGGACCGCATCTCGCTTTGATTAAGGGCGGCGGCGGAGCGTTGCTGCGTGAGAAAATAGTAGCATCGGCGTCCGCACACATGGTGGTCATCGCCGACGAATCCAAGCTGGTACCGATGTTAGGCGCGTTTCCCTTGCCGATCGAGGTCGTGCCCTTCGGGCTCGCTGCAACGGAACGGGCGATTGCACACGCGCTCGAATGGCTGTCGTTGCCGATCAGATTGAAATTGCGCATGGATGACCGCGGTCATGCTTTCGTCACGGATGGTGGGCACCGCATCATCGACGCCGCCCCTGGCCGGATTGCCGATCCCGACAAACTTGCGCAAGCGCTAACCGCGATACCCGGTGTCGTGGAGCATGGACTCTTTCTCGGGCTGGCCGGCACGGCAATCGTTGCCGGCGAATCCGGAGTTCGCGTGATTGAACGATGATTGTAACATCCGTCAGACCACAGGAGTTTCTCAAATGAGCATTCGCTCTCTGATCCGTCTCGCCGCTGCCGGGGCCACGGCGTTGCTGCTGGCAGCGCAGGCTACGCCGTCACTGGCGCAGCAGCCGTCCAAGAACGCGATGTCGCTTGCGAACGAAATCCTGGACATCAAGGGGTCGATGGCGATCTTCGAGGCCGTGGTTCCGGGAGTCATCGAAAAGTCGAAGGCGACGCTGTTGCAGATGAATCCGAACCTCTTCAAGGATCTCAACGACGTGGCGACCAATCTGCGCAAGGAGATGGCTCCGAGGCTGGATGCGCTCCGGACGGAGATCGCCCAGATTTATGCGTCGCGGTTCACCGAACAGGAAATGAAAGACACGCTTACGTTCTACAAGTCCCCGCTCGGAAAGAAACTGCTGGACGAAGAGCCGGTCTTTGTCGACCGCTCGATGTCGGCTGCGCAAGACTGGGCGATCAAGTTGAATGACGAGGTGCTACAGCGATTCCGCGCCGATATGAAAAAGCGCGGCCATTCACTCTGAGGTCAGAGCGTGTAACGCAATGAGCGATTTCGACGTCGATCTCTTCGTCATCGGTGCCGGGTCAGGCGGCGTTCGCGCTGCGCGCATCGCCGCCAACCATGGTGCACGCGTCACCATCGCCGAAGAATATCGCGTCGGCGGCACATGCGTCATTCGCGGATGTGTTCCGAAGAAGCTGCTGGTCTATGCTGCGCGTTATGCCGACGAGTTCGAGGACGCGGCCGGCTATGGCTGGACGCTGCAAAAGCCGGAATTCAACTGGTCGACGCTGATCGCGAACAAGGATCTCGAGATCGACCGGCTGGAGCGCGCCTATGTCGCCAATCTCGAACGGTCCAAGGTCAATATCGTTCGTAGCCGTGCAGTTATCGAGGATGCTCATCGCATCCGTCTGGTCGCGACCGGTGAGGTCGTGCGTGCAAAAACCATCCTGATCGCGACCGGCGGATGGCCGTCGCATGGTGCCGATATTGCGGGTGTCGAGCACGTGATTTCGTCGAACGAAGTGTTCGACCTGAAGGAATTGCCGAAGCGCATCGTGATCCAGGGCGGTGGTTACATCGCCGTCGAATTCGCCGGCGTCTTCCGTGGCCTGGGGTCGGAGGTGACGCTGGTCTATCGCGGCGACAATATCCTGCGCGGCTTCGACGACGACGTCCGCGAACACCTGCGTGCCGAGATGGAAAAGCGCGGCATCAGGGTTTTGACCCGCAAGCTCGTCGAGGCTGTCGAGAAGGTCGATCACGGTCTCTGTGTATCGCTGTCAGATCATGAAATGGTGATGGCCGACCAGGTTTTGTTCGCGACCGGACGGCGGCCCAATGTATCGGGGCTCGGTCTCGAGCGCGCCGGCGTGCAGTTGAACGAGAAGGGCGCGATCAAGATCGATAAATTTTCGCGCACGTCGGTGCCGAACATCTATGCCGTTGGGGATGTGACCGATCGCGTCAATCTCACACCGGTGGCGATCCGGGAGGGCCATGCCTTTGCCGATACCGTGTTTGGCGGCAAGGAGGTCATCGTCGATCACTCTGACATCCCGACCGCCGTATTTTCCGAGCCGGAAGTCGGCGTGATCGGCCTGACCGAGATGGAAGCACGGAGCCGTTATGCGCGCGTCGATATCTACAAGTCGAGTTTTCGTGCGCTGAAGATGACGCTGGCCGCCCGCGATACGCGATGCTTCTTCAAGCTCGTCGTGGACGGCGACAGTGACCGTGTGCTCGGATGCCACATCGTCGGCGCCGACGCAGGCGAGATGATCCAGTTGGTCGGCATTGCGATCAAGATGAATGCGACCAAGGCGGATTTCGACCGCGTCATGGCCGTGCATCCGACCGCCGCGGAAGAGCTGGTCACGATGCGGACCAAGGCCGCGACCTATGTGCGGGAGGCCGCGGAATAGGCCGCACGCGGCCCGCAAGGCGACTTTGAGCCTTGCCCAAATCCGGAAACGGCGCTGTATAGGGTATGGAACCCGCGCGAAGCGCGGGGCCTATGCGGGCGTCGCGGTACATATGAAGGCTTGTCGTCGGCAATTCGGATTTGGCATCGGCTGGGGCGCGGTGGCTCTGGTCGCCTTCCTCTTCGCGGCCGTGTCCCCTGTGCCATGCGCCTTGGCCCAGTCCGCCAATCCGCCCGTCGAGAGCGGACCAACGACCCCGCGCGAGCTTGTCGTCGGCACCAAGGAGGCCGCGCCATTCTCGATGAAGTCGCCGGAAGGCGAATGGACCGGCATCAGCATCGATCTCTGGCGCCGGATCGCCGAGAAGCAGAAGATCAAGTATCGCTTCCAGGAGGAAGAGTCGGTGCAGGCGCTGATCGACGCGGTTGCGCAGTCGAAGGTCGATATTGGCGTTGCGGCGCTGACCGTGACAGCGGACCGCGAGACAATGCTCGACTTCACCTCAGCGTTCTACAGCACAGGTCTCGGCATTGCAGTTCCGGCGACGACCGGTATCGCTGGCTGGGCGCCGGTGGTGCGAGCGTTGACATCGCTCAGCTTCTTGCGCGCTGTCCTCGCGCTGGTCGGACTGGCGCTTCTGGTGGGACTCGTGGTCTGGCTCCTTGAGCGGCGCCACAACGAGGAATTCGGTGGCCCTGCCACCAAGGGGCTCAGTTCAAGTGTGTGGTGGACCACGGTGGCGATGACGCAGCGCGGCATCGGCCACCAGGGACCCCGCACCTTGCCCGGACGCCTTGTGGCGATGCTGTGGATGGTTGGCTCGATTATCGCCATCGCGGTGTTCACCGCCAGCATCACGTCGGCACTGACCGTGCGGCAATTGCAGGGCAATGTTCAGGGCGTCACTGACCTGTCGAACGTGCGCGTCGGTGTCGTCGCCGGCTCCTCCTCCGAGGACACGCTCAACCGCCTTCGCATCCGGTTTCAGGGCTATCCCAATGCGAGGGAGGGGCTGAAGGCGGTCCGCGACGGCAAGCTCGACGCGTTCGTCTATGATCGTCCGCTGCTGGCCTGGATCATTCACCAGGATTTCCGCTCCAGCGTCCAGCTGCTCGACCTGATCTTCGATCAGCAGCACTATGCTTTTGCGTTGCCGGCTGGCAGTCCGCTGCGGAAGCCGATCAGCGTCGCCATCCTGAATGAGGTCCGCAACACCTGGTGGGGCGATATCTTGTACCGGTATCTCGGCGACAAGGGCCAGTGACCGGGACACCCGGCACTGGAGCAGCGCCACGCGACGAGCGCTGATCACGCCCGAAAATTGCCTTTTCGCGCCCATGGCGGCATGACCTCCGGGTCGCTATAAAGCGCCGTGAGAGCCGAAGGCGGCCCGGGCCAGGAACGGCGCCGCAGGAGTAACGAATATGCCCGAGCGTTGGACGCCCGACAGCTGGCGCAAGAAGCCCATCGTGCAGGTGCCGGATTTCCCGGACGCGGCTGCTTTGGCTGCCGTGGAGAAGCAGCTTGCGAGCTTTCCGCCGTTGGTATTTGCAGGCGAGGCCCGCAATCTGAAGAAGCAGCTTGCCCGCGTCTGTGCCGGAGAGGCGTTTCTGCTGCAGGGCGGCGACTGCGCCGAGAGTTTCGCCGAGCATGGGCCGAACAACATACGAGACTTCTTCCGCGTCTTCCTGCAAATGGCGGTGGTATTGACCTTCGCCGGTGGTTCGCCGGTGGTGAAGGTCGGACGGATTGCCGGTCAGTTTGCCAAGCCGCGCTCGTCGCCGACCGAAAAGCGCGGCGATGTCGAATTACCGAGCTACCGCGGCGATATCATCAACGGCAACGATTTCACCCCCGAGGCGCGTATTCCCGATCCGCGCCGTCAGATCGAGGCCTATCGCCAATCTGCTGCGACGCTCAACCTGCTGCGCGCCTTCGCGCATGGCGGTTACGCCAATCTCGCGACCGTGCATCAATGGATGCTCGGCTTCGTGAAGGATTCGCCGCAGGCAAGGCGTTACGCCGAGCTTGCCGACCGCATCTCGGAAGCGCTCGGGTTCATGCGCGCGTGCGGACTCGATCTCGAAAGCCATCCCGAACTGCGCACCACCGACCTCTATACGAGCCACGAAGCTCTGCTGCTCGGTTACGAGGAAGCGATGACGCGCGTCGATTCGACCAGTGGCGACTGGTATTGCACGTCCGGCCATATGGTCTGGATCGGCGATCGCACGCGTCAGCTGGATCACGCGCATGTCGAATTCTGCCGCGGCATCAAGAACCCGATCGGCCTGAAGTGTGGGCCGTCGCTGAAGGCCGACGATCTGATCCGGCTGGTCGACATTCTCAACCCCGACAACGAGCCGGGTCGCCTGACGCTGATCGGCCGCTTCGGCGCCGAAAAGGTCGGTGAGCATTTGCCGGCGCTCATTCGCGCGTTGAAGCGCGAAGGCAAGCAGGTCGTGTGGTCGTGCGACCCGATGCACGGCAATACCATTACTGCCGTCTCTGGCTACAAGACCCGGCCGTTCGACCGCATCCTCAACGAGGTGAAGGAGTTCTTCGCCGTGCATGCGGCTGAAGGCACCTATGCCGGCGGCGTTCATCTCGAGATGACCGGGCAGAACGTCACCGAATGCACCGGAGGTGCGCGGGCGATTTCGGATTCTGACCTCAACGATCGCTATCACACCTTCTGCGATCCGCGCCTGAATGCCGAGCAGTCGATCGACATGGCATTTCTCGTCGCCGAACTGCTGAAGAAGGAGCGCGCGGCGCACGCGCGGCCGATGCCGCAGGTTGCCGGATTCTGAGCCGGACGGCGTTCCAGCGCTGCAGCGAGTTCATGCTGAAGAAAATGTTGATGCGAAAAAGGCCCGTTTTATCGGGCCTTTTTCAATTTTCCATTGTCGGGGCTCCGCCGAAATTTTCCCGCCGTTAACGCTGCGGATGGTCCGTCGGCATGTTCACCGCCGTGGAAAGGAATTGCAGACAATTTGAATCAAAACTGTCCCCAGATGCGCTGACACAAGCGCACGGCGATACAGGGGGCATCGTGGCCTGTCGCATATCTCAAGCCACGGCGGTTTTTGCGATCGCGATCATGCTGAGCATGATCGCGGTCGCGGATGCCGCGCCGGAAGAAGGGCCGCGCTGGCCGAGCATCTACGAGCCGCAATGGCCAAATGTAACCGGTCAGCCGGGCAACAATCCTGACAAGTCTGCGCCCGTGCCGGCGCCGCAACGCGAGTTCGTTACCGGCTCGGTGCAGTCGCAAGTCGCCAGGCGCTGGCCGACAACTACAGCCGCGCAAGCCAGAGCAGCCGAAACCATCGTCGTCCCGGCTTTCGAGGGTGAATTCGGACTGCGCTATTGGATGAATTTCGGCGAGACCGCAAAGAACCTCTACAACGTACCCGGGACTGCGATGGTGTCGCGGTTGACCTATGACGGGCTCGTCGGTCACGCGGTCGAAGCGTTCGGCCGCGTCGATCACACCTCGGGTTTCTATCTGAAGGGTTATGTCGGCATCGGCATCGTCAACCGTGGTCAGCTCAATGATGAGGATTTTCCGCCCTTCCTCGAGCCGTATTCATCGACCATGAGCGACCAGCGCGAAGGCACCATCGCCTATGCGAGCGCTGATATCGGCTTCAACATCTTCCGGCGGCCGGGCTTCCGGCTCGGTGCCTATGCCGGCTATCATTATCTTGACCAGACCGTGAGCGCGTATGGCTGCGGCCAGGTCGGCGCCAATCCGGCAATATGCGGCACGCAGATCCCGAACAATGTTCTGGTCATCACCCAAAGCAATCACTGGAATTCGCTGCGGCTCGGGCTCGATGCCACGGTCAAGCTCGGTGGCCCGTTCAGTCTGTCGCTGGATGCGGCATGGCTGCCCTATGTGAAGCTGAATGGCGGAGACTCGCACTGGCTGCGCATCGGTAACGCAACGGGCGACTTTACGGGCGAGGTGCCGGAAGACGGGCAGGGAACCGGCTATCAGCTCGAAGCGGCGCTGGCATATTCCGTAAACCCGAACGTCAAGGTGGCTGTCGGCGGACGCTACTGGCGCATGGAGACGAACGGACTGAGCCACTTCGACAATCATGTGGTCGGAATCAATGCTTCGCCTCAGCCGGTTGACTGGAAAGTCGAAAGCTACGGCGTCTTCGTGCAAGGGTCGTTCAAGTTCGGACCCTATCCGACCGGCGGCGTTTTCTGATTTAGTTCTGCCGGGCAGGGGACGATTCCGCGCATGCGACGGATCTGGCGGGCGACAGTCAACACTCTCAACGGATTGCGGGCGGCGGCTTCAAGCGAGGCCGCATTCCGTCAGGAATTGATGGCCCTTGCGCTTGCGGTGCCGCTTGCGCTGATTGTGGCGACCAGCCTCTGGATGGCGCTCGCGTTGATCGCGGCGGTTCTCGCGATCATGATCGTCGAACTGCTCAATACGGCGATCGAGAAGCTTGCCGACCGGGTGACGCTGGAGCACGACCCCATCATCGGCCGCGTCAAGGACATGGGGTCGGCTGCGGTCGGACTGACCCTGCTGATCGCGGGCGCGGTGTGGCTCCTGGCGATCTGGGACCGGCTGTCGGCATTGCTACGCTAGCCTGCGCATTGCGAGCCCCATCCGGACCGCGCTAGAGGATTGCAATGAACACGCGCCCCGCCGAAACCCTCACAATCGCGCTTGCCCAGGTCAACCCGGTGGTCGGAGACGTGGCGGGCAACGCCGCGAAGGTGCGCGCGGTGCGGGACCGCGCGAAGGACGCAGATCTGGTCCTGTTTCCGGAATTGTTTATCGCCGGCTATCCGCCGGAGGACCTCGTGCTGAAGCCAGCCTTCCAGTCGGCCTGTCGTGCGGCGATTGAAGACCTGGCCAGGGAAACCGCGCAGGGCGGCCCGGCCATGCTGGTCGGGACGCCATGGGTCGAAAACGGGAGGCTCTACAACGCGGTCGCGATGCTCGAAGGCGGGCGGATTGCCGCGCTACGGTTCAAGGTGGATCTGCCGAATTACGGCGTGTTCGACGAGAAGCGCGTCTTTTCCGTGGGGCCGATGCCCGGGCCCGTCAGCTTTCGCGGCGTGCGGCTCGGCGTTCCGATCTGTGAGGACATCTGGGGACCGGAGCCGGCTGAATGTATCGCCGAAACCGGTGGCGAGATTCTGCTGGTGCCGAACGGCTCGCCTTACCGGCGAGGTGTTGTCGATCAAAGACTGAGCGTCGCGGTTGCCCGCGTGAAGGAGACTGGCTTGCCGCTGATCTATCTCAATCAGATCGGTGGGCAGGACGAACTCGTTTTCGAAGGTGCGTCCTTCGTGCTTAATGCGGATGGCTCGCTGGCGGCGCAGCTTCCGCCGTTCACGGAAGCCGTTGTGACGACGCGCTGGCGCCGTGGCGGCGATGGCTGGGTTTGCGAGCCGGGCGAGATTGCAGCGCTTCTGCCGCAGGACCGGTCGGATTATTCGGCCTGCATGCTGGGTCTGCGCGACTATGTCGGCAAGAATGGTTTCCCCGGTGTCGTGCTGGGTTTGTCGGGCGGCATCGATTCCGCACTTGTTGCCGCGATTGGGGTCGACGCGCTGGGAAGCGACCGGGTTCGCGCGGTCATGCTTCCGTACCGCTTCACCTCTCAAGAGTCTCTGAAGGATGCGGCCGAGGTCGCCGATGCGCTCGGTATCCGGTACGACGTGTTGCCGATCGAGAGCGCGGTGCAGGGACTCGAGAAAAGTCTCGCGCCGTTGTTCGAAGGCCTGCCGCGCGATGTGACGGAAGAAAACCTACAGGCGCGTGCGCGCGGCACTATCGTTATGGCGCTGTCGAACAAGTTCGGCTCGATGGTGATGACGACAGGCAACAAGTCAGAAATGTCGACCGGATACGCGACTTTGTACGGTGACATGAATGGCGGCTTCAATCCGATCAAGGACCTCTACAAGACCGAAGTGTTCCGCCTGAGCGCGTTACGCAACACCTGGAAGCCGCACGATGCGCTCGGTCCCGACGGCGTCGTGATCCCGCCGAATGTCATCACCAAGCCCCCTACCGCGGAGCTGCGCGAAAACCAGAAGGATCAGGACTCGCTGCCGCCTTACGATGTTCTCGACGGCATTCTGGAGCGGCTGGTCGAACGTGAGGAGCCGATCGCGGAGATCGTTGCGGCGGGCTACGACGCCGCGACCGTGGCGCGGGTCGATCGCATGCTCAATCTCGCCGAATACAAGCGCCGTCAGGCTGCGCCGGGCGTCAAGGTAACGTTGCGCGGATTCGGGCGCGATCGCCGTTATCCGATCACCAACCGGTTCCGCGATCCTGGTACGCCGTTGCCGAAGCCCGATACGTCGATCGTCAGTGCCTCACCGGCGAAGTCTGAGGCGTTCGATTTTTGAAGGCTGACTGCCCGGTGTCTCCGGAACGGCAGCGCTGCATGCGCTCCGCGGCTTCACTCAGCCATGAATTTCGGGCCGACGGTCCGAATCGGTTTTTTCGGCGCGTTCGGATCGACCGGCTCCGGGGCGGGCGCGGGCGCGGCGGCCGAGGCGGGCTGCGGCGCGGCACCTTTTTTCTGCGCATTCTGGGACGGCGGAAGGATTGGCCGTCCCTTCGCGTCGCGCGGCGCATTCATGGTCTTCGCACGTTCTTCGGTGACGACAATGTCGCCCTGTCCGCCAGGGACGTTAGGGTCGTCGCGCACGGCATTCGCCCAGCTTTCGCCCGCCGCCTTGCAGGTGCAGGAGGCATCCCACGACGTCTTGTATTTGAAGGCGTTCGGGATCTGGGAGTAGAGCTGTCCGGTGGTTGACGATACCGCCTGGTTCATGTCCTCACCCGGATTGCGGTGCGAGAACAACTGGACTTCGGCCGCCGGACACATCCGCTGGCAGGTCTGTTCGTCGTCGCGGAAGCGGTCCTGCGACGTCGAAAACGAGATCGGGAAGAAATAGCCATCGCAGGTGCGCACGCATACGGTGCGGAAACCGCTGCCCATGCCGGTGTCGCTCTCCGGACCGGACGTCGAGCCGGGGCCGCCGAACAATTGCTCGAAGAAATTTCCCGAACCGGCGCGTGCGGCCTGCGCCGCCTGCGCCCGGTATTGCGGGCCGCAGTCATTTTGCGCGAGCGCGTTCAGGATGGTCCGGCGCTGTCCGTCGCGCTGATAGTTTGCGTTCGAGGTCTGGAGCTGCTGCAGGTCGCCCTGCGCCTGGGCGATATTGGTGCGAATCTGCTGGATACGGGTGTTGATCGGGCCGCATTGCTCCGACCGTCCGCCGCCGCCGAACAGCTGGAAGAAATTCGGCTGGTCGCAGCCCAGCCGGCGCCCCTGCGCCTGGTTCCGGTCGAGCTCGGTCTGCTGACGGCCGATAGCCTCCTCAAGACGCCGGATCTGGTCGGCCCGCGCTGCGTCCCCGCCGGAACCGAGCGACGACAGCTGCGCTTCGAGGCGCTGGCAGGTCTGCTCCCGGGCGCTGATCGAGGTGCCGGACGGCGGATAGGCCGGCGGCGGCAAAGGCTGCTGGGCGAGTGCTGAGGACAGGCTTGCGGCAAGCGCGAACGCTGCGAAACCGCATTGACGGGCCAAACGTGTCATGAATTCCCCACCGACCGGAAGACCCATTGCCCCCGAAATGCGGCGACCGGATGGTTATCAAAAGCCTGCCGCGGCCGTAAAGCGGGAACGGTGCAAATCCGTCACACCGGGCGGCGGGGCTCCGGCTCGCCCTCGTCCTCCGGCAGGGCGACCGTCCGGTTACCCTGGGCTTCCTGACGCAGGTTCCACAGGATACCGGCCAGAATGATCGCCGCCCCAACGAACACCAGCGCATCCACCGATTCACCGAAGAACATGTAACCGACCAGCGCAATCAGAGGCACCCGCAGGAAGTCCAGCGGGATAACGAGGCTCGCATCGCCGTACCGGAACGCCCGCGCCATGCAGTAATGCGCGGCGAGGCCGGCGATTCCGACACCGGCCATCGGCGCGTATTGCCATGGCTCGATACGCGTGACGAACAGCGGATCGCTGCCCGCCAGCGCCAGCGGGAATTGCAGCAGGTTCATCCAGAACACGATCCCGAACGTCGTCTCGGTCGCGGTCATCTGCTTTGTGGCGACGTTGAAGACCGCGTAGAAGAACGAGCACAGCAGCACGAGAATCGAGGCCGGCTGGAACGCGATCAGTCCAGGCCGCAGGATCACGAGACAGCCGATAAAGCCGAGGACAATCACGACGATCCGGCCCGATGTGAGCTTTTCACCGAGCACCACAACGGCGAGGATCAGCACCCAGACCGGCAGCGTGAATTCCAGTGCGAATACGGTGGCGAATGGCAGCAGCGTGAGCGCGGTCGCCCAGCAATATTGCCCCGCGAAATGCACCGATGAACGGAAGAAATGCATCGGAATGCGTCTGGTCCGCAGCTCCGGCCTCAATCCGGGATTGATCGCCAGCAGCGTGCAAAGAATCACCAGCGCGCCGAAACCGCGCAAGGCGAGAATCTCGAAGACCGAAAGCTTTCCTGCAAGCAGACGGATCGAGATCGCCATGACCGAGAACGACAGCAATGTGCCGGTCATCCATAGAATGACGCGGATGATGTTCTGTCGTGGCACGATGGCGTCGCTTCTTGCTGTCCGGTGATGCTATTCGGCGTCGGGTTGATTTTCCGGTCGAGCCTTGTCGAACGCGGGGAGCTTGGCGCAGGCCGCTTCGACAGCGAGGATGTTCGGGAAGGCCTCGAGCGGTGTCTTGAAACGGCGGGCGTTGAAGATCTGCGGCACAAGACAGACGTCAGCCATGGTCACGCGCGATCCGAAAGCGTAAGGGCCGGGCTTGAGGAGCGGTTCGATGGCCTCGAACCCGGCGATAACCCAGGACCTATACCAGTCATCGACCGCGGCCTGGTCGTGACCGAGCTTCTTCAAGGCGTTCAAGGTGACGAGATTGTTCAGCGGATGGATGTCGCAGGCGACGATCTCGCACACCGCGCGGACATGCGCGCGCTCAAGCGCGTCAACCGGCAGAAGCGCTGGCTCCGGATAAACCTCTTCGAGATATTCCATGATCGCGAGCGATTGGATGATGGTGTCGCCGCTGGAGAGTGTCAGCGCCGGAACCCGCATCTGCGGATTGATCGCGCGATATTCCGGGGTCTTGTGCTTGCCGCCATCCTTGGTGAGATGGATCGACACCATCTCGTAAGGCTGGTCCTTCAGGTTCAGCGCAATGCGCACCCGATAGGCGGCGGACGAACGAAAATACGTGTAAAGCTTCACAAGCGCTCCTCCGGCAAGGCGGCCATGACTTTTCGCGACCAAACGCGAAGGCGTCCGGCTTGTCCAGTCCCCGCCGGGCCGTTATTGGCAAGCACATGCCTCGCATGCGCCGCACCCGGGGGCTAGCGGTCGGGATCCTCGATCGCTTCGCCAGCCAGCGGCTTGGCCTTTTCGATGAGGGCCTGAAGCGCACGTGCGAAAGCGTCACGGTCTGCCGGATCGATGGCCTCGAGCAGATGGCGCGCGAAGCTGACCGCGCCCGGAGCAAGGTCGTCGTAGATCGCACGACCTTCGGCAGTCAGGGATAGGAACGATTCTCGCAGGTCGGATCGATTGACGCGCCGCATGACAAGCTTGCGCTTTTCGAGCAGGGCCACGGCACGCGAGACCTTGGTCTTGTGCATGTGGCTATGCTCGCCGATCGCCTTTCCGGTCATGGACTCGAATTGACCGAGCGTGACCAGCACGCGCCATTCCGGGACCCCGATCCCGTAACGTTCGGCATAAAGACGCGACAGCGCCTGAGAGACCAGGCTCGACGCCACGTTCAACTGATAGGGCAGGAACCCGTCCAGCCGCAGCGGCGCATCCAGGCCGGAGCGCGTTTCGCCTGCAGTGGCGGACCCCTTTGTCTGCGTCACCATAATCGAATGTCGTCGTCATCGGGCCGCCGGAGCGGAGCGACGGGACCATGACTTAAGTCGCGCAGCAGCGCAACGGTGAGCGGTCAGGTTGACAGCCACGCGCCGCGAATGTGCTAGATCTCCTGACGTCAAGCGCCCACTTGTCACGGCATCCACGTCTTTTCAGTCAGCGGAAAATGTGGACGGAAGGAGCAAGCCGGGTCATGACGAAGACAGGGGTGCGCCGGAATGCCCAGATTTGCCAGCCCAAGCGACGCGAAAGCCGCCGCGCAGGCGTTCGACCTGAAAAGATTGCCGGCCGATTTCATCGAGGATCCGTATCCCTATTTCCATGCGTTGCGCGATTTCGATCCGGTTCATCGCATGCCGGACGGCAGCTACATCATCACGCGTTATGACGATTGCGAAACCCTCTATAAGGACGCGCGGACATATTCTTCCGACAAGAAGGTTGAGTTCTTTCCCAAGTTTGGGGACACGCCGCTCTTCGAGCATCACACGACGAGTCTCGTTTTCAACGATCCGCCGCTGCACACGCAGGTGCGGCGCGCGATTGCGGGTGCGTTGTCGCCGCGCGCGATCGCAGAAATGGAAACCGGATTGATCGAACTGGTGGACCGGTTGCTCGGGCAGCTCGAACGCAAGGCCCGCGACGCTGGTGAGGTCGATTTGATCGAGGATTTCGCATCGGCGATCCCGATCGAGATCATCGGCAATCTGCTGGGGGTGCCGCACGAGGAACGCGGACCGTTGCGCGGCTGGTCGCTCTCGATCCTCGGCGCTCTGGAACCGGTGCTGACCGAAGCGCAATTGAAGTCCGGCAATGACGCTGTGCGCGAATTCCTGGTCTATCTGAAAGCCCTCACCGACGACCGGCGCCGCAATCCCGGAGATCCGAACAAGGATGTTCTGACCCGGCTCATCATCGGAGAGCATGAGGGCCGCAAGCTGACCGAGACAGAATTACTGCAGAATTGCATCTTCATCCTGAATGCCGGTCACGAGACGACGACCAATCTTATCGGCAATGCGCTTTACACCTTGCTGCAATGGCCCGGGGAGAAGGCGCGGCTCATGGCGGATTCGTCTTTGATGAAGACGGCGGTCGAGGAGGTGCTGCGCTTCGAAAGCTCGAACCAGCTCGGCAACCGGCGCGTGGTCGCGGACACCGTTTTGGGTGGCGTGCCAATGAAGGAAGGCGATCTCATAACCATCGCCATCGCCGCCGCCAACCGGGACCCGAAACATTTTCCTGATCCCGACCGCTTCGATATCGGCCGTAATCCGAACAGGCATCTCGCGTTCGCCAGTGGCGTGCATGTCTGCGCCGGCATGAACGTCGCGCGTATGGAGGGCAGGGTGGCGCTTGAGCGCTTCCTCGCACGTTTCCCCGATTATCGGCTGAAGGGTGAGCCGGTGCGCTCGCCGCGTGCGCGATTCCGCGGGTTCGTGTCGCTGCCGGCCTCCGTCGGCTAGGGTCGTCCGATCGCTACGTCTCCGAGCGCACCGATTTGAAAGGAATAGCCGATACCATCGGTGTCATTCCTGATTTGGCCGCTGCGAGCAAAACGATGACCGACGCAACCCAGGGCATGGTGGGGGGTGGCTACTACGACGCCCATTCCTCGTTCCAGGAGCGGACTGCCGAGAGCGTCACGACTTTACTAGGGCAGGCCGTTGCAGCGCTGACGATGCCGGCGAACGGCGAGGTCACGATCGCTGATTACGGTTGCTCCGAGGGCAAGAATTCAATGGCCACCGTCACGGCGGCGCTGGACCTGCTTGCTGCGCGTGACGCCAGGGGGCTGGCCGTCGTGCATAATGACCTGCCGACCAACGACTGGAATACCCTTGCACGTAATCTGTCGTCGTCGGGATCCTATCTTGCGCGATACCCGCAGGCTCGCGCGCTGTTTGCGCCGCGTGGCTTCTTTGAACAGGTGATGCCGCCCGCGAGTATCACACTGGGTACGTCAGGCTCGGCCGCGCATTGGCTATCCCGGCAACCTTCCGGCCTGAATATGCCGCGCTCGCTCTACCGTTCCGACGCTCCGTCTGCCGAGCTTGCGAAAATACTCGCGCAGGCCGCTTCAGACTGGGAGACTTTCCTCGCAGCGCGGGCGCAAGAGTTGCAGCCTGGCGGCGTATTGCTGGTGCAGATGCTGGGCGCGGACGGATCGAAAAGTCCCGTGCGCGTCAGCGCCGCTGGCCTTCTTGGACTGATGAACGAATGCGCGCTGCAACTCGTCGATGCAGGGGACGTGCCGCAGGATGTCTATGCGCGCTATTGTTTTCCGGTGGTGCCGCGGACGGTTGAAGAAGCAACGGCGCCGATGAGAGGCGCGCTTGCCGACAGGCTCGAGCTTCTGCATTGCGGATTGACGCCAGTTTCATCTCCGTATCAAACGGCGCTCGACAGGACCGGGGACGTCGCGGCGTTTGCGAAGGGCTATACCGCGTTCACGCGCGCCTTCAGCGAAAGCAGCCTGCGCGACGGATTGTTCAAATACGGAAAGGCCAGCGTGGATGTGCTGGCCGATCGATTTTATCTTGCGATGGAGAGGGCGCTGACCGAGCGTCCGCGGGACTATCCGTTCGACGACCTGACTCTCGCCATCATGGTGCGCCGTCGCGGGTGATCCTTCGCCGGGCTATTCTATCTCGTCGGTCCAGACCTTGAAGCTGACCAGCGTATTGGGTCCGAAGGTGTGGGTGATAGGCACATCGCATGCATCTCGACCCACCGCCATCAACACGCGGCCAATGCGCGGGACGTTGTTGCGCGGATCGAACGTGTACCAACGGCCGCCGAGATAAGCCTCGAACCAGCCTGCGAAATCCGGCGTGCCATAGGGCAGCGGCGTTCCGATATCGCTGAGATAACCGCTGCAATAGCGCGCTGGAATGTTCATACAACGACACAGCGTGATGGCGAGATGCGCGTAGTCGCGGCACACGCCCTTGCCTTCCTGGTAGACGTCCCATGCTGTCTTGGTCGCGCGCGCATGCTCATACCCGAACGAGATATGGGCATGGACGAAATCGCAGATCGTCTGCACCCGCGCCCAGCCCGGCGGCGAATTGGCGAACAGCCTCCATGCGATGTCGGACAGGTGATCGGTCTCGCAATAGCGGCTGCCAAGAAGATAAATAAGCGTGTCGGCCGGTAAGTCCTCGACCGCGTGTTGAGGAGCTGTCGGGGCGGTCACGTCCGGCTGTCCGCTGTCGTGGATCACACCGTTCGCCGACAGTGTGACCCGGCCGGCGGGCGCCAGGATGCGGCTGCACCAGTTGCCGAATCCGTCGCGGTAGGGCGAGATCGGCACGGCGGGATTGGTGGTTAGATAGTCCGGCACGAGGACGTCGGACGCCCGGGTGAAATGGGTGCCCAGAACCATGATCATGGGAGTCGGCTGGGGAAAATCGTAGATCAGTTCGTAGCCGACACGAATTTTCATCAAGCGTCCCAAGTCTTGCGGTCCGAACGGCTCGAAGAGCCGTTGACGCCCGCCTTGTAGAATGGCCGGGCAAGCCCGGCCATGACGCGTAAAGAGTTCGATGGTCGCTTGGTGGTTTGCCTCCGCGCGGACGCGGGGGCCTAGCGTTTCCGCACGAAAGTCTGGCGGCGGGTCGGAGGAGCGGCCATTGCGTTGCCGCGATGGCGGAAGCTGATGCGGCCGCGCGAGAGATCATACGGCGACATTTCCACGATCACGCGGTCGCCGACGCCGGTGCGGATGCGGAACTTGCGCATCTTACCGGCGGTGTAGGCGAGGATCTCGTGATCGTTGTCGAGCTTCACGCGGAAATTCCCGTCCGGCAGCACCTCAGTCACGGTGCCGTCGAATTCGAGCATCTCTTCTTTCGACATCCACTAGTCCTTCTGCAATGGATCAGCGCGGGGCCTGCGCGTCGCGCCGCGTGTCGCGGCGATCATGGCGGCGGTCCTGCATGAATCCGATGGAAGATAACGCAAGGTCCGGGGTTCCGCCATTGACTTTCACCGGGGCCTGGCGGGATTCCTGTGGCAATCCATGCGCAGCAGGCTGATGTCCCTGGCCTTGCGATTGCGCTTCCCGCTCGCGGCGCCGGCGCCGCTGACCGGCGCGGTTGCGTGGCCTGCCCTGGCGGGGATTGTCTGACCGCATCGGGTCCTGGCCGACACGATCCTGTTCGACCGGCGACTGTGCCGAGCGGTGTCGTTGGGGCTTCGCCTGTTCGGATCTCGCTTGGGCAGGCTTGGATTGTTCATGCCTGGCTTGCCGCGGTCTCCGATCCTGATCGTCCTGCCGGGTCTGACCCTGCGACCGTCGGCCTTCGGATTTGTTCGCCCGTGCCGGATGCGCCGGCCGCTCCGCCTTGGCTTCGATCGGCTGACCGGTCCGGCCATCGGTTGACGGTAGCGTCATGCGGATCAGCTTTTCGATATCGCGAAGATAGGCGCGTTCCTCGCGATCGCAGAACGAGATCGCGACGCCTTCGGCGCCGGCCCGCGCAGTCCGGCCGATGCGGTGGACGTAGCTTTCAGGAACGTTCGGCAGATCGAAATTGATGACATGGGTGATGCCATCGACGTCGATGCCGCGGGCGGCGATGTCGGTTGCGATCAGGGTCTTGATCTTGCCGCTGCGGAACGCGGCAAGCGCGCGTTCGCGCTGACCCTGGGACTTGTTGCCATGGATCGCTTCGGCGTCGAGGCCCTGCTGGCCGAGCTGGCGCACCACGCGGTCGGCGCCGTGCTTGGTGCGGGTGAACACGATTGCGCGGTCGATCGGCTCGTTCTGAAGGAGTTCGGCAAGCAGGTTCGCCTTGCCTGACTTGTCGATGTGAACGACCCGCTGCGACACGCGCTCGGCGGTCGAGGCTTGCGGCGTCACCGCGACGCGTGCGGGGTCGCGCAGCATCATGCGGCCGAGATCCTCGGTCTCGCGCGCCATCGTGGCGGAGAAGAACAACGTCTGCCGCTCCGACGGAAGCATCGCGACGATGCGCCGGATGTCATGGATGAAGCCCATGTCGAGCATGCGGTCGGCCTCGTCGAGGACGAGGATCTCGACCTTGTCGAGGGCCAGCGCCCGCGAATTGACAAGATCAAGCAGCCGGCCCGGCGTCGCGACCAGAACATCGCAGCCATTCGACAGAGCTCTGATTTGTCGGCCCATGGGAACGCCGCCGATCGCCAGACAAACGCTGACCTTCAGATGGCGTCCGTAGGTCCGGAAGCTGTCCATGATCTGGCCGGACAGTTCGCGGGTCGGACTGAGAACGAGGATCCGGCAGCTTTTACGCTCGGGACGGCGGCGGTTATTGGCGAGGTGGTTGAGGATCGGCAGCGCGAAGGCCGCGGTTTTGCCGGTGCCCGTTTGCGCGATGCCGACGACGTCGCGTCCGGCCAACACGTGGGGGATGGTTTGGGCCTGGATAGGGGTGGGAGTTTCGTAGCGCTCTTCGGTGAGCGCACGGGTGATGGGCTCGGCGAGCCCAAGGTCAAGAAAAGCGGTCAAAATTCAATCTTTCATGCAGCTCGAACGCCGTATCCCGGGAGGGATGCGAGCGCTTCGCGCGGGGTTCAAAAGACATCCCGCGTGGTCAGGGCTGCCGGCTATTGGGAAGATGTTGGCGGGCCGAAAGTAGCTGCAGGAACTGCAATCTGATTTTCGTTCACGCGGCCCGCGAGCAACTCGATGGACGAGTCACCTCGATGCACAAGCATATGGACCGTAACTGTCACGAATTCAAGGCGAAAGCGTACGCGACGCATTTAGACGGCAAATGCCCGATTGACGTTAGTTACGAATGAAACTATATTCATCTAAGAAAGCCTAAATCATCCAAGAAAACCAAAATAAGTTATCGGGCTGATGCCCGCGCAGAGGGAGGCTACGTGATGGCCGATGTCGACACCGCGCCGCGGGTGAAGCGGCAGGCATCTCCCGCTGCGGTCACCGATCGCGTGCGCACGGAACCGCTGGTCGACGCCGCGGAATACATGTCCGGCTTCGGCAATTCGTTCGAGACAGAGGAGCTGCCGGGTGCGCTGCCGATCGGGCGCAATTCACCGCAGAAGATCAATTACGGGCTATATGCCGAGCAATTGTCGGGTTCGCCCTTTACTGCGCCGCAGGCCACGAACCAGCGTTCGTGGCTCTACCGCATTCGGCCAACCGTACGCCATACCGGCCGCTTCAAGAAGATTGATCGTGGTCTGATCCGCTCGGCACCGGAGCGCGAGGATGCCGACCTGGCCCTCGGCCAGTTGCGCTGGAGCCCGACGCCGATCCCGAAGCAGAAAGTCACTTTCGTTGCCGGTCTGCGAACCATCACTGTGGCAGGCGATTGCGAAGCGATGAGCGGCATGGCCGCGCATGTCCTCGTCATCACCGAGTCCATGGTGCGCGAGCATTTCTTCAATGCCGATGGGGAACTGCTGATTGTCGCGCAGGAAGGCAGCCTGCGCTTTCGCACGGAGTTCGGGCTGATCGAGATCGCACCCGGCGAGATTTGTGTGATCCCGCGCGGCGTCATCTTCCGCGTCGAGCTCGTCGATGGACCTGCACGCGCCTATGTCTGCGAAAATTACGGCGGGGCATTCACCCTGCCGGATCGAGGACCGATCGGCGCCAATTGCCTCGCCAATCCGCGAGACTTCCTGACCCCTGTCGCGGCGTATGAAGACGTCGAGGAGCCTTGCACGCTCTACGTCAAATGGGGCGGCGAGCTATTCGAAACCAGACTGCCGCATTCGCCGCTCGATGTTGTCGCTTGGCACGGCAACTACGCGCCCTATAAATATAACCTGCGTCACTTCTCGCCGGTTGGCGCCGTATTGTTCGACCATCCCGACCCGTCGATCTTCACGGTGCTGACGTCGCCTTCGGAAACGCCCGGAACCGCAAATATCGACTTCGTGATTTTTCCGGAGCGGTGGGGCGTCGCCGAGAACACGTTCCGGCCGCCCTGGTACCATCGCAACATTATGTCGGAGTTTATGGGGCTCGTTTACGGCGTGTATGATGCGAAGCCCGAAGGCTTCGTGCCCGGCGGCTTCTCGCTTCACAACACGATGCTTCCGCACGGCCCGGACGTCGATGCCTTCGAGCACGCCAGCAACGTCGAACTGAAGCCGGTCAAGCTCGCCAATACTCTCGCCTTCATGTTCGAGACTCGCTTCCGTCAGCGCGTGACGAAGTATGCCGCAGAGCACGAAACGCGTCAGGACGATTACATCGATTGCTGGAAAGGGCTAAAGAAGCACTTCGACCCGAACCGTCGTGAGCCGAAATAGAAAGGCTGCGCGGATTTCATGCGGGCTCGCAACCTGTTCAGTTTTGTAGCTGGCGACAGCGGCGATTGGCTTGTCAGGCGCATGGACGTGATATGCGGAGATGGCCTTCCGGCAGTGCGACGCTTGTCGATGGTTAGTGGCGACGTAACGGAGGGGCGCGCCGATTGGGTGTTGCGCGGCTTCACGTCCAATCTGCGCTACACCAGTAGCGAGGAGCGCAAGCGGCTGGTGAGCCGCCAGGCGGGGCTTGGCCGGGACGAAGCGCGCCTTGCGGCGTTGATTCCGATCCGCAAGACCGAGGAATGGTGGCAACTTGCTCAGGATGAGCGTCGGAGAATTTTCGAGGAGACATCACATCACATCGAGATCGGGCACGATTATCTGCCAGCGGTGGCGCGGCAACTGCATCACAGTCGCGATCTCGGCGAGACATTCGATTTTCTCACCTGGTTCGAATATGGTGCGGCCGATGAAACGGCGTTCGACGAATTGGTGCGAAGGCTGCGAAAAACAGAGGAATGGCGTTATGTCGATCGTGAGATCGAGATTCGCCTGACCTGGGACGGGAACGTTTAATGAAACTTGCTTCTCTGAAGAATGGCCGCGATGGCCGCCTTGTTGTTGTCTCGCGCGACCTGTCGCGTTGTGCCGATGCGTCGGCGGTCGCGCCGACATTGCAGGCGGCGCTTGACGACTGGGACGCGGTGGTGCCGCGGCTGACCGAAATTGCGGATTCACTTGAAGCGAACCGCATCGCGCATATGCCGTTCGACCCGGCGAAAGCTGCGTCGCCTCTGCCGCGTGCTTACCAATGGCTGGATGGCTCAGCTTACGTGAATCACGTTGCGCTCGTGCGTCAGGCCCGTGGTGCCGAAGTGCCGCAATCGTTCTGGTCCGACCCTCTGATGTATCAGGGGATCTCCGACGTCGTGATGGCGCCGTGCGATCCGATTCAACTCGCCGATGAGGCTTGGGGCGCTGATATCGAGGCTGAGGTCGTCGTGATCCTTGGTGACGTGCCGATGGGCGCAACGCGCGAGCAGGCGGCCAAAGCGATCCGGCTGATAATGCTCGTTAACGACGTAACGCTGCGCAACATCACAGCTCCCGAACTCGCTAAGGGCTTCGGCTTCGTGCAGTCAAAGCCGCCGTCCGCTTTCACTCCGGTTGCCGTGACGCCGGACGAACTCGGGAAATCGTGGGACGGTGCCAAGGTCGATCTGGCGCTTCTCAGTTTCATCAACGGCAAACCCTTCGGTAAGCCGATGTGCTCGGTGGATATGACCTTTGATTTCCCGACGCTGATCATGCACGCAGCCAAAACGCGGCCGATCAGCGCGGGCACGATCCTCGGCGCCGGTACGGTGTCGAACCGTGACGAGAATGGCGGGCCGGGCAAGCCGATCTCGGAAGGCGGGCTCGGCTATTCCTGTATCGCTGAAGTCCGTACGGTCGAGACGATCCTGCACGGCAAGCCGTCAACGCCATTTCTGCGATATGGCGACAAGGTCCGTATAGAAATGAACGATAAGGACGGCCGCTCGATCTTTGGTGCGATCGAGCAGGAGGTGGTGCCTTACGCACCTCCGAAGTAACAGCACGACCGCACGAACGCGGCATAGGGTGGAATGATGGCCAAGGGGTTTGCTTCGACCGGCGATACTGCCGAAAAGACAATTTCGTTCGACGAGATCGGCCGTGACCTTTATGCGTTCACGGCGGAAGGTGATCCGAATTCGGGGATCATCGTGGGCGACGATGGCGTCATGGTCGTCGACGCGCAGGCGACGCCGGTTATGGCACTCGAAGTGATTGAGCGCGTCCGTAAGGTGACGGACAAGCCGATCAAGTATGTGCTGCTCAGTCATTATCATGCCGTTCGGGTCCTTGGCGCGTCGGCATATGACGACGCGGAAATCCTCGCATCCGATTCTACGCGTGAACTGATCGTCGAGCGCGGGCAGCAGGACAAGGATTCCGAGATCGGCCGTTTTCCGCGGCTCTTTCGTGCCGTCGAATCCATTCCCGGACTGACCTGGCCGACAGTCACGTTCCAGCAACAGATGTCGGTCTGGCTCGGGAAGCGTGAGGTCCGGATCATGCACATCGGTCGCGGTCATACCGCGGGCGATGTCATTGCCTGGGTCCCGGATGCCAATGTGGTCTTCTCCGGCGACCTCGTCGAATATCATTCCGCCTGCTATTGCGGCGACGCGCATCTGGCCGATTGGCCGAAAACGCTGGATCGCCTTTCGCAGTTCAAAGCGAATGCGCTCGTTCCCGGACGCGGCGCCGCGCTTGCGACGCCTGACAAGGTGCAGGCGGGTATCGAGGGGACGCGCGACTTTCTCGCGACGCTTTACGGCTCGGCGCAGAAGAGCGTCGCAAAGGGCCTTTCGCTGAAGGAGACCTTCGCTGCGACGCGTGAAGCGATGGATCCAAAGTTTTCAAGTTACGCGATCTACGAACACTGCATGCCGTTCAACGTCGCTCGTGCGTACGACGAAGCGAAAGGGATTGCGCACCCGGTGATCTGGACGGCTGAACGCGATCGCGAAATGTGGGCTGCGCTGCAAGGCTAAGCTAAGACGAGGATCGCAATGGCCGCCAACGAACGCAAGTCGCTGTTTCACTTCGGCTACCGGCGTTCGCCGGATCAGGATAGCCCCAAGCCAGCGCGTCATCGGGTCGTGATCGTCGGTGCCGGCCCGGTTGGATTGTCGATGGCGATCGATCTCGCTCAACGCGGAGTGGAGTCGGTGCTCCTCGACGATGCTGACCGGATCGGGGAGGGCTCTCGCGGGCTTTGCTATTCCAAGCGCGCGCTCGAGATATGGGACCGCCTTGGCGTCGGCGAAAAGCTCGTCAAGATGGGCGTTACCTGGAAGCTCGGCAAGGTCTTCCTGGGCGATCGAATGGTTTACGCATTCGACCTGTTGCCGGAAGACGGCCACAAGATGCCGGCCTTCATCAACCTGCAGCAATTTTACCTCGAAAAAGCGCTGGTCGATCGCGTACAGGAAATCCCCGGCATCGACTTGCGTTGGCGCAATCGTGTCACGGGCGTCGAGAAGCGAAACGATGGCGTTACGCTGACCATCGACACGCCGGACGGCCCTTACCAGCTCGATGCCACATGGGTGGTCGCCGCCGATGGTGCACGTTCTACCGTGCGCGATCTCCTCGGCCTCGAATTCAAGGGCCACACGTTCGAAGAGAAATTCCTGATCGCCGATCTGCGCATGCCTGCCGACGACATTCCGACCGAACGGCGTTTCTGGTTCGACCCGCCATTCCATTCCGGACAATCCGCGCTGATGCATCGCCAGCCCGACGAATCCTGGCGGGTCGACCTACAGCTAGGGCCGGACGCGGATATCGAAGAGGAACTTAAACCGGAAAATTACACGCCACGCATCCGCCGGATGCTCGGTGACCGCGACTTCCATGTCGACTGGGTGTCGATCTACCGGTTCAATTGCAGGCGCATCGACCGGTTCGTGCACGGGCGCGTTATTTTCGCTGGAGACTCTGCGCATCAGGTCTCGCCGTTTGGCGCGCGCGGCGCCAATTCAGGGGTCGAGGACGCCGAAAATCTCGCCTGGAAACTTGTCGCCGTGCTGCGTGGCGATGCCAGCGAGCGATTGATCGAGAGCTACGATCTTGAACGGATGCAGGCGGCCGACGAAAATATCGGGCACTCGACGCGCTCAACCGATTTCATTGCGCCGCGTTCTCCGGCCGAACGCACATTGCGCAATGCCGTGCTGTCGCTTGCGCCTCACGCCGAGTTTGCCCGACGCATGGTCAATTCGGGACGGCTGTCGGTCGCCAGCATCTATGAGTCTCCGCTTTCGACGCCCGACGAGGAAAGCTTTGGCGGCTCCGCGCAATTGGGCGGACCCGCGATCGATGCGCCGATGAAGGCTGCTGACGGGGCGGATTGCCATCTTGTCGAGAAGCTGTCGGACGGGTTCGAACTACTCTATGTCGCCGACGGCACCGCTCCGGCCGTGCCCAAGGATGTCAGGCTAACGGTCATCGGTCGCGATCTGGTGGATGCGCACGGAGATTTCGGTAAGCGCTTCGACGCGCAGCCGGGGAGCGGTTATCTCCTCCGCCCGGACCAGCACATTTGTGCGCGCTGGCGAAAGCCGACTGCCGAAAAGATCGCGGCCGCGCGCGATCGCGCGCTGGGTCGGTGACCTAAGCCGGCATGCGCATCGACGAGAGCATTTCGGTGCAGGCATCCACGCAATGCTGACAGGCTTTGGCGCACACCTCGCAATGCTTGTGCATCTCCGCATGCCGCTGGCATTCGGCGGCGCAAGTTCGCGCGAATGCGATGCATGTCGTGAGCTGCGCCTCCAAAAGCTGCCGATGCCCGACCTTGTTCGCGCGCGTGAGGATGCTTCCTGTGGCTGCGCACACGGCGGCGCAATCGTTGTTGAGTCGGATGCACGTAATAAGTCTTGCGACATGCTTTTCGGCGAGGCAGGCATCAGCACAGGCGCTGGTGGTTTCCACGCAGTTGAAGCACGCATCTATGCAGCGGCTGAGGGCATCGGCGTGACTCGGCTGTTCCGGATGCGATTGGAACATCGATCTGACTGCGACAGCGGACATCGGAACCTTCCTTGTGGGCGCGCGTGCCATACAACCCGCACGACGCTACTAGGTTCCTGCGCCAGAAAGTTCCGTGCTTCATGAAAAAGTTCCCGAATTGCCGGACCGGGAAGTAGGGAGGTTGAGTCATGCCGTTAACAACCGCATCACAATTCAAAGATCCGGATGAGGCGTTCGTGACACTCGTGGAGGCGAGGCGGGGCTTGACCGAAACAGAAGCCTCCGAACTCGACGCGAAGCTCGTCCTCATTCTCGCCAATCATATCGGCGATCTTGATGTTCTGCGCGAGGCTATCACCTTCGCGAAACAGGCGCGGTCTGCGCTTTAATCCCGCTCAGCCTTGCGGCTTGTCTTTAATGTGGTCGAGCAGGGCATTCACCTTGGTCATCGGATCGTTCGAATCCAGATCGAGGATTTGCCGGACCTTCTTCGCCAGTGCATCCGAGGTGAAGGGCTTGGTCAGCAGGTCGACGTCGGCATCGAGGCGTCCGTGATGGATGATCGCGTTGCGCGTGTAGCCTGTCGTGAACAGCACCTTGAGGTCCGGGCGTCGGCGCACGGCCTCATCTGCGAGCTGCCGGCCATTCATGCCGCCTGGCAGAACCACATCGGTAAACAGCAGACGTATGTCCGGGTTAGCATCGAGCAGTCGCAGTCCGCTGGCGGCCTCGTGGGTTGAGACGACGTCATAGCCCTCATCGCGAAGGACCTCAGAGGAGAAGCGATTAACCTCCTCGTCGTCTTCGACGAGCAAGATGCGTTCGGGACGTTTTGCCGAGACTTCGGCGTTCCGGGTAGTCTCGTTCGGGAGCCAGGGCTCGACCGAGTCTTCGTCCATCAATCGCGGCAAATAGATCTTGATCGAAGTGCCTTCGCCGGCCTCGCTGTAGATCTTGATATGCCCGCGCGACTGCTTGACGAACCCGTAGACCATGCTCAGGCCAAGTCCGGTTCCCGCGCCCGTGGGCTTGGTCGTGAAAAACGGCTCGAAGGCCCGCTCAATTATGGCCTTACTCATACCTGTCCCGGTGTCGCTCACGGCAACGAGAACATACTGGCCATGTGCCAGGTCGGCTGCGTTCGCCGAAACATAGGCCTCGTCCAGATAGGTGTTGGCGGTTTCGATCGTCAGACGGCCGCCGTCCGGCATAGCGTCGCGCGCGTTGACTGCGAGGTTGAGCAGCGCGTTTTCCAGTTGGTTCGGATCGACGGCCGTGGTCCAGAGTCCGCCCGCGAGTACGGTTTCGACCGTAATGGTTTCCCCGATCGTCCGGCGCAGCAATTCGGACATGCCCTGAACCAGACGGTTGACGTCGACGGCTTTCTCCTCAAGCGGGTGCTGACGCGAGAACGCGAGAAGGCGCTGGACCAGGCTCGCCGCACGTTCCGAGGCCTGTCGCGCGGAGTTGAGCGAACGACGTAGCCGGTCGTCTCCTTCCGGGACCCGGCGAAGCGCCAGGTCGACATTGCCGAGGATCGCCGTGAGCAGGTTATTGAAGTCATGCGCGACCCCGCCGGTGAGCCGGCCGACGGCTTCCATCTTCAGCGCCTGTTGCAGGGCGATTTCAGTGCGTTCGCGTCGCGCGACCTCCTGCTGCAACTGCTGATGCGCGAGGGCTTCGCGCCGGGTTCGCCTGAGAGCCACAATTCCGAGTGCGATCATCGCAAGAGTGGCGGGGAGGCCGAAGATCAGATGACTGGCCATAGTCTTCAGCCAATCGCGAAGGATCACGTCGCTCGCAATACCGGAAACGACGTAGATATTGTAGCGGGGCATCTTGCGGTAAGCGAACAGGCGGGTGTGGCCGTCAAATGTGGACGTGCCGGTTACGACTCCTTGTACGGGGTGCTCCCTGATGCTGCGCATCACGGTCGAGTCCGGCGCCAGCTTTTCAAGCCGCTGCGACAGATCGGGGTAACGCGCGAGGATCGTCCCATCATCCCGGATCAGTGCGAACACGCCAGGCGGCGGCAGCTTCGCGTAGAAATTTATGAAGTATTCCGGCGCTATCGAAATCGTGGTCACGCCTCCGAAGCTATTGTTCGCGCCGCGAATTCTGCGGCTCAACGTGAAGAAAGTGGTATCCGCGGCGCGCGCCTTGAGGACTTCGCTGACATAGGTACCGGCATTCGCGGAGTTTCTGTGGACACGGAAATAATCGCGGTCGGAGAGATCGATCTTCGGCATCGGATAGACCGTGCCGGAAACAAGCGGAAATCCGGTCGCAGAGATTACCCAAAGGTCGCGCAGCTGGGGCAAGGTATCGGTGATGGTTTTCAGGCGGGCGTTGAAGTCCGCCTCGTTCTTGCGGATCTCCGCTTCAGTGGTGTCTGCGAGCAATTCGTCGAGATAGCGCGCGCTCAGTTCGAAGGTCTCGAACACCTTGAGTGCGTGCTCGTAGACCGTATTGAGATTTCGCTGCACGCGGTCGCGAGCTTCCGCAAGGTGCTGATGATACGAAATCCAGGCCGCGAAAAGAAAGATCGCGAGCGGCAGGATGATGGTCGCGGCCAACAACAGCCGTAACGGACGTAGCGCTGACGTCAGCTCTTTCTGTGCTGCTTGTTCGTCCCGTGCGGCGCTGGTCTTGGTCTGAGGGACTGCGATCATGGAACCGGAGTGCGGCAGGGAGGAGAATCAATCCTACCGGCGCCGCTCCAGCTTTCCAAGTTTGACGGCGCCGTGCGTCCTTTCAGCCATGCAGCGGGAACTTTGTCGGCGCGGCGGAGTGTCGCTTCACCGCCTGCATTCGATCGCCACGAACTCATCGCAGCCCCGCCGCCCGCAGGATGCGCTGGTTCGGACAGCGCCGGTGATTTCGTCGCGGTTGATCCGCCCGTAGGAGCCGGCTGCCGAGAAATGCTTTGACTTGCAATAGGCTGCCGCCGCGGCTGCCCCGCAGGCAGCGCCACTGGCCAAGCACTGGTCGACGCCGTAATCGTTTGGGCTGTTCGCAATGACGAAGGTGCGCTTTTCGATCTCGCCCGCGGTCGGACAGACCGATAGGAGGAGGGTGGCGCAGGACAGGGCCAAAAGGGATCGCATCGGGACTCAAGACGGCTTTGGGATACCACCGCCAGATATCGTCGGAATCTCTAAGGTTCTGTTAACCTCAAAATGTTCCGGGCTATCCTCTTGACGAAACGGCGGTTTTCCCACATTTTCCGGCCATGACAGCCCGCAACGCAATTTTCGGCATTTGCCGGGAGATTATTCGCTAGCGCTCGAACGCTGGCTGCGGCTGTCTTTTATCCATCGCGATGAACAGAACGCCCGGGCCAGCAGGGGCCTGAGGATTTATTGACGATGGAGTTCAAGCTCTACGATACGCTCTCGCGCGAGAAGCGCGTGTTCCGGCCGCTGGATGCGCATAACGTGCGCATGTATGTGTGCGGACCGACGGTCTACGACCTCGCTCATATCGGTAATGCACGGCCGGTCATTGTTTTCGATCTGCTGTACCGGCTGCTGCGGCACCTCTACGGCGCCGAACACGTCACCTATGTCCGCAACATCACCGACGTCGATGACAAGATCAACGCACGCGCGGCGGAGCAGGGCATCTCGATCCGCGAACTGACCGAATCGACCTACGCCAACTTCAAGGCCGATGTGACGGCTCTGGGCTGCCTTCCGCCGAATGCAGAGCCGCGCGCGACTGACCATATTGCCGAGATGAAAATGCTCATCGAAAGGCTGGTCGCCGGCGGGCACGCCTATGTCGCCGAGGACCACGTGCTGTTCTCGGTGCCATCGATGCCGGATTATGGCAGGCTTTCAAAGCGCCCGCTCGACGAGATGATCGCGGGCGCGCGTGTCGACGTGGCGCCCTACAAGCGGCACGATCAGGATTTCGTCTTGTGGAAGCCGTCGAAGACTGACGAGCCTGGCTGGCCGTCGCCTTGCGGCATCTCAACGCCAGGACGCCCCGGCTGGCATATCGAATGCTCCGCAATGTCGTGGAAGCATCTGGGCGAAACCTTCGACATCCACGGTGGCGGCATCGACCTCGTCTTTCCGCACCATGAGAACGAGATCGCGCAGTCGCGATGCGCTTTTCATACTGGTGTGATGGCCAATGTCTGGATGCATAACGGCTTCCTGCAGGTCGAAGGCGAGAAGATGTCGAAGAGCCTCGGCAATTTCATCGTCATCCGGGATGTTCTGAAGGATTGGCCGGGGGATGTTGTTCGTCTGGCGATGCTGACAACGCATTATCGCCAGCCGATCAACTGGACGGTGAAGGGATTGCAGGAGGCGGAAAAGGCGCTGTCCGGCTTTTTCGACGCAGCGGCCAGTGAAGCCGAGGCAAGACCGGCGCCCGGAGTACTCGACGCGTTGCTGGATGATCTCAATACACCCAAGGCGATTGCCGAGATGCATGCACTGAAGAATGCCGCGGGTCGAAAGTCGCTTGCCGGGACACTCGGGTTCCTCGGCTTCCGCCAGTCTGAGCTGGAGGATTGGAAGCGCGGCCAGACGCCTGCAATCGCGGTGGAGGTGGCCGATGTCGAACGCCGCATTTCGGCGCGCAACGCCGCTCGCGCCGCCAAGAATTGGGCCGAGTCTGATCGGATCCGTGACGAACTTGCCGCGATGGGCGTCAAGCTGACCGACTCCAAGGATGGGACCACTTGGGAGGTCGCGCGATGACGGCGCAGCGTAGTGCGGGTTTTCCGCTTCGCCCGATGTTGCCTGAAGACGTGCCGCTGCTCGCCGAGATTTTTCGAGCGAGTGTCGAGGAACTGGCGGCGGAGGATTATTCCGACACGCAGATCGAGGCATGGCTTGAGGCCGCGGAAGATGAGGAGGCTTTCGGCAAGCGCCTGGCGGGGCAGCTCACGCTGCTGGCGACCGTGGATGGGGCGCCGGTCGCTTTTGCCTCGCTCAAGGGCGCGGACGTAGTCGATATGCTGTATGTCCATCCGGCGGCGGCCGGCCAGGGTGCGGCCACGACGCTGGTCGATGCGCTGGAAAAGCTCGCAGCCGCGCGCGGTGCAAAAAAGCTGACGGTTGAGGCGAGCGATACGGCGCACGACTTCTTCAAACGACGCGGTTACACGGCCAAGAGCCGCAACACCGTTTTGCGCGGCGACGAATGGCTCGCCAATACGTCAATGGAAAAATCACTTGGCGGCAACGAGGCCGCTGCTGGGGCGATACTGCAATGAACCTTCAAAAGCACCATGTCATCGTTGGCTTGATCGCCATTGTCGTCGCATTCGCGCTAGCCGCGAATTATTATTTATGGTGATGGCGATGCACCGACCCGAAACGCCGTTTCCACGCCATTGGCTCTATTACATCGCGCTGAAAATCGTTCTGATCGTAGCGGCAGTCGCGCTGGCAACGAAGCTTTACGGTCTCTGGTAGCGCCGGGGTCGGATAAAGGATTGCATGATGGCGCGCGAACGTCTCTATCTCTTCGACACCACGCTGCGCGACGGCGCACAAACGAATGGCGTCGACTTCACGTTGAACGACAAGATCGCGGTCGCGAAGATGCTCGACGAGCTTGGCCTCGATTATGTAGAGGGCGGCTATCCGGGCGCCAACCCGACAGACACCGACCTGTTCGCGACGGATCACGGATTCGACACGACATTCACCGCCTTCGGCATGACGCGAAGGCCCGGCCGTTCGGCCTCGAACGATCCGGGTCTTGCCGCACTGCTCGATGCAAAGGCTGACGCGATCTGCTTTGTCGCCAAGACCTGGGATTACCATGTCAAGGTCGCGCTCGAGACCACCAACGAAGAAAACCTGTCCTCGATCAGGGACAGCGTCGCCGCCGCAAAGGGCAAGGGCCGGGAAGTCCTGGTCGATTGCGAGCATTTTTTCGACGGCTACAAGGCCAACCCGCAATATGCACTCGCCTGCGCCAAGGCCGCCTACGACGCCGGTGCGCGCTGGGTCGTGCTTTGCGACACCAATGGCGGCACGCTGCCCCATGAGATCGAGCGGATCGTCGGTGACGTGGTGAAAGTCATCCCCGGCGACCATGTCGGGATCCACGCACATAACGATACCGATCAGGCCGTGGCCAACTCACTCGCCGCCGTGCGTGCAGGCGCGCGCCAAATTCAGGGAACGCTCAACGGCATTGGAGAGCGTTGCGGCAATGCCAACCTCGTCTCGATCATCCCGACCCTGAAGTTGAAGAAGGAATTTGCCGACACGTTTGAAATCAACGTGTCGGACGATCAGCTCAGGGCGCTGGCGGGTGCGTCGCGCAGGTTGGACGACATGCTGAACCGCCCGTCAAACCGGCACGCGCCGTATGTCGGCGACAGTGCCTTCGCGACCAAAGCCGGTATTCATGCGTCTGCTATTCTCAAGGATCCGCAGACCTACGAGCATGTGATGCCGGAAGCCGTCGGCAATCGTCGGCGCGTGCTGGTGTCCGACCAGGGCGGGCGCTCGAATTTATTGTCCGAACTCGAACGGATCGGCTTGTCTGTCGAAAGAAACGATCCGCGCATTGCGCGCTTGCTTGATGAGGTCAAGGAGCGGGAGGCGCTTGGTTATGCCTATGAAGGCGCGGATGCGTCATTCGAGCTTCTGGCGCGCCGCATACTCGGAACCGTGCCGGACTATTTCGATGTCGAGCAGTTCGACGTCAATGTCGAGCAGCGTTACAACGCCGTTGGCAAAAGGGTCACGGTCGCGATGGCGGTCGTGAAGGTCAAGGTAGGTGGCGAAACCCTGATTTCCGCGGGCGAAGGCAACGGCCCCGTCAATGCCCTCGACGTCGCGCTGCGCAAGGATCTCGGCAAGTATCAGAAATTTATCGAGGGCCTGAAGCTCATCGACTATCGCGTGCGCATCCTCAATGCCGGGACGGAAGCGGTAACGCGCGTTCTGATCGAGAGCGAGGACGAAACCGGCGAAAGCTGGACCACCGTCGGCGTGTCGCCGAATATCATCGACGCTTCGTTCCAGGCGTTGATGGATTCCATCATCTACAAGTTGGTCCGGTCGGGCGCGAAGGTGTAATCGATCGCGTCTCTATTCGCGTCGCCGCTATCGTTCGCGCCGCGCTGGCGCGCGCCCTCAGGCGCCAGCGCTCAAAGCCGCTCTGCGGTGCCGGCTTCCATCAGCTTCTCGGATTCCGAGACCGGACGAGCCGCTTCCTGAAGCTTGGGCAGGATGTCCTCCACCGCGTCGGCGACCAGAAGGCTGACGGACAGACCGCTGCGGATGAAGGCCAAGGATCGCATGTGATCGAGTAGCGCACAGAGCGGATCCCAGAACCCACCGATATTCGCCGCAAGGATCGGCTTCTTGTGGCGGCCAAGCTGAGCCCAGGTGAGCTGCTCGACCAATTCTTCCAGGGTGCCGAC
>VFQN01000411.1_pt1 | contig 83259 bp, 130 predicted proteins | sample 3512371 | NCBI WGS metagenome assembly VFQN01 (sample SAMN10412370, study PRJNA504923) | tailings metagenome | isolation source: Replicate 2 from Balatoc abandoned mine | place: Philippines: Itogon, Benguet | collected 2017-08-28
CCTGGTCAGCTATCAGCGTTTATTCCTGGGATACCCAAAGGTGAGTAACACTCAGGTGAGCACGGGGCGCAGTCGCACGAGCTCTGTTTTGCCTGCCGCTGGAGCCGAAGACGGACATGTCAAGAACGCCGGCAAGACCGAGTTCCGTTCAAGGCGCCTCGGCTTGTGTTTTTTGTCTGGTGTAAACTAGTGCCCCCGCAAGAGCCGGCCAGACCCAGGGGAGACCTCCCAGGGGCGGGGGGTTGGGGCTTGCCGGCTTGGGAACCAGCCCCACCGCCCGGCTCACATGCTGACGCACATGCCCTGCATCGGCTCCGGCATGGCTCTACCACCCACCCACCATCCTACTACGTCCCGCACGCCCATGCACACAGATGACCACCTGTGACAACTCACAAAACGGCCCTCAGGTCTACCACCTGTATGTAGCCGTTCGGGATCCGCCTCCCCCGTCTCCAGACCCCAGCGCCCGCCCACGCCTCCCTCTCATTATACCCCTGTGCAGGAGACACTACCTAGAACCAGCAGCCTGGGAAGCGACCTCCAGTTGTGCGATTTGATGCAGCTCCAGGCTCCCACACCCCCTGCAGCTACCCCGCTGCCGCCACCGCGACACAACGGTCTGAACCTGTGCGGTCCCGACATGATGCAAAACCCAGCTCCCCACCAACCCTGCACCCCCTGCCGCCACCGCGCTAGAACGGCCTGAAGGTGTGCGGGATGATGGAGTCCACCGGCGCGTCCCTGGGGATGCCCGCCTCCTTGTCCGCCGCCGCCTTGTGCGCCGCCGCCGTGAGGTTCTCCCGCAGCAGCGAGGCGATGGGCGGGTGCTGCGGCTTGACGTGCTCCGGCTGCGTCTGCAGCGGCGGGATCTTGGAGTCCAGCAGGTTGGGGCACTGCAGCTTGACACTGGTCAGCGCGTTGCAGCCTGGAGAGGTGAGTGTGCGGGTGCGGGAAAGGCGTGGGTGGGGAGTGAGAGGGTATAGGGCATTGTGTGGTAACGAAAGAGCGTCGGAGCGCACAGGGGACGGGGTGCGTGCGCCGGTTTGACGGCGTTTGGTGTACAACTTCATGCGCTTGCTCCTACATGAGGTGAGATTGGCTTTAGCCTACGCGCAGTGCCCCCTCTGCCCGCCCAACATGCCTCTCCTGCAGCCTGCAGCTCCTCCAACACGTCCGTCTCATTGCGCAGCCGCCTCTCCGCCCCCGTGCTCCCCGTCCTTCGGCCCGCCGGGTCCCGCCCGCCTGCCTTCCATCCGCTTATAACAGCCACCACCCCGCCTGGCCCCCACCTCCACCCGCCTGCCGCCCTTGCCGCCCTTGCCGCTGAGGTTACCTCCACCCACCTGTGAGGTCCAGCTCCGTGAGCTCGTCCGTCCACAGCATGACGGTCTCCAGCGCGGGGCAGTCTGTGATGCTTAGCTTGTTGAGGCGGGGGCAGTGGATCAGGGCCTGGGGGGAGCGGACGCAAAGCAGCGGACGGCGGGCGGCGGGCGTCGGCCAGGGTAGCAGAGGAGGCCAAGAGCACTAAGCACATTCACGGAAGGAAGGAAGGCGTGTGTTGCCGTTGAGGCCTTACTCTGCCCATGGCCTAGACACTGTATCGCTGCAGTGTGACCAGGGAGGGAAAGGGCATCTGGGCACCGCTGGCGTCCTGGTGGCGTGCGCTTTTTCGTAGCCGCGGAACCCGTCCAACGGTTGCCTGGCCTTCGTGATCCTGAAACGTGCAGCCGAGGACCGCACGCCAACGGTTCCCAGCCGTGCCCTTACACCTGCTGGCCGCCATTAACCCGATCTATGACCCCTGACCCATTTGGTGGTCGGCCCGCACCTTCGTCATGGCGCCGCACTTGCGCAGGTTGACTGCGCGCAGGGTCTGGCTCTGCAGGAGCACATACTCCAGCCCCGAGCACTCTGACAGGTCCAGGTCCGTGAGCTTGGGGCAGGTGGCCATGGGCGACAGCACGAAGTTGTGCAGGTTGCTGCTGCCGCGAAGGTCCACCAGCGCCAGCTCCGGGGGCGACAGCTTCACCAGCTCGTTCGCGAAGGCGTCGCGCAGGGACGCGGTGTTGTTGATCTTGATCTGTGCGAGATGGGGAGGTGCAGGGGTGAAGGGGGCGTTTGGGAGGCAGCGTGGTGTAGGCCGCAGGTGGGCGTGGTGGGGGCAGAGTTCGGGGGGTTGGGCTTGGGTGTCGCCCTGGCGCCAGTGGTGTAAGGACTGCTGCTAAAGTTTGCCTTGTGGAGGCCTGTCCCTCGCCTGCGTCCCAGTCCCGGCAGATTGCGGCTGTCTGCGCACCTCACGGCAGGCGGACAGGACGCGTTCTCGTAGCGCACCCCAAGTTGGCCACGTGTTTGCGTCGGGTAGATCTGTGACCGGCTTCTCCCATACCCCTGTATCGACCGCCTGCGCAGTTCAGGCGAGACATTGCTGTCGTTGCAGCTGTCCTGCCGAGCTAGGCAGGGTTGCGAGCGGCATGTCGCATGCAGGACCTCCATCGCACCCGCTCCCAGCTTGCATCATGCATGGGCTCGCCATCTTGTTGCTTCTTCTTTTTTGAGGCTCCCTTCTTTTTAGGGGCCATGTGGCTCTGCCACTGGGAACCGACTAGCTACGCAAGACGAGCGAAATGCCGCGTCCTGAAACACCACGTTACACAGAATGTATCAAACTCGTGAAGCTTCAGTGTAATACTTGAAACAGGAACAGGTGACTAGTACTGCACTTGGAATATGGCCCAACTCTGGCCCAACTGAGGTAGATACACAGCGAGAGTCTCGCTGATGTGGGTGAGACCTTTTCCGAACGTTTCAGAAGCAGCAGGTAATCCTAGCGGGGCTAAGGTATGCAGCGGAGTCGGTGCTGGAAAGAGGAGAACAAGGGGTCGTTGCTTTTCGGTTATGCGATTCAAAGCTGCTCTGGGCATTTGCCTGCCGCACGGCTGCTCTGTCGCCAGCCATATAATAGTGCTGTGCTTTAGGATAGCTTGCCCTGCACTGACAGCACTGCGCACGCAGCAGCGGACTGGCGTGGTCGCGTGTGCAGTGCCCAGCACTGCTAGCGTTGATAGGCAATGACCTGACGCATTGATAGGCTTGGTTCAGGTTAGGTACTGCATGCGCGTGGGCCGTCGCGGGTAAACCCCAAAATAGCCGGAAGTATGTCAGTGTTTCAGGACATTCTCCAGAAGCGCTTCTGGCAGTCACTGTTTACGCCTACACCGGGTTCTGGGCGCACCAAGTTCACCTTTGAGGAGCTGCGAGCCCTCTACGATGTGCTCTCAAAGAATCAGGTCGTCACCGAGGCCAACAAGGCCTTGGTGGTGGAAACCATCCGTTCGATTGCGGAATTCATGATCTGGGGTGATCAGAATGAACCCCGCATCTTCGACTTCTTCCTGGAGAACAACATTATGACCTATCTGCACTGGGTGCTGCAGCAACCCGGCAACCGCACCGGCGACGTGGCAAAGCAGGTGCTGCAGACGCTCAGCATCATCATACAGAACATCAGGAGCGAGACGGGGGTCTACTTCCTGTTCAGCAACAACCACATTAACAACATAGTGGAGATCAGGTTCGACTTCGACGACGAGGAGGTGCTGGGATACTACATTTCCTTCCTCAAAACCATCAGCCTCAGACTCACGACGGGCACGGTGCAGTTCTTCTTCGGCAACCGCGGGGAGGGGCCGGTCACCTTCCCCATGTACACGGAGGCGGTCAAGTTTGCCCACCACAAGGAGGGCATGGTGCGCGCCGGCGTGCGCACCCTGACCCTCAACGTGTACTCGGTGCCGGACCCCGACATCCAGCAGTTTGTTATCAGCCCCAGCGCCACGGGGTACTTCGCTGACATGGCCTCCTACATCAGCGAGCAGATCAGGGTGGGTTGCAGGCTGGCGTCCCGGACGCGCACTGCATCGAGTTCTGATGCAGTGCACGCACAACCCAGATGGGCATACAGACCACACAGCCTGCACGGGACTCCTGCAACGCCCTGTGCCCTGTCAGCACGACTGCATTCCAGTTCCGGGTCAGAGTTTCAGGCTACATACCCACCCTTCCACATCCAGTTGCCGCCATTTTTCACCTGAACCATGCCACGTCCTTCCCTCTGTACTCTGCGCCTCTTCCGACCCAGATCCTGGACAAGCGCATGCTGTCCGCGGAGGGCTTCAACGCGCAGGTGCTGTCCTCGCTGGACTCTCAGGTGGCGGAGGTGGAGGACATGGTGTCCTACGTGGCGGACGTGCTGGCCACGGGTGGGTGGGCTGGGGGTGGGGGGCGGGCAGGGCGCAGGAGTCATGGGGGGCCGGCCGAGGTTGAATGCTGTGTCGACTGCGAGGGGTGCCAGCGGCTCATGGGACGCACTTGTCATGCTTGACAAGACAGTGCTTCCCGACACACCAGCGTAAAATAAACCACCAACTCACCCACATACCCGCAGGCCACCCCCGCGTGGCGCACCTGGTCGCCCAGCAGCTGTGGGCCTCCCTGGTGGGGCCGCAGCTACTACGCCCGCTGGCGGAGCACGCGGCCAGGCGGGCGGCGCAGCAGCCGCACCTAGCGCACTCGGGTAGGCCGGGGGTCCGCCTTTGCAGCGCTGACGCACGCCACCGCTTGCCTGCCGTGTGGGTGCAAGCTTCAGCAGTCCGGGTCTGTACCACGCCCCAGTCTGCGCCTGACTCAACCCCTGACGCCCTTGTTACCGACATGCATACTCCCTCCCTCACGTTTCCTTACGCCAGGCTCCGGCAAGCACCCCGTGGGCCCCAGCGCCCCCTCATCCCCCACCGGCACGCGCACCTCCCCCGCCTCCTCCGCCTTCTCCCCCATCCGCGCCTCCACCAGCCTGTACGTGCTGGAGCGCATCCTGGTGCTCATCTCCTACCCCCCGCTGCTGCACAACCTGGCGCTCGCGCTGCTGGACCCCCGCCCGGGGCACCCCAGCTGCCGGTCGGCCCTGGCCCAGCTGCTCCGCTCCGACGACCACCGGACCGTCCCCGCAGCCCTGCGCTGCCTGGTAGCGCTAACCCACAACCCCAGCATCGCACCCGAGCTGCTTGCCATACTTGGGGTGGCCACCAAGGCCCGGGCAGGGGAGCTCCATGCGGCGTGCACCGCACCCAACTGCGCAGCGTGCCGGCTGCTGGCTGAGGGTGTGCTGCCGCCGGTGCCGGCAGGCATGCCGCCGCCAGGCACCCCGCCAGACCCGGAGGCGCCGTCGCCGCAGCCCGTGGCCACACACGTCTCGCTGGGCGGGCCGGCGGGCGGGGGCGGCATGGTGGTGGGGTATCACGTGCTGTGGACACAGCTGGACGCACCACATGGGGCGGAGGCGTCGCTTCGGGAGGTGATGAAGCAGCACCAGGGGAAGGAGGAGCAGGACACGCCTGAGCAGGGGGAGCTGGGGACGGTCGGTTCGGGGCGGTTATCGGACAAGGGGGACGCTGCGGTTGGTGGCCGGGCGGCAGCGTCACGGTCCAGCAGCCTTGCGGGTACGGGTTCGGGGGCTGCGGCCGCGGCTGCGGGCGGTGTACAGGCTGTGCTCGGTACGCCGCAGCGGGAGGGTGCGCCTGCCAGCGGCGTGTACGACAGCAATGGCGGCGGCAGCGCGTCTGCTAGCATAGCAGCGGCAGCGGCGGCGGGAGGTGTGCTTGCTCCTGCTGCGGGCAGCGGGCAGCAGCAGGTAGGAGACCTTCTGGACCTTGGGGGTGAAGTCGGCGGCGTTGTGGCCCATCACGACCAGCAGCAGGACCAGCAGCAGCAGTGGCAGCAGGGCCAAGGGGAGGGCAGCGGGGACGAGCCGGGCGGGGGCAGTGCGGCGCTTGACACCGGCGAGCCGCTTACGCAGGGAGGGGACGACGGCAGCGGCAGCGGCGCGGAGGGGGATGGGGAGGGGGAGGATGGCGCGGCGGTGAACCTGCTGGGGGTGGAGGACCTGCTGCTGCTGCCCACGGCGGTGGACGCGGTGACCACCGCCACCACGGCGGCAGCAACGCCGGCACTCGCCAGCTCGCAGTGCGGGTCGCCGCGGGCGGCGGCGGCAGCAGCGGCGGCGCGGGGTGCGTCGCTGTCGCTGGCTGCCGCCGCCAGCGCCGCCACCGCTGACCTGCTGGACCTAGGGGAGGGGGAGCTGCTGGTGGAGTTGGGAGGGGCAGAGGGGGGCGTGCTGCTGGCAGGTGGAGACAGCGGGGTCGGCGCTGCCGGGGCGCTCAGCGCAGGGCACAGCCTGGAGCTAGGGGCGGGGTCTGGGACAGGGCCTGGGACAGTAGGTGTGCCTGCACTGCTGGACCTGTTGGATGAGCCGGTGGCAGTGGGGCCGCCCGCGCCCGAGGGCGGCATTATGCAGCCCCAAAGGGGCGAGGGGCAGCCGCCGTCGCTGCCGCCGCCGCAGCAGCAACAGCAGCAGCAGCAGGCTGCGGTAAGCCTACTGGACCTCGACCTAGACGTGCCGGCCCCGCAGGCCACCGCCGCCTCCGGCGCAGGGGCCGAGGACTTCCTTGACCATCTCGCGGCGGCACACGGCGTGGCACAGCCGTACGGGGGAGCGGAGGAGGAGCAGCTACAGCCGGAGCAGCAGGCGGGCGGCCTTGCATCAGCGTCTGTCCCCACGTGGGAGCCTCCCACAGGGCCATCCCAGGCGCCGATTGACCTGCTAGCGGAGCTCGATGGCCTGGGCCCGTCCGGCCCTGCCAGCGGCGCGGCTGTGGAAGGGGTGGCAACGCCCGCTGGGGGCAGCGAGGGGCCTCCCCTGCTGGGGCTGCTGGATTCCGCCCCGCAGCTCCCACAGGAGGCTGCAGGGGACCAGGGTGGTGCAGTGCACGGCGCTGTGCCCCCTGCTAGCTCGGTAGACCTGATGGATGCCCTCGGGATAGGGGCCGCTGGCAGCGTGGGTGAAAGCCACGCATCTAGCGAGGCCGCTGCCGTCGGCAGCCCACAAGCGGCGGAGGGTCTAGACTCGCTGCCATCGCTGCCCGCAGCGCCAAGCAGCACACCCAGCGGCGGCGACGAAGGCGACGGAACTGGGCGGACGGAGGCGCAGCCACCCGTCCCGGAGGCGGACGCCGCCGCTCCCGACCACTCCCCTGCATCGCCCTCGTCCATGCCGCCGCCCCCGCCGCCTCCCCTGCCGCCGCCGCCCACCGCGCCACCCCCGCCCCCACCGCCGCCGCCGGCAGGGGCGGCGCATACCCTAGCGTGCCCCCACCATACTTTCACCGCCGCCGCCAAGTGTGGGGAGGACCTCCGGGACGGCCTGTTCCACCTGCTGTCCATGCAGCTGCTGCCCATAAGCGGCCTATGGCACGTGGTGCTGCTGCTGGGGCAGCTATGCCCTCCCGCAACCGACGCGCCACCCGACGCACTCCCCACGGACGCCACGCTCCCCACCTCCACCACCGCCCCCTCGGAGCCCCTCGCAGACCTCCTAGGCGACCTCTCCCTCACCTCCTCACCCGCACCTGCACCCGCACCCGCCTCCCCCTCCTCCGCCCGCCCCGACGACCCCCTCGCGCCCACTCCCTCCTCACCCTCCGACCTCACCCCCCAGCCCTCCGGGCCCGCCGCCACCACCCTCGTAGCGGACGACGACCACCCCCTTGCGCCCACATCCGCCGCATCCGTCGCACCCACGCCGCCCGCCGCCCTCCGCGCCCCAGGCACCACCGACACCCCGCCCACCGCCGCCTCCTCCACCTTGACCTCCGCCACACCCTGGCGCTGCGAGCTGAGCGGCTCCCAGCGCGAGGCCCTGCGCGCTGCGTCCGTGTCCTCCGCCAGTGCCGTACTGGACGAGGTTGGCGGCATGTGGTGCGACGCGCTGATGGGGCTGCTGGCCATGGAGTGGCCCCAGGCGCACGACGCGGTCACCGCCTCGCGGCCCTCGCTGCGGGTGGGCGCGGAGCAGCTCATGGCGGGGCCGCACCTGTACCCGCGCCCGCGGGCAAGGGGTAAGCGCGCTCCCTTCGCAGGGATCGGAGGGTTGGTATTTTGGAGGTCAGATACCAGAACGGCTGCTCTAGGGGGCTCAGCAAACTGTCCAATATCCACTGCGCCTGGCCTTTACACGTGAGTAGACTTCACACTCCTGTTTTCGCCGTGCTGTCCCCGGTCCTTGCTGCCCTGCAGCCGGCCCCGGCGCGCCGGCCATCCGCAACGACCACGCGCTGAGCGGCAGCGCCGTGGCCGCCCTGCACACGCACCACGCCGTGTGCCGCCTGGTGGCGCTGCTGCACCTGCACGCGCTCATGCGGCGCGGGGCCACGCGGAGGCAGCTGCCGGACACGTGCCCCGCGGCGCCCGCGGACGTGGAGGCGAGGGAGTGGGACGTGGCGGAGCACGAGGAGGTGGAGCTGCAGGTGGGTGTGGTGATTGGAATGGGGGTGGGGGTGGGGTAAAGTGTGGGGGTTAACTGGCTAGACGGGGGGCAAGAGCGGGTCAACGGGTTGCGTAAGGGGGGAGAGGTTCAGCTAGGAGAGAGCAACGCACAGCGAGGTGGAGCTGCAGGTGGTGGCTACGCTGGGTGCAGTATCGGAAGTAGTGGGGAGCAAGCGCGATGGAGGTACGGTGTTGGCATGATGGCGAGGGCATAGGAGGGAGGGGAGGCGGGGGGGGGCCTTTGGGCGTGTCAGGTGCGGCTGATTACGAGGTGAGGTGCTCGGATGTGTGCCTGCCGCAGCAGTATCGCCCCGGTTTCCCCTCCCCGCAGCCCCTTTCCTTCATATCAACCCTGCACACCTGCACCCAACACCCAACCCCTCCCTCTCCCCAGGCCGCCACCGCCATCCCCTGCATCGTGTCCTTCAGCCCCGGCCAGGAGCGCCGCGTGTACTTCGCCGTGTCCGGCCCCGCGCTGGCCCCTGCCCGCCTGGGGGACTTCCTGCACGAGCCGCGCGCCCTGCTGGCCGACCCGAGGGCGCAGACGGTGCTGATGCACAGCTCGCCCGCGGTGGTGCTGGCGGACCCCGCGCCCAAGCGCCTGCACGCGGGTGAGGGACGGGATGGTGGGGAGGAGAGAGAGGAGGCAGTGGGGCGAGGCAGGGTGGGGTGCTAGGAGTGTGGTCTATGCTTGGTCTTGGGCTGCGGCATGGGGTGCTTGTTTTGGGGGCTCAGGACCGTGGTCAGGGCGTAGAGAACTGCAAGGCTGCTTGGTAATGGGCAGGGGCAGGGGCTGCGTGGGTTGGGGAGCAACGTTTCCGTGGTACACGTGCTGTGGAAGTTTGGCTTGCATGGGTAGTAAGGAAGTAGGGGACTCCTAAAGGCCGTGAGCTTCGGAGATCTGACCAGCGGACGTGCCCGGAGCTTTATCGCCTAAGCCACGCTGGGAGGCTTTCGTCCATGGTGCCCCGTCCCACGTGACAACCTTCGTCCCGCCATCAGCGATGCGCTGATCCAGCATCCTTCGCTAATCCACCCACCCTCCCGCTCCTCACCCCCGCCCGCTACCCCCGCAGGCATCGTGCTGTCCGTGTCCCCCCTGCTGGGCTCCGAGCCCTCCCTGGACAAGAACGTGCCCAAGTGGCTGCACGTGCACGTGCGGCCCAGCGTGCGCGGCCTGCTGCGCCTGCTGCGCTCCGCGGCCGCGGGCCGCAAGGGCGGCCTGCTGGGCGCGCTGCGGCACCTGGTGGACGGCCACTGGGTGCTGGCCTTCCCGGACGCGGAGCGGGCGGGCAATGCCGTGCAGATGGTTGAGGAGGCGGCCCACCGGCTGCGGGCCATGTACTGCGAGGTGCTCAGTCCCGTGCTTGGGACGGTCATGGAGTAGGGGGGCTGTGGCAGGGGGCGGTCAGTGGGGCCCGGGGGCAGGAGGGGGTGGTGGTAGAGGGGAGGAAGATAGAAGGGGGAGGATTACGACGGATTGGGAGGGCTGAAGGAAGGGGAATGCGGTCGAGGAAGGAATTGTTAGTGTTAGGGAGCCAGGGGGGGAGCGCTAGGTGATACGAAGGGGGGTGCAGAACGCGGGGGTGGGCCAGGGCATACGGCCGAGCACTGGGGAGCTGGGGGCGTGTGAGGGTGCACTGCTTGGGACTTGCTGGTCGGTTACTGGCGAGCGTGCGCGCCTGCGGCGCAGTTGTGTTGCCTGGCAATCCCATTCCAATGTGGGGGTCTCCAGGGACGGGAGGTGCGTGGCGCAAATGCAGCCAAACGCTTCTGGTAGGTCTCATGCTGGAAGGGGCAGTTTGTGGCATCCCTGCACTCCGCGCGTCGGCCTGGCTTCCGGGCCCTAACCTTAGCCCTAAGCTGTGCGGAAACGCGCAATGGGCCGGCGGCTTAAGCGTGGACCCGACGGCGCGCATGGCTCACAGTCGGCCTACATTTGCAGGCGTGAAAGAGTCCTTAGGCCTGCCTGTCCTCACTTTACACAGTGTTTTCCTTAGCTCTGCCGGAAAGGAGATGAGCAAGGCCAAGAAGAGTGCGTACGACGTGAGCATCCTAGGTATGGCCTTACACCCAGCAGGCACGGGCCCCTCCCACAGGGGAGACGCACCGGTCACAGGAAATCCCCAAACTTCAAGTCTGCTCACGGTGTTCCCCGCTGCTGCGTGCTGCTTGCGCCCAACGGCTGCTGACCTGGCCGCACCAGTAGTCCAGTACACAAGCGTCGCCCAGCGTCGCCCCACCACCAACGGCCACGCAAACCCACCGCTCCATGTCCCCCTCGCTGCCAACGGGTGCACCCTGCTCTATCAGACACCGCGGCACCGAATTGCGCTTGGGTACACTTCAAGCCCAGAAAAGCAGTGGCTTTTGGGTCTGTTGATCCGCACATTCCGTACGGCACGACGATAACCAACCTCACCCCGGCCGGAGACAGCAAGCCATAAAGGGCCTCCACCGAAACAGTTACACGAGTCACACGGAGGACACGGGCAGCCGCTCCTTCCCCCCTGCTCCTCCGCCCCCTTCCCCAAGAGATATATGTCCATGTGACTGCACCGCTGTGCACCATATGCTCGGCGGTCACCGGCCACGCGTTGGGCGGCCTCCCGGGATGCCCGGTCCCACGTCCTCCCTCCGCCACAGCAGCAGCAGGATGGGCGCGGTGGGGCGGTTCAGCAGCCGCGTCTCCGTCACCACCCTGCGGGCAGCCGTATTGAAAACACTCAGTTGGTGGATAAGTCGCAACAGCTCTCGGGTTCTGACAGCGATAGGTGTCAATGCTGCAACGGGCGGCTTGTGCAGGCGCAGCAACAGTTCGTTAGCGACACAGCGAGGGCCACGGGAAGATAGCCGCCGCCGCCGCACCCTACAAGGCATCGCCTTCCCTTTTTTCCTCTACAAAACGAACACTAGCAGCACCCACCGTGCCGTTACCGCACGTCCTGCGAGAACGGGGCGCGTTTAGGACCCCATTGCATCCTCGCCTTTCCGTACATCGGGGCGCAAACGGCCGCTACCGCTGCACCAACTACCCACAATCCGTCACTTGCCAAGAGGAGCGGCGCCCTCCTCTCACGCTCCACCACCCAACACCCACCACCCACCAGTACGAGGGGCTGAGCTCTGCGATGAGCCCCTTGACCGCCTCGTACTCCTGGAGCCCCCCTGGGTGCCCTATGTAGGCCAGGATGGACACCAGGCCACCGGGAACCACCACCTGTGGTACGGGGGTGGAGAACATGGGTAAAGGACGGTCCGTGGCAGTGTGTTTCCGTGGTGTGGGGCTGGGACCACGAGCCCGCCCGGTGTACCGGTATGTTGGGCCACGAGGGCAAGGCGCGGGACCACTGGTAGATGCAGCTCTGGCTGTCAGACAGCGGCGGTTTAGCACGCGTAGCCTAGGCATGGCGCAGGTTACAAATTGCGCTTGCCACGTGCTGCACCCACCGCACCGTGCACGTGGCCACGCAGAGCGCGTGTACCGAAACGGGCAGTCGACGGCGCGCATGAATACCGTGCGCACCCCGTCCCCAAAACAACGCTACCCCCGTGCGCCAACCCCCACCTCCAGGGCTGCCTCCACGGCCGCCACGCTGGTTGCTGCGTTTGTGGTGAGCGCCTTGTCCCCCGAGGGCAGGTAGCCCAGGTTGAAGGCCACCACGCGGGCCACGTTGGAGCCCACCAGCTCCTGGGGTTAACACACCGGGTAGGCGTTACTACACATGGGGCAGACCGCAAGAGCGGGATTCCAGGTTGAGGGCCACCACGCTGGCGACCTTGGAGCCCACCAGCTCCTGTGGATGATACACAAGGCCAACGTGGCACACAAGGAGCAGCGTCACGCATGAGGAGGCCTCGGCACCAAGTGCAATGCTGAGCAAACCAGCATCCACAGCAATCCAGCACAGTGCTTCAGCACACGCACCACATGCATGCATGCCAGAGGTGCACCACTGGACAACAGTTGCTGCCCTTCCCCATGTAATCACAGTCCCAACCACTCAGCCACGTGCACGAGCTCGCCAGCACATGGCCGTAACCCTCTACTTCAACCCCAGCCATGTACCGGGAATCCGTTCCCTTCGCCCTACCTGCAGCCTGCTGTGGCAGGCGCGGTGCAGGGCCAGGGCGGCGGGCCGCTGCTCGGGCGCCAGCCCCGCCTCCAGCCGGGCGCGGGTGGACACCAGGGCCGCCTCCTGAAGGGGCCAAGGGGCAGGGCGGTAGGGAGGCGTGAAGACAGACGAGTGGGGCGCGGCCGACGGCGGTCGGGGCAGGGGCAGGCGGGTGGCAGCCGTCTGTTGTCACGGCGCCGCAGTATGCGACACGTGCGGCACGCAGCACGGCACGTGCGCTATTTGCATTGATGCAGTACGGTAAACCCCGCCAACGCGCCGACGCCCCCCGCCTCTTTGCTGATGTGCTACCCCTAGCCCTCCAATGCCGGAGAAGGAGCCCCATGCATCACTTTTGGCGCCTTGGTAAGGGGCAGCGGCAACAGGAGTGGGGGACTTGGGGAGCAGTGCAACTCCAGCCCTGCTGCCCCGTAGTGTCGCCCCACCTGTATGTCCACTGCGTGCACGGCCCCCGTGGGCCCCACCGCCTGCGCCAGGAACAGCGTGTCGTGGCCGTTGCCGCACGTGGCGTCAACCGCCGTGTCACCCGGGCGCAGGACCTGGCCGGGCAGGGCACGGTAGCGGGAACAAAGTAGGAACATGATGAAATACGGGTGAGGAGGTTCGTGGGTTGGTAGGAAGGGGGGCAGGGGGCGCGAGCAAAGGGATACTGTGCCTTGCATGCGTGGCGGAGGGGGGCCGGTGGGGCCGGCGGCAGCAGCAGGAGGCAACGCCTGGCCTCTGGAAGAGAGCGGTGTGCCGCGATCCGGCACCGCCGGTGCTGGCTGGCAGGAAAGGTTGTGGCGGTGTGCATGCTAGGGAGGAGCCAGGGTGCCCTGTGGCAGCCAGCTGCTGTTGTGCCAGCTGGCGCAGCACCCCTGTGCCTCGCTGCCTACGCCCGGCAGCCCCCATGACCCGCTTTGCGGTGGTCTCAATTCCCAAAAGGGCTCCTGGAATACGGTACTACCAGGTACCACGGTACATGGGTGGCCTCCGCCCGCCCGCCCGACTCCCCGCTGACCACGGGACGGCATGCCGCAGGCACATGCAAACTATATGCCGTTCATGCAGCCGCGTCCTGTAGCTCATCCTCAACAGGTAGGTATATGCAGCCCTCTTATCGGTCGTGGTGCGGCGGGTCACGAGGCAGCTGCTGGCAGGTGCCAGCCGCCAGCAGCGTTCGCGCTTGCTGCTGCAGAGCTGTGGTGCTGGCTGCGGTCGTGCAGGGATGATCTGCACAATCAATGCACAGACAGCTGCACGTGTCGCACCTGCGCCCACGCCGCCTGTGCCGCCGCAGTGAGCCTCGCCCCGGTGTTGAGGAGGGAGTGCAGGGTCAGCTCCGATTGGGGAGTGGGGTACAGTGGGCCCGAGGAGGTAGCGCCTGCGCTGCTGGCGCCTCCTACTGGGCTCTGGTTCGAGGTGCTTGGTGTTGGGGCAGGTTGGGAGGGCTGAGAAGGTGGTGGGTTGCCGGGGGCTGAGGCGGTAGCTGCGGTGGCCACCCGTCGTGGCGTGGAGCGAGATGACCGCCTCCCCAAGGCGAGCGAGCCGCTCAGCCAGCGTGCTGTCATTGTACTGCAGCTACCATCTCTGCTGCTGTACACATGATCAGCGGCGGGAATCTGATTGGTCGTGGCCGCACGACGGCTCGGCGCGGCCGATGCGCAGCATGTCGACACGCCAGCAGGCGCGGAAGGACGTGCTATCTTCACCGACTGTAATTGAAAGCCTTTATGTACTTGTGCATGCGCACAAAGGGCTCTTCGCCCTGCCAGCATTGCTACAAGCGCCTGGTGTGGTCGCAAAGCCGTGTGGTTGCAAAGCAGGACCGATATTTACAGGTGCACTTCTGCTGCAGAAGTTACTACCGTACACGCGTATGAGTAGAGCTTGACCTGCAAAGGTGGAAGCTACTGCGGCTCACAGGCTCGCAGGCAGGGAGACTTGCCGCGCACGCCTCCCTTGGCCCCATGCACTGACACGTGTGCGCACTCCATCCTAAGCAGCCTGTCATGCGCTGCCGTGCACTTTCCTACACTCTCATAGTACAGTATGCTCGCTTACTGCTGTGGTCACGCTTCCGGTTCAAGGGGCGTCCTGCCGGTTCCGGTGCGGATGGCAATGCGACCACCTGCACAGCCTACGATGGCTCAGCGCTACTCACCCGTTCTTGGCCGGCAACTGCTTTTGGTTGCTTCGCTGCTGATGACATGCATCACGTAATGGCATTGGACGTCGCGCAAGGGGTATGTGGCCGCTGCTGGGCACAGCTGCGACCAGACCCCGGTGCAAGCCCAAGCGCCAAGGATGGACAGGGGAGCCCCGCTCCCGGAGCTCAGTGATCATGGGAGCTCCGTGGAAACTGGTGCCCAGGCCTGCTACTGTGCCTGACATGCAACCTTAACGGCTTTTAGCTGCCATTACTCGCCCAACGCTTGCGTTCTTGGTAACAGTGAAGCGGAAGCAGAGCGGACGCAGCAGTTGCGTATACATGAAAACGGATCCTTGCGAGCATATCTGCACAAGCATCGGAAATTAAGCTCTTCTTGTAGTGGCAGTGCCCATTGCGTCTCGGCCCACCTCAACTAGCTGTGACAAGAGCATGGGTTGTAACGCGTTTTAAGCTACCTCCTTGAGGATGTTCTGGCTATGTAAGAAGCGCAATACGCGCGTATAAATAGCCTCTGGGCGTGGAGTGCCACGCGTTGGAACTACAGCCCAAACTTCGGACCATGGCGACCCTGGACGACTTCCCGGAGTTTGGTGTGGCAGAGCTCTATGCAGCCACCGGGGGTTTTCATAGGATCTGCATGATCGGTGAAGGGGGTAAGCATGGCAAGGGGTAACCGTGTGCGGAGATGAAACGCTCCTTCGGCGTCGAGGGTAGGCCTGGCGCTTGGGGCGGGTTGGGCACCACAACCTGGACATCGTTGTTTCTCCCCCCTTGGACCTCGTAATTACCTCGGAAGGACACGATTTGGAGGCTGACAATTATGCAGTCCAACCTCCCACGCGCCACGATCTTGCTGTCCTGCAGTTTGCCCAGTCCCCCACCCATTTGAGCTGTTGAATGTTGCCTCCTATCCCACAGGCTTTGGCAAGGTCTACCGGGCCATGATCAACCACACACCCGTAGCCATCAAGGTAAGGTCTACCTCCTGGTCTACATCATTCCCCAGACGACCAAAGGTCAGCAGGTCACTCGCAGCAGCATCAGCCACGGGCCCATCGCCCTTGCCCACCGTACCCCCTGCCCCTCTCCCGCCAGGTGCTGGACCGGCAGGGCATGCAGGGCATGGCCGAGTTCGCCAACGAGGTGCGCCTAGCCCGCAGCCTGCACCACCCGCACGTCGTGCGCCTGCTGGGCTTCACGGGGGAGCGCGAGGCGGGCAGCGGCACGGGAGGGGCAGGAGGGGGAGCAGGGGCGGCAGCAGGCGGTGGCGCCACGCAGTGCCTGGTGTACGAGCTGCTCACCAACGGCAACCTGGAGGAGAGGCTGCTCAAAAAGGTGGGGCTGGCAGAGATTGAGGGCCTGTTGGCGATAGCGGGCAATGGGGAGGGGGGAGGAGCAGGGGCAGGGGCAGGGGGCACCGCGTGGGGGCGGGTCACCGCGTTGGTTAGCGCCCCACAGTGTGCAGCGTATGCAGTTGCGTGGACAAATTAGCAAATTAGCAAGCAGGTTCTAGTAGAGGGCGAGGCAAGTGGCATGTCCAGCGATTGGAAGCGGACATCGAGGCGGCTCCGGCTGTGTGCTGTGGATGCGCTGAGAGGACTTAAGTTGACTGACCGCCCCGCAGTGTGCGAGCACTGGGGCCCTGGGGGCCTGGGGTGGCGCTGTGGCTACCGCACTGGGACACATACGAATAGGCCAAGCTGGCATTTGAGAGTGATGATACTGGCTCAATGAACAGTCATTGTCTGCTGGCTTGTCACGAGGCCATGGAAGCAGACCTTTGGCTGCTTAACGCCCACATGTTGCAGGTTGTAGCAGCCTCTGCTGCTGCAGCTGCTGCCCTCGCCATGGTGCTTTTCAGCCTCTGGGCCACCTCCGCCGACACCTCGTGCCCTCATTCCCGCAGAGCCCCACGGCCCGCAGCGCACCCCCATTGCTGTGGCCGATGCGCGTGAAAGTTGCAGCCCAGATCGCCGACGCGCTGGCGTACCTGCACAGGTGGGTCCGGGACTCAACAGAACCCGCCCGGGACTCAACAGAACGGTCCTAACGTCCCACCACACGCGTGCACTTTAAGTGTCCCTGAAGCTCGGCTGCCATGCGACCTGTACACTGCGACCTGGAGCTATCGTCACCGTAGATCGTCAGACACGGCTTGTGCCTCCTCGCCGTTCTACTCGCTTGGCAACACATTACTATGGGACCGCCTTGCCACGGCGTGAGCCTCACTCCGCTCCGGCATCGGCCCCCTCTGGCCCCGCACTTTCTTCTTACGCGGGTACCTCACCCTCTCCCCCCATACTGTGCAGCCTCGGCATCATCCACCGGGACATCAAACCAGGTGGGACCGGGGATGCACCTCTACCCTGCACTCCGTTGGCATAGACAGTCGCCACCCAGCACCTCATGCCGTTCTCCCGTCTGAAGCAAAGGAGCGACCTAGACAAGCTCAATCTAACAGCTCATGCCGTTCTTCTGCTTGAAGCCACGGAGTGGCCTCACCAGGGCAGGCCTGCACCAATGCGTCACAGCTTGCCTCTCCTTCCCGCATGCCTAAGCGGCAGTGACAAAACGCCCGCACTTCCACCCCTCCTGCGCGCTGCCCTAGGTCCTAAGCCCGTAGTACTTTATGAGGCCAACTCTGTCCCAACACCCTCCTCCCCTCCCCTCCCCACCTCCCCTTCCCCCAGCCAACGTGTTCCTGGACTGCAACACTGACGCCAAGCTGGGGGACATCGGCCTGGCCTCGCTGGACGGGTGGAGGGCAGGTGGGAGCGTGGAGGGGTTCGCTCAGAGCCCAGGCCTCACGCGAGCCAGCGGGCGGTGCCCCTGCACACTGCGCGGCACGCTCAGCACCTCAAACGGTGTCTATGAACTTATGCAGCCTCCCTTCATCCCCGGCCTCCCCTGGAACCCCGCACGCGCCAGCCACACCTCCGACGACGCTGCGGTTGGTACGTATGCTTGCCTGGCGCCCTGCCTCAGGTCACGCCCCTGCAACGCTTGTCGCAATCCCTGTACCCCTGTGCCACAAACAGACGTCTCCAGCATTTTGCGGAAACCCTGGAGGCTCACCAGTAACAAAATACAATAACAAGCACTGTGGACCTTACACTTCCAGTCTCTCTTTCCATCTCCCTGCGTCAACTCCGCCAGGCGCCAGCCGCACCTCCGACGCCGCCGCAGTGGGCACGTGGGCCTACCTGGCCCCCGAGTACAAGACGGAGGGCCGCAGCTCCCCCGCCACGGACGCCTGGGCGCTGGGGCTGTGCCTGCTGCAGCTGGTGCTGGGCAGGGAGCCGAGGGACATCATTCGCGCGGTGCAGCAGGCGCTGGAGGAGTGCAGGCTGCAGCAGGTGGGGGCAAGGGGGGTAAGGGGGTGGAGGGGGTTATGGGGCAGGCGCAGGGTCGGCTACGTGTGGCATGTGAGCCGGTTGGGCAATTTCCCTGGCGGTGTGTTTCATGCGGCAACGGGCAGGGTCAAGCTGGGGGCAGAAGGGGTAAATTTACGGGCGGTGTGCCAGCGGTTGTTCACAGGCTTTCGGAAGACTTGCAAATCCTTTCTACTGACATCCGATACCGAGCGTGCTTTCATGACACGAAACCGTGCAGTGAGGTGACAAGTCCATCATCTTCAGTACCACACACGAGTACCTCCTCTCTCAGCACCTGATATCCACCATGCCCCACCGCACCTCTCCCCGCCCTCCCCCCTTCCGAGCACGCCCCCAGGTTGTGGACCCCTCCGCCGGCGGCTGGGACCTCAAGGTTGCTGAGCGGCTGCTCAAGCTGGGCCTGTGGTGCTGCATGCACGACGCGCGGCAGCGGCCCCCCGTGGCGGCGGTGCACGCGGAGCTGGCGCGCCTGGTGGGGGTGCTGCGGGAGCAGGGCCGCCTGGAGCAGGGGGCGGCATAGGGTGCGTGCGACAAGGACCACTACGTGTGATGCTTTGGATAGGAGTGCTAAGAGTTGTGCAGGGAGCATTGGAAACGATAACAGTGACAAGGGGTATGATTCGCATCCGGAGGATGACACGCTCTGCAGGTGTGTAGGGATGTGTGTTGATGTAGGGCCGCCTGGAGCCGGGGGCGGCATGGGGGGACGCTGACCAACGCTTGGAAGGACTGAGCAGCGCAGGCGGTGCGGAAGGAGGGATGTCGGATGGGGCAGGTGGGGCAAGGAGTACGGGCATGACGGGATGCGGCAGAAGTGCTGGCTGGAGGCTGTGTGGAGAGAGGAGAGGTGCAGCGCTGTGAGTCGCAGGTGTCAGAAGGGAGTCTATCTGGAGTGGTGCGGAGAGTATTGGGGATGCCTGGAGCAGCGTCTGCACTGGGGAGGAGCGGGGAAGGCCTGTGTGGGTCGAGGAAATAAAGGAGGCGGCTGGGACAGGGGACAGTGGGAGGCAGCTTGTAGCAGGTGTTGCTGTGGGGTGGAGGGAGGAGGGTGGGCCGCGGTCCTACACAACGGATCCTTATGAGGAGCTTCATGAGGAGCTTATGCTAACCCCCGCAGGAAGAGGCTCCGGGCGAGCGGGAGCAGATGTAGTCACTTGGTTTCCCAGGTGCTCGTAGCTGGGGTAGAAGCTCCGCATGTCAATTTTGCGCGGTAAGGCTGGTGATTCTTCCCTTGAATTTGAGGCAAGGCGTTATAAACAATTTCTTCATTATCGAGTGCATTCTTGACGCTGCAAAGAATCATCGAGGATGCTGGTCGACAACGTTCCCGCAGCGTGGCCCGTAGCGCATGCTAACAGGGATACTGTTTCTGCCATGCAGTGTAAGGGAAATATGTACCTCAATTAGCAAGCTTCTGACTTGCCGTGCAGATTTCTGCTGGTAGCGGCAGTCCGCATGCTGTCCCGATTGCCAATCGACCCCTGGTTCCATGTCGTCGGTGAAGCTAGGTGCTGCGCCCTAGAGCAAAGCTGCCATTTCGAGCGACACGGTGGACCTGAACATGGCTATCTAAGAACGTTGAGCCTCCTCGGGCCCTTGCCGAACAGCGAAAGTCCCGCCTTAGGCGCGGGCGGCCGCTGTGAAACCGCTTCCTTTTTGCTTGAGGGCCTGAAGGGCATTCCACATCAAGGATGGATATCCTTTTGTCAGCTGTCGAAGTCGTCCGCCGAGACCCAGAGGACCTTGAAGGATGCGAGACCCTCATTGTGGCAAACTATCAGCGCAATAACTGGCTGAAAGTTGGAGCAGCTCTCTTGGTAATCCATGACACCTGTTTGTTCAAGAAGTCCGGGGCGGACTCGTTCTCCAACTACATATCGACCAAGGCGGACTTCGGCTTTGGCCCACGCCAGGCGCTGCGCCTGCTCGCTGCAACCAAGCTAGCGAAGATCTTTCCACCAACTATTGCGCTACCGACCAGTGAGAGGCAGGCAAGAGGGCTCGCGCAGCTGTGGGAGCGCAAAAGCTGCTATGTGCTCCGGGCGTCCCAGGGTCGGGTCGGGTCCCAGGGTCGTCGAGGGGGGATATGCACCTTGGGCCGCATCGGCCCGAACACCTGCATGTCGGGGCTCATATGACTTCGAATGACCTCTTATGTGTCCGGCTGGGCGAGGGGGCAGTGCTGCGGCCCTTGCGGGGATCGCAGGTGTCGGCATGGGAGTAGCACTTTTTGTGAAGCTTGACACACTGCTGCTGCGCATCCTCCTACAGAAGTAGAACTTACACTTCTATGGTTCTGGGGTAAAACAGCACAGGCAGTTTCCTACGTGGCCCATGTCCATCACTGCTGCCCAGTCATCAAACGAGATATGATGTTAACACAGACATTGCGATACTTTCACAGCATCGCCACTGGCGGCAGTCCATGGGGGCACTAGCGGGGCCGCACCCTGCGCGCGGGGGTGCCGGCGACGGGTCCTTGGGTCACCGTCGTCGTGCTCCTTGTTCCCCTCCCCTTCCCTACCATTATCCTTGCATCTGCATTACACCGGCTTATTATAACTCTATTGTACTTCTCATGCATTGCTACCACAAAAGCAGCATCCGACCCGACGCCTTGTATGTGAATTCGCCTCCTTACCCGCCCTCCTCCCGCCCCTCGCCCACCTCCCGCCCCTCCCCCTCCCCTGCCCCCTTCCCACCCCCAGGTCCGCGCCCTGGTGGGCCTGGAGCCCCACAAGGCCATCAAGACATGGGTCAAGGCCAACCTCATCTCCATGGAGACGGGCGTGCCGCTGACGCACCGGCTGGTGGAGAGCGTGCTGGGCAAGGACATCCCCGACAGCTACCGCGCCGCGTGCGCCGACTGGCGCGACTTCGTGCACCCCCAGTCCGACTACTACCGCTCGCCGTACCACGTGGTGGCGGCGGTTAAGCGGTTGATGGGCTCCATCGACCTGGACCCCTGCAGCGACGAGCTGGCGCAGGTGGGGGGCGGCGGCGGGGCGCGGGGGATTCCAGGGGCCTCAGTGCGGGGACAGAGACCCCAGATCGTCAGATCTACTTGGACGGGACTCGGGGGTTGGGAGAGATACCGGTAGCATTGAACCCGGTGCCGGTTGGTCGAATCCACTACGGTACATCGCGCCATGAAGCTGACAAGTGCGGGTTGCTTCCACTTGTGCCTCTGGACTGGCATTAGCACTGAGCTGCCTAGTACGAACCGCTTCCACTACTGTAGTGCTTCTGGATTGCCCGTATCAGCAGGGTGACGTACTGTATCTATTCAGCCCCTCACCGCTTGCCTTGTGTGCGTTTCAACTCTGCCCGGCCCCCTGCCCGCACCTGCTCTCCCTACTGCTTCCCCGCTCTCTACCCCCCTCCCCCAGGTTGGCGTGCAGGCGGGGCGCATTTACACCGCGGAGGACGACGGCCTGCAGCCCGGCAACCCCTGGATGGGCCGCGTGTACTGCTTCCCGCCCACAGGCATGCACGGGAACAACATGCTGCAGGTGGGGACAGCAGGGGGGGGCCGGGGAGGGGGCAGGGAGGGGGCAGCGAGCAGGGGAATGGGTGGCTTGGTAGGGGGCAGGGGTTGCAGGAACTGGCGCGGTGCGGCGTTGGCGGTGGATGTCGGGACAAGGTGCAAGCTCAGTGTTGGAACATGGCGTAACGGTGCGGCAGCTGGGTGGCGGTTGGCTTGGGTTAGACGTGCCCCATGCGATGATGACCTGGAAGGGGTGGCGGTGCAAGGCATGAAGAGCTGGCCAATAAGGTGCTTGAGGGCATCCTGACACGCCGGACGAGAAAACGCCCAGCCGTTTCTGCTCACCTTGCCTGTCGTGATGTCCTCTAGCAGCTTGTCGTCCATTTTTGATTCCGTGCACGCCGCCCGTTCCACGGCAGTCGAGCAGCCCGCCCCACAGTGCTTGACGACGCCTTTTCTCGTAGTGCACAACTCCCTGCAGCACAGCGCCGCCTCCTTGCTCACCTGTACCGCATGTAAGTGCGCCGCACATTTTCTTGTCTGCACGACGGCTTCTGGTGACAAGGCGACTCCTACCCATCACCAAAGCGGCTCTCATGTCCCTCCCCCGTCCCCCATCCCCGAATCTCCACCCCACAGTCCCTGCCCCCGAACCCCCGTCTCCTTCCCTGCCCCGTCCCCCACACCCCAGGGCCTGTTCCTGGACCGCGCCATCAACGAGTTCAAGGCCGGCCGCGTGACGGAGGTGGTGCTGCTGCTCAACGTGGCCATCGGGCACAAGTGGTTCACCAAGGTGTTCGACTACCCGCACTGCTTCCTGGCGGTGCAGCCGCTCAAGGACCAGCCGCTGCCGCCGCCCGGCTGGGGCGTGCCGGAGCCCGACTCCCTGGCTGCCAGCCTGCAGGCCGCCACGGAGGCGCTGCTGCGTGGTGAGCCCATCATGGGGGGTGGCGGCGGCGGCGGCAGCGGGGACGAGGACTACGATGATGATGACGGCGGGTCGGTGAAGAAGAAGGGGAAGAAGGGCGGCGGGGGAGCAAGGGGGAGAGGGAGGGGGCGGGGAAGGGGCGGGAGTGCGGCGGCGGGTGGGGGGAGGGGAGGGAGGGGGAGGGGGAGGGGGAGGAGCAGGGCGGCGGCGGAGGTGGAGGACCTGGTTGGGACGGCGGGGGGGCGGGGGGGGGCGGGGGTGGGGGTGGAGGCGGCGGCGGTGGCGGCGGCCACGACGCTGCGGACGCGGCGGTCGGGGGCGGCGGCGGCCGTGGTGGCAGCTGCAGCGGCGGCAGCGGTGGATGAGGATGAGGCGGCGGCGGTTACGACAGAGGAGGAGGAGGAGGAGGAAGAGGAGGACGATCATGGGGAGGAGGAGGACGACGACGACGACGAGCCGGCGCCGCCGCCGAGGGCTGCCCGCGGCCGGCAGCCAGCTCGGGGGCGGGGGCGGGGCCGCGGACGGGGGCGGGGCCGAGGACGGGGGCGGAAGGGTGCCGAGGAGGCGCTGGCGGATACGCCGGCGGCGGCGGCGGGGGCCGTCGGGCTGGACCCCATCATGGCGGCGGCGGCGGCGGCGGGCCTGCTGGGAGCGATGCAGGCGGCGGCGGTGAAGGAGGAGGCGCAGGACCCAACGGCAGGCGCCTCCGCTGCGACCACCACTGCCGCCGCCGGCGGAGGCGTGCTGATGGACCCCGTTGCGGCCGCGGCGGCGGCGACCGCAGCGCTCGCGGCGGTCCTCGACGCTGCCGCCAGCATGCCGCCGCTGCCGCCACCGCCGCCACCGTTCCAGCCGGATGCGCACGCTGCCACAGTGGCCACGGCCGCTGCTGCCCAGCCGCACGAACCCTCCCTCGCGGTACCCGCACCCCAGCCGACACCCGCACCGGCAGGCCTGGGCCCCGGCCTCATGTCCATGCCCGGACTGCCCTCCGTCCCAGGCCTGCTGCCGCCGCCGCCGTCCCCCGCCGGCGTCCCTACGCTCCTGAGCCCCTCCGCCCCACTGCCCGGCGTGCCAGGTATGCCCGGCGTCCCCATGCCGCACCCGGGCCTGCTGCCCTCCCCCATGGGTATGCCCGGGCACTCCGGCATGGCAGCACTGGCGCAGCAGCAACAGCAGCAGCAGGCTGCTGCGCACATGCAGCACGCGGCGATGCTAGGACCGCAGTACGCCGCCGCCGCCGCCGCGACCCACATGGGCCACATGCAGCACATGGGGGCGCTGGGGGTGCCTGGCCAGCCGCAGGCGCACCACGCCGCCCTGGCGATGGGACCCATGGGTCACATGGGACACATGGCGGCAGCGGCGGCGGCGGCAGCTGCTGCCGCGCAAATGGGGCACCACCCCCACGCGCATGCACACGCACACGCACACCACCTGGCGGCCATGCAGGCCATGGGGCACCACCAGGTGCACCTGGCTCATCAGCACCAGCAGCAGATGGTGATGATGGGGGCGGCGGCGGCGGGGGCGGCGACCCACATGGCAGGCATGGGGCACATGGGGGTTCCGGGGATGCCAGGGGTGCCGACAATTGGTGCCATGGGGCCTATGGGGATGCCGGGGGCAGCTGGTGCGTTCGGGGGTGCGGACGTTGGTGGAATGGGGACCGGGCCCATGAGCATGCTGCTCGCGCAGGCGCAGGGGCAGCACCCCATGCAGCTGCAGCAGCAACAGCAGCAGCAGCTGGCGGCGATGGGCATGGGCCAGATGCAGGTGCAGGCCGGGCCGGCGGGGCAGGTGGCGGGCGGCTACCCCGGCGCGGGGGCCTACGGCCTGACGGCGCAGCAGCAGGCGGAGCAGCAGCAGCAGCTGGCCATGGCAATGGCACAACAGCAGCAGCAGGAGCAGCAGCAGCAGGAGCAGATGCAGGTGGATGAGCAAATGGACTTTGTGGCATCGATCATGCCGCAGGAGCCGCAGCACGTGACGGACGCGATTGCGGCGCAGGCAGCGGCGGCGGCGCAAGCGGCGGCGGCGGCGGGTCAGTCTGGGGGCCAAGTCGAGGCCACACAGGAAGGGGACGCGGCGGCGGCGGCCGCTGTATCCGACAGCGATGCGGCCGCCGCCATGGACGCAGTGTTTGCGTTGATGGCGGAGGTGGGCGCGGACGACGGGGCGGAGGCGGACGCGGAGGCGGCGGCCGCCCAGGCGGCGGCTGATGCGGATGTCAGCCCCAGTAAGCTCCTTGCGGCGGAGGCGGAGGCGGGGCATGGGGTGCCGGTGGTGGTCAAGGCGGAGTGCGGGCTGGGGCAAGGGGCCCTGGGGACTGGGGTTGTGCCCATGGTGGTGGCGGAGGCGGTGGTGGAGGCGGCGGCGGATGCAGGGACGGCGTGTGAGCAAGAGGGTGGCGCCGCGTGCGGTGGGATGGAGGGGTGCAACGGAACAGATTCTCTGGATGCGGTGCAACCGGTGGTGGAGGTGGAGGCGGCGGGGCAGCAGCAGCACGGGCACGCGGGTTGCAACGGGGGAGCCCTAGGCGACGCCGCGACGGTGGTTGAGCAGCAGGGGACGGCAGCGGCGGCGGCGGAGACGAAGGCGGAGGTAGCGGCGACGGAGGCGGTGGCAGCGGATGAGTTGGCGGTGGAGGCGGCGGCGTCTGATGCGGCGGGGGTGTTGCCGGTGCTGCCGCCTCCTTCGGAGCTGCCTGTACCTGCGGGGGAGGACATGCAAGGCTTGGGTGGCAGTGGGCACGGGGAGCAAGGCGACCAGGAGGCTACCTGCGCCATGCAGGGCGGCGTGGACGAGCAACAGCCTCAGGCGCAGCCCTCGCCTGAGGACGACGCGTCAGACGTGATGACGGCCCTGACCGCGGTGCTGGAGGCGGCGGCGGCGGTGGCGGCGGAGGCGCCAGCGGCAGCGCAGGCGGACGGCGGCGGGACGGCGCAAGCCATGGAGGGCGTGGAGGTGACGGCGGCGGCGGGAGGGTCCGCTGCTGGCTGTGACGCTGCTGCGGAGCATCCAGCGGCCGATGCCAACGGCTGCGCCGCCGCCGTCGCCACCGACGGCGCGGATGCCGTGATGGCTGACGCCGCCGCCGACGGCGCGGCAGCTGCAGCCGCAGCGCAGCCTGTGACGGAACAGCCGATGGAGGCGGGGACACCCGACACAACAGACGCAGCGCCGCCCGCTGCTGCCGTGCTGGCGACCACCACCAGCACCAGCCCCGGCGACGGCGCCGGACCCAGCGGATCGCACGCGCCGGCGGCCACCCGCGGCCGCAAGGGCAGCGGCGCAGGGGGGTCACGCAAGTCAGCTGGCGAAAAGGGCGGCGGCGGCGGCGGCGGCGGCACCCCGGCGTCAGCGTCTGCGCGTGAGCCGCGACCTTCCACCAACGGCGAGCTGCCCACCTGCCCCAGCGAGGTGTACAACCCGCGCGGCATGCTGGCGGTGTACATTGGCAAGAACGCCAAGCTGTTCTGCGACATCTTCTCGGAGCTGGGGCACATCCCCGGGCGCAACGCGTGGTGCAAGAAGTAGGGGTTGGGCCGCGGTGCGTTCGCGGAAGCTGTGGGCAGGTTATGCTGGGGCGGGTGGGGCCGAAGACGGGAGAAGTTAGGGAGGAGGTACAGCAGGTTGGGCCAGGCGGGTGATCTGGCGCGAGGAGGCGAGCGTTGTGGGGCTGCAACGTTGTCGCGCGATGTGACTCGGCGGAGTTGAATTAAGGATGTCAATGGACGGATCTCGGTCCCGCGTGAACTGAGCGCGCATGCTGTGTACATTAGCATGACTGAAATCTGCACTTGTAGCTGCTACTTGGCACTCACGTGTGTGGTGACGTAGGTGGGAGGCCACGGCTGGTGTTAGCTATAGCAGATAATGAAAGGGCTGCGCGCTGAACCGGATACGCTGTTATGAGTATGTCTATTCTCTTGGTTTCAACTTACAATGGCAGTGGTATGAAGCTTGGGGCGTTTATTGATATGACTCTGATGGACATGCCCAGCGTCACAGGACGGCCAGGTGGAAGGTTTGGACGCAATCGCAGGAAGAGAACTTGGGCTCAAGATACGATAAGACTTTCAGGCCAGTCCAATGCAGTGAATGTACTTTGTTGTGTAGTAGTGCATGCAGATCTTTGACCATTGTGCTATGCTGGAAAGTGTCGTGTAGGAACTGCATTTTAAGGAACGGCGGTGCGCAACGGTGCACTGTATCGTGTTGGTGTGCGTCAGGGGAGCCAGGGGGAGCCGCCCTGGAGTGCGTGTAGGACTCAACTGGGCTTGAGTTGGTCAGGGCTGAACGGCCATCAAAACAAGGGTGCTTCTCATCCAGTCTTATCCTGTACCGGTACCTTCCTTTAGATTACGGGCTTGGCGCACGGTTTACCGGTGATACGCAAATGTGGTGGATTCTAATGCCTTGTGCCTGCGTAACAAAGCCACAGTGCCACAGTGGCGAGCTGGCCTATTTGCTTGTGAGCAAATGTTCCAGGCACCATGACGTTTGGGCAACTGGGCGTGATTACAAACCCTGCGCCGAGCCAAAGTTTCTGTTACCATCAACATTCAGCCTTTGGCCCGAAGCATTGAGCTGCCGCCCTGGAAACGGGGTGATCCGGTGTGCCTCTGTGGTGGTGGCAAAGGCCGATAGGGCGGCCCACCTGCAATTACTTGCACCCATGCAGAGGGTGCCGTGCATGGTAGCATACCGTAATCCACACGCCTCGTTCGCGGTGTGACATACTATGACAGTCTCCTCATGCAGAAGCATAACAGCCGCAGCCTTCAGCGATGACCGTTGACCCGCAACCCTGTGCCAACACCGCACCTCGTACGCAGCCCACGCACTGAAACACAGCTGCAAGACTGCTACCCCACCTGCAACCCCACATCCTGGTACCTTGAGGCATACGGTCAGCCCACACACATCCCACCGCCGTCCCGTGCCAAACAAAACGCATCGCAGTGCACGAACACCTACAGCCCCCTCCCAGCCCCAGCAGCACCTGCACCCTCTCGCACCACCTCCTCGCACCGGCCCCCATGCAACCACCCACGCAACCACCCTCTCACAGTGGCGGGGCCACCGCCATCAGCGACTCCACACACAGCTGCTCCAGCACAGGGAAGTAGTGCACGGTGGGCGGCCGCGCCCTGTCGGCCGTTGCCCAGGCACCTCCCAGCAGCCTGGGCCGACCCGGCAGCGGCGGCGCGGGCGCGGTGCGCACCGTGAGGCGGCCGTGCTCCACCAGGTGGTGCAGCACCTCCCGGGTGGCCTGTGGGTTAACGCAAATAGGGTGCGGAACTGTGGGTTATGGGCTGGTGATCTCATAGGGGGTAAAACACGGCGTGGAGTTGTAGCTGTTCCTCAGAAAAGGTGAGCCCGCTGGGGCCCCAGCCGGGTCAGCAATGGATCGATCGCTGCCTGCCAGCTGAAGACGGCAGGCGGCTGCCACTAGTTGCCGGTGGTTGCGAAAGAGGGCAAGGGAGATAGGCAGCTCGTGAGGCAGCGGACACCGCCCTACCAGGTAGGGTGGTATGCCTGCTCCGTGATCTGTCCCGCCCCAGCTGCACTGCCCGTGCCACCTATCCCTTGCGCCCGTGTGGGCATCTTTGCCACTCTGCGGCTAACTCCCTTCCCACCCTCTCGCCGCGAAGTGAGTGCATCCCGACCAACAAGCAATCACCCCTGAACGCACGCCCACCTGCGGCGGCACAACTCCCAACGATACACTGCCCCACCTGCGGCGGCATGACGTGCATGGAGGCCAGCAGCAGCTCCTCGCTGATGCCCGGCCGCCGCATCACCACACCCAGCAGCCGCTGCAGCAGCGACCGCCACAGCACATCGTTCACGGCGCCCTTGTGATCAACCCACGGCCGCAACAGCCGCTCCTCCTCCGCCCCCACCTCCACACCCGCCTCCGGCCTCGTACCACCCTCCGCCGCCGACTGTGCATCAGCGCCCCCTGCCCCCGCCTGCACCTGCACCACCGACTGCTGGCTGTGCTGTGCCGTGGCGTACACCACCGCGTCCCAGCCGCCCAGCCGCCGCAGCAGACCGTGCCGCTCCATCGCCTGCACCACACGCACCACTCGGGCCTGACGCGGCGCAGCCGGAAGCACCAGCAGCGGCGGTGTGGCCGGCTGCTGCTCCGCAGCCTCTTGCACCCCTTCCGCACTCTCTGCGCCCGCAGCAGCCGCCGCGGCCGCCTCTCCGCCCTCCTGCGCGCCAGCCGCCGCCGCCTGCTCGTCATGCCCCTCCTGCACACCCACTAGCACAAGCGCGCCACTGCCCAGCCCCTCACCCGCGCCTTCACCCATGCTCCCCGCCCCCTCCTGCTGCTGCTTGCCCTGCAGGCCTTCCTTCCCGCTGCCAGCTTTGTCCTTGTCCACCGTCCCCGCCTTGCTCCCCGGCACCTCCCTGACCGGCCGGTAGCCCCCCGGCCCAGCCGCCGCCGCAAGCTGCGACATCAGGTCCTTGAAGCGCAGCCCCTTGTGCTCCGCCGCGTCCAGCAGCGTCAGCACACCGCACAGGAGCTCCCCCACGCCCACCTCCCCTTCCTCCTGCTGGTCCGCCTGCGCTTCCTGCTCATGCCCCGCTGCCGCTGCAGCTGCCTCCGCCGTCTCAAGGTGCTCCCGGCACGCCACCTGCGCCTCCTCAAAGACCTGCGGGTCAGCCGCCACGGCGGACGGGGCAAACAGCGGTCTCTCGCCGCGCTGCAGGCCCGACGGCGGCGCACCCCCCGTCCTTGCCGCCCAGTCGCCATGCGCATGAGGACGTTTGCTGGCGCCTGGCGCAGCCCCACCGGCCTCTGTCACTCCACTTGCAGCTGCCGGTGTGGTGGTGGTGGCGGCGGCGGCGGTGGCGGCGGCGGTGTCGACACCCCCTGCCGCCTGTCCTGCACCAGCCGCCAGCTCCCCAACCGCCATTTGCCCGCCCTCCTCCGCCGTCGCCCCCTGCCCGTCCTCCTCCATCGCCTCCGCCCCGCCCTCCGCGGCCTGCTCCTCTATACCCACCACTGCCTCACCACCCTTCCCCTCCCCCTCCCCCTCCTGCTCGCCGCGCTCTGCCTCCTGCGGCTGCTCCTCCTCCGCCTCCCCCGCCTCCTCCTCGACCACCACGCTTGCCCCTGCGCCCACCCTCGCCCCCGGCCCCGGCAGCACCACATCCCTTGTCCTGCGGATGCTCAGCACCACAGTGGTGCACAGCAGCCCCGTGTCCTGGCTGTGCCCCTGCGTGGCCGGCTGCAGCTCCACATCCCCTGGCAGCAGCTCCACCGCCCCCAGCGCCTGCCGCACCAGCAGCACCGACACCAGCTCGCTCGGCAGCAGCTGCTCCTGCTCCCCCTGCCCCGCGTCTGCCACCACCACACCGCCCTTGTACGCCGGATCCAGCGCACAGCATTTCTCCACCGCCGCCGCGCCAGCGTTCACCCCGTCCCCCACCGCCTCGCCGTCGACTGGCGGCTCCGCCACCGCCACCGCCGCCGCCGCCGCTGCCGCCTCCTGCCCCACATCCTTCTCCACCCAGCCCTCCGCGGGATCCCCTCCCGTCTCATTGTACCGACGCGCCACCGCGGCAGCGCCGGCCGCCGCCTCCGCCTGCTCCAGCAGCCTGTCCAGCCGCCCCGCTGCCGTACAGGCACGTGCGAAGAGCCCCTGCGGCAGCTCCGCGCCGTGCAGGTGCGACAGGAAGCCGGTGGTGAGGTCCAGCTGGCGTGCGGAGCCGGCGGGGGACAGCCACCCGCGCAGCTGAAGCTGCCGCAGCGCTCCGGCCTTGACGTCGGGCGGGAAGCGCCGCCCGAAGTCAGCCAGCGTGTCTACCGCGAACCGCGACATCCAGCCGCCGTCGTGCTGCAGTCCCCGCGACCGCACCTGGTACAGCAGAGACACCAGCACGCTCATGGCCGCCGTCTCCGCCAGGCTGGGCCGGTCGGCCATCAGCAGCGGCAGCGGCGGCAGCAGGTTGACACCCTCCAGCGCCGGAACCAGCGAACCCGTGGCGGCGGAGGCGGCGCGGGCGGAGGCGCCGCCGATGCCGCCCTCACCGCCTCCTGCGGCCCGTCGCCGGCCGCGCCCGCGGCCGGTCGCGATCCCCTGCGGCACGGCGCCCTCGTATATGACCATGCCGGCGCTTCCAGGGGGCAGGGTGTCGCCGGCGGCGGCGAGCGACGTCGCGCCCTTGCCCTTCCGCAGCCCCGCCGCCGCCTGCTCCCGCCGCAGCGCCGCCGCCTGCGCCGCCGCCGCCCTGCGCCGCTCGTGCGCCGCCGCCAACTGCTCGAAGCTGGCCTCTCCCAGCACGCCCGTGTGCTGCTGCAGCAGCTCGCGCGCCTGCTGCGTGCGGCCGCGCGGGATGGTCTGCACCAGGTCCTCCACCACCGCCTCCGCCTCCACCATGGTCTCCCGCCGCGCCTGCGTCACCTCCGCCAGCTGCACCTCCAGCTTGCCCAGCTCCACAACCAGCGTATCCAAATCCATCGGCTCCAGTTCCTCCAGCAGCGGCAGGCTCTCCGCCCCCGCCCCTCCACCCTCCGCCGCCCCCTCACCCTTCTCCGCGCCCTCCGCCGCCCCCTTACCCTTCTCCGCGCCCTCCACCGCCCCCTCACCCTTCTCCGCACCCTCCGCCGCCCCTTCACCTCCCTCCCCCTGCCCCAGGATCTCCCTCGTGCGCTCCACCGCCCGGGCGGCGCGGTCCTCCGCAGCCGTTGTCGCCTCGTCCGCCGCTGCCTCGCCGCCTTCCTGCAGCTCCCGCTGCTTGCGTGCAATGGTCTCCTTCCGCCCCATGATGGCCTTCTCCAGGTGCTCGGCCTCAGCCGCCTGGCTCCAGGCCCGCCGGGCCAGCTCGTCCAGGCGTACCGTGTAGTAGGGGAAGTTGCGGCGGAGGTACTTGACGTGCCGGAAGCACGCCTGTACAGATGGTTTCGGAGGGGCAAGGGGGTTTTCCAGGGGTGTTGGGTGACACGGACGGTGTGTTGGCGCAACAGCCTTTCCCACCACGGGGCGCTGTCCCCATCCGCAACCGCACACGATGCAGGGTAAGGCGCAAGCATCCGCGCGCAGGGCCAACCACGCCCCACCCCGCACCGTACCACAGCCCGTCATACGGTGCACTGCCGTACCTGGTGCGAGTACGGCAGGCCCACCGCCATGCGCTTCCACGGCAGGCGCTGCTTGGGCGCCGTGACGGCCGCCATGCGCACCCACTCGTTGAGCACCACGCGGTCCTCTGACACAGTCCACAGGATGCGGCGCACGCGGGTGGGGGCGGCCGTGGCCGGCAGGCGCAGGGGGCGCGAGGAGGGGCCCCGCTCGCGGCGGGTGCGGATGCGCGTGCCGCCGCTGCTGTAGCCGGAGGCGTCGGAGGAGTGGGGCGAGCCGCCGCCGTGTTGCTGCGGGCCGGGAGAAGGTTGGTGCCGTAAGACAGCTGGTGCTAAATGTTACAGACGTTCCGCCATGAGATGACCAGGTGGTTGTTGGGGAGGGTCACGGTCGCGGGCGGATGTGGACCGTGGAGTGCGGCAAATGGAGAGGCGCCAATAGCGTGTGCATACACGGCACTCCGCCACGACCAAGTTCCGTCCAAGACCGCTGCGGCTTTTGTCATCAGCTTGGCAAAATACACCGCATGGCAACATCGCACGTCAGGCACAGTCACACGCGCGGCAACATGCCTATGGAAAGCCCTGGCCCTGCGCTCGAAGGCTGCTTGCAACTCCCGACCCACTACCCCATACCCTCATCCTGCTTCCCCGCAACTGGGCGCCCTTGATGCTGCCCACTCTCCACTGCCCCTGCCTCCCGCCCCCCTACCACCATCCCCACCCCACCCGCACCTGCGTCGCCTCCTCTCCGTCCACACCGACGGCCTTCCTCCGCCGCTTCTTCTTCCGCTCGTCCCCGCTCAGCCCCAGGCCGCGACTCAGCTCCTGCTCCTCATCCTGCCTCGCGCGCTTCGCCGCCTTGGCCGCCCGCTTGGCCTCCTTGGCCGCCTCCGCCAACTCCCGCCGCCGCCGCCGCTCCTCCCGCCGCTCCTCCCGCTCCTTCATCTTCTCAGCGTCTCGCCGCGCGCGGGAGCGGGGGCTCAGCCGCCGCACGCCGCGCTTGCGGCGGATGGTGGTGCGGCTGGACGCGGGGCGTAGGACAGAGAAATCAGCAGCTTCTCGCGGGTTTCCAAGTCACAGAGCCGCCCCGCGGACACCCATTGGCAGCGATGCGCAGCTCACTGCTCACTGCTCACGTTATTGTCGCTTTCCTGGCGCCGCCGTAATGGATACAACTGCTAAATGCACGCGCGGGAGTACACATCGGTGCTAGCGTTCTGGATAAGCGGTACCGCCTCAGCTTGTTCAATAAATTATGCTTACGCCATGAACAGACCGATCCCGCTCACCCTCGCTGCGCCGCCACCTTTGCCGCCGCCGCCCCCAGCACGCCCAGCCGCCGCGGGGTGCCGTCGACGCCGCCGCCGTCGTCGTCGCCGCCCAGCCCGCCCAGGCCCCCCAAGCGGGCCGCCTGCGTGTCGCGGGAGTGCCGTACGCGCCGCCGCCTGTCGTACACGACACGTGCCACGATGTCCACGTCCACGCCCACCTGAGGGGGCGGAAGGGCGGAGTGGGAGAGGAACGGCTCGCATGGTTGAGCGCCAAAGCGTGCATGGCACCTGCGTGCCCTACCAGCCCGCGGCGACCTGTTCGTCTTCTTCGTCCAGACTCGGTGTACGGTACACGGTGTGGCTTGCCCGCACGCGTACGTAAACCCAATGTCAGTGCTGCAACTGGTACCTGCACGCTCAACGCTAACGCAAACGCTGCCATCGCACGACTGCGTACCCTGCCATCGCACGACTGCGTACCCTGCCATCGCACGACTGCGTACCCTGCCCTATGCCTGTACCCTGGCCGTACACACAAGGCAAGTGGAGAGGGCAGCGCCCCTTTGGGTGTACGTTACATTGTGCGCCGTACCTTGGCCGCCAGCGCCGTAATCTGCGCGCCGTCGTCCAGGTCGATGGTGTTGAGCCCCGCCTGCAGCCGCAGCCACTGTACGGCAGTCATCAGGCGGCTGCCGTACCAGCCGTTGCGGCTGAGCACCTCCGGCACAACTGTGGAGGTTCGGAGGGGTGCAGCAGCAGGACGGCGTTGCAGAGGAAAGAGAGAGGTGTGCAAGGCTCACCAGAACTAAGTCTACCACGCCTATCACTGACAAGCATCACCGCCCTACCCCGCCCCAGCCTTTCAGCACACCCATGACACAATCCTGTGGGTTCTCTCAATGGATACTCACTGGTTGCGGGGAAGCACCTCTTGAGGCGCTGCAGCTCCTCCGTGCTGCCCGTGTTGAGGCGGAACAGCTCCTCGAAGCGCGTCCAGTAGCGGTCCAACCCAGCGGCGCTCGCCAGCTCCACCTCCAGGTACCGCTCGGACGGCAGGCCAGCGCCGCCGCCGCCGCCGGCTGTACCGCTAGCGGCTGCGGCGCCATCGGTTGCGGCACCATCGGCGGCTGCGGCAGTACCGCCAGCGGCGCCGCCACTGGCGGCGGGTGGCTGCGCGGGGTCGCCCTGAGTGTTGGTGTTGGCTGCGCCGGGCGGCGAGGGGGGGATCTCCAGGATGCCTGCCGGGAGGGAGCCCGATGGGAGCGGTTCACGTTTCGGCACGGGGTGGCACGTGCTGGGGTTGACGGACTGGCCGGGGGCTCCGCACGGACAGTCAAGGACTGCGGTACGTCCACGTAGCACGTACACGCTTGCCCCCGCAGCCCCCTCAAACCCACCGACGTCTGTGAGGCGCAGCATGACGCCCTTGCTGCCGCGCGTGCGGATGCCGGCGCCGGGGCCCGGCCGCCGCTGCGGCTGGTGGATGCGCGGGTCCACCACCACCCACTCGCACAGCCGCAGCCGCCTGCAGGGGGTTACACCGAGGATGTAGGCGGGGCAGGAAAGCAGATCAAGCCTTGTGCCACCGGCACTGCCAACAGAATGCACTAGATACCGCACGTGTTACATCAGCGATCTCTCCCAGGGCATACGGTACATACGTCGCAGCCACGAGCGCGCAGTGCTCCAAGCGACCTCCTCCCCACCAGCACCGCACCGCGTGCATGGGCAGGCCCAAGCAAAACCCCGCGCACCCTGTCGGCGCCCACACCCCGCCTCCCCGAGCCCACCTGAGCATGCCTATGAGGTACTCCAGGCGCTTGATTGAGGACGGGTCCATGAGGTCCTTGGCCTGCTCCGCCGTGAGGCTGCCCAGCGTGGTGCCGGTCTCGCACAGCTCCGCCAGCTCCTCGGGGGAGCGCTTGCTGGTGCTGCCCAGGATCTGGGGGGACGGGGCGGGGCAGCGGAGGGACGAGGGAGGAGAGGGGACGGGGCGGGGCAGCGGAGGGATGAGGGAGGAAAGGTGCATGATCTACACGACAACAGAAATGTGGTGTAGATTTTGCGAGTGGCGGTTGAGCTTGCACGTTCAGCGTTCCGCGCTGCCACCAACGCCAGGCTCGCGGTAAAATGGAGTCCCTTGACGGCCGCAAAGCCATAACATGATGAACCACGCTGCATGGCATTCCACAACCACCCAGTCCTCCATCCCAACCTGCTGCTTGGCCTCCGAAACCAACCAACAACTCAAGACACAGCTGCTGCACTGCCAACCCAAGCACACCGCAAAGCAACGCCCCCCTTGTCCCTTGCAACGATCATCCCATCCCCAGCTCCCCTGCACCGCCCGCAGTACCGGCGCCCCCACTCCACCTCCCCACTCCCCCACCTGCAGCGCCAGCCCCAGCGGCATGGACGCCCACATCCGCCTCACGCTCAGCAGCCGCTGCTCCCCGTCCGCACCGCCCCCTGCACCCCCTCCCGCCGCCGCCGCCGCCGCCGCCGCCGTCGCCAACCCGGCGTGCTGCAGCGCCGCCAGCCTCCTCCTCTCCCTGTCCTCCGGCGCCAGGCTGCCGTACTGGTGCACGTGCGCCTTCTGCTGCCCCGTCGCGGGCATGGCCCCGAACGCGAACGCCATGCGGCTGCCGCTGCCGGCCGAGGCCCCCGCCATGACCCCCAGCACGTCCTCGCCCAGCTGCAGGTGGTGCAGCACGGAGGGCTCCACGTCCACGGCCGCGAGAGGGTTGGCGGGCCAGCCGCCCAGGCCTGGGGTTCAGGGCGCGTGAAATGCGGTGGGTTGCAAAGGCAGACGTTGTAGAGGCATGTTTGCACCCTTGCAAGGCGACTCTGTGGACAGCGCCCCCAGCCGCAAGCGTGTTTCGTCGCCCCTGTTTCACCTGCCCCGCTGCCCTGACTTCACTCCGCTTCCGCCCCGCTGCCCTGCACCCCCCAAGCCCCTCACCACAGCACCCAGCTCCTTCACCCCTCCCGCAGCCCCACACGGCGCCCCCGCTCACCCACGAGCTTGGCCATGAAGAAGTGCAGCAGGCGCACGCGCACCATCTTGGCGGGCAGCAGCCCGTTCTCCAGCGTGCGCAGCGCACTGGCGTTGGCCTCCACGCGGTACAGCCCGCGAGCCATGCCGGGCGGCATCAGACCCGCAGCCAGGCCGGGTACCCCCATGCGGGCGGGGCCGCCGTTGCCCACGCCGGCGCTGCGGGAGGGAGCATGTATAGGGGAAGGGCAGCGGCGTGTGTGCATGTGCATGCGTGCATGTGTGTGCATGTGCAGCAGGTGTGCAGGTAGAGCAAGCTGTCGCCCACGCAGACGCTGCGGGCGGTAAAGGTAGGGGAAAGGCAGCGGCGTGTTCGCATGCGTGCATGTGTGTGCAGTACAGCAAGAGACGGTACGGGTTTGGTGGTTATGAAGGACGTGCGGACGCGGTGGCAATCACAAGCAATTAAGCAGCAACTGGCCAGCCTCCGCCCCAGCCTAGGCCGTGTGCCTTTCTCGTACGGTTCAGCCCGTACCCTCATGGCACGCCCAGGCACACCAATGCCCTTGTCCAGACCAGTATCTCAGTACCAACACCCTGACACCCTCAGCTTCACCCCAACACACGCCCCACTCACTCCAGCAGCCCATGCATAATTTCCGCCTCCGCGCCAACCGCCGCCGCGCCGCCGCCCGCGCCCTCCTGCCCCGCCCCCGCGCCTTCCTCCTCCTCGTCCTCCGCCGCCGCCTCCAGCGCCGCCGCCCCCTCCCGCGGCATGATGCGCTTGGGCACCAGCTGCGCGATGCGGTCGGAGGAAAACTGCAGCATAGCCTTGCGGGCGGCCAGGGCGCGCCTGCGGGGCACAACGCGAAGAGGGGTGCGTTGGAAACACGCTGGGCAGGGCAGGGGCAGGTGGTGGGCCTTGCTGGGTATCCGATACCACGAAGTTGTTGTCTGTAAGCGCGTTCTCTTTCCTCTTTCTCACCTGCAGCTCTCGGACCGGAGCTTGTGCTCGAACTGCGCCATCTCCACGCGGATCTCGTCCAGCAGCTCGGGGGTCTCCACGATGTCGGGGCGCAGCAGCGTCTCGATCTGTACATTTCCATAGGGGAAAGTATAAAGGCGAGTGACGAAAGTAACCAAAGTGAGACACAGAAGGAGGTCATTATTGAAGTCAAGCTTTCCAAGGCAAGGTGGGCGCACAGCGACGGGCGACCGCACGAGACGACTCCACTCCGCTATACCCGCAGCCGCATACAGGGCACGCGATAAAGCAGGGCGCTTTAAGTCTTAAGCACCGTCCCTGCCACCCCATCCCGCCCCGCCCCACGCACGCCCCCACGCACCGGCTTGTTGTTCCCCAGGAAGCCCGGCGTCCACTGCTGTGACCTCCAAACCCCTCCCTGGGCCCCACCCCACCCACCCCGTCCCACTCACCGGCCTGTTGTCCCCCAGGAAGCCCGGCGTCTCCACCTTGAGGATGCGCGCCTTGCCCGCCGTCACCAGCCTGTCCATGAGGCGGCGGATGGTCTTGACGTCCGGCCCCGCGCCGTTGGTGGGGATGGGCTTGCCGCTGGCCTCGCTCTCCCACTCCATCACCAGGCGGCGAACCTGCAGGTGGGGGAGGGGTGGCTTAGGGGTGGTGATGACGTGTTGCCCTGTAAGGCAGGATTAGGCAAGGGGGCCAGTGGCAGCAGGCTCATCCGTTTCTGTCTCCCCAAAGGGGCGAAAGCTAAAATAAGCAGGCTTTTGGCACTTTTTCACAACGCCGAATATGTTGGACGAGTACGCTGAGCTGGATGCGTTGGATGTGGGAGCGGGGCCCAGGCATGCTTCGAACGGTGAGCAGTGCAAGCATGGCTGCGGGTTGCTAATATCAAGACTCAACAAGAGGTGCGCCAGCGGATGAGGCGGGCGGAAGGGGATGGGCTTGACGTGCCGGGTGGCGGTGAGGAGGCGCCTGGGACCCACCTGTGCCCGCGGTATGAAGCGGTGCTTGTGCAGGTGCTCCTGCACCAGCCGCAGCCGGTCCTCCGTGCGCAGGGTCTGGGAGGTGGGGGGGGGGAGGAGAGGGGGTAAATAGCAGCGGGGTCAGTATAGGAGTAAGTGAGCCTCGTGGCATGGGCAAAGACCGCTCGTAGTGTCCGGGCAACAACTTGTACCTGTGATGGTGCCCGGTGGGCACCAGACGCGAAAGGGCACAGCACCTGGTGCAGCAAGCCAGCGAGATCTCAAGCCCACCTGGAACACGGCCCACACTAGACCGCATGAGCACCAAGGAACCACCACCAGCACCACCACCACCACCACTCACAATGATCTTGGTCCAGTGCGGCTTGGCCTTGGCACCCGGGCCAGCAGGAGCCGCTGCCGCAGGACCTGCTGGTGCAGCAGCCGCCGCCGCCGCTGCCGGCGCAGCTGCTGCAGCATCAGCCGCTGCGGCCTCGGCCCCAGGCGCTGCCGCCGCCGCCGCCCCTCCAGCCGCCGCAACTGGCCGCTGTGGTTTCCCTATCAGGAACCTCGTGCCCAGTGGGTGCAACGCGTCCAACGGCTCCTGCGTCCTCGCCGCCTTCTTCCGCCGCCGCCGCGGTGCCGCCTCCTCCTCCCCGTCCGCCTCCTCACCGCCCTCACCGCCGCCGCCATCTGCCCCCTCCTCCGGCTCCACCACCGCCGCCGCCGCCTCGTCATCCGCGGCGTCACGCACCGCCGCCACCTCCGCCTCCGCCGCCGCGTCGGCGGCAGTGTACTCCTCGTCCCCGTCCGTGCCCTCGCTGCCGCCGCCGTCGCTGCCGTGCATATCCTGCAGCGTGCGCTTCGTCTTTTTCGCCGACTTTGCAGCCGCCGCACGCCTGCCACGCGGCGCTTCCGCCACTGCCGCCGCCGCCACCGCAGGAGCAGCTGCTTGCTGCCCTTGCGCCCCGCTGCCGCTTGGCCCGGCACCTGCCGCCGCCACTTCCGGCACCGCAGCCTGCGCCGGCGGCGGCTGCTCCAGGGCCTCCGGCGGCGGCGCAGGCAGCGCCAGCAGCGGTTGCTGCTGCTGCTGCTGCTGTGGCGGCGGTGGCGCCGGCGGCCGGCCCCCGTCGTCCACGGGCAGGCCCATGACGCGCGCCGCCGCCAGCAGCTCCGGCGGCGCAACCAGCCTGTTGAGAACGCTGCGGCCCTGGCTGACCACCATGACCTGGATGCGGTGCCGCTTAAGCACAGCCACCAGCCTGCAAGGGGCGGAAGGGACGACAGGGCACATGGGTGCTGGGTGCTAAGAAGGTGGTGGTGAAGTTACGGAGGACGGAAGCAACCCAGGGGGGGTGCGGGTACCAAGGAGGTGCAAGGCAGCGCAGTCCGATGCCGGTCTGTGAAGGCAGCGTCCCCAGAGGAGCCGTGCAAGACGAGCCCCTCTCCACTGAAATACGTGTGCATGGCGATTCAAGCCCGACGCATGTGCAACCACCCAACGCACGCACTTGGTCTGGTAGTTCTTGGAGCTGACCCCCAGCCGCGCAAACAGCTCGCTGTTGAGCACGCCCTCCGGCCCCGCCGATATGATGCAGTCCAGCAGCTGCCGCTCCAGGGAGCGCTCAGCGATGTGCAGGCAGCCCGCGCTGCCGAGGCCGCCGCCCGCGCCGCCGCCGCCCTCCTCGCCGCCCGCCGCCTCGCCCTCCTCGCCGCCCTCTGCAGAGGAAGGAACAAGTCAATGAACGATGTGAACAAGACATACGCAATCGGTCACAGGTCACAGCATGGAATGTTGCCATCCATGCAAGCAAACACGAACCTGCTCGCAATGATAGGCCTGGAGGAGTACCAGTAAGCCCGCTTGCACGGTCCAGAAAGCTACACCCAGCCCTGCTGCTCCCCAACAAGCAGCGGTGTGTGTTCCTCGCCGCCTCAGGTCCCCCCTGCATACACGCACACCTGCGCCCTCGCCGCCCTCCCCCGGCTCGTCCGCCGCCGCCGCCAGCGGCCGCCAGTCCTTGAGCAGGCGCACGCAGGGCACCATGCGGCCGCGCACGTTGCACGTCTCAAACTGCAGGTGCCCCAGCTCCTCAAGCTTGCGCTGAGGGGTGACGGCAGGCACAGAGTTGTAGCAAGCTTTGAGGACAGGATTGGAGGATGGCAGCATAACACACTCTTTCACGTGATGGGGGGTGACGGTGATGGAGGCGATGTTGGTGGTCGCGGTCATGCTGCGAGAAGTGAGGCTGGCTTGCGGGTGCCTGTTGTCCAAGGTGGGAATGGTGCGGATGGCACTCCCAGTCAGCCGTCTGGAGCAGGGCGACTGTGTGCCCCGCTGGTGCCCTCCGTTGCGTCCCCGCCCAAAGCGCTCCACCCATCCTGCGGCCCTCGGGCCCGCCCCAAAACCCTCACCCTGCCCACCACAACACGACCCTGCTCACCCGCAGCCGCCTCCACATGCGGTGCCCCCGCACGCCCCTGAAGCCGCACACCAGCTTGAGGTCCGCCTCCACCACCAGACGCTCCGCCGTCTCCGCGATGGTGTCGCACACCAGCCGCATGTACAGATTGTCGTCCTGCAGCACGTACGTGGCGACCTCCATGCCGCGCACAGCGTCTACAGTCTGCGGGGACGCGGAGAGGGACGTTTGCGTTCAGGGAAAGCGTTGGTGGCCAAAGCGCCGCGCAATACTGGAAGGCCATGGGTGAGGGGCGGTGGGGAGGGAAAGTCAGGCGACAGGAAAAGGCGGTCGTGCATTGGGGGCAACGCGCAATGCGGCATGCACCCACAAAGGCTGGAAGTGTCAGCACACGGACTGCACGAACATGCTGCCAGCTATGGGCGTACTGGGCCCCAATCCTGCACCGCATGACTCGTAGCACCCGACCCCCTTGGCCCCGGCCGCACCTTGAACATCTGCCCCGGGCCCAGCTTGACTGCCGGCTGGTATCGCGGCAGGTGCAGCACGGAGGACACGGTGATGGCGCCGCCGGGGGGCGCGAACACAACGGGGTTCTTCACAACCAGCTGCCGCGTCTCCAGGTTCTGGGGAGGGGGACAGGGAGGGTCCAGTTGGCGGGCATGGGCTTGTGACAACGGTACGGAGCAGTCCCAGTACAGCAGGATCTTGAGGCCGCTGGGACAGGTCCCCAACCTAGTCAGCCCCCTGAACTTCCGGTTCTCATCGTTGGCCCTCCCCACCGTGCCCCCGCGCCCGCCCCCGCCGCCGGCCCAGTCGTGCCAGCACACCGTATGCCCCATCCCCGTCTTCGCCGCTGTAAAGGGCGCTTGCGAGACGTACAAGGTCCGACCACTAAAGAGCATCCCTTTTTTGTTGCATGGCCCCGCTAAGCCCCCCTCCGGCTACACGCTATGCATGTCTTGATCTCACCTTGACGATGTAGTGGAAGTTCCTGTACGCCACCCCCAGGCGGTTGGCCAGGTCCGCGTTGATGGTGCCCCTGTACCGCGCGCGGCCCACAGCCTCCAGCGCCGCCAGCTGCGTGTCGGACAGCGGGAAGCGGCTGTCCTGCATCTCGTACACGCCCAGTACGGAGTGCCGTACAGCCTCGGAGGCCTGGCGGGGGGGCGTTGTGGTATGGGGAGCAGGGTAAAGCAGGCTACGGGCGGTGGCGTACGGCAAAGTAGTGATCGATGCAGGTACCGGAGTGCGCTGTGCTTGCATAGTATGCGATGAAGGATGCACCAGGGAGGCGGTCGCACACAGGAATGCGCAGAGTGGTAACAGATGGCGTATTGGAGCTGTGGTAGGGCTATAAGGGCCGGCGTTCAAGCTGTGAGGTATGAGAGAGGGACCGGCACTGTCTGCTGGCGGCTGAGACAAACAGGCCTTCGCATCGCGTCCACATGTTCGGTGGTGCAGCTAAGTACCCTACACTGTACCCACCACGAGCAGCACCCCTTTGGCAGCGGCAGTCTCGTGCGTGGCAAGGCAGGGGTCATTGGGGGGCACCTGCGGGCAGAGCGCGGCGGAAGGGACATCAGGGGTGCGGCCCGCAGTGGTACTGAAGGTCGAGGGGTACAGAAGGGCATTCACAAGGCCGTGAGTTGGGTCCTGGGGCCCAGGGTCACTGCATGCGGCCTACGGCAGCTTTGACGATGTACTTAACATGCCCCTACACATGCAGGTGCGCCACGCACCAGGTCTGCGTCCGCCAGGGGGTCTGCCTGTGTACCCTTCTTGCTCTTGCGCGCGGTCGCGGGCTTGGGGGTGCCACGGGCAACGGAGGGTGTCCCGCCCGACCTGGGGAACAATGCCGGGGTGCGGGGCAGGGCAGACTGGGGCAGAGGATGGGGTAGCGGGTAGGTGCCTCACGTGTGACACTGGTGATGCGAGGAGGGGCAGATACGGCACGGCCTTTGCTGCCGCTTTGCCACTGCTGTGGTGATGACACTTGGGTGCTGGGATGGCCCAGGAACCGACGCCCGCCCACACCCCACACGCATAGGAGAAGCCGTCAGACCCTCTCCTATTCGAAATGCTATTCACGGGGCCCTGAGGGTGGCCTCCCTAGCACCAAGCTGGGAGCTGCACGTGTGGCACTGCCCCCACCCCCCACCCTAGGCCCCCGCAAGTCGCCCTGCCCAGACGGCCGGCAGCAAGGAGTTGTGTACAGGTTTTAAAGCCCCGTCGCATAAGAAGCATGCACGCAGTGCTCCGACGAATAGCAGTCTGCGCCGAGACTCACGGTCCATCGGGGTGGCGCACATACAGCTCGATGTCGTCCGTCCGCTTCAACAGCAGCTGCCACAGTGCTGCTTTCAGCGACGGCGCCAGGAACTCTATGCTCCCGACTGGTAGTCGGCTGGAAAGCAAAGACCACAGGCTGTCCACGGGGCAGCCTGCGCGGTGGGCGCGGCGGGAATCCTTGGGGCCGGGAGAGGGCGGTTGGGGAGGCTCCCAAACCAAGACGGCCACCAGCGGCCGACTGACTAGCAAATTGCAGTGACGTACACAAGGCAGGCCTCACTCGGCAGCCCTTACCCTGCCGGCCCTCAAGGGCAACCTCCTCCACCGCGGTGTGAAGCAGAGCGTCCATACTGCTGCTCTAGCCTGCTCAGCCGATGTCAAGACCGAGCACTGATTATAGCCTTCATTTTGCCCCTGCTGGGGCTTCACTTTGCGCCAAGCGGCTGTCGGTAAACAGTCAAGACGAGACTCTTAGGCTTTTATGGGTGGCGAGTAACTCTTTGTAAGCAGAATCGTGTAAAATACTGATAGTAATGCAGCCACTACACCGGGCCTTTACTGCCATCAGCGCGCCGCTGGCCGTGCTGCGCTCGACGGAATGGACCCAAAAGCACTTTTCGCAACAATCTGTGCTGCAGCCAGCACGCCCGTACCTGCGATAGGCAAGAAAGGCATATACATTGTTTCTTTTGGGGAAAGCTCCTATTGCTGCTTGAGCCTCTGGGAGTACTGGCGCTCGGCGTTGAGCAACGCGTAGCGAGAGCAACCTCGAACAACTTACGCTGATCAAGTGCACAGATCACCTACAGCGCACGAATCGGCACTCAGGCCCTCGAGCTGGCTTGTGAAGGCGTTCCTTCCGGGTGCCGGAGCACCTCCCCGCTCGTGTGCGTCGCGCTGCCTCTCAATACAGCAATGACCAGCACTATATACAGCTTCTGCTATTGCAATGAGCAGTAGCAACTACTACACGCATGGCGGGGGGGCTCCCTATGGCGGGAACGCCTCGAGCCACGCCCCGCCACCGCTGCCCCATGAGAGCGCTAACCCGGGTGGCAGCACAGCGGACAAGGACAAGGGAGACCTCTTGGAGCAGCTCTTGAAGCGCAGGAAGCTGCAGGGTGGGGCAGCTGCGGCCGCAGGCAACAGCGGCGGAGCCAGCAGTACCCACACCGCTGCTGCCAGCGCAACCCCGCCGTACGACCAACAACAACCGCCCTACCAGTACTCCCAGCCTCACCAGTACCCCTCTCACCCGCACCACTACAGCAGCCAGCTCGACTACTACTCGTCCCAGCAGCCGTACCCAACCTATGCAGCTAGCTACCCGCCCGCATCCGGTCAACAGCCCCACTCAGGCACCCAAACCACCACACCTGACCCCTCGGCTCCCTGGCAGGCCCCTGGGGCCATGGCAGCCAGTGCAACACCGGCAGCGGCGGTGCCCCAAACAGCAGCAGCATCAGCAGCCAATGCCGCCCCATACTACCCGCCCTACCCTCCCGCAGCCGATCCAGCGAACCCCTCCGCACCCCCGCCAGACCCCTACAGCACCCAGCAGACGCAGCAGCAGTACCCTCACTACAACAGCAGCACCAGCAGCAGCTACCCAGGGTACTCTGCATATCAGCAGTACCAGCAGCCCCCATCTCAGCAGACGTCCCAGCCCTATCCGGCCCCATACGCCTCCGGCGGCACTCAGCCTGCTGCTGGTTACGCCGCCCAGCCCTATCCGGCACCCACGCAGGGCGCACCTGCCGCACAGCCGCATTCGAGTACGGAATACCCATCGTACTCGCAGTACCCGTACCAAAGCTCGTCGTACCCGCCGCCCACGGACCCGTGGGCCAGCGCATCCGCGGCCGGACAGCCGCCGCTGCCGCCGCTGCCACCGCTACCACCGCTGCCGCAGCAGCAACAGCAGCAGCAGTATAGCCAGCCGCCTGAGGCGGTGAGCGAACCGCAGCAGCAGCAGCAATCGCACTCACAACCTTACACGGCCAACCCGTCTTCGCAGCCGTACAGCTATTCCCCGCCCCTGCCACCAACCGATCCGTACGCACAGTACCCGTACCCGTACCCGCAGCAGCAACAGCAGCAGCAGCCGTACCCCCAGGCCTACTCGCAGGCACACCAGCAGCCACCCTACCCGCAGCAGCAGCAGCAGCAGCAGCAGCAGCCAGCCCCAACCCAATCCTACCCCCCGCAGACCCAGGACCCGTACAGCTACCCGCAGCCGTACGCGTATCCACAACCGTACCCACCTTCAGCTGCTGCTGCCGGCACCTACCCAGCTAACCGTTCGGCGCAGCAGCCAGCAGCAGCCCCGGCACCTGCACACACAGCTGCTCCTACCACGGCCCCGTCCCACGCTCCGGCGTACCAGCCGTACCAGCCTTACCCACCAGCGCAGCATGCGGACGCCGGCTACCACCAGCATCCGGCCGCGGCAGCTGCTGCACCTGCACCTGTCGGGACAGCAGCAGCGGCAGCAGCCACAGCAGCAGCACCGCCACCCACTCACGCTGCATCTTCCGCGCAGCCCGCAGCCCCAACGTCCGCCCTACCTTCGCCGTTCAATGCAGCCGCCGCATGCCCACAGCCAGGTCCCCCGCACCCCACGCCAGCCTACCCCCAAGCAGCCCACACCGCTGCCGCAACCACCAGCGCCAGCGCGCCCTTACCCACGTACACCAGCTGGCCTTCCGGAGGCAGCACGGCCCCAGGGAGCTCCACTTACCCCACACCAGGGGGCACGCCTCTCCCCACGGTCGCCTCGGCCCCTGCGTCCACGTCCGCTGCCTCCGCCCAACCCACGCCCTCCCGGATTCCGCCGCACCGTACGGCCCCGACGGCGCCGCTTGCCGTAATCTCGTACCGCCTGCCGGGCCACTTGGAGGTGAACGCACAGCGGCGGGTGGAGTACACCGTGGCGCTGGCGATGTGGCGGGCGGTGGCGGAGGCGGAGCGGCAGCAGGGGGCGGCGGGGGCGGGGGCGGGGGCAGTGCCGCTGGAGGTGGACGTGCTGCTGCGTGCGGGGCGGAGCTGGCAGCAGCTGGATGAGACGTACGCGGCGCTGTTCAACGGACAGCACGTGCCCATGTGAGTACGCAAGGGGGATGCATGAGAAGGGGAAAGAATGGTTTGGACGGTTGAGGCGCGACGGACGCGTGTGGAACTCTGCAACTTTTGGGGATTGTGGTGGCCGGCACTGGGAGCCTGCCCCTGTTCGCGTACTTCCCACCACCGTTCGCGTCCAATGGTGCTGTCGTTTCCTACCAACCGACAGTGGTACTTGTACGACTTCCATCAACCCATCTCTTTACTCCCACCCATTCTCCTGCCCATCCTGTGCTGCCTCTCACCTCCCTACGTGGCCCCAGCCGCCTGCTGGGTTACCACACCTCCCGTGACGCCTACACCGACCTGGGGGCAGGCCTGGCGGAGCGCAAGGCGCGACTGAGGCCCGGGGGGATGGTGGGTGCCGTACTGCCGTACTGCGCTCGTGTGCTGCACTTGCCTGACATGCAGCAGGCGTTGCGTGGTCTTCCGATGGCAAAATCGTGCTGTACCTGGTGGCGCGAAAGGTGCACGGCAGTCCACAGCACAGCCACAACTGGTGTGCTACGACTGATGTGAGTGCACAGCGTATCAGGTGTGGGCAATGTAGCCTCAAGTGAGGGCGAACCCGCCGGTGAACGTTGGATTGTTATCGCTGCAGGACACGGTGTACGTACCGGTGGTTGAGGCGGTTAAGGCAGCGGCGGCGGTTGGTGGGCGGTTGGACGAGCTGTGGCGGCAGTTGGACGAGAAGGAGCAGGCGGCGCAGGAGGACGAAAGGCGGGCGGCTGCGCGCAGTGCGGCGGAGCGGGCGGCGGCCGCCAACGGACCCGGCAGGCGCATGACACCCGAGGCGGGTGACCCCTATGCGTAGACCGACTTTTGAATCGTGTGCTCTGCGTTCATATGTGCAGGTCGTAGCCGTACCGATCTCGTGCAACTTTCAGCTTGCAGCTGTGCAAAATGGAGCAGTCTGGCAGCGTGCAGCCAACGCCGCTCGATGCCCCATCCTGTCCGCACTTCATGCTAAATTTCCTATGCGCAGGGTATATTGCAAAGGGTGCATAGCTTACTACGGTATGCAGCCTTGCCCCACGTCCTGTCCGCAGGTTGGCGCCGCACCCTACCCGTCCTCACGCCCTGACGCCGCACCGCCCGGCGCCTACCCCAGCCCCCACGACCCACACCGCCCACACCACCCGCACCCTAACCCACACCTCAACCAACACCAGCTGCCGCCCAACCACCCGCTGGCCTTCCTGTCCAAGCCGCGCACTGTGCCCCGTGAGGTGGGCGGCCGCATTGTGGCCTACCTGCGCATGGCGCTGGGCGCGCTTGCGCGCAGTAAGGGTCAAACCGAGATCCTCCCCATTGACGAGGTGTTGTCGGGACTCAAGGAGAAAGCCCAGATCGACCTGGGCGACGAGGCGGTGCTGAGCACGCTGGGCTTCAGCTCTGCGCAGGTGGGCCGGGGCGCTGGGCGGCAGGGTAGACCATAGAAGATATGTATCCTAGGGCGCAGTCGCACGAGCTATGCCTTCCATGTTGCTGGAGTCGGCAACGGACATGGCTACACCTCCATTAAGACCAAGCTCCGCTCCAACAACGGCACGGTGCGTGTTTAGCCTGACCATTTATGCACCCTGGGTGGTACCAAACGTGTGGGAGGTGAAGAGGACGGACTGGGGGGCCCGGGGTGGAGTTTCGGGGCGGCTGATAGAGTCACAAGGGCTAGAGCGTGGCTGGCAGGGCAGTGGTTGGCAACAGCCGTGTGGATTTGTGGGGCGGGTGGCTCCCTAGGGCGTTGCGGGTTGCTGGCGCTTGTGCAGCACCACGTGCGGTGGCCGCCAGTGCCGCACATGGCGTGGTGCAGGGACATGCCCCAGCGGCACCACCAAAGCCCTTGCTCCCCATGCACACCACCTGGCCCGACCTTCTTCCCCATGCCACCTCTTCCTCCTCAGGCCGTGCTGGAAGCCCTCGTCAGGCCCGAATTTGCTGCGATGGTGTGGAGCGGGGCGGAGGCCCAGGGTGAGGGGCAGGCGCCGGAGGGCGGGGCCCCGCGCAAGCTGCTGGGGCTCAAGTCATCCGGCTACGTAATGAGCAGCGGCGCCTCACGCTATGTCGGGCTGCACGGCAAAGGGGCGGACCCAGGCGAGGCCTTGGGGGCCGGGGGTGCTCCAGGGAGCGGAGTTGCGTCGGCGGGCGCAGCAGCGGCGGCGCTTGGGGTGGTGCCGGGATCGGGGCACAGTGGTGGTGTGTCTCCGCCGCCGCCGCCGGCGAAGCAGCAGCAGCAGCAGCAGCCGGGGGCTGCTGGGGCAGCTGGGATGGGAGGACCAGCGGCAGCGGCTGCGGCGACGGGGCGGCAGCAGCAGCCCTCGCAGCAGCCGCAGCCGCCGCAGAAGGCTGGCGGGCAGGCGCACCAGCAAAAGCAGCACCAGCAGCAACACAACGGCGGCAAGCACCAGCAGCAGCAACACCAGCAGCAGCAGCAGCAACACCAGCAGCAGCGGCGGCACCAGCAGCAACACCAGCACCAAAAACGGCAACACCTGAACCAGCAAAACCAAAAACCCATCCTCAACCCACCCCTCAACCCGCCGCTCAACCCCCCGGCCAAAGCGGCGCCGTCCGCCCCGCTGCCGGGACCCCACGGCGACCTTATGCCCTCCATCCTGCCCCCCGCACAACCGACCCTTCCCCTGCCCGACCTGGCCGCCGCCCTAGACTCCCTGGCCGCCATCCTGCCCTCCGTCAGCTCCCTGACGCAGCCGCTGGGGGGCAGCACGGGGCCCACACCAGGCGCCAACATGGGCGCCCAGGTCAACGCTGCCCAGGTCAACGCCACGCCGGTCAACGGCATGGTGATGCACGCAGGAAGCATGCTGCCCGTCCTGCAGCCCACGGCCTCGACCTCGCAGCCCATGGCTCAGCTGCCGCAGCTGCCTTCGTATCAGGAGCTGTACCAGCAAGGAGGACAGCAGCAGCAGCAGGGGTATCAACAGGGGTTGCAGCAGCAGCAGCAGCAGCAGGCTGTCAACTATGGCGGGTCTGTTAATGGGAATGGCGGTGGCGGCGGCGGTGGTGGTAATGGCGGGGCCGGGGGCGGCTCCTCGTCCTCCTGGTCCATCCTGACGGCTCAGCCCGCCAGCGTGTGGGTTAAGGAGCACGAGGGGCTGCGGCTGGTGGTGGAGGGCTTCGAGCCGCCGGACGACAGGCCCGTGTTCCGGGCCGCCATGTTCAACGAGAAGGGCGAGGTGGGTGGCGTGTGGGGTTGACGGGAGGCAGGGCGGGGGGCAGACCCGCGGGTCATGGCACAGGCCTTAGTAGGTAGGGCGCAATAGGCGTGGCAGCTCCGTGCACCAGGTTGGAGTGTAAAGACGCTGGTGGTGTGGGGTAGGATTGGGTTGCCTAGGGCAGGGCCCGGGGAGGGCGGCTCCTGTTGAGCAAGGTGGACGGCCGGCGGGGTAAATGGAAAGGTAATGGGTGAAGCATTCCGGTAGTTGCGTCGGTAGCTTGGCTGCCGGCTATCTAACTGCATGCCGTGTGGCCGGAAAGCACTGTCAGATTGCCAAAGGTGCGCCTCTTGCCATCACCGTAGCAGGCAGGATCATACATCAGTGCATGCCCGTACCTGCCCCTCTGCCCCGCAGAAGCTGGTGACGTGCTGGGGTGACACGTTTGCCGCGGCGCGTCACGAGCTGCTTCAGGCGCTGCAGAGCGGCCTCCGGAGCAGCAGCAGCGGCAGCGGGCGGGCGGCGGGGTAGATGGCACGTAGTTAGATGGGCTCGTAGTAGGTGGCGAGTGAGGTGAGGTAGTGCGGACAAGTTGGCGGGCACGCCGACGTGTAATTCGCGAGATTTTTATGCCGCGGCGTTGCAGCGAAGGAGTAGCCGGCGAGGGTTGCAGGGAGCCGCGCATCCGTTGCGTTGCCATTGGTGGGTTGCAGAGGACAGGAGCGGCAGGAGCAGGAGCAGCAGCATCTGGGTTGGGGGTGGGGTTGAGAGAGGGCGGCATGGGGGTAATGTGCTCTGCTAGTAGTGCTAGTAGTTGGGCAGTCGGCCTCGGCGTTGTCATGTGGGATGACCGCTCGGGAAATGTGCTTGGGCAGCAGTGTCGGGGCCGACGAGAAGCGCATGCGCTGGAGTTACTAGGTATAGGGACGAGGGCGGGCTACACAAAGAAAAGGTGGCAGCGGCGGTGGCGAGAAGCAGCTGCGTGCACTTGGTGGTTCACACACGCAGGCGTTGCAGGGCCTCGAGTGACCCAAGGGGCTGTGGACGTGGAAAGCACTGTGCGCGTGAGGACGCGTTTGATCAACAACGCACGGTTAGCATGGATCGTGAGCGAATGGGGGCTAGGTTGAGCAGGTGCCATGCACGCATGCGGGGTTTGCAGGTTGTTACTTCGGTAGATTGTGCATCGGGTGTTTGCTGCATGATTGTCAGCTGCTCGCGAGCTCGCCCCTTGTCGTCAGCAGTGCAGCGAGCATGCAAGACAGCCGGTCAAGCAAGGGAGTATACTGGCCAGTCTAAACGGAAGCCGTCACTTGCCGTCACGTTGTAGGACGGAAGGGGGTGTAATATGTGGCGCAGCTGTGAACAGTTGCCGACACAAATGGCGGTGTAAAGCGCAGACTTTATGCCCAGGGAGCTTGACAGCGCATGCGGGTAGCAGGCCACACCGCAGCTCATGATGTGCCAGTATGCGCTGCATCCAGGGCTGCGGGAGTGACCAGATGGCCACTTCAAAATCTCTTGTCAGACCCCTTCCAATCTCTGACCGTGCGCCACCTGCTCAGGCTCGCTACTTCACGTAGCGGGTCAGATACGGGTGGCAGGAATGCATCGTTATGGTTCACATCGTTATGGCTCGTCAACATTACACAAAGGTAGTGCAGCGTCTTAGTTAGACCTGCCCACTGGAGGACGGCTTCAAACCGATACTCCATAGCACCTCCATCAGCACCTCCATTTCTTCGTCGTTTTCTTGAGATCAACGCACGCACCAACGGAACAACGTTATAGAGTATGTATCAAACAACTGCCTTGCCACAACACCTGCGAACGCTCTCGCTCTGCACAAAGGAACCTCAATTTGCGGTCCTCATGCGGGCCGCTGCAGCAACAAGCAAATTAACAGCGTACATGAATGTGCCATTGAGGCAACGTCACAACACGGCTGGCCACGTGCCTGCACCGCTGAAGCTGTCAGGCCCATTCCCACGCCCTCGCATGCTTCGTGTCGTACCGTGTCACACAAATTTTCGTGCCATGTTGTAAAGCTAAATGAACTCGGCTGCAGCAATGCCGAGACTAGCTTTGCCCATTGGACCTAGTACGCGACGTACCACCGCAGCTAGTCGATGTTCGAGTGCATGTGTGCCCGAGACATGCGAAGCGGTCTACGAACACCCCGTACCCCCGGCGCAGATGTAGCACGTCGCTATGCTACGTAATAGCGCCGCCCCACGCAACAGCGCACATCGGCAACCACCCCGTTTGACACATCAGCACGTACGACCGGAGCAGCCGCAATGCGCTACTGTCCACTCGCCGCTGAACCCGTAATATACACGGTGGATGCTGATGGTAGTGATGGTACACACAGCAGACCAGCGCCTTTCCCGCCCACCCCGTCATGATCCCCGTGCCTCCCAGTCATCATCCCACCAGGGCACAGGAAGCCCCACGCGTGCACGTGTGCTTCCTCACCCCCGCAGCACGGGCGCCTCAGCCAGCATGACTAACACGCCCGCCACCAGGGACATGCCGTACGCCAGCTGCAGCCCGCCGTTGCGCCGCCGCGCCTCCGCCTGGCGGCGCTGCGTCACCTTAGCGTGGCGGCCCAGGATGCGCTCGCGCTCGGGGGGGTACACGGGGGCGCCCTGGAAGGCAGGGTGGAGGGCGGAGGGCACAGAGGGAGACTGTATTACTTTCTTGCTTGCCCTGCCGCACATCGGCAATGCAAAATGAGTCAAGGCAAGGGAGTGCACGGGAGGCTTCAGGGGTGCAGTCGACGAGAGTGTGGTGGGGGGTAAGAGGTCAAGTGCGCAGGGTTGGCTGGCAGGCGCACAAGGCTCCGTCGAGGAACCATGAGTAAAAGAAACGTGCGGAAGCCCAGATCGCAAACGACTCCACTGACACTCCTTCTGCAACAGCGACCGTAGGGAAACCGTGTTGCTGCAGGCAACGAGGTCACAGCCTCGGTTCACAGGAGGGCAGTTGGCACATGGACACACCTGTGCGTCGAAGAAGCGGCCCAGCAGCAGCGGCGCCTTGAACATGCGGGCCATGGCGGTGGCTGGCGTGAGGTAGCGCACGTAGGTGCCGCTGGCGTTGCGCGCCACGGCGCTCTTGATGCGCGGCACCAGGAAGGCGGCGGTGGTCTCGGGCTGCTCGCACAGGATGTTGAACGCCTGGGGGAAGGGTGAGGGTGGTGATTATGGCGATGGTGACGGTGAAGAAGGTGGACGGGAGGGCGAATGCAGCATGCCAGACGTAGGCTTTCAGTGTGGTGAGGTGTCTCAGGTTGCAGAACAGCTGGGCAACATCCTGGTGTCGGGCACGGCGGCAGCCGGCAGGGCGGGTACATTACGACCGATGCGCGGACGGGGAGCCTTAAAGAAAGCCAGGACAGCGGCACGTCAATACTTCAACCTTCAGGCGTGCCTCTGCCCCTGTACACCTCACACGTGCACAGCCCGACCAGCCCACCTGCTTGATTGGCCGTGGCCGCCCCTGCGTGTTGGAAGCCGTGAAACCCGTCCCTTACGTACACCCCCACACCTCACCTGCTTGTTGGCGGTGGTGGCCCCCTCCAGCAGCAGGTCCGTGAGGATCATGCCCGGCGACACGGTGTGCAGCTTGACACGTGTGCCGGCCAGCTCGTGCCGCAGCGTGGCGGTGAGGTGCGTGATGCCCGCCTTGGTGGCGCCGTAGGCGGCGTAGTTGGGCGTGGGCAGGCCGTCGGCGCCTGTGTATTATGGGGCAGGGCGCATCGGCAAGGAGCTGAAGGCACGGTTGTAGGGACGAGCAAGGGAGGACAAGCGATGGTGAAGGCGGGGCCCCTTGCAGGGTGCGAACGTGTTACACGAGCTCAGAGGCTTCAGGCTTGACGTGCGCAGCCTATGGCAGGCCAGGCCGTGGCATGAAGGGCAGAGCGTGGCAAGGCAGGATGTGCGTAAACAAACTGTGTCAACACCCGCTGCCTTGCAGCACAGCACGGCACGGCACGGCGCGGCACGCACCCGCCCCGTCCATGTTGAACACGTGTCCTCCGCCCGGCTGGCGGGAGAAGAGCGAGATGGCCTGCCGCGTGCACAGCAGCGTGCCCAGCAGGTTGGTGCGCACCACCTGTAACAGGGAGGCAGGGCAGGGAAGGGCAGCAAGAGCAAGTTGTTAGTGGATGAAACTCAACAAAGAACAAGGGAGAGCAGCGAGAACGTGCCCAGCACGTTGGTGCGCACCACCTGTTGGAGGGTTGGCAGGGCACAGCCGAGCGGAAGAGGGTGTGGTTGGGGGGATGGCTCGTCAGGGCGCTGCTGAGCGAGGCAACGGGGCACCATTGTAACGGGTCGCTGTTGCTCTCGCCTTAGTGTTGACAGGCACGTGCCAACGCCCAAACAACGGCATGTGCCGTGCCACGCGTCAGCATGCCACATTGGCACACCAGTGACCCTCCCCGCATCCCACCTGCTCGATCTGCTCGTCCTCCTGCTCGGTGATGAGGCGGAAGGAGCCGCTGTAGCCCGCGTTGTTAACCCACGCGTCCACACGCCCCAGGTGCTGCACGGCGGCCGCCTCCACCGCCGCCACGCCTGCCGGCTCGCTGACGTCAGCAGCCACGCCGTACACCTGTACGGCAGCGGCAGCAGCAGCAGGGCAGCGGCAGCGTCAAGTGGGTGACTGACTTGTAAAGGGATGTCAACAGGCATATAGCGGGACACGAACCCACGTCTGCAGACATGACGTACAAAGCCTCCGCCTAGGTGACGGGCACCCCCTGCCATTAGCCCACAAGCCATAGCCCCACCCCCCAAGCCGTTTTCCAAGCAGCACCCGCAACGAGCCCCATCCCCTTTCCCCGCCCGCTGCACCCAAACCCCACCCCACACCCCCTAACGCACCTGCACGTCTCCGCCCACCTCCTCCCTCAGCTCCGCCACCGCCTTATCCACCGCTTCCTGCGTGCGGCTGGTCAGCAGCACCCTGTCGCCCGCGGCCAGCAGCTCCCGGCACAGCGCCTTGCCCAGCCCCCTGCTGCCCCCCGTGACCACCACGTGCAGCGGCTGGCGCGGGCTGACCCACACGCGGCGGTCGCAGAAGCGGTTGAGGCAGGCGAACAGCCCGCCCACGGCGGCGCCGGCCAGCGCGGGGACCGCCGAGTGCACGCCTGGGGGAGGTGCGGGGGAGCAGGGTGAAAGGGGCAGGGAGGAAGGGTGCGAGGGGCAGGGAGGCGAAGGGGTGCTTGGATATGAGTTTTGGGCAGGGAGGCATGGTCGGTGCGGTGCCGTGGTGTAGAAGGCTGGTACAGCGGTGGGCGGGGGACGGAGGAGGGGTGTGGTGCGGGGGTGGTTGTGTTCTTGGAACGATCCATGGGAGGCGTTGGTGGGGGGTTGTTGCTGTGCGGGGTGTGCCCTGCATCACGCGTGCCAGCAGCATGCATGGATAACGCTTGGTGCGAAAGAGGGTATGGGGTGTGTGCAGCGCATGCGTGCGCGCGTTCGTCATGCACACGCATGTGCCGTAACGCTCACGCAGCAGCGGGCAGGCAGCAGAGCTGCACGCGGCCATCCTGTCCACGTAATGACAGGCTCAGTGCACCGTACAGCAAATATCGGTCGCGATGCGACAGCACAGCTGGGAGGCGGCTGGAAAGCCGCGAGCAGCCAACTTACCCACAAGCGTGCCCACCGCCCCGTAGATGTAGGCGGGCAGGAAGGTTAGCAGCACGGGCTTCTCCAGCCCTCGGAACTCGGTCCGGCCGCCGCGGAGGGCATGTTGCAGCTGTCGCATGCGGGGGTGGGCGGTGATGAGGCTGTGGTCGCGGCTGGGGCCGCGGAGAAGCTGCGTGACCACGCCAGTCTTGACAGGGGAGGCCAAGCTTGGCGAAGTTGAGCCGTCGGCGCAGCCGATTGTGCTGAGGCTGTTGCTGTCGTCGATGCTGCTCAGAGGCGATGGAAATTTGTTTATGTCAAGTTGTGCGCGAATTCGGTGTTGTCGGCGGGCCGCGCGTTGATACCGCTTGGGGCAGGGTTTGGCATCGACGACTGGCCGTGTGGGCTGCGCCTGTGAACACCCGCGCATGCGGTTGATTTGGTACTGCATGGATGATAGAGATAGGCTGGTTCGCAACGGTTCGTCTGAGCACGAAAGGTTGGGTTCACGAGTGTCGCGGCAAAGGGCTGTGGTTGGCCCGGCTCTTCTGTTCTCTTTCGCTTTGCACGAAGTGATCGTTGGAGTGCAAAGGAAAGTACAATTACTGCGTTCTGTGTCCACTTATCAGGGTATCTACTGGGTGGAAGGGCGTCAGAGCGCGTCACTGGGGGGGCCGACCGAGGGGACCTCCCGCCACATAGCATTCAACTGAATGCAACCAATCGCCTGTAAAGTGTTTTGGTCAGCGCCACAGCCTGACTTGGCGACTAATTATAAATATTTGCAGGGTAGTCGGGACAGGAAAGACCCAGTTGCAAAGACAACTCACCGCCCTGTCACTGCAACCAGGGCTTCTTCCTGCGTCATCTCGAGTCAGCACAGCAACAATGAAGCACTGAAACAATGCCGAATCGCGCCGTGCGAAAAGATCTAGGAATTGCGGAAAGGTAATGCGTGGCGAACCAGGGCTGTCGCTGTGCTTGCGCGCAGCCCTAACCCTTCGTTCCTCAGAACCCAACTGCCTAGTGCAAACCCAATGCCACGAGCAGCTTGCCATCTTGCCACAGGTGTGCATTAGCATTTTTGTTCGCTGCGCCTTGAGAATGTGCGACAGAGATAGCATCCAGCAGGTGTTGGTGGCCGGTTTGACTCGCTGGGGACACCAGTTCCCCTGCGTGCGAAAGCCACCCGGACGGCACCCGACATGTTCAGGCACAACGTGCGCACCAACAGCAAGCCACGAAAGATAGCTTACACCCAGCTTTGTGCAGCATTCCGTTCACTGATAAGCCGCTACCCCCACGTTACTAACCTAAGGGCCATACCTGCGAAAGGCCCGCTTAGCGGCCTTCAGCAGGGGAGCTCACCCACGACTTCCCTGGCCCTTAGCGTCTGCACGTGCGGCATTTCTGCACGCCTCCGCACCCCATACCAGCAGGCCCTCTCATCGGTACGCCTCGACGCTTCCAGTGCCACCTCGCGCCCTGTCCGCCTGCGTGTGCCAATCACGCTACCCACCCTCCAGACCTCCCTCACAGGTGCAACATCGCAGACCCGATCCACCCCTGTCGGCCAACCCCCTGCACGTCCGCCACCGCGCGCCACCCGTCTCCCGCTCCCAGCCTCCGTGCGCTGAGGGCCAGTGAGCTTAAATTACTTCCGTGCCGCCGCCCGTTCGCCGCCCTCGAACAGCCCGTCCACCACCCACAACTTAACCTTGCTCCAAACGCCCCTGTGCCCTCTCCGCCGCTCCGATTTTGCGCCGCCACGTGCTGCCGTGTCCTTGCTTGCTGACAGGCCCCGGTCCTCCGCCCCCTCCCCCTCTCCCCTCCCTGCTGGCCACTCAGTCCTGCGCGCCGCCCTCCTCCTCCATCCTCCGCCGCTCCTCCGCCTGCAGCAGTTCCAGGATGGCGCGCTGCGTGCGGCGCTCCAGCTTGTCCAGTCGCGGCTGCACGTCGCGCTTGAGGTCCCAGTTGGCCTTCTTGGGGGCGATGTTCACCAGCAGCTCCTGGGAGAGGTGGCAGTGTGTGGGGGTGAGGGCGATGCCCGGGGACAAGGCGTAAGGCGGCAGAGGGTAACTGAAACGGTGGTATGGTGGAGGCGAGGGACAAGGGGAAGGGGCTGTGTTGGCATTAGGGGTATATGCTCTTAGATCAGCAGCTGCTGGTAGGATAGGGTAAGCGAGGGAGAACAGGGGAGTGATGGCGGTGATACGCGCCATGCGGGGCCCGTGGGTGTAAGGCGGGAGCGGCGTACCGGTATGGACTGGTGTAATACCTGGTGTGTCTGTAAGAGCTTTGGAGTGCAGGTAAGCCTGGACGCGTGCGCGGTCACAGACAGCGTTGTGCATGGGTACGATGGTGGGTGTTTGTCCTATGTTACCCAGGTATACCGTCCCCCAGCCAGGCACCTGGCAGCTCTAGCCCGACACGTGGGCAACCGACCCTGCCACACAGGGCCCCGTCGCGTGCGGTATCGTTGGGTACAGGATACTTGTTAGCCGTGCCGTGCGTACAGGATGCACTGTGCGGTGTGAGCAGGGGTGCGCTGAACCTGTGGGCGTGGGGAGCGCGTGCCTGCTACTCAGTGGGACTAGGTCCCTGTCCATGGGGGTTGCCGCCATACAGGGCCAGAGCCTGGGCCATTGCAGCTCTGCAGCAGGGCTGGCGTGAGTCTGCGCCCAACGCGCCATGGGGTGGACGACTAGCATTGCAGGCGCGGAGGATGGTAACTGCCAGGCGGTTGTCTACGTGGGTGGGACTGCCGTGGTTAGGGTCGGGTGCACAGTGGTTGTAAAGCTGATACGTGCTGGGCCCTAAGGCTGCGCTGTGCTCGGGGCACGCACGGCAGATGGTGGCAGGGTGCAGCTGGTCTTAGCCTTAGCTGGCAGAGCTGGTGTTCTCTTGCTCACAGCCATGAGCACCCGGTTTGTGGGCGATTGCGCAGCGGTGCGGTATCACTGGGTGCTAGCTAGGTGCTCCAGCTTACCGCCGGACCACATGCCCCCAGTTCCCGTCCTAGTCCCTAACCGGATCCAACCCTCAGCAGTCAGAGCAGTTGCATAGCTTGCCTTGCTTGGCAGTACTGAGCACCAGGGGGCGACGGGGCCCGCCACAGCCTTGCCACCCTCACCTCTTGCGGCAGCTCCTCAGGTTTGACCTCCACCACCGGCTCCTCAAACTTGGGCGCCTGTGCCGCTGCTACGCGCTCATGGTCTATCCTTTTGGTGTCCTGAACGGCGTAGTTGCGGAACTTCAGCACTGGCTTTTCTGGTTCTGCCTCCTCTGCCGGAGCTGCTGCTTGTTCCCCGCCATCTGTGCCTTCTGCGGCCTGTGCAGCGGCTCTTAGAGCCTTCAGACGCTCTCTCCGAGCAATAGCATCCTCCATGTCACTAGTGTAAAGCTCCTTCACGTATTAGGGCGCTGGGGTTGGCCACCGGCTGTAAGCGGCGGAGGCTCCCCGGCTGGACAACAATAGCTGCTAATAACGATGCGTTGACGCTTATGGATACAGAGTATAGGAGCGTAAAGACTGTCACACAGAGCTCAGGTGAGCGCAAATACCGTCGGTACAGGTCTCAGGTGTGCGGAGTGTTCAGTTGCTGCTTAAAATAAAATGCGTTGCACTATCGTTGTGTAACACGGGCCCTACAGCTGTGCCTAGCGGGCGATCACTAAGGGCGACCCCTTAACGGAACGATGCAGCAGCAGCAAGACAAGAAGGAGTGAGCTGGGCAAATGTGACAAAGGCATAGGATAACAAATCAACGACCTGCACCACTTGTCACTGTGCGGAGTCCCGCAAACGAGGGTGTTGCATCTAGAAAGCCAACCGCCAACCGAAAACACGCTGTCCCCAACCCCAAACATCGCTGACCAGATCACAGTCAATGTTGGTGTATGTCTTAATTGTAATATCTTACAGTTAGATGACCCAACACGAACAGCTCACCCTTGTTGCCCCTCGATTGCGTGTTAGCTCGACGCGCAGTTGCGCGACCCTTCATCCTATGGCGCCTAAAGTCCGTGCAGCATCAATACTCCTACTTGTGCTAGTCGTAGGGTCAAACGTGCTTGAGCTACACGCACGCGGAGGGGGCCGGGACTTCTACGGCATCTTGGGTGTGGACCGTGGTGCAGACGAAGCGACCATCAAGAAGGCGTACAGGAAGCAGGCGAGTCCGGGGTTACTTTTGTCGCTGCATGGCCTGCTGTATTTCCTGGCTCCACGTCCTCGCCGTCGAGCCACGTGACCCAGTCCACACCTCCCTTGTACCTTGCAGGCCCTCAAGTGGCACCCCGACCGCAACCCCGACAACAAGGATAAGGCCGAAGAGCGTTTCCGCGACATTGCAGCTGTAAGTGTCGTGGGTAGGAAATGGCGGGGCGAGCTGACTGAAATAATGGATACGGGATCAGGCAGGCAGGCAGGCAGTTCTGCAAGGGGGAAGTGGGTCAGGGGCAGTTGCAGCCACATATTACCAGCGACCAGTAAGGTGCACCTACACTGATTTCGTGGCTTGCCACGAACTGTCTTTCAAGGTGCACGCCTTGCGCTGTGGTGGTTGTCCCGCTCCTGAGTAGTGCCATGCCGTAGACCATACATGTAACCTTTATTTTCATTGACACGTTTCCATAGTCACACAACTTGCTGCTTCCCTGCATTTTGATTCAACCCTCATGGCGCACTCAACCCTGTTGCACGCATTCAACCCTGTTGCAGGCCTACGAGGTCTTGTCTGACCCGGAGAAGCGCTCAACGTACGACAAGGTGCGTGGTTGAGGTTACGTTACAACCACTTCGGTTGCGGAGCAGAGGGTCACGCTGGGCGCGCAAGGCTTGTCAGCCCTTTTTAATAATGCTCTATGCATTGCCCCACGGAGCAACCTGCACGCTACGTCCTGTTGCACCACTCCGGTCCACTTCGTGGCAGTGTGCGCATGTGTATTACGGGTTTACGGCATACCTGCTGGTGCCCTGCCGCCTCAGCCAGTCCTGCTTCTCACGGAAGGAGCAACATTTGCAGCAACAGACTAATGTGCATGCGTGCATGCCGTGTCGCTCCTTGCAGTTCGGGGAGGAGGGGCTCAAGCCTGGCGGCGGCCCGGGCGGGCCCGGCGGCCCAGGGGGCCCGGGGGGCCCAGGCGGCTTCCGTATGAACTTTGGGGTGGGTTGGATGGGCGTTTAGCAAATCACGAAGTATTGATATTAGTGGTCGGGGCGTGGAGGATCGTGTTGGCATTGGGAGGCAGTGCGTGTGGGTTGAGGGAGCTGCCATATGAAGGTATCAAACGGCGCTTGTGTAGAAGCCTGTGCACGCATGCGGCTAGTGGGGAAGTGTGCGGGGCCCCGAGGAGATTTGCCTGGCGCAGCGTTCCTGACCGCAGGACGTGGCTTTGCGTCGCAACCGGCGTTTATCACTGGCCACACAATACCCTCATCCGTGCGCCTATGCTGCCATAGCGAATAAAACTCGCCCTGTTCCATGCCAACATGCAGGGTGATCCCTTCGAGATGTTCAACATGTTCTTCGGCGGCCAGGGGGCTCCAGGCATGGGCGCCCGCCAGCAGCGCATGCAGTTCAACATGGGCGGCATGGGGGGCGGCGGCATGGGGGGCGGCATGGGGGGAGGCGGATTCCCGGGAGGCGGCATGGGCGGCGGGCGCGGCGGCGGCGGCGGCGGCGGCGGGCTGTACGACGACGACAGCAACGTGGAGGCGCCGGAGGGCGGCAGCGTGCCCTCGGACTCGCCCTGGGTGTGGCTTGTGGAGTACTACGCGCCGTGGTGGGTAGGGGCTGCGCATGGGGAGGGCATGGCACCTGTTGCAGTTCAGAGACTCCCGGGGGTATGGCATCCCGCAGGCCACGGGAGCAGAACGGCACAGACCAGTGGTTGCAAACATTGGGAAGGTAGAGCACAGGCGGGCCATGTGTGGGCGGGTTGCGGTGCCGAATCAGACCGCTGAGGGGGGAGTGCACTGACGGTAGCCGCGGACGGCGTGTTTCAACATGACGTACAGTGTGGCCGCCTCTCCCTGTGGACAGCGCTCAGAGCAGCGCTGCTAGCCACAAGCTGGCAATGCGCCAAGACCTGGCTTATTTGCTGTGTGCGTACTCACGGCGTTGTGGCCCCCATCGCGATGGTCCTCCGTTCTGGGGTCCTCCGTCCTGGAGGCCTCGCTCTGTGTCTAAACGCTTACACCTACACTTTACACCCCATCGCGCTACGTCTGCCTGTACCCTCAACCCCCCTGTTCACTCTTGACGCCTCCCCACCGCTCCACGCCTGCCCGCTGTTCCATAAACCCCCAGGTGCGGCCACTGCCGGCAGCTGGCCCCCAAGTGGCAGCAGGTGGCGGCCTCGCTCAAGGGGGTGGTCAAGGTGGCGGCCGTCAACTGCGACGCCCACAAGGCGGCCTGCAGCGCGCAGGGCGTGCGCGGCTACCCCACCATCAAGGCCTTTGTCCCCGGCTCGGGCCCCGTCGATTACCCTGGGGACCGCTCCGCGAAATCCATCTCCGACTGGGCGCTGTCGCTCATACCCAGCAAGGTGGTCTCCGTGGGCAAGCAGGAGCACCTCACTGGCCTCCTGGCGCAGTGTGGGGGGTCAGGGGGGAGCAGGGGGTCCAAAGGGGGCAAGGCCTCCTGGGCTCTGTGCGTGGTGCTCATCACCGCCAAATCCGAGACCCCTAGCCTGTACAAGTCGCTCAGCGGGGTGTACGCGGGCAAGGTGGCGTTCGGGGAGCTGCGGGCGAGTGGTGCTGGTGTGACTGCGGACCAGGCGGCGGTTGCGAAGCGGTTGGGGGTTGACCTGGCGGCGGAGAAGGCCGCGGGGAAGCTGCCGCTGCTGGTGACGGTGTGCAACGGTGATGTGGCGCTGGTGGAGCGGTATGCGGGGCAGCTGAAGAGCGAGCCTCTGGCGAGGCATTTGGACACGTACGCTGCGGGCAAGAAGTGCGGCAAGATGGTGCGGCTGGATGCAAAGACGGACCTGGGCAAGTTCAGCGCGGGGCAGCTGAAGCAGATCATTAAGGATAAAGGGTTGGATTGCCTTGGATGCATGGAGAAGGAGGACTACGTGAAGCGGCTGCAAGATTACATCGCGTCAGGGGCGTCGTGAGGGCGTGGGGGCGGCTGGAGAGAAGGAGAGAGCGTGGGGAGATGCAGGTCGGGAGTGTGAAAGGAGAGAATGCATGTTCGCCGGGCAACAAGCCGGTCTGGTAGCTGTAGGAAGGGCCAGGTGTTGGAGTGTCGGGAGCAGGATGTCACTGTGGGCCGGTTGGTTGCACGGGCGTCTGGGAGCGTCCGGGTGCACGGACTTTGTGTGGCGACGTGCGGATCACGATGCCAGTTACCCTGGCGGTGTGCATGGCCCTGCTCGCTTGCCCACACGCCGGGGCCGCCCTCGCGGCAGGCCTGTTCGGACCACCCTGTAACGCACGCGGCGAGGAGCCTGGGGAGTGGACTGCACTGTACTTTGCTTGTTTGATTAATAGCTTGCCTCCACGGCTCTGCGGCGTAGGTACACGGGAGGGCAGCACCTGTCGTTGCAAGGTAACCCCCGGTACAGAAGGACCGCGCATCACGTTCACGGTCTGCAGCTCTGCACTGAACTGACCACCTCATGCTCGCTTCACTGCATGTGACGCCCCGGCGCGGTCCCACACCTTCGCAGCCGTTCTATCTTGTACACACAGCCTGTTAGCCCCCCTGCAGCACGTCCACATTGCTTCGCTCAAGGACATCCGCGTGGGCCTGCCCAATGGCGTCTACCTGTCGCGCCAACTTTCAGACTGGCGCAGTCCAGCGAAGTCTCGTATGTGCACAAACCCTGCATGGCCATGCGTTGCTTGAATGGAGATTCCAACACTTTAAACTCTCGAGTGCTCACCCATCGTGCTTCCTGGCGCTGCAAAGGGGTTGTATGTAGCCCTGAGTCCCTTAAGTGCTCCGTTGGGTTCTTCCCTGGCTGTACACCATGTCCACGTGTGTATAACACGCACTCGCAAAGGCGAATGGCACACCATGATGCTGCATGTGATGCAGCTCGCTCTCAAAACATGTCCAGGAGGCAGCGAGCCTCTGCCCCGCGCCACAGGCCATCGTCCACCTCCGCCTCTACCCTACACGGCTATGTGCGGCTGCACCTCACTAACGCGCGCATGCCGTCATGTACAGCCAGCGCTTCGTGCGCCTAATGTACATCAAGGCCCTTCTTAGCGGCATGTCCTACCTTACAGGCTCTGTACGTGCATCTAGATGTTGCTCCTGCTTCTGCTGCCTTGCTACACCTCTTGCTGCTCCTGCTGCTGCTGCTGCTGCTGCTCCTGCTTCTGCGGCGGCGGCGGCGGCAGCAGGGCCGGGTCCCATCTGGGGTCATCCCACGGCCCCACGGAGGTGTACTCCGCGTCGATCTCCACCTTGCCTCCCAGGAGGGTGGGCAGGTTCTCCAGGGGCACCACCTTGGCCACCTGCCGGGGCCCATGCGTGCACACGTGTCATCCGACCGGTACGCAGTGCCAGACCGCCAAAAATAATGCACAGAGCGCACAGCGCATGAACAGTTGTAACGGTGCCGAGTGTCAGGTGGCGGTATGCACAGGAGGGCGATGGAGGTGGGGCAACGTGCCGGTTGCGTGTACGGCGTGTACGACAGGGTGTGCTGCACGGAACGCACCTGCTCCAGGTAGTCGCTGCCCAGGATGACCATCTTGCTCTGGGTGCGGCCCTGTCGACAGGCGGCGGCGGTAACAGGAGCGTGGGAGGAGCAAGGGTCACAGCAGACGCAAAGCTTGCACGCATACCGTACATGTACATTGCGTGGTAGGCAGCCAGGTGACACGTGTGCAAAGCCTGGACGTGCGCACGCCCTCGCCTGCCACCTACGTGCCAGATAGTCTTCAGGGCGCTCCACATGGCCACCAGGAAGGCTGGAGCGTTGATGATGAACACGCTACCCATGTGCTCAGGGTAGCAGTCCTGAGCATGCCAGCAGGAAGTGCGCGGGCGCAGGTCAGTCGCAGGCGAAATGAGGAAAGGGAGACTAGACGCGTGGGCGAAATACAGTGGGTGCTTCCCCGTGCCAGCGTGCGATTGTCCTTGCCATACCAGCAGATCAAAGGTTCAATATGCGTCCGACACGGACCGTCCGTGCGTGGGTGTGGGTGTGGGCACAGAAGGCCACGTGGGTGCATGCGCGCGTGGGTTGTCAAGGCGTTAGGTGACGTGGACCCAGCATCACTAACCACCAGGACAATGCACCCCAGTGCCAGCGTTCCACCACGGTGCATGGCAGCGCACCACAAACTCGGCGACGAACAGGCATTTTGCCGCCCAAGCACACAGCACACCACCCTCATGTCCCGCTCCACCCTCCACATGTACCTGCGTGTACCCGCCCCACGCCCATGCCCTCGCCCTCGCTACCAACCCCTGTTCCTGGACCGCCTCCGTCCGCACCTGCCCTTGCCACCTTCCCTTGCCCCATATTCGTAACCCCATTCTCAATACCCACTGACAATCAGCCAGCCATACCCCGCAGCCCGCCGCAGCATACCGGTATTCACACCCAGAACGCGCCCCGCAGCCCCGCCCACGCACCTGATCGATCTTGCTGAACAGCCTGAGCACCTTGTAGGTTATCCGGTTCAACTGCGCCAGACGCAGGCCCTTGCAGTCTATGATGTTGGTGGTGGTGACGATGGGGCGCCCGGCGGCGGCAGAGCAGGCGGGCAGGTATCGCCGCACGCACCTCTCCCACGTCCACACGTGGTAGCGAACCAGGCGCTCCGGCGTAATGGCACGTGACAGCCGGTCCACGTCCGTGCGGCCCACCAGCTCAATGTAGACCGGCCGCCCAAACTTGTCTGGGGCCGGGCGGCAGGTTTGGTGGAAGACCATGAACCGTTAAGGTGGATGAATGACCGTCCGTGCGTGCTTCCTGGCCTTTAGGTCCTGATATGCACGTGCCGAACAGGTGCTGTTGCTGTTGCTCGCCGCTTACATCGGTTCCCTGTGTCTTCAGTGGCACCATGGCAGCGAAGGTGCCGCAGGGTGCCGTGCGTTTACCTGTCTGTGGCCTTCCTCTGCATGCATGCACTCATCGGCCGGTGTGCACCAGCGCGCCCCGGCGGGGCTGGCGGCTAGATACCGGCATGTAACAGCAGTTTGCCACGTGAAGTGGGGGCATGCGTGGGGTACGCGTAAAACGCGAGAAACCGTGGCATGCGTGGGGTCTGCGGCTTGCTGTTTTCGTGTGTTTGCGTGTTCGGCTGCTTGCGCGTTGCACTTGCACTGCAAACGCCAGTTTAGATAGTTGGCGTTGTAAAGCCATACCGACAGACACCGTTATGCGCACCTGTGTTGCACATGAAGTGGGGGTACGCCTGCAGAGGGAGCACGACAGGGAAGCGCTGGAAGGACATGCATGGCGACAACCCAGTCAGGAACACATTACGGCCAAGCCTTGTCGCGGAGCTTGCTTGACGCTACGTGTGACTTGTCTGACAGCTAGTGGAAGGAGGGCGTGCGTACTTGGTGGCGGAGCTGCCGCGTGTTCCTACCCCACCCACCACCTACCTGCAAGACCTCCTTCATCTCCGGAAAGGCACTCCCTGTAGGGTCGTTGCCGTACAGGTCGTCAACGCCCTCCGCCTGCCGCCACGCCAGCATCTCCCTGTACGGGACCGGTGGTACTGTGTGGTTTCACAAACTGGTCCCCTTGCTGCCATGGCCCCCTGCAAGAACCCATCCCCGTCCCGGCCCGGACAGAGGGCTGGTCCCGGGCCGGGGTCCAAGGGTTTAGGTAGTCCACAGGTGTAGGCAGCATCTGGCTGAGAGGCCGTTGGGATGAGCCTGTCCTTTGGAACAATACCGGTAATGTTGAATCTTCAGGTCATTTGCCAACCAACGCGCGGTCCTCGGGGCACACCAGGGGCACACCCTCTGCCGCCCTCCAGCCGCTTTGAGGCAGCACCCAAGCACGCAGGAAGCACGTCACGGAGACCCGCACCTGTACAGCTTAAATGCCTGTGGCACCTTCCATTCTCGGGCTTGCAAAAAGCGTGACAGTTCACATTCTCCGTCTGAAGGCAGCGCAGCGCAGTGAGGGGCAGTTTGGGCGATGCAGTAGGAGGAAGTGGCTAGCAGGACAGGGCATAGGCGCATAGCATGGGGCACCAAGTGGCTGGTCAGCCGCAAGGCGCAAGAGCTGCACACGGCAAACAGGCTCGCATGCATGCGGGATGCAGCCTAGTAGGGACTGTCGCGGCACGCGTGTGTCGGTCACGTGCCCGTGTGTGTCCACAGCCTCTGCATGGTGCTGCTGTCGGCCTGCCTGCCCTCGCAAAAGCGCACATGCACATGCTCAGTGTGTGCAGCTCGTGGTGCTGCTGTTTGCGCCCAGGTGCGCCTTTCCCCCTCGACTACTGTGCTCTACATGCTATGAGAGCTGGCTGGTGATGCAGAGGCAGTTCTTGGGGTATTGGGTGCACCGACCTTGGCCGTGAACGTGCACGCCACAGTCGCGCAGCGCAGCACGTAGCTGCTGAACAGCCTCGGTCTGCTTCGGACTGAGGTTGAGGTACCAAAAGACACCTGATGTCTCGTCCGATGTAGTCATTGGCGTCCTATTACCGCGGCGATGGGACACGCTGCCGCGCGAAGTCAGGCGGCCATGACGATGGCGAGGCCGGGCAAGCCGCAGTTTTCGAACTGACCAGTACCGCAGGAACGGAGAGGAAGGAATCCGTTCAACATCTGCGTGTAGTGTAAATGGATCGTTCTTCGGCGGTGCCGCGGCAACAAGGCGCGCCAAAGTGTGTACTGGGGCATAACGCACGCTAACTGCCACTTGTAGGTAGAAAGTGCCGAGGCAACGGTGCCGTTGCACTCCAGGAGCATCCTCAACAGACTACCGAGTATATAGTGCAATTTCGATCTAGAACGAAAGGTCGAATACAACTGTTCTAGTCGGGCAGCAGCAGCGGTTCGCTTCAACCACCTCTTGCGCCGCACTGTATGCGCCCTTGTCGAACGTCCGATTACCGCTGATCTGCAGAGAAGTCCTACCTTGGTGGTTTTGCCGGTACCGCGTTAAGTTAGAGCTCCGTGTGTCAGAGGGCCGGTCATTTAGCAACCGCAGCGCGTCGCAAGCACGACTCAAGGGGGCACACAATATTATTATGAACAGGTGATTGAGATGCACCATTGTCTTATGTTCTGCTCCATGATTGCTTGCATTGTATCGTACTGCGGTCGAATCCAGGCACGCCGACCACGCCTTGGACCAAGGCTAGGGAAAGGACAAGCGTGAAAATTGTTGCATCTCTCTTGGGAAGGCGCAGGTTCTTAGAAAGCCAGCAAGCGTTTGCACTGGGAACGCTCAGCAACCCTGCCTGCGGTTGGAGTTCAGACCTCAACCTGCCCCAACCGTCCCACACTCGCTGCACATGCGAGGCAAAGTGCTTGGCTGCCATGGCCGCGTGTCCACCCCATCCCAGACACACGCGTGTGCCCTATGGCCTATCCTACACAACCTGTTGCCCCCTGCCGAGGCGCACTCCGCATGCTCGCTACCAGCAACGGAGCACGAATCAATGCCTCGCTCACACAAGCATACCGGTACTGTCTATCTGTTGGGCCCCGTGCAGGGTTGGTACGGCCTCTGCAGTCGCACGCAGTAGCACGGCAGCTGCAGGCGGCGGGCTGGCCGCTGATGGCCCCAGCCAGGGTAGCACCCTGCTGCTAAGCCACGAGAGCAGCGAGTCGGATCGCACCCGCACAACCGAGAGCAGAGGCCAGAGCACCTGCCACACCAAGCTTGAGCCTGACAGGCAGTTTGGAGCGGATGCTGACGCCGATGTGGAGGCCGGGGAGGCTAATGGTGGTTGCGATGGTGCCGAGCGTGCAAGCAGTGCCAATGACAGCAGGTATCGGATCCGGGCCAGCAGCAGCAAGAGCTTGGTGCAGGTGCTGGGCGAGGGGCGCCTTGGCGGCAGGCGGGGGCTCACCGTCTCCTGGCAGGTGCGTGGCCGGGGCGGGGCTGGCAGTCAGGAACTGGGCCAGGAGCGAGCATGCAAGTTTCACACATTCCGCTGCGCATCTTCCCCAAGGAATGCTAGCTATCTACACCTACAGCCACGCTCAAGAGCAATGGTGCTACCAGCCGTGTAATTGGCGGCCGCGGAAGTGTACCGCCGTATAGGACCCATACTAACCAACTACAGTTGCTGCTCCAACATCCGCACAGAACGTGAGCGTCACGGTAGTGGACCGCCGGACAGGCAGCCCCCGCTGCATCCTGCGCCACGCATGCGGCGTGGCCAGGCCCGGCCGCCTTCTGGCCGTCATGGGCCCCTCGGGGGCGGGCAAGACCACACTCGTCGACGTGCTGGCCGGCAATACAGGCAGGGTCCACGCCAATGCTGCAGCAGGGTCGTCCTCCTGGCCACCCAAACGTATCTGGGCACGTGCCTTCTCGAAAGCGCAAGAGGGTAACCAAGGACCGCCCCCGCCACCGGCGGCGGCGGCGGCGGCGGTGGCGGCTGACCGCGCGGCGGGTGCGCGGCATGCTGTGAGAAGCCTGCGCGGCGTTGCGGTTGTGGGGCGTGTGCTGGTGGACGGGGCGCCCAGGAGGCTGCGCGAGTTCCGGGACATGAGCTGCTACGTGCAGCAGGAGGACGTGCTGGTGTTCAGCGCCACGGTACGGGAGGCGCTGACCACGGCGGCGCTGCTCAAGCTGCCGTACAGCGTGACGCGTCACGGGGTGGCGGAGCGCGTGGAGGCGGTGATACAGGAGCTGGTGGGTGTGTAGTGTGTTAGCGATGCCTGTACGGGTAGGTCGCTGTGCGCTTGTATGTGCGTGCGGAGCGTGCGTTGGCAGTTGTTGTGTCGTGGGTACACAAAAGCCTGGTGGGGCTGAGGCATTGCAGCTACCTGCATCGGTACCAGTATGGCATGGACATCTGCATGTGCTCTCGCGCCAAGGCCGTGCCTGGTGTGTCATCAGCTAGGCTGTATCCATTTGACCGCGGGAAGGCTACCGGTCATCGGGAAGGCCCCGCGTGCGTGCACTGTGCACCAGGACCTGGCCACGTGCGCCGACACCCTCATCGGCAACGCCACCGTGGGCGTCAAGGGCATCAGCGGGGGGCAGAAGCGCCGAGTGAGCGTGGGCATACAGCTGGTCAAGGTGAGCGAGCAGCTGCAGCCACCAAGAGACTGCAATGCTGTACCTCTGCGTGGCGCACCGCCTTCGTTGCTGTCTGGTGTTGCCTCTCGCTACCCCAGGTGGCCCCACGCACGCACTGCTTACACTGTTACACACACGTGGCACAGCACAGACCAGCGCTGTTGGCAGCATGAGGCGCCTGAGCCAGTGCCTGCCCGCACGCACTTTCCTACATGGCCGCAGGACCCCCGCGTGCTGTTTCGGGACGAGCCTGCCCCACCACGCCCACCCCTGTCACAACAAGCTGCCCCTACGCCCATTAATTTAACCCACGTGACCGCAGGACCCTCGAGTGCTGTTCCTGGACGAGCCCACCAGCGGCCTGGACAGCGAGGCGGCCACTAGCCTGGTGGGCACACTAAGGAGCCTGGCGCGCATGGGGAGGACCGTGGTGCGTGGTGGCAATGTTGGTTTGGGGCTGGTGGCGGGAACCTGGTTGGCAGTGCGGACCTGGAGTACAAAGGCAGTGGTCGGTGCATGGCTCGCACGCCGCACCAGGCGCACCCTGGTGGGCGCCGCGCCTCGGGGGCGAGGTTGGGGGGTGGGTGCAGTGAGCGTGAAGCGGTTCCAGATGGGGTAGCAGATCGTGGTGCTTTTCCTATGCAGCTATGCTCATGTGGGTTAAGTCTTTAGGCGTTCGGGCTGGCATACCTGGCCCGGCCGGCAATTGACGGATCAGCATGGTGCAGGGCCGCACTCCCGCTGTCGTCCCTCCTGCTGCCTGGCCCGGCCCCAGCCCTCCTCGCTCCCTTCCAACGCATGGCTTGCCCCAGGTGGCCACCATCCACCAGCCCAACTGCACCATCTCCTCCATGTTCGACGACTTTGTGATGCTGGCCTGCGGCAGGACCCTGTACAGCGGGCCGTGGGGCGGGGCGGTGGGCTTCTTCGGCGCCTGCGGCTTCAGGTGCGTCCGGGCGGAGACATGCCCCTGGCGTGGCGTGTGGAGTCTGGAGTGCTTTGCACGTCGGGTTTGACGTGACTGTGCATGTGGCTACGCATGGGTTTCTGCAGCTAAACCCGCCCAGACGTGCCCAAAGCGTGGGTTGCTGCTCCTATGTTTGCGAACGGCGGGCGCCCTGCTGTATGGTGCCAAGGAACTGCTGCCTGCTGCATGCCGTGTCGTGCTGTGTGCAGCTGCCCACCCTACGTCAACCCACCCGAGTACTTCATGTCGGTGGTGCAAGACGAGGGCGCCGTGGAGCGCCTGGCGGCTGCATGCGAGGTGGCCAGGGAGCAGCAGCTCCCGGACCCCACCGCATCCACCACCACCAAGGGCGCTGCAGCAGGACAGCTAAGACACGTGGCCACAGCAGCCTCCTCCGCTGGTGCTGCCTCCGCCTCCAGCACACAGCAGGGCATCCGCGGGCCCCTGGGGGATGGGGACGAGCTGCGTTGCAGCAACAGCACCCGCACCCCCACCACCGCTACCACCGCCATGGGTCAGCTGGAGGGCGTGTTGGGGGTAGGCGAGCCGCCTGGGGGGTGCCATCGGGGGGTGACCGCGGTGGTGGAGGTGTGGGATGCAGTAGGGGTGCCGCCCGGTCAGGAGGCGGAGGGGGAGGCGGGGAGCCTAGAGGCGGAGGGCCAGGAGGCGATGGACAGGGAGGTGGCCCCCGTGTGGCTGCAGGTGGGTACGATCAGGGTGCGCATGCGGGCGGTTGGGTTTCTAATACCGCTTGCTGGTCATGGTAGGCACAGCGCTGAAGGGCCCTGTCTTGTCCTCGACCAGCGGTAGCGGAAAGGGCGTCTGCGGGCCGTACTCGGGACCTAGTATGACCGCACCAGACCGCATTAATGCTTATGCTGCTGTGTACTGCGCAGACGCTGGTGCTGGCCCACCGCTATGCGCTGTTCTGGATCCGCACGCCCGGCATGCTGCTGACGGAGGTGGCGCAGTACGCCTTCTACGGCTTCTTCTTCGGGGCCGTGTTCTTCAGGTGAGCAGGGGGCAGAGCGCCGTGCAGTGTGGTATGGGACTGCAGGATGCACGCGAATCGGCAGGTTGTGCATGTGCCGTTTATGAACGTGATGGCACGGCCGGAGCTTGCCTGGTCGTCCACGTGCCACACGTGCCGTTGCTGATTCATGCAGCAGCACCTGCTTACCGCTGCCCGTTTCCGCACGCACGCCGCTCATGCCGCCCCTCTCTGGCCGCAGGCTGGGACGGCACCTCATATCATCTCCTCGCCGCACTCTTCCACACGCACGCCAATCGTGCCGAAGGCCGTGCGTGTCACATCTTCTCCCCTGCCTTGCCGCGCTGTGGCTACCCCCGTTGCAGGCTGGGCACAGAGTACCTGCGGGACGACTTCTACCGCGCCGCCTGCATCTGGGTGTCCCTCACCTTCATGTGCTTCGTGCCCTCCACGCGCGCGGGTGCGGGGCTGCAGTAGGTGGACGGTGGACAGGGGAGCACAGCATCACGCCCACACGGTCCCAGCTAGGGCCGTGCCTTAAATCGTGTGCCCTCCTGCGGTACCGACCTAGGGCCCCATGGTCTCGGCCGGGGCTAGCGCGGACAATTCTTGGTGTTGTGACCAACAACCTCGCACTGCTTTGTACGACACCCTGTGGGTCGGCGCTTGCCAACCGATCACCTTGCCAGCACAAGTCGGCCGTGGTGCATGACTTGTGTATGTGCCTCCCTTTGTGCATGGTTCCTTGCAGCCATGTCGTGGGATGAGCAGCGGAAGCAGCTCAAATTCGAGATGGGGGAGAGGTGGGTGCCTGTAGCGCGCTGCGGGTCGGGGCTGGGCCAGGTGTGCAAGCGAGGTCAGCCACACCCTCACAGGCGGCGTTCCGATGCGCAGAGGCAACGCCACGTCCTTGTACACGGAACTGTACAGTAGCGTGCTGAACTGGCACGTTTCATGCCTGCGTGGTATACCCCCACTGACTCCTTGACTACGCCGTGAAAACAATGTGAACCAGCGAAACAGTCCCCTCGCTCCCTCGGCGCTGCAAGCGCACACTTACGCATACATGCTTGACAGCTTGCACGTCTGTATGTGTACGGTGGCGTGCAGGCTGTACGGCGTTAACGTGTACTACCTCAGCCGCTACCTGGTGCTGCTGCCGCTAGAGGTGGCGCAGGTGCGTGCGTGGTGCATGCGGCGGCCTGTCCAGCTACAAGGGACGGGGCTGGAAAAACTCTCCTACCGGCCGCGAACGAAAGGGGCATGCCAGGCAACAGCGCCTTGAGCACCTGATGTGCTGTGCCTGCGTTTGAAACTTCTCGTACATGCATGGGGGTTTGAGAAAGGCCGTTCAACACGGCGTGGTGCGCCTGCCACGTGCATTTCGTTCCCATCCAACCGTCTGCCCCTCTCCCCGCAGACGTCTGTGTTTGTGGGTGTGGCCTACTTCCTGGCTGGGTACTACCCGTCACCGGGTCACTTCTTCCTCTTCGTGGCAGTGTACGGCATGTGCCAGGTGCATACGGTGCCCTGGCTGTACGGCGTACGAGCGCACGTGCTGTGTGCGCATGTCCAGTACGTAATGTTCCCGACACATACATAGGCGGGGCAACACACCAGGGGTCCATCTTAAAGCGTATAGCTTGCACTGCTCGCTGTTTCGTCCAGTCACCTGCTGCAAGGTAGTAACCCACGCGCCCCATGCAGGTGATCGGCGAGGGCATCGGCACCGTCAGCTCGGCGGTCACGGGCTCCCTGCCCGCCGCCTTCCTACTGCTCAACATCATACTGCTGCTGTGCGTGTCCTTCATCGGCCTGCTCATGCCGGTGGGTGCGGTAAACGCAGAGTGCCAAAGTAATAACACTCTGACAGAAACGGGAATCAGCGCCTGTGTGCGGTGGTGGCGTGGTGCCGGGGGGCCATGGGGCCAGGGACCGAGGGCCCAGGCTTGGCAGGGGCGCAGCTGGCTTTCGCGGGACTGGGCGGATTGCACAAAGGGACACAAGGACACCTGGGGCAACCTGGTGCAGCCCAGCATCCTGCCCTGCGTGTCGCTCTTGCTTGCCCACCGACCGGCGCCACATGTCAAGTATTAAGGGCTAAGGGCCTCGCTTGCTGCCGTGCTTTAGCTGCGTTGCCAGCAATGCAGCCAGTGCAAGCACGGCGTGTTGCTATCGGGTAAACCCGCGTGCCGCTATACATGCACCAACGCGCTAGCTAGGCAGTCAAACGTCCTGTCTGGAACAATGACAACGCTCTGCAGACCTCAGCGCCTGCGTACGTACATACCGTAACCGCATGCGCCCCGTGCGTATGTCCTGATGCCCTCTGTACCGCAACCGGACCGCCCTGCAGGTGCCTGTGTACTTCGAGTGGGCCATGTACGGCAGCCACATCACCTACGCCTACAACTGCCTGGTACGGCACGAGTTCGAGCACCTCACCTTCACCCACCCTGCCACGGGGCAACAGGTCCCAGGGCCCCAGGTGAGCGGGAGGGTGTGCAGCGACGCTTTTTGCGGGGTTTGGGATGCATGGGATTCAGACAGTGTTCGTTGTCACAAGGCAAGCAGGTGAGCGGTGGGATGTGCAGCATGGCGTGGACGCTTACTTTTTGTACTCATGCTCCGCACCCAAAAGCAAACTACTTGCGAGTCGTAAGCTCGCTTGCAGTGACAAACATGTTTGGCGTCAAACCATGATGCACGCAAGCCATGTTGGCACGTGTGCAGGCGGCAGCCGCGCTGCGTGGCGCCATGCGCATCGAGCTGTCGTACATGGAGGCCTTTGCCGTACTGGCGGGCCACCTGGTGGGCATGGAGCTGCTCAAGCTGCTGTCCTTCCACTACGCCGTGTGGAGGAAGCTGCTGTGAACCTGTGATGACATGCGAGCGTTATGCTGCATGCGGCTGGTGTAACCGCCGGTGCCTGCTGCCTTCGCGCAACTTGTGCTGCTGTTGTCTACGGCAGCAGGTTTGCTTTACGCTAGGGGTTCGACAATGTGTGGATCCGTAGGATGGACAGTGGCTTAACACACGTTTCTGCCGAAGGACTGGTGTATACGGGTACACGCACTGGACAAGCTCAGGCGACAAGCCATTCAACGTGAAGGAAAGGGGATGTGGGGCCACGGAAGAAGGTAGTTGCACAAGACACGGAGAGAGGACGCAAGAGCATGGTGTTAGCATCAGACCGCCTGCTCTATTGCTTTTATGCACCTGGATAGCACGCAGCGCATAGCATGGCACCGCTATGGGTAGCAGTACACGGCGGGCGTGTTGGCTGGCAACGTCTGGCAACGTGGGGACGAACGGCACATGGCGCATGGACATGGTGACCATGCCTTGGTGCAAGCTGGTGCACGGCGGGACCTAGTGCGGAACCCAGGCTGGATCGCACCGTGGGTGACTAGGTCACTAAATGCCTCAAGCAGGCATGTTGCTGTGCTTGGTGCCATATCCGTACGGCTAAAGCCAAGCCGCCCACTGCGCGCCACCGTCCCGGGTACCGTAGTCTGGTATCAGCTGGCCCTTACAAATTGCATTAAGTACAGCAGTCTGAACGGCCGTTTTGTTGTCGTACACAGGTGGCCTACACAGGTGGCCTGCCCTGTAATCGTCATTGAGGTCCCTGTGCAAGCATAAGGCCTGCCTCGACCTATGCGCAGGCTACACCACCTTCCTTGCCGCGCGCCCCTCCTACCGTAGCAGCTGCGTCAGGTCCCCACTGCCCACGGCGGTTCGTACCAGGACGACACGGCAGGGTAAGGCAGTCACAAACAACATCGCAACGCCACATGTAACACCACAATCTGCAAGCCTGCACAGCGTCAGCATGCCTTTTGATGGCACCACACTGCCCACTAACACAGTCCCTGGCTGCCACAGCGCCTCATTGAACACACATTGCTGCTGTACACAAAAGGACCGCGCTCAGCATACACCACATAGTCACGGTCATCAAGCTCAAACCGCATGTGCCTTCCCTCGAGAGGCTGGGCCTTTGTCCGTGACGCCGCCGCACCCACAGCAGCGGACACGCAGCTGTGCACCTCGCAGCGGTCACTCGGGCCACACATCTGCAGCCCACTCCAAGCAGCACGCCAACGAATGCATGGATATCAGGATGTGCTATGTCGTATGTACCGCACTGAAGCCGTCGACAAAAATGCTAGCAAGCAAGCATTCCTTACATGCTACCCTATCGGTACCTGGCACCCACAGGGGGCACCTCTTTGCGCCCCCGCCCCCACGACCAGCTCTCTACCACGCTCACCCTCACCCAAGCACCATACACTCCAGCCCAGCACCCCACTCTGCAGCCCCTGCCCTCCCTCCCACTCCCCTTAACCCATCCCACCCGCGCCTCCACCACCCGCCCTTAGCCCTCACGGCACCGGAGGCGCCGCCGCCACCTGCGCCTCCCAGTGCGTGGCCAGCCGCTGCATGCGCGCAAGCAGGAAGTACACGTACAGGTGTATTAGCAGCACGTACGCGAACACGCACAGGCGGCCCAGCGGGTACTGGCGCAGCAGGAAGGACACGGTGGAGGCTGTGGAGTCCAGCAGGTTGGCCGCGGCCTTGACCGCTTTACCCACGCCCGTGTGGCGTGTGAGGCGCTGGTAGGGCTCCCCCAGGGCGTCCATGGGGATGACGTCGTGCGAGCCGTGGCCGTGGCCGTGGCCCAGGGAGGAGGCGTGGGAGGAGGGCGGCAGGGCGGAGGAGCCGGGGGTCTGCAGCAGCTGCCGGGTGACCTTGGCCAGCTCCTGCGGGCGGGGACATGGACGGGCGCGGATGGCTGTGGGTGAGAAGTACTGCGTGAGGCGTCAGTGTTACTCTGGACACGCACACAGCAGACCGATGAAGTGAGCTGGTTGCGTGGGTTGGGCGTAGGAAGGACGAGAGGGAGCAGGGGCCAGGGTGGCAGTGGTGGATGTCGACGGGAGGCGCGCTAACAGCGGGCTGCGTCGGGCGTACAATGTGGGCTTTGCTGGTGATGGAACCGCAGCCGCGTCTGGCTACCTCGTCGCAAAATAGTCAGCCAGCAAGCCCACGGGCACGTCCGTGATTCCACGTCCGCCCCCGCGCTCGCACACCCCATTTGGCGCTCCCGCCCCTACCTGTCTTGCCGCCTCCAGCTCCCGCTCCGTCTTGAGCTGCTGCGCCGCCTTCTCCGCCGCCAGCCGCTCCAGCTGCGTCTGCTTAAGGTACAACATGTCGGACATCTCCCGCACCTGCGCCTCCAGCGCGCTCGTGTCCTGTTTGGGCGCACGGAGTGCATGGGGTTGGTGAAGCGCGGGTGCCGACGGCAGGGTCCACCCTCACCACCCAAACAGCTGTCCTCGCTTATCCCCTTAAGATGTCTTGCTGCCGCTATTGTTTGTCCCACATTGCACCGTTGCGCATACAGCAGCTGGCCAAGTGCGGGGCAGGCACGGGGTGCCCACGCCACCCACCGCGGCAAAGCACCAGCAGGGAGCCCAACGCCAGCCGCCGCCCACACATTGTGTGCCGCACCTATGGCTACTACACACGGCCCACAGCGTCTCCTGCCGCACCGCACCTTGCGGTTCTGCGCGCTCTCCCTCAGCGCCTCCAGCTCCGCCGCCATGGCCGCCACCTGCGCCGCGCTGGCCTCCGCCGCCTGCTGCGACGCCGCCGCCGCCCGCCGGTGCTGCAGCACCTCGCCACGCAGCGCCTCCAGCTCCGCCGCCGCCGCCGCGGCCGCCGCGCCGCGCGCCGCCGCCGCCGCCCCTGCGCCCGCCACCGCCCCCGGGCCTTCCGCCGGCTGTATCCCCGCCGCCTCCAGCTGAGCCCGGAGTGCCGCCACGGCGGCCGACAGCTCGTTACGGCTGCGGGCGGCCGCCACCGCCGCGTCCTCGGCGTCTGTAAGGATGGTGAGGCCGCACGCGTCAGCCGGCAACATGGAGTTGTCAGCAGCGCGTAAACAGACGCTATGCGATCAATGACACTGGTCTAGGTCCGGTGACGTGTTGCCACGCAAAAACCGCCTACGGGTGTCAGCAGCGCCCGGTGCGCCCCCCCTTCATCCGCTCACACCCCCACCCAAGTGACTGCACCGTACGGTGTGATCAACTTCCTTACACACGCCTAGCAGCCTAGCATTGTGCCCCCGCCTCTCCCCTCCCCTGCCCTCCCCACGCCCACCCCTGGTCTTGCGCGCCGCCTCCTCCAGCTGGCGCTGCAGATCCGCCAGCGCGCCGCTGCCGCCCGCCAGCTGCTGCTCCAGGTCCAGCTCCCGCTGGGCGGCGGCGGCGCGCGTGGCGGCGTGCGCCTTGCGCTCGGCGGCCAGCCGCGACTCGGCGGTGGACAGCTCCGCGCGGAGGGCTGCAAGGGGGGTTGGGGGGCAGCGGGCGTTGCGGAGGTGCCCGGGTGTTGTGCTATGGCGGGTGTAATGGGTGGGATTGGGAGGCGCCCTGCAAGAACTCCAGCTCTCCTTCTCCACGTTGCACGTGCTTCAGGTACCCTGAAACACCGCCTGCTTTACCTCGTGCAAACCCCTCCCCTGCCCTGCCCTGCCCTGCCTGACCAACCCTCCTCCCTCTCTCCCTCCTTCCCTCCCTCCCTCCCACCTCCCCACCCACCCTCCACCACGCCGCCCTCCCTGTCGCTCTGCTGCTCCATCTGCCTCCTGCTGCTCTCCTCCAGCGCCGCCAGCTGCCCCTCCAGCACCAGCACCTGACGCGACGCCGCCTCGTACTTGGCCCCCACCTCCGCCAACGAGGCCTTGGCCACAGACAGCTGCGCCGACAGGCTGCTCTCCGTGCTGCCACGTGCCTGCGTCGCCGCCGCCAGCTGCTCCTTCAACGACGCCGCCAGCGCCGCCTCCTGCTGCACACGCACCTCGGCACGTGCCAGCATGTCCTCCAGCTGCTCGTTCTCCAGCCGGGAGGCCTCCAGCCGCTTCTTCAGCTGCTCGCAGTTGCGCGACAGCTGCTGCACCTGCTGCTGCAGCTGCCCTGACCCGTCCGCTGGGTTGGTCCCGCCGGCGGCGGCGGCGACGGAGGCGGCGGAAGCGTTAGCGGCGGCGCCGCCGGCGTCGTCCAGGACCATGTTGAGGAAGGAGGAGGTGGCGGAGGCGAGGGTGGCAGCGGCGTTGGTTACAGCGGCGGCGGCGGGGGAAGGTGCGGCGGCAGTGGCGAGGGACGAGGCCACCGGCGCTGTCGGCGGCGAGGCGGTGTCGGAGCCCGGGGCCGGCGCTGGTGCGTCGCCGGATGTGCGTTTGGCGGGGGGCGTGGCGGCGGCGGCGGCCCCTGCGTCTACCGACGCCGTCCTGCTGTGTTGCCTGTGGGCTGCGACTGGCCCCGGCCCTGGAGTTGATAGGCCGCTGCTGCTGATGGGTGCGATGGGGGCCGGCGCGGAGGCTGTTGGTGGTGGCACGTACGCGCCGGATCCCTGCCTCTGCGCCGCCCCTATGTGAGCCTCCATGCCTGACGGAGCACTCCCGCCGTCTGACGGCCAGCTGCCGCTGCCTAGAGCCTGCCTAGGCTGCTGGGCCCCTGCACCCGGCGCTGCCAGCCCAGGGACGCCCGCCAGCCCGCCCCCGTCCGCGCTGCTGCGGACGCTGTCCCCCGGCGCCCCCCCTGAACCGGCAGACATGGCGCTCTGCGAGCCATGCCGGCTGAGGGAGGTGTGGACGTACCCTGCCACCATGGCGGGAGGGGGCGGGCCTGCGGGACGGCTGCCGAAGGGGATGGGCCCGTCTGCGCGGACCATGAAGCCCCCGGCCGCGCCACCCCCAGTGCTTGTAGGGGGAGCGGGAGCTGCGCTGGGAGCCGTGCTGTAAGGGACCTTGCTGGAGGCAGAGGAGCCGGGCATGGAGTAGCTTGTGCTGCTGGTGCTGCTGGCAGGGTTGTGGGTTAGGTAATTGGGGGTGGTGGAGGCTGCTGCTGCACCGGTGTAGCGGTAGGTGGAGTAGTCGGGGGGTGGCGGTCGGGAGGGGGCGAGAGTGGATGGGGTGCTGGTGGGAGGTCCACCCTGGGGTTGTTGGGATGGTGAGAGGGGCACGCGGTGTCGGGTGCGAGCGGGGGGACGCAGATGAGGCAATGGAAGGCGAGCGGAACGGGGTAGAAGGCCCGTCCGCACGGCGTGCAACATGCCATACATGCTATGCGTGGGTGTGCTGTACTGTAGCATACTACAGCCCTGGGAGGTCAGCCAGTGGTTATACGAAACAACCTGTACGTGCCTGCGGCAGGTTGCTCTGGGCGGCCCTGGAAGCCATGTACGTTCCATCATTTGTAACGTCTGCAGACAGCTCTGAGTCTCCTGCAGCTCATCCATATGCGGAGGGTGAGTGGAAGGTCCCGAACTGCCAGCACTTTGCAGGGAAAGGGGCTGCGTGCCCCTGTTGCCTGCAGCGGCTCTCCAGCACTGACCTTCCCCCAACGCCCCCAGGGTGCCGACCGTCTTGGACACCGTCTTATCTACGGCCTCAAGGAGACCCTCCGCAACCTTCAGCTGGCTTGCTAGCCAACTAGCCATTGTTCTGTATTATGCTATACTCGCAGCAGCACCAAGGGCTCGTACTTCAGCCGATCCTCTCTTGCGTGCAACAGGCGCTGGATGAACCGCCTACAAGCTTAAGCATGCTATTGCATATGGTCAGGCTAGTAAATCAGGGGCTGGAGAAGCCAGCTGTCAACCAAAGTCGAGTCATCGTTGGCCCGGTATAAACCTGCAAGGCGAGACAAGACAGCCTCCAGTCTTACTGTTATCGTAAGCTCAATGTACACATTGAGCCCGGGATGGGTCGTTGCTGGCAAACGCACAACCCCGTCCCGCGGGACGAGCATTCGCTTTCGGAGCGGTCGATGTCATGTCACCGGCTCTTCATGAACAGCCTCGCAGCACACGTTTGTTGTCAAGCTGCGTTCTAAACATCTCGAGTGCTCGTACAGGGAGCGTGAAGCTGCTCAGAGACAAATAGCCGTTGGGCCTAGGCTAGGGCCTTCATCTCACAACCCTATGGCCAGGTCCTTGCCCAAGCAACGTTGATCAAAATACTGACAAAGGGTCGACGTGACTCTTCGTTGCAGCTCGCCTTTTCGCTTGACTCACCCCAAGGACCCACCCGCTCGCTGAACTCTAGCATCCCGAAGCGCTCCCGGATTCAACGACACCCTTCTTTAGCACACCTTTCTTTAGCAAAATGTACAGCTATCCACCACCTGCTCAGCCAGCGTACGGCGCTGGCTACGCGCCCGCGCCTTACCCAGGTCCATCGACGACAGCGCCCTATCCTTATGGTCAGCCACCGGCTGCACCTCCCTCAGCCTATGGCGGCTTCGCACCACCTGCGGCCGCTGGCGCAGCACCAGCGGCACCGCCAGCCGGGGGCCAGGCCTACCCTTCCCTCGCGGCACCCGTACCTTCGCACGCCGCGACGAGCACCGCGGAGCAGGCCCAGTCCGCCTACCCAGCCATGGGCGGCCTAACCAGCTCAGCCTTTGGCCTGACACCAGGCGCGCCAACCTCCGAGCCCCGACCCGCCACTGCGCCCTCCGCTCCCCCGCCACCTGCACCTGCTCCCGCCTCCGCACCTTACACCTTCGGCCAGCCCCACGCCGCTCCGCAACATCCCCCCGGCCCTCTCGCGTACGGCCAACCCCCCAACGGACAACCACCACCTGGACCTGGATACGGCTACAACCCGCCTCCCCCGACACCGCCGTCCCACCCTCCCGCAACGCCTCCGGGCCCTGCCTACATGGCCCCGACCACCTACGCCCCCGCACCAGGGCACGGGGCACGCCGGCGCCGAGCGCTACTGATCGGGTGCAGCTACCCCGGCAGCAGCGCGCAGCTGAACGGCTGCATCAACGACGTGCAGTGTATCCAGTTCTGCCTGAAGAAGCGCTTCGGGTTCACGGACCAGCAGATCCTGGTGCTGCGGGATGACCAGCGGCACCCGGACTTCATCTCGACCAAGGCCAACATATACCGGGTGCGTTGCGAGCGTGGTTCTTGCACGTTTCGCTGGCCGTTCGCTGGCAAAGTCGCGCGTGGTAAAGCATTCAGGAGGCTGACTGGACAGGAGCCTACATGGCCCAACTGGGCTCGTCCGCCCCCACCAGACAGCCAGTGTGAGCAGCACCTAGGCCGTGCCCTGCACCGGCCCGTGCCTGTCCTCACGCTGGCCCCCCACCCGCCCCACCCCCAGGGCATCCAGTGGCTGATGGCGGACCAGCAGCCGGGCGACTCCCTGTTCTTCCACTTCAGCGGGCACGGCAGCCAGCAGTACGACAGAAATGGCGACGAGGAGGTAAGCGGGGCAGCAACATTGAAGCCAGAGAAAGTAACCAGTCAAGGCGACATGGCCCAGCACCTGTGCCACCTCGGCCCCGCCCCAGCACAGCCCAGGCCTGCCCTCACGCTTCCCTGTCTGCGTTAGATTTGGGCACCCTCGCTATCCCTATTGAGCCAACGCGCACCCGCATTTGGCAAGGCCGCAAGCTTTACGCAACGACGCAATGCCTCCGCCCCCCCTTCAAGCCGTGCCCCTGACAATGCTCCCGCTAAAACGCGTCCCTCCTTTGTCCTTTCTTCTCCCCAGGACGGCTTTGACGAGACCATCTGCCCCACGGACTTCCGGCACGCGGGGCAGATCGTGGACGACGAGCTGAACGCGCTCATGGTGCGGCCGCTGCTGCCGGGCGTTACACTGCACGCCGTCATCGACGCCTGCCACAGCGGTACGGCGCTGGACCTGCCGTACAGGGCCAAGGTGGACGGCGCGGGGCGGTGGTACTGGAAGGGGCGGCACACGCCCAATAAGGCAACGCGCGGAGGTGAGGCAGGGGAGGAGAGGGAGGAGCAGGAGGATGGGAGAACGGGGTGCCGGAGGGGAACGTTGGCCGTGGGTTGGGGTTTGTGTCTGGGTGAGTACGATGGCTGGAGGGGTTGGCGGTAAGGATGGCTGCGTTAGTGGGTGGGGTGGGGCCGTGTTATTGGGGGTTATTGGGTAAGGAGATGTCCGAGTCTGCGCTTTGCAGTATATCACGGCAGCGAAGCGGCGTTGGCACTGTCCTGCGCTTGTACTCCCTCCGCAGCGTGTATGCTGGATGCCGTTCCTGACTTTGCTATTGCCATGCGCAATGCAGGCACGGCGTTCCAGTTCGGCGCTTGCAAGGACTCTCAGGTTGCGCAGGTGAGCAGCGCTGCCGGGCAGCCGGGCGGAGGGGACGCCACAGGCTGTGCAAAAGGCCCCATCAGCCTACTATCGCAGGGAATCTGGGTTGCCCCGTAACGCACCGCATACCCTCTGTCCACGGTAAAATCCTTCTCACCGCATCCGCACACATCTCACACCGTCGCAGGACACCAACGCGCTGAGCGGCAAGGCCTACACCGGCGCCGCCACCTTCTGCTTCATCGAGGCGATCGAGAAGTACGGCACGCAGCAGACGTACGGCCAGATCCTGAGCCACATGATGTCCACGCTGCGCGCCACCACCAAGACCAGCGGCATCCAGCTGGGCAGCACGGGCACCCTCATTGCCTCCTTCCTGCTGGGCAGCAACGTGGCCGCCGCCATTTCGGCGGGCGGCGGCCAGACGCCCGTGCTGTCGTGCGACAAGCCCATCGACTTGTACAACACGCGGCTGTACCTGTAATGGGGGCGGAGATGTGCACACATGGCGGGCTCAGGACCGGGGGTGGCAGCCTAGCAGCGAAGACGTGCACGATTGGGCGCAAGGGCTGCCGCTCATGCGCGTGGCCAGGACAGCTAGGACAAGCCTCCGTGCGTGCGGCTATGGTGAGCTGCTGGGCCCTGTGTGTACCTGTGAGGGCGGTAGGCTGAGCCACGTGGGAGCACGGCTGGGGCTCAGGTACCTCCTCATGCATCGCGGCACGGACTGGTTTTCCTTGGCACGCCGGTTGGTGCGCTGTGCAGATGACTGCATTACGTGTGCCAACATCATACAGCAGGATGGGCTGTGACCGTAGACTGGGGTGGGCTTGCTTGTGTCTCATTAAACTGTGGCATACGCGATTGCCTAGGCGTTGCTTCCTAGGTTCTTAATTGTGTTCACTATCGCCAGGGAGTTACCGGTACTATATGTGCGCTTACTCAGCGCTCCTTCATCAGCTGTGTGTGCAGTGTACGGGACTGAACCGGTATGCGGATGTCCAGCAACGGTGCTCGCAGTAAAGCGTAAACGTGGGCTCAGGAAACGTCCCTGGCTGCCGCAAGGCGCATTTGTGTTTGTGGAAAGGCCAGCGGGAGTCCAAAGCCCAACCAGCACAGCATTTGTACAAGGGTGCCGGGCTCAGCATGCACGGGTGTAAACCTGCATTGCATTATGTACCTTTCGAGAAGGATTACCTTGCGGCGACAATCTGGCATGACCGTGATAGGGACGTGCTTCGGGGTTTGCGAGACTTGCTAACGTTCGGCTGACATTCATCACCCAGGCGCAAGGGGTCAGGGGAGCCCTGCCTGGGACCGCAGGTGCACCACATGTACGGATTGCGTAGAGGAACTCATTCCACAAACGAAGAATGCAGAACGCCCTACCTGTACTGTAACTACTCTAAGGGCTTAAAATGGCAGACACATGACACCTAGCTTATTGAACTGAAGGCCCGCTCGTCGTGGCCTATCCTTTGACGGAGCTGGTTGCTCCTTTCCG
>VFQN01000412.1_pt1 | contig 83093 bp, 127 predicted proteins | sample 3512371 | NCBI WGS metagenome assembly VFQN01 (sample SAMN10412370, study PRJNA504923) | tailings metagenome | isolation source: Replicate 2 from Balatoc abandoned mine | place: Philippines: Itogon, Benguet | collected 2017-08-28
TTTACTACTACTCCCACTACCACCACCATCGCGTTACTAGTACTTTGTTTCCCCCCCTGCCCCGCACCTGTCGTCCATGCTAATGAGGATATCGGTGATGAGCGGCGGCACCTCGGGCAGGATCCAGCCCTCCACCTGCGTCCACGGCTGCTCGATGACCACGTTGGTCTCCCACTCCTTGCCGCCCTCGGGCCGCGTGAAGTGGATCACGTTGGACGACAGCGCGGCGCCCACGAAGCCGTGCGGCGCGGAGGGCTCGTGCAGGAAGCGGATCTACCAAGGGCATGCAGATATGGGAGTTTGTCACGGGCAGAGCGGCGCCATGCCGTGGGCATGTGTATGTCCGTGCTAACCTCCAAGTCGATAGCGACAAAAAGGCATAGAAATTGCTGGGGGCGAGATTCCGTTGGGCTCAAGACAGCTGCCGCTGGCAGCCAGCCAGCCCTACATTGCACGATACAGCTGTTCTACTGCAGGTGCCCCTTGCCCACGGTACGATTCCCTCGCTCCCCTCCCGCCCCCGCCCCCAACACACCCACACCCTACCTCCAGCGGGATGAGCCCCTTGGGCCCCAGCTTGATGGTTTGCACGCGCTTGCGCGCCGCCCAGTCCCACACGTACAGCTCGTTGCCGTAGTGGTCGGGCACCTCGGCGGGGTTGAAGCCCTATGGGGGACGTGTTGGGAGGAGGCAGAGGGCAGAGGAAGACGACGGGAGGATTGAGACTCATACCGTTCCAAGCAAGCGGGCAATTGAATCGACGGGTTGTGACCGAACCGTTAGGCCAAAAGGTGCTTGCTAGTGCGCAGCAGGCAGAACCTGATGCGCCCTGCAGTTCGCCGCGTTGGTGCCTACACCTCCCGCCAGAAGCCGACACTCCCCAGCGACGCTGACCAACACATTACAACTGCGGCCGCCGTTACCAGCCCTCCGCACACTGAAGGCTTTGAAGGCTTTCGTACCCACCGGTCAGACTTGCACAACCCACACGCAACAGCTCAGGCTGCCGCACCTTGCTGAACGCCTTGGGCGCCCCCCAGCTGGTGGAGATCATGACGTTGAGGCGCGGCTGGTACCAGAAGTCGTAGCCGAAGGGCGTCTCCTCGCCCGACCACACGCCCTTGATGCTCAGGTCCTGTCGCCGACCGGTGTGGGCGGGAACAGGTTGCCGTACAGCGCAGCAGTGGATGCAGCATAGGAGGAGGTGATAGGTGGCCTCACGGCCGACACGGAATGCGGCAGAGGCAACCACAGTCTCGGCAACCCTTGACCCACCTGGTTGAGCAGCAGGAAAGCGCCGCGGGCGTTGCCGTCCTTATCACCCATGGCGCTGACCTGTGGGAGTGAGCGCGCGTGCGCAAGCAGGGTGGGATATGGTTGCAGAGGCCCAGGCGTGCGAAATCACAGACACTGCGACACGCACCCGTCAATATACGCCCCGGCATAACCACGGCTGAATAGCTTGTTGCCGAACCGAAAATCGCAACGCGGTCGCTAACAGCTTGCTTCACCGCTAAGACTCACCATGATGGAACCGTCGGGGGCGCCTGGAGCACACGGAGTACGCAGGGAGGGAGGGAAGCGGGCAAGCGCGTCAGAAAGGACCGTCATGTGGGGCATATGCACACCGCAACGAGCGTCAATGCACCGGCATTCGGGTTTGCCGCACCAAGCCATGAGCAGCGCAAATGCAGATACTGAAGCGCAAGCCCCTTGGAAAGCTGCAAACAACCGAACTCGTTATCCCGCATGCAGGTATCAGCGACACGGCTTTGCGTCTTTAGTCTGGCCGGCGAGACGTGTTACCCACTACAGTGTCACCCTGAGGACACGACACCGGCTCACAGTGGCTGGAGTGCAGCGCGGACAGGCCGGTCTTGGCGATGATGTCCTCCGACTCCGCCACCGCCGCCAGCCGGGGTGCGCGCGGGTCGGTGGCCACGTCCACGCCTAGGGTGGATGTGGGCGGGTGGCAGCAGGGCGTCAGATGCGAGGTGACAGTCCAGCAGGGGAGGTCATGGGACCGCAGGGACACAGCCAGCGCAGACGTTGGGCGCGGCAGTATGCCGTGTGGGGCTGGACACCTGCGGGACGCAAGCAATCCCGAGGTCGTCACGACAGCCAGCATGTATGGCTGGGGTCCAAAAGATCGACTTGTGCTTGACAGAGGATTAGCACTGCTTGGCAACAGGAGGCAGACGCTGGCGACCTTTCATGCATTGGGATGCCGGGTCGGACCCCCGGGGACTGGGTGCTTACCGTACACGCGGCCGCTGCCCAGGGTGGGGAGCACCAGCAGCTTGCGGGAGGGGGCGGAGGGGTCCGCGTGGCAGGAGGAGCACGAGTTCCAGCCTGGGGGATGTAGGTCGGCGTGGGGGGTGGGGAGGCAGGGCGTGGGCAGGCGCAGCGTGTGGGATGGATCTTGTGCGCGACACACAACTCAGCACTGAGGAACTTGCACGGTAGCTCCTAGCAGTGTGTGTGTCTGGTCAACATCTACAAGTGTGTCAGGCAGACCTCTTAGGCTGCTAGTACGCTAAGTTCCATGAGGGTCGTGTAGCGTCTGGCATGCTCTCGAGGGTGCTGGCCCTACAGCTAGCAGGTGTTTTCGTCTTTGCTGAGGCTCCTACGTCTCAATTTTGCACCACCAGCCAGTCACGGAAACACGCGTGAGTTCTTTCCTCTGTCAACGCATGATCTGTAAGACACTTACCGCTGTGGTGCAGCTCGTCTCCCTTGTGGGGCATGGGCAGGCGGTGGATCACCTGGGCGGGTGGGACGGGTTGGGGCAGGAATAACCAGTAAGTTGTAGTTGGCGTGCGTTTTTACGCTTTGGGGCGGGAACATGCCATTTCTTTTTGACGTGGCCGAGGGCAGGCTCACACAGGGCGCGTTGGGCCTGTGTGCTAGGGCACACGAAAGAAACGTGGTGCACACTTCTGGGAGTGGCAAAGGAGTCTGCCTACCTGGAGGTATGTCTCGCTCTCAGGGTTTACATCGACCGTCGCAACATAGTCGGGTCGGCTGTGGTCGGGAATGATGGCTGGGATGTACAGGAGCTTCTCGCGAGGGCCATGGAGGAAGGCATCCTGCGATCGGACATGGGTCAGCGGACGTTAGCCAGAGCTGCCATCGGTCGGCACAGCGCTATCTCTTAAACTAAAGGAAGGTAGCTTGGCATGTGGTCTCTCAAAGGGACCCCGCCATCGCGGACTTACAAGACTCCCGTTCAACTGTCGCTACCCACGTCTTCGGAATACCTACCTTGGGCGTTGCGTATCCGGGGCCCTTGCGGCAGCAGCTACTTGTCTCCTCTGCCATCCTTGCTGCTGGGCGAGAGGGTAATGTGCTGCCTTGGTGCTTGGCGTTGTCGATGCAGACAAGGTTCCAACGTCAGCCTGATGCGCCTAGCGCTTAACGCAAAGTAAACAATAGTAGACCTGTACTCATTGACGCGAGTTTGGGTAGCAACTGTTTCTCTTCGTCAGCTATGACATGGTTGTCGCCTCTGGGCCTCGGCGACGGTTGGCCACTCCATGCGGCAGGCCATCCGTGTCGTCACCGCATGACAACCGTCACAGTTGAGTTTACTCAACCTTACGCAACTGTTAAAGCGCCAAGGTGGTGCTGTTCTGGCAGCACTTGGCACAGTAGTTTTCAAATGGTATACCGGTACTTCGGTTAGCGGGAAGCGAGAAGCTGGGCAGCGGTTGGGAAGCAGGGACATGAACCAGAGACGTGGATGTGGGTTCCGAGGTGTGGGACAGGACTGGGCTGCATGAAAGCATGTAGTGGGGACAGTTCAGTTACACGTGCCATCCCCACCGCCGTGTCTTCAGCCGCTTGCACAGCTTCGGGTCAACCCTGAACCCGTGGCGCTGGTGTTATTAAGCCACGCGCACAGCACACGGCCCCGACACCTCTAGGCGCCCAGACAAACGGAGAGAATGTTCGGGTGGGACACACGCTGTGCGGCAGGGCTCAAACGGAAAGCTTCACTGTGCAGTGGATGTAGGACACAAGAAAGAAAAAACCTAGTCACGCGCTTGGGGGGATCAGCGACCCATGTGTTCCCCAAGGGGCACCAGGGCAGGGGGGCGGGCGCCGATCCAAGGCTTGTCGGAGGCCGCACCGTGCAGCGCCAGACGGGTTACTCTACTCCGCAACGGCACGCAGCACAGTGCACACAAGCGTCATTCGATGTCAACCTAGTGACTTCATACCTCCCCACCAGATAGAATAGCCGCCACAGTTCATACCCATACCAGCCCATGATAATGAAAGCTTAGATGTTGCAACCTACCTACTTGTTGTAGTCGCAGTGCTACGCCCCCGGTTCAAAAAGGATATGTCGTCCAGAGGCCTGCTGCACTGCATGCTATCCCTCGGTCCATTCTGCTTCCAAACCAGCCGGCCGCAGACCGCTGCAATGCCTGTGCACACTCCCAGCCATCCCTAACATAGCACCAGGGACCTCGCCATCTCCCCAGGACCTACCCCAAGTGCAGCTCTAGCCTAATCCACATCGGACAGTTCTCCGCTTCGTCCTTAGCTCCCTACTACCTTCCCATATCACACGCTTCCAGACCCCGATACTGCTCCTCATTTCTGGGGTGGGGGCACAGCGGGTGTAATGGCTGGGTCGGGTGCGGGGGCAGCCTGGGTGGTGTTGGGAGCCGCACCCGCAGCCGCCGGCGCGGGCGCAGGGGCATTAGCCGCGGGCGCGGCGGCGCCGGCAATGGCAGCAGCGGCGGCGGCGAAGGTGCCCGTTGTGGAGGGCAGCCCGGGTGCGGCTGCACCCCCGATGGCCATGTCCGCTGGTGTGTCTGCGGTGATCTCCACAGGCGTGGTGAGGTTGGCGTACATGTCCTTGGTGAACACGGGCGGGGGGAACAGCACGCGGCTGATGGTGTGCGCCACGCCGTTGGCGGCAATCATGTCGCCCTTGACGATCTGCGGCGCAGCGCGGGACATGGGGTGGGCGGGTGTGGTGGGTGGGTGCTCTGCGGGGCTTCGTGCAGTGCGTTGTTAGTGCTTTTGTGCTTTTGTGGACGCGTTGGGTGTGTAGCACGTGAGGTGGCGCGCAGCGGTGGGAAGTGGAGTGTGCTGCTGGGGTGCAAGCATGGGCACCTCGGGCCACAGCTGAACGGCTGGACAGGACCCTGCAAAAAATGCCGATGCCGTACCAAGAACCGATGGCGCCCAGCCCCGGCCCCGGCCCCACCTGCGCGCACTGCACGCCGCTGTCTGCTGCGCAGCTACACCGCTCGCAGGTGCGCTGGCAGAAGCCGCCCTGCCACTGCGCCGCCAGGGCGGAGGTCATGAAGGGGAAGAAGCACTTGTCGAACTTGAGCTGGTCCTCGCACGTGTAGTTGTCTGCGAGGTGGAGGGGTGGGGGGTAGCAGGGCAGGGCAGGGCTGACGCGAATGGGAGGTCTGATGCTGATGCCTGGGCGCACACTGGACCTCGGGGCTCCCACCGCACCCTCCCGCCTCTCAACGCGTCCCTTCTATTGCGCGGCCCCACAAGCCATGCGCCCAGGCAGCCGTGCTGGCCAGCCGTCCAACCCCAGCCCCAGCGCGCACCCGTCATGGGCTTGTTCCTGTCCCCCGTGTCGTGCTATCATGATGCTCCCCCAGCCGCCCTCCCGGTACCGGGCAGCCTAGCCGCCCTGCCAGCACACAACTGGCTTGGGCTTGGCCCCACACGTCCCCAGCTGCCCTGCCAGCGCCCACCCGGTGTGGGCCTGTCCCTAGCCCACATCCCCAGCCGCCCGCCTCTCCCCGGCACCCCCGGCGAGGGCCTGTGCCACCAAGAACCTAGCACCAGCCCACCCACCCGGCGTGGGCTTGTCCCTACCCCACATCCCCACCCGCCCCTCCCCAGCCCCCACCCGGCGTGGGCTTGTCCACGCAGTTTTCGTTCAGCATGATGGCGCCCTCCGTCATGCAGGGGTCGTTGAAGGGGATGACCTCCACACCACGGGCAGTCCAGATGGGCGTGTTGTTGAACATGTACTCTGGGGGTGGGGGACCAGGGGTGCAGGTGGGGGGGGTCAAACTGGCTGTGGCGGTACCTGACGTGCCTCAACTCTCTGCGGCAAGGCCTGGCACGTGCACAGGGCACCCGTGCGGGCGCCCGTGCGTGCCAGGCTGCCTGTGCAGCGGGTGCGGTGCGGGATGTCGGCAAAATGGGCCTGATACAGTTGCAGGCATACAGGAATAGCAGACAGGGTGAGGCGAGTTGGCGAGGCAAGGCAGGAAAGCGGCATGTCGGTGGCTGTGGCCGCGATCGCTGTTTCTAATACGCTGAGGTAGCTGCAATAGAAAGCCGGCTGTGTCGGTTGCCCCCCGGCACACGCAGGCTGCCTGTGCATGGTCGCACGGCCGAGAGCCAGCGGTAGGCATAGCCTGGCTCCCATGCGAGCTAACCCACCAGTGGTGTACATTCCGGGGATGATGTGGTACATGAGGATGGCGGGCAGCTCGGGCAGCGCGTAGAAGGCGTCCAGGGGAAGGGCGCGGCCGTTGCCCAGCTGCTTGAGCAGCACGTCGAACGCCTCGTCAGTGGGCGCCAGGAGCTGCAGGGGAAAGGCAAGGGAGGACAAGCGGCACAGGCGGGCGCGTCAGATGTCCGGTATCAGGATGGGTTGCATGGGTGTGAGGCAATGCCTGGGTGATAGGGCGGCGCGTCAGGCAACAGATCGCGGTGGGTATTTGCTATGTGCTGGCGGGATGTCCGAGGCAGCTTACCGTGTAGGGACCGGCGGCGGGGATGCCAGCAGCGGGTGGGGGCGGCGGGGGAGGAGGGGGAGGGGGAGGTGGCAGCTTGGAGCGGCCCTGGGGGGATGGGCCGGAAGGAGAAAGGGAGGCACGTACGGCACGTGTCAGTGGATTTGCCGCCGACGGCATCCGTGGCGCAGGCGCTTACGCTTACGCCTACGCTGCGCTTAACTTGGCGCTCTCCTGGGCCCGCTGCACAGTCCCCAGTGCCCCACGGCCCCTGTCACAAGCTGCCGTACTCACCACGCCGAAGCCGAACCACCAGGGGAACTGCGGCGCCAGCGTGGTGTCCTCCTTGGGCTTGGGCTTCTCAGGCAGCGTGTAGTCGGGGGCGGAGGCGGGGGTCAGCTGCGTGTCCAAACCCACAGCCTGGCGAGTGGGAGGGGGAGGGAGTGGAGGGAGGCGGGGTGCCGTAAGCAGGGAAGACCGCATGTCTGGCAGCCGTTACATCAGGCTTCCTTGCTTTCCGGTAAAACAAGTTGCGCGTTGCATGACCAAGAGCATCAGTCACGCAAAGTCCTCATTAACACACGCCCGCGAGAGCCCCAGCCGGCCCCGGCTGACCTCTCCCCACCTACAGCGCGTTTGGCGGCGGGTTTGCAAAATCCACCCCTGCATGCCTTGCATGATCCCTTCCCTCCTCCCTGGCCACGCGCACACCTTGAGCGCGTTGAGGAACATTTCGTGCCTGCCCGTTGCCCGCAGCAGCGCCACCACGTCCGCCGTCTCGGGCAGCGCCGTGTAGCTGCCGTCGGCTCCCGGCAGCACGTGCAGCGCGGTGCCCATCTCGGCGTTGGCCCACTTAGCGGTGGCGGACAGCTTGCCGGTGGGGTCGAACAGGTTCACCTCGTCGCTGCGTGCAGGGCAACGAGTGGAGGTCAGCACGTAAGAGACGAGGTGTGGATGTTGAGTCAGGGCGTGAGCAGTAACAGGTTGATGTCCACCTTGTGCCGGCGTGCACCCCATTCAGCCCATGGGAACGCCAGGAGTGAACTGGAACAAAGCTAAGCGACGGCAACGAGAGTGGCGTGAGCAGAGAGCCTCACCGGAAGCTGATGCCGAACGCAAAGCCGCATGGGTTGGCGTCGCTCTTGGGGTACAACGTGAGCGTGCGGCTGGGGTCGATGGTGTAGTTGGAGGGGTCGGTGCATGGCGGCGCGCCGAACACGTAGTTCATGGCCGCCTCCACGGTGCGCGTGTCGCTGTCTGTGAGGCGCCAGCCGGTCAGGTTGGCGGTCTGGCCGCCCGTGTTGCGCAGCACCACCAGGGGGGTGCCGCCCTCGGCTGGGTAGGCCACCACGCGGTCAATTACCACCTGGGGCAGGGGAAGTGGGGACCAGGGGAGGGGAGGGGCAAGGGGGAGGAGGCATGAGCTGATGGCACGAGGCTGTGAGGGTGTATGAAAGGACAACAGGAACGGCGGCGGAGCGTGAGGTGGCGGATATCGGTAGGTTTCGGAGGCCTGTGGCGCGGGCAAACGTTCCAGCGCGCTTGGTGCTGCGCGTTTGTGCAGTGGGCCCTGAGAGCCCTGCGGAAGTGTGTATGTACTGCACCGAATGATTGTGCGCGCACCTTTGGAGGCGTGGTGCCCTGGCACAGCTTCGGGGCATCCTCGGGGTTGGCGGGAGCGCCGGGGGGCGCCGTGGCGGGGGCGGGGGCGGGGGCGGCCGTGGCGTTGGCGGCAGCAGCCTGCGGCGGCAGCAGGCGGCAGGGGGCGAGCCCGGGGCACGGTTAGCATCAGCTTATTAAATTTGGGCTGGGCCGCCAGCTGCAAATCTTTACCGTATTGCCAACGTCTCTCGCTCCCGCCCCATGCAGCATCCAGTATCAGGTGCACCCTGGCGATGGCTGCTTGACCCGTTCCAGCCCTCCCCACAACTCTTCCGACCAATGTAAGCTTCCTGCAGTTGTCATACTGCTACATCTGAACTCTCAACGCCAGATGAAGGCGGTAGTGGTGGCCTCACCGCTGCGTCCGCGTTGAACACCTGGGCCCGCGCGCTGATGAGCACGGACACGAGCACCGCCGCCGCCACACACAGCCCCGTGCGCCGCCAGCCCAGCAGCGCCCGCGCGTGGGCCGCCAGGGGCTGACCGGCAGCCCGGCTGCCGCGGCCTGACGACCGCGCTGTCCGAACCATCCTGCTGCTGCTACCGGCTACGTCCAAGGGGCTTATACGGAGCAGACCGGGGATATGGAGGAGCTATGTCACTGGGATGGGTAACCTACAGGGTAGTACTATGAGCGCTTTGTGGGTGCTAGTGTCTAACCTCCAGTATTGATATTGTTTGTGCTGGGGTTATGAGCCGGCTGCGGGCTCGTTGGTGCTTAGGTTGGGGCCTGGCCGTCTCAATATGGGCAGCGCGATGGGTCATAGGTGACGGGCTAGGGTCAGGAAGCTGAGGGTTGACGGGCGGCCGTCAGCTGTCAACTTTCAAGTACTATAGGCGGTAAACGCTCACAATGGTTTTTCTGTTCGTATGTTGACATAGGACAAGTAATGCCTTTTGTCATTGTGCATATAAGGCTTATGTGGCTTAGGCGAGGGCGCATGTTTCTTCTGTTCACATTGAGCGCTGGAAAGCATGAACTTCGCCTTCAGTCTCGCAGGCGTCAAGGAGGAAGCACTGAAATGACTAGATTAAATCTGGTATTGCAAATGCACTCCTTGATCGTGCCATCCGTGCTTATCCCTGTAGTCAGCAAACAGGCGCGACCCATGGGTCCCTTGCCCCTTGCTTGGCAAACTGGCAGCCGCATACGTATGCGAAGCCGAGACCAACAAGCGGGACTGAGTTGTTGATGCAGGCTATTGTATTCTGGCTCTCTGACTGCACGCCGGAGGCCCCTGGGATGGCGAGGGATGGCGTGATCCCAAGGCCCTTACGCGCTATGACCTCATCGATCGAGAATGGGCGAAGCGCGCCGGGGGGGTACATGAAGGGCGGGGCTTCCAATAGCCGCAAGAAACCTTACAGCACACTCAAACCTCTCAAAACCTCTTTGCTTACTTCAACGCAACGCAACAGCAAGATGGCCTCCATGGAGCAGAAGAACGAGTAAGCGCTAAAGCTTAATACGCTGTATCGCACCGCTAGAAGCGCAGTTAGTGCAGCCTGTCCGTGGGTCCTGTACGCGCAATGACTCGTCTGCTGGGCCACATCAAGAGTTGCAGCAAGCCACAGCTTGCAAAGTAGCCCTGCCGTTAGACTGCACGTAACCTGCCAGTCCACGGACCGCTCCGCGGAATTGCGCACACACTATCTGAGAGCTACATTCTGCCCTGCGGCTACTGCACAATAATGCAGAGACGAGTAGCGTCACTGCGAGAGCCATGATTGCTCCTCTGCTCCCCTTCGAACCTGGTCCGGCCCTAACCCGCCCCATCCCCGTGCGCCCGACCCCTGCCTAACCGCCTCAACCACCCCAGGGTTGCCCAGGAGAAGTACGGCAAGGACTTCGAGGAGCTGTCCGGCAAGGAGCGCCAGAGCGTGGGCGGCACCATCGGCGGCAACATCCGCAAGGTGAGGGGGCGGGTGGAGGTCAGGAGCGTGCGAACTACCGCTGATAACGCTCTGCTCGGCGCATGGGTGCAAGCCTCAGCCCTTGCTTCAGGCGCCCTGTGTGGCCATCATAATACCGCCTGTTGTGCAGACAGCAGGGATGATGGTTTGGATAGCACATTGTCATATGACCTTCGCACGCCCGCCCGGCCACCCTTGCACACGCGTGCGCCCACGCCCCTGCGCATGCATGGCACGTCACTGGGTTGTGATGAGCTTACGCGTAACTACCTACGTCCCCGGCCCGCCCTCCCCGCTCATGGCCGTGTGCCTCATAGGACGAGCTGGGCACTGAGGGCTACAGCGAGATGGGCAAGAAGGGCGGCGAGGTGCGTGCCGTCGGCTTACACGTACACTGTATGCAGCTGTGTTCGTGCCTACCGGTGTGCAGCAGCCACAAGCGGTTCCGGCCCCTGCGCTTCCGGCACTTGCACTCCGTTCCCGTTACGCTGGCCTTGGGCGTTACTCACGACAGAGCGGACTACAGTATGTGCCCCTCGAGCAGTGCTTTCGACAGCCCTCATCACCCTTGCCCCTCCCCGAGCGATGCTGTCGACAGCCCCTCATCACCCTTGACCCTCCACTCTCGCTCCCCGTCCGTCCATGCAACCCCAGGTCATCCACGAGCGCGCCACTGAGAACAAGGAGTCCACTACGACCGACCAGTAGGCTCCCGGCAGCAGCAGCTGACACGTGGCTCCCCACGACACGACCGACCCTACCTGACCGTGTGCTGACCTCTGATTAGTGCGCCGTATGGCCGCAGATGAGTAGGCACCACTAGCCATGCACGTCTGTTGTCGTCCGGGCCTGCAGCATGCCCTGCAAGTGATATTCATGCTGCATGGGCGTAGGGTTGTAGCATGACAGGGATGTGCTTGGGGATGGTGCGACTGTTGTGTGCCAGACCGGCTCTTTTTTCGACCATGGTGTTTGACTCTGCATTTGACCGACGCTAGGGTGCTGCGTAAGCATGCCGCATCATTGTACAACATCAAGCGCCCTTTCCTGGTGCTGGCGCTGCGACAGAGCCCTCGTCCAGTTGACATTTGACCGGAAGTCGTGTGGGCCAGGACTTACAGACGGGCGCTGAGACACGCGTCCTGCCTGACTCCTGTCGCATAGTCCAAGTTGAAACCATTGTAACGCAACTGCTACTTGTTTTTCATCGCAGCTGCCTTATCGGTATGGTATGGTACAGTGTCCGCGCCTGTGAAAGGGTCGCAGCATAATCGGCATGTGCATGGACAGCGCCTCCGGGTGCCAGCCGGTGCTACCGCTGACAGCTCACAAACTTATACACAGACGTCATCTGACTCGGTGGGTAGGCACAAATTTCTTCTGTAGCTGACAATATGCAATGCAAACAATGTGTACGGTTTGCACAGAGTGGAAGGCAGCGGCGTTGGAGCAGATCCTTTGGGCAGGTCCCCGCAGTGCTTCTTTGCGTGCATGCTCCTGCAGCACAGTGCGACACTGCGCATTGGAAATTCCGTACTGAATTGCGCACCTGCATGGCGCAAAAAGATCGTGCAAGGGGACACGTGCAGGCAACAAGAAAGCCAATCCGGCAGCATCTTGGTACGACACGCACCCGGCGCTCGTCGGGTACATACGCGGGTGGGGAGGAATCGCTATGTAATCACCGACAGCTTCCAGTCTGAAGGAACAAGTTTTGCACTTTTCACTTTTACGTACTATAGCAGCAGCCTACAGCTATTACAGCAATGGGCGCTTCCGAGGAGGAGAAGGACAGGCAAGTTGCAGGGTGACGACCGCGGTGCATACTCTGCCGCGAGCAAGCTGCATCTAACTACTATGCATACTCGATATATTAACGGATAGTCAGCTGGCCAATCCGCAGCCTTTCCTTCCGTTGAGGGCTGCGTGCCTCGAATGTATGTATGCGGAGAGACCCATGGGTCTGCCGGGCGACTCGACGATATGACGCAGCCTCGCGCAAACATTCTGTTGCCGGTGGCCCTGTTCCTGCAGGGTTTCCATGGAGAATTTTGGTTGCAAGTTCTCCGAACTGAAGGTAAGTATGCCCGGAACGCAGGAGGTTCCTAGATACAAGCAACCCAGTACCGGCATGCCTTCTGGGGCGTTCCGTGGGCAGCAGTTTGCGTCCGGGACCTCCCATTGGGCGGCATATCCCATTATCCCTGTGTCCGTTACACCTGCAGTGGAAAACTTGTTAGCGCATTACATGCCCAACTGCTCCCATGACACCGTGTCTGTCGTTCCTCTCTCGCCGTACCGTAGCTGCCGTGTCCCCTTGCTCCTGCGGAGCGTGCTGACACGCCGTCCGCACACGTGTGCTTCCGCCCATGCAGGACCCGCAAGACCGCATGAGTGTGGGAGGCACCATCGGCGGAAACATGCGCAAGGTAGGAACAGACTTACGTGAATGTGCTAACATGACATAACACATGCAGCGTGCTGGGTACGGACAGAACTGGTCTTGTCGGGTGCAGCGCTTGCGCCATTTTGCGCCCAACCCATTGTACCTGCACCCACATACCCTTACAAAGTACGTTAGCTGCACAAACACGCATGTCAACATGTCGACCAGCATCCAGGGTGCATTATGCACCGCAGGCACCCACCTCATTTCTGCCCCCCCGTGCTCCCTTACCCCTGCAGGCCGCCCTGCAGAACAAGCCCGACACAGGCGTGGAGGGCGAGCAGGAGCAGGGGGAGGGGGCGGAGGAGCAGGGCGGGGAGGGGGAGGAGGCCGAGGGCATTGACGAGGCTGTGGGTGTGGATGAGGCGGAGGGCGATGACGCCATGGGCGTGCGGGAGCAGTAGGCACACAGAAGCGCAGGGATTGGAATGTGGTGCTGCAGCAGATGCGGTGGAGAGCGTGCCTAGGGTTAGCATGAAGTTGATTGACCAGGGGGTTGGTTTGCGTCGCTTGGCGTGCACGCCCTTAGACGCAGGTTGCTCTCTACTTTCGACTCGTTGCCCCACTTGCCATGTCGCTACGTGTGTGTCAGCTGCTGTTCACGACCGGGCAAGCGCTTGCGCTAGCGTTGCAAGCTTTACAGCGTCCTGGTGCACCGCCATGTCGAGCGACTTCCTGTGTGTAACCGCCAGAACGTTGCTAGGATGCTGTCCGCACTTGTGCCAATCCTCATCAACAGGTTCCTGCCTGACTACCTTCCTGCCAGCAGCTCCTGGTAGCCACCGGCAGCCCTCCCTTGCTCACTGCTACCGACAGCCCGCAAGCACCGTATGGGCAATCAGGGGTTACTGCGCGTTGCCGCATACGCCCACCATACATCCACCATAGAAGCACTACGGCACACAGCAGGAACCAAGCGCACGCAATACGTGGACTTTCACGTTACCCTCCTACCAAGTCAGTGCCGCCGCTCACCCTCAACAATAAATGAATAGGAGTCGCCGCTGGCTGAGCACAAGAATACTTCCCAGGCACAAGCGCAGCATCGACCTGAGCAATACAGCCACGTATCACGCCCCCGATGCAGTCACGGATGCTGATTGCTGCCCAGAACCCCCACGTCGCATTATCGGCGGCGCCTGCGACAGCACCCCCTTCCCCCCCTCGCCCCGGTCGTCCTCTGCCTCCGTCCCCGTCCCACTCCCTCCCCCGCCCACACTACCCCCCGCCGCACCACGCGCAAACCGAGACGGCCCCCCGCTACCCCCAGCACCAACCCCAACCCCAACACCCCCAGCGCTCCCCGATCCCCCATGGCCCTCTGTCGTAGAGTGTGATAGCTGGACCCTAGGGCCCTGTGAGGACCCCGGTGCGCTGGAGTCTGACCCTGCACCTGCTGCCCTGGAGGCGAAGCGGCTGACGCCCTGGCCCGCGGCGCCCCGCTCCCACGGCGCGGGCGAGGCGGAGCCCCCGCCGCGGCTGGGGGTGGGCGGCGCGGAGCGGCCCGCGACGCTGCCGTGCAGCGTGGAGGACTGCAGCAGGGCGCGGGCGGCCTGCGGAGGCAAGGGGGCATGCGGGACGCGTTACTGATTTGCGGAGCGGGCAACTCACCGCATCAACCGGCCACATGCAACGCATGCTCATATGGAGATGCCAGGGCATTGGGCAGACTTGCAGCACCAACCTCTGGTGTGGTATCCGGCAGCTGAAGAATCCCTTCCTCCCGTCCAAGCTCCCAATACAAGTGAAACACCCTCACACATCCGCGCACACCCCCGCCCTACCCGCCCCCACCAACTGGCGCCGTATTCCCCTTCTCGGGTCCCCGCATGCCCCCTGTCCACACCTCAGTGTGCACCTCCCCCCCCCTCTACCAAACCGCCCCAGACCCCACCCACCGCCGCCGCCGCCTCCTCGGCCTCCACCCGCATGCGCACCACGTCCGGCGGCACCTCGTAGGCGGGCAGCGGCTCCCCCAGCATCAGTGCGCTGCAGAACAGCCCCTCGCCCGGCAGCCGCGTGTGCACGCTGGCGCGCCACTGCGCCTCCACGTCAGCCTCCCAGTACGGCAGCAGCTCGGGGGGAGGGTGCGACTGGTTGTGCAGCACAGAGACCGCTTCGGCTGCGGGGGTACAGGCCAAGGAAAATCGGAATGTGCAAACGTAGGTTTCACCTGCGCAGCGGCGTGACAAGCCCGCTACAGGCAGGGTAGTACAGGACGTAGTTGGTTGAGTACCTCTTGAATACAAGCAATGCAGGATTCAGAGTACATTGCCGCACGTGCCCCGCACCTGCCATGCGCCTGTTCTCCGCCTCCTCCTCCTCCTCCCGCGCCGCCCCGCGCACCGCCTCCGCCGCCGCTTCCGCCGCCGCCAGCGCCTTGGCCCGTGCCCGCGCCGCCCGCGCCGCCGCCGCCTGCTGCCTGTCCTCCTCCTCCTGCCGCCGCCGCGCCGCCGCCCCGTGCGCCGCCTCCACCAGGCGGTGGCCGTCGGGCAGGATGCCGGCAAAGCGAAGAGCGTCGAGGTCGTTGGCAAAGCGGTTGACGGGCCGTGGCGGCGGCGCGCGGGAGGCCAGCTGCTTGCGGGAGGTGGAGGAGCTTCGTGCTGTAGGCGGGAGGCGGAGTGGAGGTGGGGAAGGCGTAGGAAGGCGGAGGGCGTTGGAGACGATGCACAGGAAGTGGTGAAGGTTGCAGGACCTCGATAAGGCCCATGGAAATGATGTATTGATATATGATGTAAGTGCTTGGTTTGCAACCAGCTGCACAACTACTCAGCTGACCGCTAACCAGGGCTTGCCCTGCACGCTGCTCACTGCCACGCCCCCTGGCAGTCCTGCTGTACCGCAGCTGGTGGAACCGTGCGGCCTGGCGCTCACCTCTCCGCCCCGCCGTCGCCGCCCGCAGCTGCCGCAGGTCCCCCACCACCTCCTTGGCGGAGGGGTCGCTGGTGTTGAACACCATGATGCGCACATAGTCCGACAGCTCGCTGTGGCCAGTCTGGTCCAGCATCACCTGTGCAAGGGAGGGGCGTCGCGGGCCTGGTTGACTCGGTTTCCCGCATACCGTCTCATACGTGAGGTGACGAAACGGACCAGGCAACGCGCTTCGGCTGCCTCCACCGCAGCCCCACACTCCACCTGCACACCCGGCGCTGCATAGCTCACATGTTCCTCGTTCGGCCGGGCAATGCACAGGCTTCGAAGTACCCAGGCTTATCAGCACGTACCCCGGACGCTGCCGCCCTAGCCCACTGACTGCGCCTCCCTGCCCAGCCCAAGGCCCTGCCGCTCCCAGACCCTCCCACCCTTCGCCCACCCAGCCGACACGTAAGTATCAAGTCGTTTCCTTCTTTCGATTGCTGCTACTAACCTCCGCAGGCCGACTCTGCCGCTCTGCGGTTACCCCCCTGCCCACATGCATTTGCTGCAGCTCCAAGCTCCTTTACCCCAGGCCCCTGCCGCTCCCGGATCCCCCCCCTCCCCCCCCGCGTTTTACGCGTACCCCCCTTGCCCACCTGCATCTGCTGCAGCTCCTTGGCCGCCATGCCGCGGCACAGCTCCCCCAGCCGCTCCGCCGCCGCGGCGTGCGTGATGGCCAGCGTGTGCAGCTCGGCCGCCCACGCCTGGATGCGCCGCAGCAGCAGCTCCTCCACCACGGCCGTGCCGGACAGCACGCCTGGCCGCAGGGTGGGCAGGGGTACGCATGGCGCGTGAGCCGGGCAGGGAGAGGTATACAGAGGGACACGGTCACAGCAGCATTCGGGTGCGTGCTATTGGTCTGGGTGGTCCCGCAGCTCGTGCACCTGCCAGTAAAGCAGAAGCCGTGCATGCCGCGTGTGCAGAAGTCGCGTGCTGCGTGTGCCGCCGTGGGAGCAATGACAAGCAGTGCTGTTGGCAACCACAGCCAGACGCCTCCCAGCATGTGGCTACACGTAGCTGCGCCGCTCACCAAGGTTTGTACTCCGTATCCTCTTCCACTCGGTCCGCAGCACCTCCAGCAGCTGCGTGTGCAGCCGCTCGGCCAGCTGGGCCTGCGTGGGCTTGCGCGGCCCGCAGTCCACCTTGGAGGAGGCGCTGGACCGCAGGGTGGCGCCGCGGGCTGGGCTCAGCGAGACGCTGCTGACGCCCGTGCGGTGCGTCAGGCCGAATATGCTGGTGGCGCCCGAGGGCTCCGCAGCCAGGGAGCGTCCTGGCAGGGGCGCCAAGTGGCTTGTTTGCTGTTTTCGGGAGGGGGCGCCGGTGGCCATGCGGTCGGGGCTGGCGCCCCGGCCGGAGCCCTCCCTGTCCAGGCGTGGGAGCGCCATGGAAAGAAGCGTGCTGCTGCTGCGGTGCTCAGAACGCTGCCGCTAGCGGACTGTTGCTAATCGCCCCAGCAGGCGAACGTCGCATCACCATATTTCTGCAGTAATGTCCTATTGCATGCGCGGTGTTGCGGGCAGACCGCTTGCGTCAAGGCCGTTCCATGGCGTTGCGTTCCTGCGTATCTCTCGGCCGTCGCAAAGGGTGAATAGTTGATTGTGTGTTTGAGATGCAGTTGATGTGCAGAATACTGTTGCCGAGCTCCACCCGGTCTAAAGTCCTTCGGGTAAAGCGTAAGTGCTTGACCGTGTGGGTGTTGTCCAGTGTGTGAGCACTATATTTTACAGGATACGGCGTATGCGTTTGCAGAAAGGTGCGTTGGCATGCAAAGGAGGTCATTTTGGGATTGCCATTTTGGGGATTGCCATTAGTAACCAGGTCCGATGTAGGCTGTGCTGGACCCCGGGCTGGGCCACGGCATGGTTGATATATAAGTAAGAGCAGCTGAAAACTACCAGCATCAATGGCTTTGCGAAAACGATAGAAACCATGTCTACTCACTCGGGTGTCGACGCTTTGCGTCCGCTTATGAGCGGTCTCCCAGGACAGACCCTCCCAGTATTGAGGCTTGTTTGCAAAGACTTCAGAACCGCTGCAGACTCGGAGCGACGCTGCCTCCAGGCAAGTGACTCTCAACAGTGTCGTCGAGATACCACCCGGCCTTGCTTCTGCCGACATGCTTGACCCTGTCCACAAGCGGCATATGCGTTAGTTGCTTTCGCCAACACACAGCTTGCGATCACTGGGTCCCCTTTTCACAAAATCACGCTGACAGGACTAGCGCAACCTGCACTACTTTTGTCCTGTCCCTGCGCCAGTTGCACTGCGCAACCACTAGCCACACGCGCTCACGTACTAGAAAAAATGACGCAATCAAATTAATGCGTATGGCATTGGCGGACATGGCCTAGCGCACGCGGCACACTGGTTGCCAGAGCAGGTGCATACGGTATGTACACGTTGAGCTCCCGTCCGAAAGGACACAGCATGCTGCCGCTGGAGCATCGGCGCCTTCTACTTGTGCACCGAAGTCTGGAGGAAGGGTGTGCTACACGCTCAGTACTGCACGTCCTTCGCCAACGGCAGTGGCTTCATTCCTAAGCGGCTTCCCGTCGCTGACGCACGCGAGCATCATCCAGGATGACAACGAATGCGATGAAACAACACAACACACCGCCGAGGCAAGTAGCCTCCCGCGGCCGGGGACGCACCGACGCGACGTCCCCAGCGCAGCGCCGTCCTACTGGGTCGCCACCCTGGCTTCCCTCCAGTCCCGCCACTTGCGCACACTCGAACTGGAGGGACTACCCCTGCAGCTCCACCCATACCGACCCCTAACTGCAGCCTCCCTGCAGCAGCTCGCGCTGTCAGAAGCAGGCGCGGCTCGTCCCAAGGGAGCCCCAGCAGCATCAGAGGACGACGTGCCGTGGCTGCTTTCCCGACTGCTCCGCCAGGCTGGCTTGCTCCAGGAGCTGTCGCTCAGCCTGATCACCATCGCCCCTCCTGAACCAACCAGAACCCAGGGCGAGGCGACATCCGCCCTGGCTGCATCGCTCCGCGCCTCCCGGTCCACCTGGGCAGCCGCGCGCGCCGGACCCCGCAGCACCAGCTGCAGCAGCAGCAGCAGTAGCGCCGGCAGCAGCCCCTGCGGCAGCCCACGCCGGGGCAGCTGCCCTGGCGACGGCCCCTGCAGCCCCTACCCACCCAGCTCCCCGCCCAGCAGCCGCAGCAGCCTGGACCTCACAGCCCTGGCCAGCCCCGGCCACAGCCCCGGCCCTAGCAGCCCCCGGCACACGGCAGGCCTCACAGGCCACCGCCCCACTGCGCCGTACGGCACCCTGTCGTACGACACTGACCCATGGGACTTGATCCTGGGCAGCCTGCCTCCCAGCCTCACCGCCCTGCGCCTCACCCTCCGCACACGGGAGGGCACCGCATGCCCTCCCGGCAGCTGCAGCACCCGCTCAGCCTCGTCAGCAGCACACAGCAGCTGCCCCTGCCCGTGCGCACACCCCACCACGCCAAGGCCAAGCACCTTGGCAGCAGCCCTGCGCCGCCTGCCGCACCTGCAGACCCTCGAGCTCAGCGGCCTGCCAGCGGAGGACGCCGTAGCTGCCCTGTCCATGGCAGCAGCGGCCACTTCCGAGTCACCACTGGACCCTCCCGGTCCCGGGCCGGTGTGTCGTGGGCCGATTTCGTCCGCTGCAGCCGTCCCAGCACGCGGGCTCACGGGCCTCCCCGCAGCCACCCTCCTGCCCGGCCTGACGCGGTTGGTGCTGGACGTGCAGGGGCCGCTGGACCTTGCAGCACTGCGTGGCCTGCTGCAGGGCGGGGCGTGTGCGCCGCAGCTGCAGCACCTCACCCTGGTGGAGCAGCAGGAGCAGGAACAGCAGTTGGCGGCTGTAGACATGTCGGCGCCTGGAGGCGGCCGCGATGTGGGTAGCGATGCCAGGGGTGAGTCCCACAGGCCCGTGGAGCCCGCGCCAGCGTACGAGCCGCTGGGCTCTGTGCTGTGGATGCTGCGCCTGCCGCACCTGCAGCGCCTGGCCGTGACGCTGAGCCGCACGCTCACCACGCTGGTGCCGTATAGCAAGAACATCGGTCCCTGCAGCAGCACCACCACCACCGGCGGCGGTAGCGGCGGCGGCGGCAGCAACCTGCGGCACGTGCGGCTGTGTGTGGACCTGAGCGCGGAGGCTCTGGAGCCGCTGGTGTGCGCCCTGCCGCCCTCCACCACCCACCTGCTGCTGCACGTGGGGGCCCTACGGCGACCCGTGGACACCCTGCAACACTTCACCCACCACCACCAACTGCTACAACACCGCCTCCAGGGACGGTACCGGCAGTGGGACGCCGAGTGGATGTCCACACCGCCGGACAGCTTCCTGGGCGGCGTGCGCTTCGTGTGGCCGGCGCTGACGCGGCTGCCGGCGCTGGTGCCGCACCTGTCGGAGCTGCGGCTGGGCGGGTGTGCAGCGGCGTGCTGCAGCGACCACGTGCTGAGGTGCTGGGCCGCCGCGTCGCGCCTGCCTGACGCCCTGTCCACCCCCATGGTCACCGACCCAGCCTACAACGCGCTGATCCGGGGCACGGCGGAGGATGAGGGAGGGAACGGGGAAGGGGAGCAGCAGGGAGCAGAGGGGATGGAGCTGGGCGGGCGGGGCGGTGTGGAGTGTGAGGATCCGCTGCTGGGGAGGGGGAGGAGGGTTGAGGTGGGGGAGGAGGGGGAGGAGCTGGAGGTGGCGTGGAGCGACTGGGTGCGGACGTTGCAGGTGGTTGCGCTGACGGCGCCGGGGCCCACGGTGGCGGGGGCGCTGCACCTGCGGCGCTTCTCGCCGGCGCTGCGGCGGCTGCAGGTGGTGGTGGAGCGGCGGCTGGTGGAGGTGGTGGTGGCGGGGCAGGGCGGGAGGTGAGGCGGGGCAGCAGGGTTATGATGTGGGATGGAGACGGACGGAAGGGAGGGAGCAGGTGTTGCGGCTGCTTGAGCGGCAAAAGCATGGCATGGTGTACGGTATACTGGCCAGGCCATGGTGTATGGTATGTTGCTAGCTTCGGCATGCAAACGTTTTTGGGGTTGGTTTGGGATTTTGGATTGTGAGCAACGAGGTGTGCACGGCGATGTGGTGCCGTGCGCCACTGCACTGGTGATTGCATGGCTGTGGTGCATTGGCTTTGGGGAGGTATACCGTGTTGTGCCTTAGTAACAGGACGGATGCTGCGCAATGCTGCATGCGCGCGGGAGATTTTGTTTAGATAGCCGCTGTGGGCTGTCCTGTGTAGTACCTCATGGGGTGTTCCATGCCCTGTTCAGTCTGATGGACGCATGTCGCTGGACGGAAGATGCAGAGGTATCCTATCTTCCTGGAAGACGTGAAGTGCAGGGGCCAAACACTTGGGGACCCCGTTTTTGCACTGCGTCTGGTGATGTTTTTTCCTGTGGATTGTTCACAATTGTTTTGCTGCACTTCTGGGAGACAGTATGGCCGAGTAACATTCTACAACCGGCCTGTATCATAGCAGTACTCCACGATCTTGCGTGTTTTGATAGGCGGATTTTGACACTGCCTGGCGTGAGGCTGGCTCTAGCGGTTTTGGGACCCGAGGCCGTGGCGCTCCACGGTGTGTCAGTGGATTGGTGCCAGTAAGACTCGGTGATCGCACTCATTGAGTATATTACCCTGTAACAGAATCAGCGTACCGGCGGATGGGTCAACGTGCGTCCTCAGCTTGGCGGGCAGCAATTGCGCTGACACACCACGGTTAGGTGCGGTATTTCCTGGGTTCGGGCTCAGAGCAGCAGGGAAGGCCAGAGTACGGCATGCCCTACAGCACACAGTTCTGCATACCAGGCTGCCTGCCCTCAAGCCCCAGCTTGCCCGCACCCCGCAGCACGCAGGGCACACGCCCTCAAAGTGCCAGTCCATGGGCCATGTCCATGGCCCAGAAATATGTCATGCACACCTTCTTCTCTCAAGCCTGCCGACCACAGCGGCTGCTGCACACACTTCCAGGACCTCCCACCAGCCAAACACGCAGTCGCCAGCATCGCCTCGCGTGCTCGTCACCACCTTGAGCAAGCGGAGACCCAGCTTACTTCGATTCAGTATCCATGCATGCACCTGAGCTCGCACCACCTGGCTACACACTGCCTCAACATACCAGCTCACAGCCCCCGTCTCAACCCCCCACCCGCCGCTGCACCTACCTACGTTACACCACCCTGTCACCACCCCTTCACAGCCTACCCGCTCCAGCCACACCGCACACCGCACCCGGACGACAGCCCCGTCCCCACCTGAAAACCGCAAGCCACTCCCTTCCGACCAGACCACGAACCTGCCAGGACACCATACAACACAATCCCAAGAACCTGCCAGGCCCTCGGTCCGGAGTACCAAACTGCTCCCTTGTTCCTCCCGCTCAGTCGTTGGCCTCGCGGTCGATCTTGAGCACCGCCATGAAGGCCTCCTGCGGCACCTCCACCTTGCCCAGCGCCTTCATGCGCTTCTTGCCCTCGGCCTGGTGGAGGGAACAGGGCAGCAGGGGCGAGGGGGTGAGAGGCCAATGCATGGTTTTCCAGAGGTGCCTTCAAGGCCGACAGACGGCGCGCGTCTTGCGCTTCTTGCCCCCCAGCCTGGGCATCACAACAGTCAATATGAAACTGCGTAGTGTATGGCATAAAATGTGGCAAGAATATGAGAAGTGGGTGGTCACAGAGGGCTGCCAGGTGGAGGAAGGTCTCCACTCCCCTCGCCGCTCCCCTCGGCGGGTCAGCACCCCTCGCCTGTTGCCCTATCGCTACATCCCTTGCGCCCCCGGCACGCGCACCTGCTTCTGCAGCAGCTTCTTCTTGCGGCTGATGTCTCCACCGTAGCACTTGGCCAGCACGTCCTTGCGGTACGGCGCAATGGCCTCACTGGCCACCACCTTGACGCCGATGCACGCCTGGATGGGCACCCTGGGATGGGGAGGGGGCGGGCAGCGAAGGATTTTGAGGTCAAGGCGTGCGCGCGGGGTGACAGGGGGGGCGTTTGGGAGGGTGTAAGGGTTTACGCAGCCATGTGGAATGGTTCCCACTCTGGTATGATCGCACGTGAGGGCTTCCAGCCACGTAGCAGCCAAGCTCCGTGCCAGGGCCCCTGGCATCTTCCTTCGGCAGCCCTATGGCAAATGGCCTTCCTGCCCGTGTTGTGTGTACAGTGTAAATTCCCCGCCCTGCTGGCCCCTCCCCCGCACGCACCTGAACATCTGGCGCGGGATGAGCTCCTTGAGCTTGGATGTCAGCTGGCGGCCGGTGCGGTAGGCGTTGTCGCGGTGGCAGATGACGGACAGCGGATCGGCGGGCTCGCCGTTGATCTTGATCTCCAGCTTCACCAGGTCGTTCTCCCTGTTTCGGCCGCACGCGGCAACAACACAACGGCACGGCAGTGCGGCAAACACGTCACGCCTCGGCACTGAGTGTGCGCAAGCGGTGGGCGGCAGTGCGCGACGCTGTACTCTATCTATGCTCCTGCACGGCGTCGCAGGGCCAACGCTGCGCAGAGAAAACACCGCGCCACACAGACAAGAGCATCAAGACGTGTTCGTGTGCCGCGGCTCCACCTCAGCGTCGGCCCTAAGTGTACTAAGGCCTCTAACCCCAAACCACCCTGGACCCCGCGGGCCCCACGACCCACCTGTAGCCGGTGATCTTGTACTCCATGCTGGCGTACCCCTTGGACCTGCTCTTGAGCTGGTCGAAGTAGTCGGTCACCACCTCGGCCAGCGGGATGTTGAACACCAGCGTGGTGCGGCTGTCGGTCAGGTAGCGCATCTCAACGAACTCGCCTGGAAGCGGGAAGGTAGTTGAGCGTTAGGGAGTCAGAAGGTGTTCCTGTTGACCGGCCGCACGCGGCAGCCTTGCGAAGCCCCGTGTCTGCAGCCCCGCCCCGCCCCCCAGTGGCAACGCGCCAAGAGCCATTGCAAGGCCGCCCAAACCCGCGGCCCCATACCAGCCGTGAGTTGGACTCCCGAACCCGGCGTCCCCAAGTTCCACAAGCTCAGTTCCCTTCCTGCCGTTGAAATGCTATGTTCCCTGGTATTGTACCCACAAAACCCGCTGCTCTCCCACCTCGTCTCCCGTTGGCCAGCTCCATGAGGTTGCCCACGTAGTCGGTGGGCGTCACCATCTCCAGCCGCACGTACGGCTCGGCGATCCAGTTGCGCCGCGACGCGTCGGGCAGGTCCGAGGGGCTGTGCGAGGGATGGGCATGGACGCATGGTAGAGGGTCGGGGAGCAGCAGTAAAAGAGGTACGGCGCGGCGACTGTCTTCGGGTTCGCATGGTTAGCAGGCAAGGGGCCATGTGCTGCTCGGTTACAGCAGTGCGACACGTGTCCGTTTTGCCTTCGCCAGCAGGCCGTTTGGCACAAGAGGCGAGGTACGTCAACGGCTGCGCCGATCCTTGCAAGCACCCCACGCGTGTGGAGGTGCGATCCGACCCCGCACATGCTTTCCGTTGCACTGCTCTGCCGCCCTTGTGCAGCCACCCCACCTGTTGATGACCAGCTCCGTGCCGTCCGTCAGCTGGCACTTGTACACCACAGTGGGGGCGGTGGTGATGAGGTCCAGGTTGTACTCGCGCTCTAACCGCTCCTGCAAGGCGGCAGGACGTGTGCACACGCGGAGAGGGGCGTGGGCATGGCTGACGGCGTGCATGCACACATTGGTGTGGGTTAACCCCATCACGCATCCGCCCTTCGCCCTTGCCCCAAGCTTCTGGCACGTGGTACATGGCCCCTCCGTAGGGCCCCCAGCCTGCCGAATCCTAATCCCAACCATGGACGGATGCCCTCATGACCCCCCGTCCCCGTCCCCCCTCCCGCTCTCGTTTCCAACACCCCCTGCCGACCCCCAACACGACAACACGGTGCCACCCGGTGCCGCGTGGCACCTCTTCTCCTCCTGGTCCACTCCCTTCCCCGCCCGCCCCTCTCCACGCCCCCTGCCCACCTGCACGATCTCCATGTGCAGCAGCCCCAGGAAGCCGCAGCGGAAGCCGAAGCCCATGGCGTTGTTAACCTCGGGCTCGAACTTGAGCGCCGCGTCGTTCAGCTGCAGCTTCTCCAGCGCCTCACGCAGGTCCTGCGGTGGATGGCGGGGTGATTCGTGCGCGGGGTGGCAGTGTTGGTGGGTGGGGGCACGTGTGACGGAGCTGCCACGTAGCCCGTACTAGATATGCACAGCACAGCACGGCACGGCACGCACAGCACACGCCAGCGCATCATGCAGCCCACTGAGCCGCGCACAGCCGGCAAGCCACCTCAATCCCCTCCGACCCCCTCCTCATGCTGGCCACGCGCACCCCCTCCCCACCTGGTAGTCGTCCGAGTAAGATGAACGGAAGGGCCCGCAAGATACCCCCTGCGAACCCCCACCACCCTGCGGTCTCCCCGTTTTACGCGTATCCTCACCTGGTAGTCGTCCGAGTCCGTGGGGAACAGGCCGCAGTACACCATGGGCTGGATGTCCTGATAGCCGGGCAGCGCGGAGGCGGCGGGCTGCTTCTTCATGGTCACCGTGTCGCCCACACGCGCGTCCTGCACACTCTTGATCTGGGCAGCCAGGTAGCCCACCTCACCGCAGTAAAGCGTGTCCACCTGCACGCAGTACGATATACGAAGCGGGGGCATCCCTTAATGCGGGAGCTTGCGGTATGGAAGGTGGCTAAGGTGCAGTCTATCGGTGTGGAGACACGCTGCAATGCGGCCATGTGGCAGCAGGCGCAGGGAATGTGAACGGAGACAGGCCGTTCAACATTGACAAACGGGGTGGGTGCTTGTGATGTGTGACGGGGCGTCCGGGTGCCATGGTACGTAATCCATTTCCGTGCGAAAACGGACGGTGGCAAGGTGCAGTCTACTATCAGGTGAACGCGAGACACGCCCAAGCCCACGTGTAATCCCTACCGTACTCATTACCATACCGGTACTCACATGTACTCATTTTTCTGAAACTTCTGGTCCTGCTCCAACCCCCCGCCAGTCCCTGCCCGGCTGACTTCCGTCCCTAATCCCCACAACCCCGTTCTCCCCCCTCTCCCCCGTCCCTCGCCCCCATTGCCAACCCTGTCCTCACCTGCACCTTGTGCGGCGCCAGCACGCCCACCTCGTCCAGCTGGTATTCCTTGCCGGTGTTCATCATCTGGATCAGGTCGCCGCGGGACACCTTGCCGTCCATGACCTGTGGGCAGCAGGGGGCGGGAGAGGAGGCCAGGGGGAAGGGCGCAACGCCAAATTAGCTTGCGCCATGCACACCAACCGCCATGGCCCACCGCGGATGCGCTGCGATGCCTGACCGGCAGGCCTAACGACAGCTCGGCATTTCAGCACGTGGACCCCCGACGCACGCCCTCTGCGATGCGATAACAACAGCAACGACCGCACGTGGCCAAGGATGCAACATCACGCTGCGCCCTCAGCAACGCGTCGCCCCCACCCCACCTTATCTCCGCCCCAATCACCTGCCCGATTAGCCCTTCCCGTCCGTACCCCTTCCGTTCTTCTCCCCCCAGGCGCCGGCCCCACCCCACCTTGAACTGGCACACCACGCCGCGGTAGGGGTCGTAGTAGGAGTCGAAGATGAGCGCCCGCAGGGGGTTGGCCGTATGGTTGCTTGGCGCGGGCACGCGCTCCACGATGGCCTCCAGCGTCTCCTCGATGCCCAGGCCCATCTTGGCAGACACCTGCCGGGGACGCGTACTGCCGAGCGTGAGACATACCGCCAGGGGACACACATCTACTCGTGCTGGTGGTAGACACAGCTGCAAGACCGTAGGCCAGGGAGCAGCTACCGGGGGTGCAGCAAAGAGGCACGAGGCAGGGGCGGCGACAGGGCAACGCAGGGCGGGGGTGGGAGGTGGTGGCCGGACCAGGGGGGGTTGTGCAAAATCCAGCTGGTGCGGTAGGGTCGCAGTGTAGGTCGCTGTACGGCACGCATGTTCGGGTTGCGGCGGACACAGCAACGCCTCGTCCTGCGCGTTCCAGCAGGTGTCTGCGACACGCAAAGGTTCGCTTCACACTACAGAGCACAGACCCGTGGCACCGACTCGTCTCCCGGAATGTCACTTCCCAGGCCGGCGCACCTTGAGGATGTTGCTGCAGTCCAGGCCGATGATCTCCTCGATCTCGCGGATCACGCGGTCGGGGTCGGCGCCTAACGGTGTGGAGGAGCAACCAACGGGGAAGCCAGGTAAGCCGTCATGCCTTGTTCGGTGGGCTGGTGGCTACACCCAGCGCACACCAGCGGTCACCTTCACAAACCCTTTACCCCCTCAACACACCCTCCCTCCGCCCGCCACATGACCTCTTGACCCGCACTCAACCATCCCCGGGCGCTCTCCTGCACGCTTCCCCAAGCCCATGCCACATGCCCACTGCTCACATCCCGCCCTCCACCCTGCACCGCCTCCCTGCCCGACTCCCCCCTTCTCCCAAGCGCCCGCCGCCCCACCCGGCAGGTCGATCTTGTTGAGCACGGGGATGACCTCCAGGTCGTTCTCCAGCGCCAGCCACACGTTGGCCAGCGTCTGCGCCTCCACGCCCTGGCTGGCGTCCACAACCAGCAGCGCGCCCTCGCAGGCGGCCAGCGAGCGGGACACCTGGGGGTCAAGGCAAGGGTGGGGTCGGGTCGGGTCTAGCACGAGGAGTGCACGGAGAGTGTGCTAGTGCGGTGTTCCGTTCACCCCGGCGCGACGGGGTCAGAGCTGGGCGTTCATTGCCCTGAGGTAGCACCGGTCTGTCCAGCCAATACTCCGCGCCGTCGCCGGCACGCCGCGAGCCGCTGCTGCTGCTGCCGCCGCCGCTGTCCCCTCACACCCCGAGCAGGCTTCGGGCTTGGCGCTCTCACGCTGTGTGCCGTGGCGGCTCGCAGGTCGTCCGCGTGCCCCCGCAGCTCGCCGTGCACCGGCAGCAAGCTGTCAAGCTGCTGGTACCCTGCAAACGCCCAGCCCTGACGCAGGGTTCCGCCCCGCGCATCCCCCCGACGGCGGTCTGCTCCGCCAGGCCCCCAAGGCCCCGGGCTGTGCCCCGCCCGCCGCTGGGTGGGACGCTCGGCCACCGGCTGCCCTGCACGCCCACGCCAGGGTATGCGGCGGTGCCGGCAGCACAGCGAGAAGCAGCGCCTGGCCGGCTCCGCGTGTCCCCCTGCTCCTCCCTGGGGCTCCGCTGCCCGGCAGCAGCTTATAACTGCCCCGCTCGCGCCCTCCTCGGCCTCCATTGACACACCAGTTAGCAGGCGCCATGGCCAGGCTGTGAGACCAGCGGCACGGCTTGTTGCCTTGCCCGCAAGCACCAGTGAAGCTCCTCCAGCCGAAGTCCGCCTGTGCCCCAGCTCCCTGGTTGCACGAGCTGCAGGGCGCCGGGGAGCCTGGCGCCCCAGTTGCTGCTCTGGACAATAGACCAGACCCCTTTCGTACGGCCGCTGCAGCCAGTTGTGAGCCACAGCACCACTCCCATAGGCCCTGCAGCTGCCAGGTGCTGCCGCCCCGGGTCTGGTACTCGTTGCATCTGCGGCTGCCTTCCATGCCGGCTAGTTCCACTTCCGGCACACGCAGCTTACCAACAAGCGTCAACCGCTGTCCCACTCTAGACTGGAGCTTACGCCCTGGCCAGGACTTCCTCAGAGCCCCACTGTAATCAATTAGGCTAGTGGCACAGTCAGTGTTTTTACCCCCGTCCTGTAACACAGGCTAAAAACCACAGCCCCCCTTGCGCACACCATGCAGGCGAAGCCCGCCCCTTCTCTGTAACACGCGCCTGCGACACACCCATGAGGTTCAATGCCCCTCTGAAAAGCTACTGCAATTGCTAGCTTGTGGCTACTGCTATTACAACCCAAAGTTCCTCGCAGCCCTACCTCGTAGGTGAAGTCCACGTGTCCGGGCGTGTCGATGAGGTTGAGGGCGTACAGCTCGCCGTCCTTCTTGCTGCGGTACTTCATGCGCGCGGTGTTAAGCTTAATGGTGATACCGCGCTCGCGCTCAATCTCGTTGCTGTCCATGAATTGCTCCTGCAGTGACCGGTGGGCGCACACAGTGGGGGTGCGTGCTGGGGAGAAGCGCTTCTGGAGGTGATCCAGTGTTACACTGTGGGCAAAAGCCGGGAGGTGTTGTAGGCCTTGGGTTGGGGACCGGGTGGTCCAGAGCGGGTACCCAGCACGCGGTGCCCCCCTTATTGCCCCCCGGTTGCCCTTCTTACCACCATGTCACGAGCGGCCACAGTGCCCGTTTTCAGGAGGAGCTGGTCAGCCAGAGTGGACTTGCCGTGGTCGATGTGGGCGATAATCGAGAAGTTGCGGATGCGCTCCACAGGCACCTGCAAAGCAATAAAAGTCCGCTATCACCTAGAAACCAACAAGTCATTGCAGGTATCTCGCCGGGCGTAGCACAACGGTCCCTGCAAGCGCAATGTGCGGCCATTCGAGCTCCACGCGGACCCCCAGGCCGCAGCTTTGAGGGCAGCATACATGTCTTGAAAGAAAATGTACCTTAGCAACTGCTCCATTTCCATAGGTTGACCCAGGACCGCCCTTCTCAAGCTCAAGCTCAGGGGCGACAGCGACCGCGCAGGACACCTGACGCTGCTGCACAGGCTGGCGGGGAGCTGGAGCCGCAGCAGGGCATCGGGCTGAATAAGAAACACCTTGACGGGCTGCAGCAATGTGGGCCGGGAGAATAGGCGTAGGAAGCACGCTCTGCGGCCGGCCAAGGCGCAGGCTGCCCTGCTGCTGGGCTAGCGGGCACGACATGGTGTATGAAACCAAGTGGAAAAGCAAATTACCGTTACAGGGCGTGAACCTTAAGCGTAGTTCCCAACCGGAAACAACCACCACAGCCTTCAACCGACTTCTGCGTCTCGCCACATCAGACACCACATCCCTACACCACCCATCGCGAACATGGAGTCCCCGAAGTAGCTGCATCTCGCAGCAGTCGCCTATAGTTCCGTTCACGTCTAGCACTTCTACCTCTGCCGTCTACACCCTGCGCGCCATCGCCTAGCCTCTGGAGCGCGAGCGCGACGACGATCCCGAGGAGGAGGACGAGCGCGAGCTCCTGCTGGGGCTGCTGCTGCTTGACGTGCGGTCCGAGCTGCTGCTGCGGCCGCGAGCAGGGCGCCGCTGGGGGGAGGGGGCGCGACCCTGCGTGGGGAAGGCACACCGGTGGCACGCAGCAGGGGTTAACTGGGCCAGGGAAAGCAGCGACTTGGCCAACTGTGCGGAGCGTAGCTGACCTCGTGTGCTAGGCCATTCATGGCGGCATGGCCAATGTGGGTCACGGACACCGTTGCATGCAGTGATTGCCAGATCGTCAGGGGACCCGGGCGTTGGGTCACGTGCTCAACTCCCTGTTGCTAGCCCAAGTGCCTACCTTGGAAGGCGGCGAGCGTCTCCGGGGCGGGCTCCGCCGCGGGGGCGACCTCCGGCGAGCCGGCGAGGGCCGGCGTGCGGGCGAGGCGCCCCGCCGCCCCCCGTGGCCCCGGGCAGGGCTGCGGCTCCGGCTGCGGCTGCGAGCCCTGCAAGCGAGCGACCACCCAGGAGCGGCTAAGCCTTCAGTGCTCACCCAGCAGGGAGCGAGCGTTAGGTCCAGCCTTTGGCTGACAGGACTGCGGCCCCGACAGCCGCTCAGTACGTTATGCGTTACGTGGCCTCCGGCCGCACCGGAAGGGTATGGCACAAACAAGCTACAGCTCTGCATGCCAGCGCAACCCGTGCTCCTGAGCGCCCCGGCTTCACGTCAGGGCTCCCATACTCAATCCCTACCTGCGGGCCGGTGAAGACCTGCGCTGCGGCGGCGAAGGCGACCTGCCACCGCGCCCCCCTCGCCGCGGCGGGCTGGCGTTGCGGCGGGCCGGGCTGGCGCCTCTGCGTGGCGGACTGGCGCCCCTGCGGGCCGGGCTCGCACCCCGCCGGGGCGGGCTGGCCCCCCTGCGGGGCGGGCTGGCGCCGCGGCGGGGTGGACTGGCCCCGCGGCGAGCTGGGCTGGTGCCCCGCCGCGGCGGGCTCTGTCCCCTGCGTGGGGGGCTGGCGCCGCGGCGGCCCGGGCTCTGCCCTCGGCGTGGCGGGCTGGCGCCCCGTCGCGGAGGCGGCGGTAGGGGCGGGGGAGGCGGCGAGCGCTTTCGGGGCAGGATAGCGAAGTTCACCCTGTGCAACGAAGGGCGAACACATGTTTACCCGTCTTACACAAAGCCGTGTCGTGAAACGCCACATGGAGCATGACCGCAGGCTCCGGCCTCAGCGCTGCCCTGGATATAGTGTGCTATTGCGTGTGACACCATGTGAACCGGCCCATTGTCGTGTTCAAGGTGGCCACGCCGCTGAGTGCCTCACCCGCCCTGCATCCGCCCCACCATTTTACCCAGGGCGTCCATTTCGCACACGGTGCCATCCCGCCCACTATCGTCGTCAGGGTGTCCATTTCGCACACAGCAAGCTGGACGGTGCCTACCTGATCGACGCCCCGTCGATCTGCCCGTTGTTCATGTGGTCAATGGCGGTCTCCGCATCCGCCCTGTTGACGTACTCCACGTGGGCATACCCGCGCGGCAGGTTGACTGCCCGGTCAATGGCCAGCTCCACGACGCGTATCTCGCCGTACGTCCCAAAGATCTCCCGCACGTGATCCTCCGTGACGTTGCGGGTGAGGTTCCCGACCGTCAGGCGGGTCACCAGGCCATCGCCTTCGCTCGCGGCCTGCCAGCAAACAGGTGTACGACAGCATGATTCGTAATGCTGCCAGAACAGGGGTGTCGTACGTCATGCAAGACGCATGGTACGCGCCCGGCTTATGCGGTGTATATCACCGTTGTAAAGCTCCTCACAGGAGCACTACCAAGCATGCGGCGTTATACGACGCACGAGGCTCATAATGGGAGTGCTGCAAATGGCCACCAAGGGCACCGAGAGAGACTGACTGACGTAACCCGCTTGTGGAGTTTGCCCATGGATGCGCATCGCCACAGTTGCCCTGACGGGTATGCAGCTGACAGGTGGCCATGTGCTGGCGGCTGGCACGTGACCCGCACCTTCTTGCCGTCTGCTGCGGGGCTGGATGCCCGCTCCCCACCCTTGGGCCCCTTGCCGTTTTGCTCCCGTTTGGGCGATGGAGAGCGGCCCGGGCTGCATGCATGGGGACGAGTGGTGCCACCAGGTCAGCTCGCTATGCGGCGGAAGGGGTGGGGCTTTACGCACAGCAGCAGCGGCAGCGCAGTCCTGGAGGGCCTGCACGGGGCCTTCGCCGCCGTGCGTGCCCCGCGTCGTGCGCACCTTGAGCCAGCGCTCCGCGACCTCTTCGACTTGCTATCACTACCGCTGCTGCTGCTGGTGCTGGTGGAGCTTGTCGACCCGCTGGACCGTGACGAGGAGCCCGATGAAGAGCCGCTGGACCGGGACGACGCCATGGCGCCCCGGGCAGTACCCCAGCTGCTGGTACTTCAAATATATGTCAAGTAATGGGTACGGAGCAACGGAGAACGCCTATGGCGACACCAGCGTTCTCGATCTCACGCCCTCACGCGACCCCGCATCATTGACATCTGAAGGCCTATCCTTCCCCTGTTAACTGTTTCAATGATCACGCAGTGCACAACCAGGATGCACCCGAGACTCGCAGGATTCGGTTGTTTCATGACAAAGTCGGTTTGGTTGGTTGGCACCCCTGTGCTGCGAAATCGGCCAGGCGGCCTCCTCTCTTGCAAAGTTATGCTGCAGATAGACACGAGAATACAGCAGGACACAAGGCGCGTGGAGCCCCCTTACGGGCGGCGCCAGCCCAATCAGTAGGCAACCATGGAGCGCGCTTTGACAGGCCTAACTTCCAAGCTGACCTCTAGAAAGTCAACAAAGGACCTGTGTCAGCTGAATGGAAAGTAAGAGGCTTTCTGGGCCTACAAGGAAGCATAGTGAAGGCAAACCTTGTCCCTCAACACCCTTGTGCCTCTACACCATGCACGTGTGCACAGAGACTTTCCAACGGTAGCAAGTGCCTACGAAATCCTCGACGACTGTGGACGGGGCGTCAGTGCCACGGTGCGGGGGTCCCTCTGTGGAATGCTGCACTTTTCCGAGCGGCTTGGTCCTAAGACTAACACACGTGTGTTTGTGTTCAACAGGTACATCGTGCACGATGCATACCCACGGGCGAAATCGTCGCGGTGAAGCTTATGAACCTGGAGAGCATGAACTGCGACCTGGTGCGCTTGGGCTTGGGCTCCCTGCCTCGCACAGTGTTTCCCATGGGACATGTTGGGATCATCTAACCTCTCGCATGTCCTCGCAGGACGAAATCATCCACGAGGCACAGACCATGCGTATGTACAACCACCCCAACATCCTGCCCCTCTACTGCTCCTTCGTCCACGGGCAAGAGCTGTGGATGGTGATGCCCTTCGTTGCGGGCGGCTCGGTGCTGCACATCATGAAGTATGCGCACCCAGAGGTAGGCAGGCTCAGCAGGTGTCTAGCGGCTCTGGGGTCGGACAGGGATGCTGATGGTTCCGCGACGCTGACCGCAGGGCCTTGACGAGGTCATCATCGCAACCATCGGGCGTGAGGTCCTCAAAGGCCTCGACTACGTTCACAGAAACGGCAGCATCCACCGCGACGTGAAGGTACGGGGCCTGGTATCTGGGTTCCCGCCGACGCATACCGGTAACCGCTCTTTTTGAGCAGGCACCCACCCTGACAGACCCTGCCCTCCCATGCAGGCGGGTAACATCCTAGTGGACCAGGACGGCAACGTCAGGCTGGGGGACTTCGGCGTGGCAGCCAGTCTAGACCGTGGGGGTTCGTGGGGGCACGACAAAATGTCCCGCATGACCTTCGTGGGCACCCCCTGCTGGATGGCTCCCGAGGTCATGGAGCAGACCACTGGGTGAGGCTCGCACCAGCTCCTGGAATACATGGTTCCCGGGATGTGGGTCACGTGGAATCAGCGTTGGGGTGGTGCCGTACAGTTGGCTTCCGGGGCAACCGCGGCTGCACGGCAAGCTTCCCCACTGCACGACGTTGCCCCCCAACCCGAGAAAAGCCCGCTTGTAGCACGTGGAGCGCATTTCAGAGATTTGCGGGTGTTATGTCATAAAGGTAACCTCAGACCTCAAACTTGGTGCCTGCGTCACAGGTATGATTTCTCCGCTGACATCTGGTCGTTCGGCATCACGCTGCTGGAAATGTGCCACGGGCACGCGCCCTTCGCCAAGTTCCCGCCCATGAAGGTGCTGCTCATGACGCTGCAAAACCCCGCACCCACGCTGGAGGACAAGGGGAAACGGCACTTCTCCAAGGTGGGGCTCGCGCATTCTACTCGTCCTCCTGTTCCAGGGTGCAGCAACTGTCCCCACGTGCCCATTGCCTGCATCTGTCCCCGGGTGTGTACTCCTGCAAGGGACGGACCTGGCATCGTTGTGAGCAGGCTATGGGCCATTGATAGGACATTTGTGCCTCCAATTCCGCAGGCCGTTAAGGACTTGGTGGCGCGGTGCCTGCAAAAGGAAAAGGAGAAGCGGCCCACCGCGGCGCAGCTGTTGGAACACAAGTTCTTCAAGGTGGGGGCCAGCGGCTCTTGCAACGACACACATGTTGGGTCTTAGGCTGGACAGTCTTTGGGCACAGCCTCGGTGCGTTGTGCAGGGCGTTGCAGGTGACCCAGATCGTTGCGGCCGCTGCTGAGCTGTTGTTGCCGCTGCTCCCCCCGCTGGCCCCGGCAGCTGGCCAAGGACCAGGACTACCTGGTGAAGCACCTGATGGCCAACCTGCCCTCGCTGGCGGAGCGGGTGCAGCAGATCCGGACGGGCAAGGCGGCCACGGCGGCGGTGGACAACGATCGCAACCTGGAGAAGTCGCAGGTTTGTGGAACCTGCAGGGCCGCCTACGCACGTGCCTGCTCAGCCCGGCGGCAATGCCTGCCTGCGCAGCCGGTTGCATTGGGCCCAGGGTCTCAGTGAATGGCCAGGTCTCGGCCATCCTGGGCGCACGGGCAAGCTGGGCTGTTGGAACACGGACAGCGGTGGGCCTGCTTGGCCCCAGGCGGGCCTTGCGTGGAGGACCACCAAATGGCTTTCCTGGCGTTAAAGCATTCCGTTGATTATCATGGGCGGTGAGGCTTACCTCCCTCGCCGCACGGCTCCCTGCTGCCCCCCAGGAGGAGTACCGCAAGGGCGTGAGCTCCTGGAACTTCGACCTGGTGGCGCTCAAGGCGCAGGCGGCGCTGGAGCCGGACGACGACTCCTCGGCGCACGGCAACAGCCTGCTGCCCACCATCTCGGAGAGCGACGAGCGGGAGGACACGCTGTCGGGGCAGGGCGCGGCGGCGGCAGCCATGTTCGTGGCGGCGCAGCAGGGAGGGGACGCGGCGCGGGGAGGGGCGGCGGCGGGGCCGCCCGGCTCGTACACGTCCGCATTCGGTGAGGGGGGCCGGACAGTACCGGCAGGCGGGAAAGCAAGGGTGTCGTGCCCATGACAGGACGTGCGGGTACGGCCGGCCGGCAGGTCTCTGGGACACGTCCGCGTGGTGATGGAGGGTAATAGTCCCGTGGGTATCGGAGGTTCAGGGGAGGCTGTGCAGCGCTGCAGAACCGCCGTGAAGGGTTCGCAGCTGCTTGTCCTTCAGTTTTCAGGTTTGAAGCTCCTGCACGCCCTCCCGCTTGCCTTTCTGCCTTGCAGCGACCCACAGCGGGCAAGAGTGCACGGCAAAGTCGGTGGCGGTGCCGCCAGCGGTGTCGCTCAGCAGCGCGGGCCCGTCCGAAGGTGAGCCAGCCGGCTGCGCTGCGTGGAACGAGTCTCGTCCTTCCTAGCTACGCCGGCTGGTGTGATGCCTCCAAGGGAACGCAACAGACGCGCCGCATTCAAGTGTTATGTGCAGTACGGTGCACGTGGTGCTGTTAACCCACACTTGTGGCACCACTTCTGTATGCTGGGCGCCTACACGTGTCCTGACCGGCACCCTGTCATGTGTGCTGGTGTGCAGCGGCGTCCTCTATGCTGCGGTCGGGGCAGTCGGGGGACCCTGAGCTGCAGTCGGTGCGCAGCAACACGGGCCCTGGGGAGGCGCCGCCACCGTCGCCAGGCGGCGGCATCAGCCCGGCGGCGGCGCTCAGCCGAGAAGGAAGCGTCGGGGGCAACCTGGGGACGGCCACCACGCCCACGGCCGTGACAAAACAAAAGAAGGTATGCATCCCTCCCGTTGCAATCGCAGCTACGTACGCGTCCGGCATGCCTGACCTGTGGCAGGAGAACACGCCGCTCCCACGCCCAGTCAGCGTCATCCTCCTTATCATGGTCGCCCCCCTCGCGACCTCCCCAGGGCCGCTTCGAGGTGTCCGAGCACCCGCTGCCCAGCCTGTCCACCTCGGGCGCGCAGCCCACCATCACTTATCAGCCCTCGCTGGCCACCACCTCGGCCGCCAGCAGCATCAGCTCAATGACCGCCAGCGGGCCGTCCATCTCGGGGGGCACCGTGCCCGACCTGTCCATCTTGCGCAGCAGCACCACCGGCCTCATGGAATCGCCCACGTCCGCGGGGCACGGGCACATGGTGCCGGCGGCGGCGGCGGGCGCGGTGGCGGCGGGGATGGCGGCGTACGCGTCGGCGGGCGGGTCGGTGACGGGCGGCATGGACGAGATGCCCAGCATCAGCGGCCTCAAGCCGGAGGTGGAGGAGTCGGTGACGAGCGTGGAGCCCAAGCAGCGCGGGAGGTTCAAGATCGTGGCGGAGCAGGGGACCGTGGACGTGAGTGGGCGCCTCGCGGGGTGTTGAGCCCGGGTCCTGCAGGGTGTCGTGCTCGTGTAGCGGCCTGCCTAAGCTGTCGTGCCCCAGGTTGGCACGTGTTGCTGAGCGAAGCATCTCCTCAGTGGTTTGCTGGGCTGCTTTTGGCGTCCTCCCCTTTTCGCAGTCCCGGCCGCTGTCCAAGACGTCCTCGCTGGCCAACCTGTCCGACGCCAAGGACAAGATCAGCCGCAGCGACGGCGGGGGCGGCGGCAGCGGCGTGCTGCTGGGCAAGCCGCCGACCGCGCCCCACGCGCTGGTCACCCCGGTGGCGGTCATGCTGCCCAAGCTGCAGGAGCTGCTGGACCACGCGTCGGCACACCAGGCGGCGCTGCAGGCGAGTGGGGATACCGGCTCAAATAAGGGAAACCGGTTTTGGGGCATTGTTCGGCTCCGTAGGGGGCACGAGCGTCGCGCGGGGAACTGCCAGGTTGTGGTCAGGTGGCTGTATGCGCGACATCACGCGAAAATCTTGTAGCACTACGTGTGCTCACCTGCCCATCCGCGCAGTAAGAACGTCCCCGGCGACGCCCCGCGTGCTCAACCTTTCTCCCCCGCAGAAGCTTATCGGCGCCGTGCACGAGTGCGACAAGGGGCGCGTGCCGCTGCTGCTGTCGCGCACGCAGTCCACCAAGTCGCTGTTCGAGAGCAGCGGCTCGGTGGCGCTGCCTGGGGCGCCCACGGAGGGCATGGAGGACCTGCGGCAGCAGCTGGCGGAGCTTAGAACGAGGGTGCGTAATAGCACCGACGCTGCTATGGCACAGCAATCCCCCTGCTGGGTTGTGCTTGCTGACTAGTGCTAGCAGCTGCGCAGCAGCTTCCATGCCGCCTCCACAACGCCTTTACCGCGTTCTGTATTGCCGTTGCGAAACCCTGTTTGATGTAGTCTGCATCCCACCCTCGCTATGCTGTTGCTGCGGCCGCAGATGTCCTCCCTGGAGGAGGAGAACGGGCGGTTGCGGGAGCGCAACAAGGTGCTGGAGATGCTGCACAGCGCCTCCGAAACCGCCACCGCCTCGGCAGCGGCGGCAGCTGGTGGCGGCGGCGGCGGCCACACCGTGCGCTTCATCCTGCCCGAGCCGCCGCAGGGCAGCGGGCAGCCCCCCTCGCCGCGCTTCGCCATCAGCCCTAAGATGGTGGACGGCTCGTAGCATCGACGCACAGGGCTGCTGTGCTGGGTGGCTTAGGCGCACGTAGCTCGTGGCGCGATGTATTGCGGGCTGGCCGGTAGACTATAGGACGGCCAGCTCGGGGCATCATGGGAAGGGATGCGGCCTGCCGAGAGTGGAAGTGGGCAGTGCATGAGGGGGGTATGGGTCATGCAGGAGGCTTGGGTGGCAGTGAGGAGTGGGTCGCATTGCGTGTATTGTTCGTGGCTTGTTACGGAAGCACCTGACGCGAGCGCGCTCTAGTGGCAGCCTACCACGGGGAAACATCCCTCAACGCGCTCTTGCAGCACTTTGTTCATACTTCGGCACCCGGCACTGACGGGGGGCTGGTCCAAGCAGTAAGCGGAACATTACTCGACGCGGTCGGTTTGGGCACATCAGCGTGGGTGTGCGCCGGTCGGTAAGACTTGCCTGAGGTTTTCGACAGCGGCACTGTGAGATTGTGTGCTGCGGCCGTTGTGTTTGGTAGGGAGCGATGGACATTTGACATTCTGGACGTGAGGAAAGGGGCATTTGTTGTGCTGCTCAGGGGCGGCTGGATTACCATAGAAGCGATGCTTGGCTTCTTAGCTGTGCGTAGGTCCCCCAGGTGCCTTCCCTTGTAACCATGCTTGTGGTAGGACGCTAGCACCCCATCACAGGCTAGGTGTGGAACTGTGGGTGTGCTAGGGGTGGGCTGCTGCCAGTGTACTTTACGTTGTCCCTAGAAGCGGTGAGTCTGGTGCGATTTGCGCAGGACCAGGTGGCAGGACGGCCTGAAGGCACTGGCGTCAGGCTTGGGCATCAACCGAGAGCGGAGGGTGGCTTGCAAAGGCGGTAGCGACGTTGCGTTCGGTGCACATGATGCCTGGACGTGCCTTTCGGTGTAAGCCAGATAGCAGTATTGCTGTGGCTGAGCCCGTTGGATACAGCATGTCAACCCTGTACTACCGTACCGTGCGCCACGTTCTAGACCCGACTCAGTGGCAAGCGCCACGCTCCCTGTGGTACCGTAGCATACATCCGCCCAGGTTGCCCCAAGCCAAGGGCCTGCCCCCTGCCGCTTGCCATGCTGTTGTGACGTCTTCAAGCTGGTTCAAGGTGGGACTGAAACGCTTTTACAGTATTGGCAGCCGAATTGGCTCCCTGACAGGCCCAGCACCAGCAGCAGCTGTTGGCCGCAGTGTCCTGAGGTGGTGGTACGGTCAAGCCGGGCGCCTGTGCTACTTTTCGCAACATGCCATATGGCGGATGTAACCCTCGTCGGAGTTTGTTTCACCCATGTCCTGGTACAAAATTCAGCACCACCTCAATTCAGATCCCAGTTACCTAGTCCACAAGCCTTCGTCCGCCAAGTACCACCGTAGGACGCAGGTAAACACCACGTCCGCCTTACACACCCGGCAAACTCACTCACCGCCATCACACCAATTCAACCCCCAACGCCATCCGTCGTGGCGCAAGCGCAAGCCCCAACCCGCTCATCACCACCCGACCGCAAACGCCCCACACGCCCCCTCCGCCCCTCGCCCCAACTGCACCCACACATGTGCACCCTCCCCCTGCCCCTGCCCCTGCTGCTCACGCGGCGCGCGGCGCCCCCACGATGTTGCGGTACGTCTCCTCACGGCCCGGCGCCGCCCAGTACTCGTCCAGGCGGCCCTCGGCCTTGGCGCGCTGGTAGGCACGGCGGTCGGCCTCCATGGGCTCCAGCCGGTCCTTGACGGCCTGGATGGAGGGAAGGGAAGGAATGCCGGGGGTAACGCGTTGGCACAGCAAAGCGGTGCCACGTGTAGCTGTGCCTCCATGAGAGCAGAAGGGCGGCTGGGGGGAGCTCACGTCTGTGTGCGCCGTGCAACGCGAGCAGGACACCTGCGGTTCCGCGCCAGTGCTTGCATTCCCAACGAAGGCGCCCTGAGCGCCCAGGGCCTCTGCCATCCGTTTTTCCACGATAGCCCTGCAAACCGCTTCAAGTTATTCCTGGCCTGTCACATTCACCACTCCCCACCTCCCCACGCCCCTGATTACTTCCCCATCCCAATCCACCAAAATTCCGGTCCCATACCCCTGATCAGGAACTAGTCCTCCGCTTAGATTAAAAGGCTTCGGTGCACGTGCTGCTACACACAATTCTCCGACACCGGGTCTGATACTTGCTGCTGGTGTCCCACTGTCGCACCACATCACCACCTCTCTCCCACCCCTCCTGCAGCTCCCAAATGACATGACCTCCTTCCACCCTTGATCACGCTTTGCGAGTCAGCACACCCACAATAACACCCTATGCCCCAATGTTGGGGACCGCTCTCTTGCCCTGAGGCCTTTCGTGGGCCTCCGTGCTGTGAGCCGGCTCCGCGGAGCGGTGTTGCAGTGTAAAAGCCGTACGACACCTACACCCATACCCACACCCGCATCTCCCCTCTCTCCCCCCACCTGCAGCTCCGCGGGGTCCACCTCGCCCGGCTGGCCGTCCGCTCGCTCGAAGCTGCGCAGCGCGTAGGCCTTGTGCAGCAGCTGCTGGTCGGCGTGGGACAGCCGCTTGCCGTACCTGCAGTGTGGGTGTGTGCACACGTGCGGAACACACAGGCACCAGCTGCTCAGCGACGAGCAATAAGGACATACGCACGCAGCAGCACGTGGGACGTAGGGAGGCAGTCCTACGTCCCATCCAGCTCAACCGCTCCCGTCCTCGCACCCTTCGCCGAGCCCCAACCCCAATGACGCGCGCCTGTGAGCAGCTGCTTCAAGCCTGCCTGCACCGCTCCGTACTTTCTACAACCCCCTTCACGCCCTCCGACCCTCGTTTCCACCCTCCGAGAGCACCTCTCCCACCTACGGTACACCATGCGCCTACCGGCCCTCCCCGGCCCCTCCACCCCCGAGCCGCCTACACCACCACCTCCCTGCTCCTCTCCCCCCAACCCTTCCCCCCTCCTTCCCGCCCCCCACCACCTCTACCCTACCCACTACCGTACTCCCGCATGAACTGCCACCCCTTCCTCCCTCCTTTCCGGCCCCCACCACCCCTACCCCCCAACCCGACCGCCACCCACTTGAGCTGCGCGAAGGTGTATGCTGCCTCCGGCGGCGTGTAGTTCTGCAGAACCTCATACACCTTGCTGGTTGAGTCCTCCGCCTCCTCGTCGCCGGGCAGGGTCCAGCCCAGCACGGTCCGCTCGAACCACTCCACCGCCTCAAACAGCTTGCCCACCACGCGCTCGCCGGCCTGCTGCGGCGCGCCCACAGCCACCAGCAGCTCCGTCTGCACGAACCAGTCCAGCGACCTGGGGAGGGGGAGGAGGCAGGGGGAGGAGGAGCAGGGAAAGGATGGTTGGTTGTTGGAGTGGCTACGGTAGTAGCAACGGGTTGGAACGGGGCGCAGGCTTGCCTGGGCAGTTTGCGCAAAAATTGTGCCTCCTTGTAGGGGTAGGCCGCTAAGGGAGTCGGAGGGCAACAGGCCGAGAGGGCCAGCGTGTTGCGGGGTCAGCAGGCAGGCAGGGGAGCGGCCGGCTTGAGGGCAACGCGGGAACGCTGCCGTGCAGGGATGGCTATCGGAGCGGGCCGCCGGCATGGCCCGCCTATTGGCCCGCGCAGGCCTTCCGGGGATGCCCGGTTGCACTGGGCCCTGCCTCGTGGGGCTGATTGCGCTGGTCAGCTGCGACTCAACGCCGCTCCTACCGCCACTACGCACAGGTCCTCCAACGCAGCCCTCCCGGCCCCCCTTTGCCCCCGCCGGCTTATGCAGCCCCTCTGCCCCTCTGCAAAACTCCAGAACTGCCGCGTGACGGTCCCGTTTCGCTGTCCCCGCGCGCCCGCTGCACGCTGCCAAGTTACGGGGAGAGGGAACGGTGCCCCATGCGCCGCCTGCCGGTCCGCTGCAGGCAGCAGGCCCCTCCTCCCCCCGTTACTGGCCCCCGCCCCCACGACCATGTGTGTGGGCGCTTCACCCCTCGTAGTATCACGCGCTGGGTACGCGCTGCTGGAACTGAGTTGTGCGGGGGATGAAGGCGGCGGCCGGTCTGGCCTTTGTTGCCTTCTGCCACCGCCCCCACGTCTTGCACCCCACCCCGCATAGGCCGCATAGGAGCAATTCGCAGGCTCCTGCTGCTGCGTTATGCTGCTTCCAAACCCAGTACCCCTTCAGTCCTGCATGCTGGACTCATTTAACAGCTGATGCTGAGGCAACGGGCAGAGGCCAAGGCCGATGTGAGGGTCCGATGGGTGTCCCCGCCCACGTTTCCCTCCGCGAGCCCATTTATGCCCGCACCTGTGCAAGAAGCTCGAGAAGACTAGGAACACTGCGAGGTTGGACAGCAGGACCCATGTCCCGCGCATGAGCGCGAACAACTCCTTGTGAATGGGCTCCTCGCCGCCCGGCTCAGCACCACCGCCCGAGAAGAAGCCACCGCCACCGCCATCGCCACCGCCTCCACCACCACCGCCGGGCGGGGATCCGCCACCCCCGCCGAACATCCCTTGAAGCGGGTTCTTCGGGGCAGCGGGACTGGCCGGCTTTGCGGGCTCGGCAGGCTTCGCGGCTTTCTTTGCAGCATCAGGCCCAAGCTTCTTGCTAAAAGATTGCTGCAAAGATCACAAGCCGGGCATGCCATTGGTGCCAAGGTCGAGGGAAGCTCCATGCGCCGGCTTGCACCTGTCGGCACGCCCGCATACCTCAATAGCCCGCCGAGCAGCGTCCGCATCTCCGCCCTTCTGGCCGAATGGGTTCCAATTGGCAACAATGATTGCTGGGCGACGGCTGATCGTGCATGTTGCGGGCAGCGTTGGGCGCCTGGTGGCGCTGAGCGTGCAGCTGCCGCTAGTTTGCCGCAGCTGCGCGGCTCTCATGGTTGTAGTTATGTTGCAATTAACCTGTTTTCAATTGTCTAGCAGGCAACAGGAAAGAAGAATGTTGAAAAGAAAATAGGCGAGCCTTCTGCAGGCTCTGTATCGATGTAAGGTTTTCTCGCAACGCTGCAGCCTGGCTATGCGGCGGCACTGTCCACCTTGAGCCACGGGGGAGTTCCCGCAAACCGCCCCGAAACGGTGGTTGCAACCGTTTGACCGCTGCCGCGCTATCGTCCTATGCGTTCGAAGCTGCACCTCACGAGGGTGGCAAGCAACTGTGATATCCACATATATACACGCCAGCGATGTACAATTAAATTGCGTGTGGCTGTGAGCCTTTGTCGTTTCGTCGCCGCCACCATGTCGCCCAAGGACGAGCCGTTTCGCAGTCCCGTCGGCTGCACAGCTGCTGGCAGCCATGACAAGGAGAAGGCGTTCGTAGAGTGGTGCGCGCAGGAACGGGTGCGCTTCCCCAGCTCCCGCCTGGCCGTCCTCCCCGCGACGGTGAGGGGGGTGGGAGCACGGCTGCACGACTCATGGGGACCAGCCCAACATCCGCAGCCTCCACCAGCGGCGGAACCAATGCATGATTGCCCATCTGTACATGTTGAACATATACCACTTGTTTACAAGAAATGGGGGTACCATGCTGCCAGTCCTCAACGAGGGAGCCAGAAGCCGAAACGATTGGGGACAGGGGTACGGGAACGGGAAGTGGAAGGGACGTGGCAGGGCCAGGGGCAGACTGCAGGCGTGATGCCGACCAGCACACGGGCATGCCGCTACCGTGCTACACGTGCTACACGGGCATGCCGCTACCGTGCAACCCCTACACCATCAGTTCATCACACATGCCTGGCAATGCGAGCACCACCACTAAGCACCAGCGTCTTGGTTTGCGCACGCCAGCCAACACCCTGCCCGAGGCTAATCCATCCCTTCACCCAGCACCATGCACACCCGCTGCCCCGCACCCTCGCCCCCAGGGCCGTGCGCTGGTAGCCTCCCGGTCCATTCGCCAGGGGGAGGTGGTGGTGGAGCTGCCTGACGGGGCGGTGCTCATGGCGGAGAACTGCGGCATTGCCGACGTGCTGGAGGGTGGGGCCGGGGGGCAGGTGGTGGGACTGTGCTACCACTGATTGTCGGCAGGGCACCTGGCAGGCTGCGCTTCTGGGTGGTGTAGGTTAGGACATTTGTGGAAGAGGAGGAGGAGGAGCAGCAGCAGGCGGAGGGGGCCTTATGGAAAAGAAACAACGCGATTGGTGCATGGCACTGCAACTGGGACTGTTACCGTGGCCTTGGCCTGCAGGGGTTAGTTGCAGCACCGTGTTAACTGTGTTGATGTGTCCCCTCGAAACTGCCTTAGCGCGACGGCAGAGGCCCCCTCAGACGCAAACCATGCGCTCCTGATGACTGGTCTCCCCTGCGTGTGTCGGCCCGTGCAGAGGAGGGCATGTGCAAGCCAGCGGACGAGGAGATCCTTGAGGTAGGGACTAACGGCAACGGTAACGGTAACGGTAACGGGGGCGGAGTGCCAATAGCGCCTGCCCCACACCATGCCCTCCCGCCCCGAGCACCGTCCGCAACCCGCGCACAGGCGCCACACCAACCTCTTCGCTGCTGTGTCCCCTTTCCCCGTCATCCCACCCTAGATCCAGGGCCTCATCATCGCGGTCATGTACGAGCGGTGCCGCGGCGCGGAGTCCCGCTGGGCGCCGTACCTGGACCTGCTGCCCCAGGGCGCGCAGGGCATGCAGCACATGCCGCTGTACTGGAAGGTGCGTGTGGGTTAAGACACATACCCCTGCAGCGCAAGGTGCTGCAGGGGGAAGTTGGGCCCGGGCAGCTGCTTTTGTGTCCTATGGAACTAGCCCGACGCGCTTGTGCTTGGTAGGCAATAAGGCTGAGGCGTCAGGAGCAGGTTGGGTAACTCAGTGGCCCTTACGTCTGGCCACAGCACACGTGCTTAGGCAGTTTGCCTAAGACGTTGCGAGCACCTAGACGCTAGACCACATCTCAGCACCGTGGCTGTCCATCTCCTATGCGCCATGGGCCCCGGCTCCCTTCGTGTCTCCCACCCCGCAGCGCCACGAGTTCCGGGAGCTGCGCGGTACGGCAGCGTACGACAAGATGATGGGCCGCGTGCAGCACCCCTCAGACGCACCCACCACGGTGCGGCGGGCGGGGTGTGCGGCTGACCATGTGTTATGGCAACAGGGGGGATGCGGGGAGCGAGGGCACTGCGGCTGTTGTGCAGGGCTTTGCCTGCTTAAGCCGCGTCACGCCGTGCGCGTGCAAGGCGTCTCCAGGCGCAAACACACACGCTGGTCCTGCAGTCTGGCCACGTGTAGCCACGGATCATATCCGTTTCCTGCAGCTGCAGGTGGCTACCGTTCCGCATGGCACCGCATCTTTACAACTTGTAGTCGAGTTGTGGAATTCCCAAACACTGGCAATAGGGAAGGAATTCTCCATAATGTACCTGACCGACCTCACGTTTTGAAGTCACACGTCCCCGCTTCCCCACCCGTCGTCCGCCAATCCCCGTGCATGCCCCCCAGGTGCCCATGCTGTGGGCTGAGGTGGTGGGTCCCTTCGTGTCAGAGCACCCCGAGCTGGGGCTGCCGGGCGGCGAGGAGGGATACGAGCTGTACCGCTGGGCCACCAGCGCCGTGGCTTCCTACAGCTTCATCCTGGGGGACGACAAGTACCAGGTACGGCGCTCCAGGCGTACGGCACCCCCTGCCGTGCTGCCCTCCTGCTCCCGCTTAGTGTGACCGGCGTTGAGGCGCGTCAGGAAGTTATACCACGTGACCGAGCGGCTGAGTTGCTGCCATGCCAACCTGTCCTCTACCAACTCCGCCCGCTGTCGCTCCTGCCCGGAGGGCAGGTGTCGTCTTGGTTACCATGACGCATGCCGCCCTGACCCAACGAGGTGGTTTGCACCTCATCTGTACGGTTCTGACACCGCAGGCCATGGATAAATCAATCGGCGGTTTTGACAGCCAAAACAGGTGTTTTGTCAGAAACTAATAAAAACTTATCAATTGTTAATAAAATAAAACATAAAACATTAATTGTTAGTAAGCCCATTGTCTCACTTCGTGAGAAGTCATTAAATGATATAAACAAACAAACTTTACAGCAAACTAAAAAAATGGCAGCTCGTCGAGTTAAAAAACGTTATAAATTAGTAAAACAAATGCCAAATCAGTTAATGTATTCTCCAACGGGACCTTTACTAATTGATGGTGCCGGTGTGGGACCTGCTCAACCCTCCGGAGGGCAGGCGCCGTCTTTGTCCCCATGTCGCAACACCCTGACCGTACGGAGTGAAACCTCATATCGCCACTCTCCTGGCCCCCAGGCCATGGTGCCGGTGTGGGACCTGCTCAACCACATCACGGGGCAGGTCAACGTGCGCCTCAACCACTGCGCCAGGAGGTGGGGACGGGGGCCGGGGCAGGTCTGGCTACCGTGGCCGGTTGAGAGGCGAGGGGTGTGAGCTTGAAGCTGTGCGGGACAGGGAAGCGCGAGCCACGGACCGGGTGTGCCTCTTTCGCACGTGCATGCCCTGCACTGTATTCGTTTCAACTGGATTTGGTTTCTTGGTTCGATAGCGATCATGGTGTATGCAGAGGCAAGACGTGCTATGCCTTTTGTTACCTCGGCCAACGGCTGTCCGGCTGCTGCTGGTGCAGGCATGTGCTGCAGATGATCGCCACCAGGGACATCGCAGCAGGGGAGGAGCTGGTAGGTGGCACCTGGGGCACGTGAGTGTGGCCAGCTCGCTGAGCACACCCGCTGTTCGTTTGGTCGATACTCTGCAACACTTGCCTCCGTTCACGCGACTTGACCCTGCCCCCAGGTGAACAACTACGGGGAGCTCTCTAACGCAGAGCTGCTGCGTGGGTACGGCTTCGTGGAGGCGCGTAACGCCAACAACCACGTGCAGGTGGGCGTTGGGGCGGTAGCTGTCTGGCCCTCCCCTCCTTGCACCCGCTCCAGCGCAAGCTTTGCCTCCTGCTGTGTCGCATTTTACAGCCGTCGACGCCATACTTCCCCCGATGCACCCTGGGCGCAACCGACCTCGTGCATGCTTTCTGCCGCTGTATGATGTAACCCTCTGCTGCCTGCCGTGCCCTGTGCTTCATGCCCTGGCCTGCCAGGTGCTCCTGTGTGCTGTAACCCTTGTTGTGTGTTGTAACCTCAGCCGTGCCCTGCTCTGCCCTGTACCGTCAGGTGCCCCTGGGCTTCGTAGTGCAGGCCTGCCATGACGTGCTAGCACAGCGGCACGCGGGGAGCAGCAGTAAAGCGACAGCAGCTAAAGCAGCAGCAGCGGCAGCGACCAACGCACACCGAGCCAGCAGCAACACCCCCAACGGCTTCAGCAACGGCGCCGGCCACATCGGAGCTGGCGGGGAGGTGTCGTCCTCGCCCGCCTTCCGCCCCCTGCTGCGGCGCTACTGCCTGTGCCGGCGGCTAGGACTGCTGCCCCTGCAGGCCGTGTTCAAGGTGTACGGTGGCGGGCGCCCGCCACCTTCCGCCATGACGGCTGTCGTACGCATCCTGCTCGCGCGGGAGGGCCAGGTGCGGCTGCTGCGGCGGGCGCTGAAGCGAGCAATGAGGAAGAGGAAGGGGCGGGGGAGGAAGGGGAGGAAGGGGAAGCAGCAGGGGCAGGGGAAGGTGGCGAGTGAGAAGGAGGTGGCGGCGGCAGTAATGCGGGCGGTGGGGTTGGTGCTGGATGGGGAGGACGGGAAAGGCGGTATGGGGCAGGGGCAGGGCACGGGCATGGCGGAGTGCGTGGCGGTGTACGAGCACATCGTACGGCGGATGCTGGGGCGGTACACGTGCGGGCTGGAGGAGGACGAGAGGCTGTTGGGGGGTGGGGGTGAGGGTAAGCAGGAGCAGCAGCAGGGCGGCAAGGGGAGACGGAAAGGCGGGAGGGAGGATGGAGGGCAGGAGGGTGGCGGCGGCGGCGGGGCGCTGCCGCCGCGGCGGCGGGCGGCGGTGCTGGCGCGCAAGCCGGAGAAGGAGGCGCTGCTGTCGTTGCAGGCGTTTGTACGGCAGCCGGGGGCGTTACGGCGGGCCATGGCAGACCCGGCGGCGGGCGCGGGGCCGCGGGGGGCGGCGGCGGGCAGGGGGTCCAGCCGGGGCGGGTTCGGGCAGGTGGGTGGGGACGGGGGGAAGCAGGGGCCAGGAGAAGGAGGAGGCGGTGAGGAGAAGCGGAGGAGGGGGGCAGGGGTGGCGGGGGTGGGGGAAGCGGCGACGGGGGCGGGGGCTGAGCCGTTTGCGTTTGGGTTTGCGCTCTGACGGCAGCACTGGTCATGTACGATGGGATGCAGGGGCCGGAATTACGTTGTCGCATATTGGCATGTGGAGGCAGGCATAGGGCATGGGCACCACCTCACCAAGGGTAGTGAGTTGGTGCCGTCAGTGCTTGAGGCAGGAATAGTACTTGCGCAAGGTGCGTTGAGGCTGGTGCGGATGTGGACAACGGTGATAGGGCCGGTCGTGCGGAGCTGAGCTCCTAGGGGTCATGCAGGTGGGCCCAGAGGTAGGGGTATGCGTGAACGCGTGGAAACCTTAAAGGCGTCAGGGGGGCACGGAAACGCTGCTATCTGCAAGCCAATTAAGACAAGCTCGAGGAATGCACGGATACAAGGCTGAGTGCGGTTGTGGAGGTGAGTGCAGGTGGCAACGGCGACTAAGTTAGCTTGGCAGGATGTACGATGGAAGGAAGCGGTTGTGGGTTAGCGTGCGTCATCACCGCGGGCAAAGGCACGCGCGATTTACGGTATGCTGGGACCGAGACATGCTCACGTACGTACATTTCCATCGTCACAAGAATTGCGAATTCCTAGCCATGGCAAGCGTTAATGCCAATACCGCGAACTCTCCGGGACCTGCTCGTGAGCCTAATCTGCCCTTGGACCTTATTGCCCGCGTCCTCGAGTGGCTGGATCCCAACGAAAGGATGTTGAATGGACGCCTCGTCAGCAAGGAAGCGTGCGAGCACCTGACGCGGCTGCGCCACTGCACGGCGCGGCTTTGCGTTCCGATGCCGGCCCAGGCTCTCGAGCCCGCCTGGCAGCCGCACCTCCTGCGCGCTTTGCGGCTGCTTACGTTCCAAAGCAAGCTCAACATGCTCTGTGTCGCGGCGTCGACCGGCAGCGAAGTCAACATGCAGCTGGCGTGGGGCCTGCTGCGGCCGTCCGTCATGATGAACTTCCACCGCCTGTGTGAAGACACTGCTCCCGCCGCGATCAAAGCGGGCCACGCCCACCTGCTACCACTGATGCTGCAGCAGCACATCCCAGTGTCGATAGATGATGCACTGGTGGCGGCGGCAGAGCATTCCGACCTGGCTGGGCTGCAGTGGGTGTGGGAGCTGCTGGGAGGCTTGCTGGACCCACCGGGCAGCTTCTCCCCGCCCGAGAAGTTCGCCATGATCCGGCTCGCGGGCCGATCGGCGTGCGATTCCGTGAGCAAGGTATCTTGGATGCTGGACACCATGGGGGAGGACGAGGTGCTGCAGCAGCACATGCAGGAGGTGTTTGTCATCGCTGCCGAGGGCGCCGCAGCTGCAGGCAACCTGCCTGTGCTCCGGCTGCTGCTCGAGCTCGGCATGGACCTCCCCAGTGTTGCTTATGGTGGATCCCATGGAGGCCACATGCTGTACCCTGTGCCGTACCCAAGGTTGGCGCCGTGGTGCGTAGTGCTCACGGCAGCTCTGCAGGGCGGGCACGTGGCCGTGGCGGACTGGCTGGTGGACGAGGCGGGCTGCTCCCTACCGCCGCCACCGCCGCCGCAGCAGCAGCAGCAGCAGCAGGAGCAAGCAGAGCGGGAAGTGCAGTACATGTGGGAGGGCGCAGCCAAGGGAGGCAGCGTGGAGGCCTTTCGCTGGCTGCTGCGCCACGAGGTGCCTGTGCAGGGGTTAGCCATGGAGGCAGCTGCGCGCGAGGGGCACCTGGAGGCGGTGCAGTTCCTGCACCGCGAGTGCGGCGTGCCGCTGACTGGGGAGGTGTTTCGCGCTGCGGCGGGCTCAGGCAGCATGCCCACTGCCACGTGGCTGCTGCAGGCGGGCTGCCCAGTGGGATGGAACTTGTGCGGGTGCGCGGCGCGGGCGGGTCACTTGGACATGGTGCGGTGGCTGGCGCTTGAGACGGGCCGCCCGTGGGGGCGTACCACCCTGGCGGGGCTGGCGCGCAGGTGGGATTCGTGGAGCGGCGGTGGCAACATGGACGAGGGCGCGGTGCACACGCTTCGCGCGCTGGTGGAGGCAGGCTGCCCCCCGTGTGCTGACTGCGATGACTTGGACTCCCTAGCTGAGAGCGGCCACCTGCCGCTGATGCGCTACCTGCACGAGGAGCTAGGGGCGCAGTTTGGGCCAAGGACGCTGGCGGCGGCGGCCGAGGGCGGCTGCGAGCCGCTGATCGAGTGGGTGGTGCGGATGGGGTGCGTGCAGGGGGAGGATGTTGAGTTTGATCCGTACGTCATGGCGGGGCGGTACGGTGACATGGCGACCATGGCGTGCCTGCGGCGCCTGGGGGTGCCGTGGCATGCGTGGGTGCTGCTGTGGGCGGTGCAGACCCAGGAGGTGAGCCTGGACGTGCTGCGGTGGATGGTGGAGCAGGGCGCGCCGTGGGACAGGATGGCGGTGGCCGAGGCAGTCGACTTCGTGTACGGGCGCCAGTCTGAGTCTGAGTCGTTTGCGTGGCTCAAGGCACGTCTTGACCATGACCGACAGTCCGCCGTGCGCGGCCGGCGGGTGAGTTGGTGACTGCATGGGTCACGACCAGGGTGCAGTGTCCCCGTGACGGCGCAGCGAATACCGGTACCCGGTGATTACAACATGGTAGGGGCAGGTAGGGGCTAAGGGGCTGTCAGTCCTATCGTGGTTGCTGGTTTCCGAGGGCACAGGTGCATTACGTGCCGGTAGGTGTTGTTGGGACGCAGAGATGAATCAGCGTACCGTGGCCCCAGCAGGGCAGGAGGATGCCCAGGAGGCTGTTGGCATTCGTTGGGGCGAGCTCACACGTGTTTGTGCGCACGATTGACACCCCTGGGCGGTGACAGGGATAGCTGAGAGGCGTGCTGGCAGGATGCCGCTGTTTCAACGACGGACTTGTTGGCACGACACGTGCAACTGCCACTTCTGTGCGGCAGATTGGCAGTGGCAGTACTTGTACCGGTTCAAGGTCCCCAGTCACAGCTCTCATTCAGGCTGGCCAAATGCCGTCAGCGTCTCGTGAGATATTGCCTCGAACTCAACACAGCGCGTAGCGTTGCATGTCCGTCCCGGAGCAGAACGGCCACCGGCATGCAGCCCCCGAGCCCGCCGCCCCCCCGCCATTCCGCGTGCGCCGCAAGACTCACCTGTCCACAACCGTCCACAACCCAGGCAGTGCCATGCAGCTCACCTGCCACCCCTACATGTCCCCAGCTCTGCCAAGAGCCCAGCCAATCCCCCATCTGGCACCTGCCGCACCCGTCACAAGCCGCTCAGCCCCCTTCCGTTTGTGGCCAGCAAGGGAGGGGAGTCTCCTCGGAAGACCAGCTCGGGACCTCCGGACCCGCGCTAGACCAGCAAACAAGAGAATTTACATGGCTTCCAGCGCCCAGCTCCGACTGGGACTTGGGTACTGCGTGCTTCTGGCACGTGGTGCTTCAGGCGGCGTGCACCCGCTGCAGCGCCGGCATCATGTGACCCAGCGCGTGCTGTAAGGCCCTTGAGCACGTGCTGGAGTGCCGCCGTGGCACGTGCCGTCCGCAGCGCATTTCAGGGGCACATGTATGGACACGGTATCGTCGCATGCCCCACGGCTCAGATGCTATGATGCACACATGATGATTGTCGAAGTCACGTTCCCATGCGGTTAGCCAAAGCAAACAAGATACACGCTCAGCATGTGAAGGACGATGCCCTACGCCACACGAGCCTTGGTTTAGTTCTGGTGCGTTCCAGCGGCAGCGCACCACCCCTCCGCCAGGTTTCAGCCTTACTGCGCTCGACGAGCTTTCCCAGAGCCACAAGTACACGTAGCGCTTTGCCAACACACCAAAGGTGTGTTGCCCCCTGCATCAGCAAGCAACACCCACAGTTGCCTAGGACCCACGCAGAGCACCAAGATGACCAACGCAGTAACAGCGGCCCCAGCCCTCACAGCTCCGTCCAGTCTTCATCCTCCTCCTCCCCTCCCTCTCCCCCCTCCCCCTCACCCGCCCCCACGTCCTCCCTGTTCCCCTTGCCCCTCCCCTCCCCGCCGGCCCCACCCTCCCTCACGTCCTCCCCATCGCTGCTGTCATCAGCTTCCCCCAGCTTCGCGGCAGCTGCGTGCAGCTCTGCCAGCCCCGTCAGCTCCTCCAGGTGGCGCGGGGAGTCCAGCGCCGCGCGCACCAGCCCCCAGCCGCGCTCCCGGAAGGCGCCCACCACCGCCTCGCTGCATGCCGTACACTGTACGAACGCCCACCCCTCCATGGCCACCTGGCTGAAGGAGGACAGCTGCCCGCGAAGCATGTGGGGGGCGCTGCCCAAGGGGGGCGCGCTGCTGCCGCCTGCGGGTGGGTTAATGAGGTTAAGGTCGACAGGGGAATAAGTTCAGTGGGGCGTTCAGTGTTAGGGAAGCGGTGTCTGCAATGAGCCAGGTTCGTCATGAAAGCACTTTGTGCGGAACAGTGAGAGGGGGCGGCATGCCGCTCACAACGACCACAGGACCGTTCCTTCAGAAGTTTATATGAGGCACAGTCCTGGACCGCCGCACCCTGCTAAAACCGCATGCGCCCGCACGACAAGACTTGCTCCGCACGCCGTATCCAGCATCCCGAGGCGCCAAGGCCACCCCGACAGCACTCCCCCAACAACACACACAGTACCCAACCCTCCGTCCCCTCGGCCCCCACGCACCCTGTTCCAGCTGCTGCTGCTGCACGCTGGGCGGCGGCGCGCACACCCCCTCCCGCTGCTGCAGCACCGCCGCCATCAGCTCCACCGCCAGCGCACCAGCCACAGGCGCCAGCCCCGGCCGCGCCACCGTGCACTGCTGGTCCAGAGACCGGTCCCGGGTGCTGTTGGCCGGCGCAAACACATCATTGCAGAAGTAGCAACCCAGCCGCCGGCCCCCGCCCCCACACCCTCCCGCCCCCGCTGCTGTCCCTGCTGCGGGGTTCGCAGCTCCCCCCTGGCCTTCCGACTGAGCAGTGGGTGTGGATGTGGGTGCAGGTGCGGGCGGTGGAGGGTGTGTATTAGAGGTGCCCGGTGGTGCCCCGTGTCGCATGACCAGGAAGGAGTCGAAGCCCACTGCGGCGGTGATGGCCAGGCGGCCGTGCGCGGCGGCCAGCAGCGCCGGCAGCCAGCGGGATTCCCTTGTGTCCGTCAGCAGGAACACCACGTCGTGCTCAGCTACTAGTGACTGCAGCTGCTCAAACGCCTGGCGGAGAGCGTACGAGAGGTTGCGGCGTGGGTGTGTAGGCAGCGTGAGTATGTGGGTAGCCGTGCCTAAAGAAATGCGGCGTGGTTGGATGCACAGCGAAGTGCGAGTTCGGGGCATGTGGAGCTGGGTACACCATGAAATCTGGCGAGTCGGGTTAGAGAGGGGTGTACATAACGGCGCGGTTGTCTGGTAGTGGCGTGCAGGTGGTTTGATGGATGGCCCGTGGGTTGTGGGGAGGAGCGCGAGCAAGGGCGCCCGTTTGCGTACAGCCCCTCTGCACAGCCCCTCCGCCGTTCCTTGCCGCCCGCCCCCACCTGCTGCTGCGCGCCCTCCTCCTGGGCGTTGGGCGGCGGGTGTCCGGGCATGGGGATGGACAGCGCCACGCCTGTGGCCTCGGCGGAGGGGAAGATGCGCCGCAGCGCCTCGGCAGCAGCCTCCGCCTTGGGCCTGGGGTTGCATTAGATTAGAATAGCACCACGTGACCCGGTTGTAGCAAGGAAGTTGTTGCTGCAAGCAACACGGGCGTGCGACAGGGGGACGGAGGGCCCCCAGGGCAACGGCCTCACCTGCCTCCGCCCAGGCAGTCGCTCAGCTCGTACAGCGACTGGCGCACGGGGTTGGAGAAGGCCACCCTGCCGCTGTCCACCAGCGTCATGCGCCGCACGCCCCACGCCTGCAACGTGCGCGCAACGGCGCAGCCCAGCGTGCCGGCGCCTGGGGGCGGAGGGTGGGGGTTGATGCGGGGGGAGGGCGTGGAGTGTGGGGGCGGGCGGTGACAGAACCCACGTTAGCTCTTATCTGCAACACCGAGAGCGCTGGCGCCAAGTACAATGCCCCGCTGGCTGCCAACGGCTGCCACAGGAAGCCCAACCGCCATTGGCGCGACCAGCTGTCCTTCCCGTCCTCCCCTTACCCTCCCATGCCCTCCCCTTCCTTTTTCCCCACCCCACCCCCCGTCCCCCGTAGTACTGCCACCACCACTCCTCGCAATCACTAGTACTTTGTTACCCCTCCTAACCCACCCAGCAGCTGTCGTACATGTACATACGGCCCGGTACTACGCCGTCCCAGACGCACCCACCCACCCAGCAGCAGGCACTACTAGTATTTTGTTACCCCTCCTAACCCACCCAGCAGTAGGCACTTGGTCCTGGCCAGCGCCCCCACGTCCAGCTGCGGCGCCGCCCGCCACCTCATGAGGCGCAGGTTGAGGTCCACCGCCTGCTCCGCCTGGGCGGTGGGGCTAAGGTGGCCGGACAGCGACATGGACCTGTACGGCAAGCAAAGATGGAGGGCGGTACTGGTGTACGGCAGGCAGGAAAGGGGTGCGACGGTGCGGCGTGAGGTACGAGCGCGGCTATAGCTAGCCTCTTACTGGGAGCTGACCAGGGAAGCGCGTGGTTGTGGAAGTGTTTGCTATACCACCGGCGGCTGTCAGTGTGGGTGTAGCATAATGAAACGGGTCTGATGCTAAAGCAGTTGACACGACCCCACGGGGTCGGGCGCCCCCAACCCGCACAGCACCACCCGGGGCTCCGAGCCCACCTGGGCAGCAGCTTTCCCTGCTCGTTGGCCTCCCACCCCACTGCCTCGGGGCACCCCGCCTCTCCCGCTGCCCCCTGCTGCCAGCCCTGCGGCACCGGCGGCAGCCCCACGTGCAGCAGCAGGCTGCGGGCAGGGTCCAGCCGCCCGCCACCGCGGCTGCTTTCACGCACGCACAACACCTGTGGCAGGGTGGCGTATGGTAGGTGCCAGACCGCAGCACAGGAGCAGCAACGCACATACAGCACCTGTGGGTCCTGTGCGGTAAGTGCCAGACCTCATGCGCCCAGTAGTGGTTCCAGCCAAAGCCCCCATGCCGCTGCCTGGATGCAACCGTGAGTGTACAGCACACTGTGCCAACCTACGGGCGAGATGGCATGTCTTGCACCGCAATGCGGCCATGCCGCTGGGCGCAAGCCCTCCCGCCGACTGCTTTCCTGTTTCCTCCCATTCGCAACCCCAACCACATCCACCCTCCCCACCACTGCATCCCTCGCACCCACCCTCAGCTCCGCCACGCCCCACCGCGCCGCCGCCATCAGCAGCGCATTGCGCAGCGGCCAGCCGGGGTACTCGGGCAGGTTGGACGGGTCGGAGAACGCAAGCAGCACGTGCCGTACACTGCCACCGTGCGACTCCGCTTGCTGCTGCTGCTGCTCCTGCGGCTGCTGTTGCCCACCGCTGCCACCCTGTGCCGGAGGTTGTGTTAGCTTCCCCCACGCGCTCAGCGGGTGGCACTGCACGTCTGTGGCGAAGGCTGGGTCGGGGGAGGACAGCAGCCAGAAGGGGTGGGGGCTGAGGGCGAGGGTCTCGGAGTGTGTGGAGGGCAGGGCGGGCGTCCGGGGGGCGGCGGCGGCGGAGGGGTCGGCGCCGCTGCTAGAGGGAGCAGCGGTCGTGGGCGTGTGGGCGGCGGGGGGCCGGCGCCATGCCGCACAGGCGTCTGAGATCTGAGGACGGAGGCGAGGACAGAGGGAGGAAGGAGCAGGGGGGCAAAGGTGGTTGGAACGGAACGGTTTTCGAGCATGCGGCATTGGGTAGCGTGACGTAGCGTAAGGCCGAGGCAGTGCTTCCCTCCCAACGTCCTCGCTGCGCCTTAGGCGCGCCTTTGGCCCACCAGCCCAATGCAACAGAGTCAATGCATGCACCGGTGCCGTCGCGTCCGGGCCCCGCCCTTGCGCGTCCCTGGGCCCCGCCTTCACCCCACCTGCTGCTGCGCCTCGGTCGACACGGCGCTGTGGAGCGGGGCTGGGGGCGCCAGCTGGGTGAAGGCGGCGGGGGGCTTGAGCGCCGGGAAGGCGAACCTGCGGGCCACACACGCCAGGAGTGTCAAGGAGTTGGAGTACCAGCCAGAGCGGGGCGCAGCGGTGGTGCGTGCACATACGGCGTGGAATCACTGCCGACGACGGCACCGTGTGCGGTGCGCGGCTCTGATGCGCTGGTAGCCAAGAGTGTAAGCAGGTCGGCGGAGGACGCATGGGCTAGGTAGTCAGCCTGGCGGCCCCGCAAAGCGCATGCCCGAGTGCGTGGAGTCCAACGGTTCACGCCTGTACGGCACGGCGGCTCACCAGTACTGGAAGTCGTACTTCTTCAGGTCGCCGTACGCCAGCAGCAGGAAGCGGCTCAGCAGCGCGGGCTGCGCCTCCGCCGCCCCGTCCCGGATGTCAGCCCACAGTTGGGAGGCAGCCTGGAAGGGGTTACATGGTGGTGGCGGGTGGCAACAGGGCCATGCGAAGTGGAAAGCGGCAACGTGCTAGATGTACTGCACACGGGTCAGCGGGGCCTGCCGCAGGCGGCAGGGCATGCACACGCAAGGCTGGCCTGAGCAGGCGACCCCATTCTCCTGCTTGACGTTGTAGGTGATAGGCTTGGAACCAGGCCGCCGTGCTGCTACCCTTGCCGAGCGTTTGTCTCGTAGGTCACATAGACCCCCCTCACAGGCACGCTTCCAGTACCGCACACCCGCGGCTAGCCCCAGACCCATGCTCCGGCCCTACCTGAACTCCTGCGCCCGCACCCTCCCTTCGTGTCACCACGCCACTACACTCCCCCACCACCCCCACCTGCTTCATGAGCTGGTGCTTGTCCGCCCCCCGGAAGCCCTCCACCGTGTTGTACAGCAGCAGCTGCCCAGGCACCGCGTGGCAGTCCTGAAGGAGGGCGGGTGCAAGGGGGCTCTTGACGAGGTGCGTCCCGACCAAGCGCAAAGCACTGCACCGGGGATGCGTGCTTGGCCATGGTGCGCTTTCAGCTACGCGCAGAGCAGCCGGCAGCTGCACGCTTCGCAATGGGCAGCCGCATGCCCCTGTCCCTCCACGGACCTGGAGCCCCCTATCGGTGATGGGCTTCCCCTGGGATGACCTGGTATGGACCCAAACGTCAGCTTGGTGCAGCGTAGCGCCCTGTTGGGGCGGCGCTGAAAATAGGGACAGCAGTGCCAGCGGTGCCAGCGGTGCTGCTCCCACTGCTCCCGTGCGCAAGGTCCGCCTGCGTTGGAGGTGCGCTTGCCACCATGGGGCGCCTGCTGCCTCCATCAGCGCTGCTGCTGCTGCTGCTGCTGCTGACAGCGTCCCTTTACATGTCCCTTTCCATCGTCAATCCCAACGCCGTGCCCACCGCGGACCTTGGCATGCGCCTGGCCCTGCCCCTGCCTCTGCCCCTGCCACACCGCTGCGGCCAGCAGCACCACCACCACACGGACAACACTTCAATGCGCCCCGGCAGCGTCACTGCTCCCCCTCCGTCTCCCGCAACCCCACTCTGCCCAACCCAGCCCTCCATCCTCCTGCCCGCCTCCCGCGGTTGGTGAGGACTTCCCTGCCCTGCCCAGGCCCACCTGGCGGCTGGTGACCCCGGGCCGCAGGCTGGCCACGTCCAGCTGCAGGCGGGAGGGCAGCTGCTCGTAACGGTTGGGGTGCAGGAAGCCTAGGGTGCGGGGCGCGGGGTGCAGCGGGCAGGAGGTGAGGTGGGTTGGCAACGGACACGGCAGGTACACCCAACAGTAAGAGGTGGAAGGGAGGGCTCCATGGCAAGATAGGGGTCAACGTTATCAAGTTTGCGAATCTTGTGGTGTCTAAGGCAGCAGCGTCGCTGCGGGTTGGGGGTCGGCCCTCGGCCGGATGCCGCGGCGTAGTGGCAGGTGCGGGCACCGCCGAGCAAGCTTGTTGTGCGTCCAGCGGGCATCCAAACTTGCCAGTTTTTGTGTCACACCACGGTTCGAGGGGTAAGCACGTTTCCAGAGAACTGGTGCGTTACGCTCGTGCCGCAGCCTGCCCCATTGGTGCAGTGGTTGAGCCTGCCGGTATGTGGCTGCTCCCTGTGAGGGCGCGGTTCCTGGGCCGTCTAGCAGCAGCGCTGCCAACAACCCACCCGTCAGCTGCACAGGCTCCTCCGAAAGCTTCAGCACGTCCAGCTTGTGGTCACATAGCTCCGCCATGAACGTGACATCCACTTGGCTCTGCAGTTCGAGTTCAATGAGCCGAGTTGAGGAGGCGCAGGGGCTTCACGTCACGCCAGACCTGGCGCTCGGGCACGAGCCTGTGCGGCACACTCTGACCAAGCGCACCTGCAGTTGCGCAAAGCGCAATATGTTATCTGCCATGTCGTAATGTAGTTTACGCCCGCAAAGGTCCTAACGCGGGGCGCTGGGTTTGAAGCTCAATACTAAAAACAACCCTACTGCGGTGTTAACTACTGCGAAACTACTGCGACGAAGCTTTTCATGCTATTGCTTGATTGTTGTCGTAGGTGTATTTATTTGGAGGTGGCTGGCTTTCGCTGCTAGATCACTTCTTTGCACCGGTTGCAGTTGACCATTACCTACTCCTGCCACCCTACCATGCCCCGACATAGAGTAGAAGTCACTGTTCCTTGTGTCCTGTGAAAAGTGGTGGACGAAACCAATATCACAACGTCTGAGCTGCACAGGACACCTCAATAGCCTATGTACCCTGGCACTAGCCTCAATGCTGAATGAACATTGCGTGTGAATAGATATGAGTTTGCAGGATATTGTGGGTTGGGCTGAGCCATGGACTATGGACGCGGCGGCCTTGGCACCCGTGCAAACCACGGAGCTGGCCTCGGTTCCGAAGCACCGAGCTGGCGAAGGCAGCAAGGAAGCAGCGGAAGCCCAAATCCAGATAGTAGCCAGCCTCTAGCGCCCATCGGTAGTGACTATCAGCGCGGTCAAGGTGCGCGGCAGGGATTTTGGAGGCAGCAACACTCCAAAGTAAACGACAATAGTCCATGGAAAGGGCAGCAGGCCTCTTCCGGAAGCTGGCAGGGCGGGCGCAGGCCACACGGCCTTCACGATGTGGATGGAGGCACGACGGTCGGTCCCAGCCCCGGCAACCACCCCAGTCCACGCGAGCAGTCGCGCGATCAGCATTACAGCGATTCATGGGAAAGCAATGGAGATGACGGCCAACGCGCGCCTTCGCGCCAACGGCCCTCCCAACCGCATCAAAGCCAACTGGGGTACAGCTCGAACTCCTCGGTTGCGCCCAACCTTCCGGCGCCCCCGCCCCAGCACTGGGCCCCCTGGCACCGCGACACACCTTTGACCAACTCTGGCGCGCGATCTCCAGCCCAAGACGGCTCGGCGGGTGCTCATCCGCAGACCCGCCTTGAGCCAGCGTGGCCCCCACAGCCCCACCCTCCCGCATGGCAGCAGGGCCCCCCTCCGCAGCTGCTGCTGCGGCAAACCGGCCAGCCAGCCAGCCAGGAGCAGACGTCTAGCCCAGCGCCTCCATCACGGCCGGTTCCTGCCCCTGCGGCACCCCCAGCCCCTGCCTGGTCTGGGCCGCCCGCTGCGTCCCTCCTACTCGCACGCCCGGAACGGGATCATCCACCATCGCCGCACCAGCACCACACCGCCCCGCCACCGCCTACTGCCGCAGCGCACAGGCAACCCACATTGCACGCCCACCCACAGCTCCACCACGGCACCTCTGCAGGCCAGGCGGCAGCTCTTAGCAGCCCTGGCAGTCCCGCCGGGGCAGCTGACACGGCTTCCGGTGGTGGAGCAGCTGCTGCAGGCGTCGGCCCTGGCGGTGGCGGTGGGGCCGGTGCCAGCACGGCACAGGGCCCTTTCCAACTTTCACGGGCAGCACCAATACCAGCCCCGGTGCGGCAGCCAGCAGCGGCACCACAGCCGGTGCCCGCACCCACACCATCGTCTGATGCGGACCGTGAGCGCGACCGGCTGCTGGCCCAGGCCCGCCGCAGCGCCTTCGACCCCGCCACCGGCAAGGTTCGCTGCCGCGCGTGCGGCAAGGCCTTCGCCACATACACGCAGCTGGCGCAGCACTTGGCGGCTGCGCACGGTGGCATCAACAGCGAGGACGCCAAGTACGTGCAGTTCCGGCAGCAGCAGCAGCAGCAGCAGCAGCCACAGGGGCAGGGGCAGCAGCAGCAGCAGCAGCAGCTCGAGTTGTTCCAGGTGCTGCTACCGCCGCCGCCACCGCCGCCACCGCTGCCAGTGCAGCGCGCACAACACCCGCAGCACCACGTTCCTGGCCAGCAGCAGCACGAGCCGCTGGAGCAGCGGCAGCAGCAGCAGCAGGTTTGGCAGCAGCAGGTTGCTCAGGCCGCGCCTGCCGCAGGTGGGGAGCAGCACCCGCGGCCCCCTGCTCCCAACGCCTGGGGCTCCCCTGCTGTGGGCGTCGGCATGGTGCAGGTGCAGCTGGTGCCCGTGGCGCTGGCGTTCCCGCCCCTAGGTGCAGCGGTGGCCAGCGCCGCCGCGTTCCCGCCCCTGGGGGCCAACCCCTGGCCGCAGCCGGGTCAGGGCACAGGCCAAGCGCATGGGGCCGCGGTGCAGTACGTGCAGCACCAGCAGCACCACCGCCAGGAGCAGCAGCAACAGCAGGCGGTGGCCATAGGAAGCCAGCCGCCGCCACCTCCTCCTCCTCGCAACGCGCTCCCATCCACTGCCTCATGGGCCGGGGTACGCAAGAACCCAAGCGCCGTGCCAGCAGTGGGGCTGGGGCTGCCTTCTTCACCACCGCAGCAGTCACACCAGCAGCACCGCTCTTCTGCTGCTGGTGCTGCGGCCGCCGCCGTCAAGCCCAGTAAGCGGGTGGTTACCCTAGCGGACCTCCTCACCAGCCACATGCCCGCCGGCGGCGCCGCCGGCCGCGGCCGCCAGCACGCCTCCGCCGCCGCCGGCCGCGGCGGCGTCGTCCGCATCACCAACTCCCTCCGCCTCGTCTCCCGCCCCGCCGCCGCATCCACCACCGCCGCCGCCTCGTCCTCCCAGCTGCAGCGCCGCGCCGCCGCCGCCGCCACCGCCTCCTCCGCCACCGCAGGCGCCATGGGGCTGGGCGTATCTGCCGGTGCCGGGGCCGGCAAGAAGCTGCGCCTCACGGCCGCCGGCACCGTCGCCGCGCCTCGCAAGAAGGCCCTGACACGTGCCAAGCGGCTCATCCTGCAGCACCGCATGGCCAGGTCGCTGGCGGAGGCCGCGGCCGCACACGTGCGAGCAAGGGAGTCCTACCTGTTGGTGGCAGAGGTGTACGCGCAGCTGCACGAGGAGCTGCAGACCGCCCTCGCGCTCAGGTCAGCACCCCCGCAACCCGCCACTTCCCCTGCCCCTGCTGCCGCTGCTGCTGCTGCTCCGGGTGGTGCGGCAGACGCCGCACCCGAGGCTGAGGCGCCTGCCAGCTCCCTGCGGGCTGCCCCCAGCGCTACCAGCACCGCCAGCAGCACCGCAACCACCAGCAGCGGCACGGCCCTGGGCGCCGCCGCGAGGGGCATAGCGGCATCGGCCTGCGCGCTGCCGCCGGCGCTGCGGCCGCAGCTGCTGCAGCTGGCTCTGGCCAAGGCCAGCCCGCGGCTGGATTCGCTGCACAGGGCGCACGCCTCTGCGCGTGAGGCGTACGTGGCCAAGCTGCGTGCGCACGCACAGCTGTGCAAGCAGCCGGAGCCGACGGAGACGGAGCTGGCGGCAGCGGCTCCGCTGGAGGTGCTGCCGGCGGGGCTGCGGAAGCCCGCGGGGGTGGAGGCGGCGGCGGCGGCGGCGGAGCGGCGGGCGGGAGGGGAAGGCGCAGCGGGAGGTGGTGGCGAGGTTGTGGCGTCGTGGCTGGGGGTTGACGACGGGGCGGGCAGCACGGATGAGGATGAGGAGGAGTTGTTAGCAGGTGGGTTGGACTGGGGCGGCGTGGGTGTGGGACATGTTGTGTCGTTGCTACTGCACATATGGTTGGCATGGGCATGACGGCGCGCCGCGCCGTGCACGAGTGCCAACAAACGCATGAGTTTAACAGAGCACGTGGTTTGGCTGTTGCCTGCATATGGCCCCGCTGGTCGCGGCGTCCGCTCTTCCCAACGTCAGCGGAATACAGGGTTGATCCCCAGACAATGCGTTCCTCGTCAAGACACGTTCCCCTGCCGCACCCACAGGCGTGGGCCCCTTTCAGGATGTGCTACGGCGCTGGGCCGAGGTGCTCCGCCTCCCCCGTACCCTGTACGACTCCTCGCCCTCCTCCTCGACCCGTTCCCCCGCCCACACCCCCGCGGGCACCAGCCCCGGCGGCCGCCCGCCGGCCCCCGCCTTCCTATCAGCCGGGACCGGCTGGGGCTTCGCGCCAACGGCCGGTGGAGCGATGCACACTGTGCTGCCCGCAGCCATGACGGTGCACAGCTTCGACGTGCAGGCCCCGCAGCCGGCGGCAGCTGCAGCGGATGTCCAGGATTATGCTGCGAAAACGGCGGCGGCCCCAACCAATGCCGGGGGCCTCAGCGCTGCACTCGGACCCCAGCACCAGCAGCAGGGGGCTGGTGGCCATGCCGGGGGTGCGGCGCCGAAACCTGGTGCGGGCACCAGCGGTTTCGGAGGGCTGTTTGGCCAGCAGGGATCGGCGCCTGCGGTCAAGGCGCCGTCGGGCGGCGCACTTTCATCCACTGGGCCCAGAGTGGCCCCATCAACTGCATCTGCTGCTGCTGCGAATGCAACAACGGCGAAAGCTGGCGGGGCAGCAGCGGGGTCGTCCCTGCCTGCCTGGCTGGCTGCCGGAGGTGACTCGTCAGATGATGAGGATGAGGAGGGCGGCGGCGCGGTGCTCCCGGCCTGGCTGGCGGGCGGGGCTCAGGGAGGGGCGGCTGCAGCTGTGAGCGCCAAGCAGACAGCTACATCGGTGCAGCAGCAGCAGCAGCAGGAGCAGGCGATACCGCGGGGCGCTGCCGTTTCCCCGCCACCAGCACCAGCAGCGGCCGTCGCTCCGCCGCCCAAGAGTCCGGCGCCGCCGTCCTGTGCGTTATTCGGGGCTTATGGCGTTGGGGCTGGCGGTGCCGGGGAGGACGAGGATGAGGACGACGAGGATGACTACTCTGGACCCACAGGTAACGGTAACTCACGTTGCTTTTCCGTGCACGCTAGTGTGGTTTACTCTGCTGTTGCGTTTCCATGAACCCCAAAGGCGAGACGATTAGGGTCACAGCCGCTGCCAATGCCTGCCGTTGACTCCTGCCCTCCCTTGTTGTGTATCCTACCCAATGTGCGACAGGCGGGTGGACGGACGTCCTGTCCAGGTGGAACGCCCAGCTGGGGTCCGGCCGCACCGCCGCCCTGCCGCTCTTCACCCCCACCGCCGCGGGGGTCACCACTGGCAGCACGTGGGCAACACACGGGCAGCTAAGCCACCCGTTCGTGCCCACCGCAAGTGTTTCCCCCGCCTCCGCCGGCCTTGGCTGGGGCGGGGCCATGGCCGCATCCGCAGCAGCGACTCAGCAGCAGCAGCACCAGCAGGGGAGGAATCCAGCGTTGTCTACTGCTGCTCCTACCAGCGGCGCTGAGCAGCTGCTGCTGCAGAGCCTGAACCAAAACGCGGGAGCGCCAGGGCCCACAACGCCCGAGGCCATCGCCGCGACGGCCAAGGCGGCGGAGGTGCTGGCGGCGGCGGCGGCGGGCGGCGCGGGCGGCGGCGGCGGCGGCGTGCTGGGGCCGTCGGCGGCCGCCGTCAGCCCCTGGCTGGCCAGCATCTTGGGCACCACCGCCGGTGAGGAGGACGAGGACGAGGACGAGGATGATGTGTACGGCACTGGGGCCGGGGGTTACGGCGGCATGCAGGTGGACGTGCTGGCGTCATGGATGGCGTCCGCGGGCCTGAACAAGGTGTCGGACATGTTCAAGCAGCAGCAGCAGCAACTGCAGCAACAGGGTGCGATGCTACATGGAGCTGCTGCGTACGGAGGGTTGTTTGGCGGGGCGCTGGGTGGGGGCATGGGGCCTGCAGGAGTGAAGGCGGGCACTGGGTCCGGCGTGGGCTCCACCGGGGCAACCCCTCGCGCGTCCCCGCAGGCGGCGCCGCTGGCAGCCCCCGTGCCCGCCCCTGCCGTACCCCAGCCTGCGCCGGCCCCCGGCGGCATTCGCATTATCAAACGCGCGGTGCCCCAGCCGAGCCCGCCCCCTGTTGCCACAAAGCTCCAAGCGCAGAGCCAGCAGCAGCAGCAGCAGGCAGCCAAAGGGCAGCAGGGCTTGCAGTCCAGGCCCCCGGCTGCCACACCGCAGCAGCCCGGCCGTGCAGCAACAACGGCTGCCAAGTCGGTGTCCTTCCAGCTTCAGCCCCAGCAGTCCCAGCCGCAGCAACAGCAGCAGCAGCCCCAGCCCCCCGTGCGGCTGCTGAAGCGTGAGGCAGGCCCCGCAGGAGCAGGCGTGGCAGCCACAGCCCCGCCCGCCCATCCCACTCCGGGCACCCCGCCCCCGGCACGCACCCACCAACAGCACGGCCAGCCGCAGCCGCCGCCACTGCCGCCGCCGCCGCCGCCGCCGCAGCCTACCTCAAGCCAAACGGCTGCAGCCGCGCAGCCCTGTGTAGACATGGGCCCTGGGGCCGCGCCGGGCCAGCCGCAACGCGCTGGGCCCGGGTCTGGCGCGGGAGCTGCCGCTGGTCCATCCACTGCCGGCGGGGCTGCTACTGCCAACGCGTGGTTTAAGGGCCAGGGGCAGGGCGTGCAGGCGGCGGCTCGCAGCGCCAGTCCGGCGCAGCGGGCAGGGCGGCCTGCAGCAGCAGATGCAGGGAGGGCTGTGGCGGCGCCGGGCGTGGGACAGCAGGCGACGGCTGAGGCGCCGTCTTCGGCTTCTGCACCGCCGGCGGCGGCATCCGCACGGCAGCCCGGTACGTCGTACCTGGCGATGCTCAAGGCGGGCGCCGCCAGAGGGCAGACCGAGGCGCCCGCCGCCGCCCTTGTGGCTGCCGGCGCGGCACCGGGTGTCGCAGGAGGGGCGGCGCAGATTGGGCCGGTGGCAGGGGCGCAGGGCGAGGCGGAGGCAGCGGCGGCGCGGGAGCGTGGCGGTGGGCACACGACGAAAGGAGGGGATGTGGCAGAGGCGGGGGCAGAAGCAGGTCCATCGGAGGGCAAGGCCCAGCAGCAGCAGCAGCCGGCTCTGCCGCCCGAGTTCAAGTGCGGGCTGTGCGGCGTGCACTGCAACAGCCGCTGGACGTTCGAGCAGCACCTGGGCAGCAGGAAGCACATCGCAAAGGCCACAGCCGCGTAAGTGGGGCGCGCACCAGCGTGAAACAATGTCGCAGTGCCGAAGGCGTCCAGCTCACCCCCGAGACAATGTCATTTGGCGCAAGACTAAAAACCCATGCTCGCATAGTGTCTGCTTGCTTCCTGTTTGTACGCAACTGACTCCGCACCTCGCCCCACATGCCACACGCACGCAGGGGCATCGAGCTTCCTCCGCTCCCCGACCTAGTGGACCTTTCCGGACAACCACCCTCCTCAACAGCAACCGCACCGGCAGCGGCAGCGGCAGCAGCAGCAGCCGGCTCTGCCGCTGCCGCTACCCCCGCTGCCTCCCTGACCCCCGCCGCCGCCGCCGCCACCAATTCCGACCCCCCGCCCGGCGCGCTGTCGTGTGCGCTGTGCTGCGTGACGTGCAACAGCGACCTCACCTTCCAGCAGCACCTCGCCAGCCGCAAGCACCTGGCACGTGCCGCGCGGCAGCTGCTGCAGGCAGCACTGCCTGCTGGACCGGCCGCCGGCAGCGCGGGCAGCACGGCAAGCGCTGCATCAGCAGCGACAGCGACGGGCTTGCCAGCGGCATCGGCGTCGGGGAGGCCTTCAGCTGCGGAAGCGGCGTCGGGCAGCAGCGGTGCAGCAGGTGCAGGGGCAGCGGTGGCGGCGGCGCGCGGGTCGAGCAGCGGTCGCAGCGTGGGCAGCGCGGGGGCAGGGGGCGGCGGCGGGGCGGGGGCCAGCCGGTCGCACCGGCTGTGCCGCCAGGCGCTGCTGCCGGAGCTCGACGCCCTGGTGCTGGACGTGCTGTCGCGGATACGGGGCTTCCAGGAGAGGGCCATGGCGCGCAACGCCATCAAGGTGGGATCAGAAACTAGGCACATTGAGTGGCAGTTAGGAGTTGTGTATTGCGAGCCTTGTGACGCAGGTGGTTGACTGCGCATCCGAAGCTGTGTTCTCGCGTTCCAGGCCCCGGGCTGCTGTCCCCGCACCCTAGAACCCCGCTGCCTGTGCCTTGTTGACACGCTGTGGCCCCTGTTGATGTGCAACCCTTTTGTGTGCCCCAGGCGTCCGCCCACCGCTGCCAACCACACACAGCTAGCTGCGCCCTCTGTCGTGTGTTTCCTGTCCTGTCTTGTCCTGTTCTGCCCCAATTACGGTACGCTGCGGCCCCTGCGTCCTGCCCTGTGTCCCACCAGGCGTCCGCCCACCGCTGGTACGTTCTGGGTCTGCGCGAGGTGCACAAGGCGGTGCGCACGCGGCGGGCGCGGTGCGTGGTGGTTGCGCCCAACATCGAGGAGGTGGAGGCGGAGGGCGGGCTGGACACCACGCTGCAGGCCATCCTGGACATGTGGGTTACAGGGGGGCGGAGGGAAGGGGGGAGGGCGGGGGGCCGCGGGGCAAGGGCCGGGGGCGAGGGGTGGGGGGGGGGGGCGTGGAAAGGAACGGAAATGGTAACGGTCAGCCTGTGAGGGCGAGCGTGACTGGGCTTGGGGGTATTGGCGCGGTGGGGGCCCAGGGAGGGCTGGGGATGGTAGGTGGGTGCCAAGAGTGGCAAGCGTGGCGAGGGGAGTCCGTGGGTGTAACTGGCACAGGAGGGGGCTGGGAGTGTCAGCGGGGTGCGCACGTGCGACTGTTGCAGATACGGGTCCGAAGCTTCTGTGCGTTTACCGAACTTCACATCAGTGTCACGTTGGCTTGCTGTCCTACGACCGCAGGTGCGTGGAGCAGGAGGTGGAGGTGGTGTTTGCGCTGTCTCGCAAGCACCTGGGCCGCGTGTACGGCTTCAAGAAGCGCGTGTCCGCCGTGGCGGTGCTGGAGCTCAACGGCATCCACGACCAGCACCGGCAGCTGGTGCGGCTGGCGGCGGAGGGGCGGGAGGCGTGGCAGCAGCGGGAGGCGGAGGAGGCGGCGCGGGGGCGGGAGGGAAGGGCGGCGGGTGGGGCGGTCGTAGTGGGAGCTGCTGGCGATAGGGATGAGGAGCAGAGCAGCAGTGGGGAGGAGGACGAGGGGGAGGATGGAGAGGGGGGGGAGGAGGGGCGTGGCGTCTGGAGGGGAGGAGAGGAGGAGGTGCGGGGCCGAGAGGGGGAGGGGGTGATGGGAGGGGGAAGGGGAGGTGTGGGAGTGGGAGTGGAGGCAGGGGCGGGCAGGCGGCTGAATGCCGCCGCGCCGTCGTTTGTGCCGCATTCCGGTAAGGCGGAGTGAGGCACTGCGGTACTGGCGCTCGAGGCGGCACTGTCAAGGTAGCGTTGGAGACGTGGAGGAGGTGAAGGACTGTGCGGGGTGCGGGAGCAGGCGGTGGCGGAGGCTAGGCTGTGTACATATCCCTCGGACCACCCAGGGTCCGGCTGGCTTGGCATCGTTGACAGCGGTGATTGCGCGCGGCAGGCAGCCAGCCAGCCGCTGACTACAACGAACGATGCGCCACGATGGCAGGCTAGGGCAATGGAACCCGCACCAGGAACATCAACGTCGCCTAGTTATGCACTGGATTCGTACTATTGCCGGCGCTGTAGGCCTAGTACTGGCTGGTAATGGTGTATGGTTCGGAGGGAATGAAATCTAAACGACGCTAATGAGCGGATTCAGGAGGTTAGGCGCCGTGTTGATGATGTTATGCAGGAGGGGCGTGACCTTGCGAGGGAGTGTAGCAGGAATCAAGCACGCGACGTCGAGCGGGCACGTGACCTGCAGGAGGCAAAGAATAGCTGTTGGCTGACACCGCATCTCCAGGGGCACGCGTCGCAGCCTGTATAGCAGCACGTTGCGGCTCGCCAGGGTATGGCGGAAAGCATTTTAGCAAGTGGGGCGGCACACTGAGGTGGGGGGCTTGCGGGGTGGTGCGTGGGCGTTTGCGCATGCAAGCAGCGGCATCGCTCAGCATGCCGCATTTCATGAAGATTGTGCCAATGGGGTGGGAAGCGGTATGGCGTCGGTGGATCGGAGCGGAGGATGAACGGGGTGATCGATGCTGTAGTAACGTGGACAGCTGGCGTGCATCAGCGGGCCCAGCCCAGGCCCAGTCGTTAAGGGCATTGCGGCGCCGCTTTTGGCGCCGCCGAAGTGCCGTCGTACGGTACGGCATGACTATTGCCGTACCAGGCATTGCTCCGTAGGTGTGGCATGCATGGTGTGCGTGGGAACGCTTGCCTCATTGTGGCGCGTGTGGTTAGGTGGTTGTGCGAGGGGCGCATGCATACCGTACCAATGAATGGGTCCTGTCGTGTCAGTCTACTCGGCTTGTATGGGAAGTTGCACCTGCCAAGTGTAGCAACTGAACCGAACCGGACTGAACTCGCCACATGTCACGGGACGCACATGGGGCGCCGAGGCCCCAGAGTGCGCGCGCACGGTCGAGACGTGTGAGACCGCCAGGCAGCAAGTGGACATTGTGGAATGGTCTAGTGCGGTACGGCATGGCCTGCTGTGGGATGAGCAACTGGCAACGGTGGCGGCAGCTCTCAGGCCTTGCAAGCAGGTGATGGCTCTGGATGCGAGGTGTGGTGGGGCATGGGTGACACCAGGGGGCCACCTTTGGGTGATACCAGGGACAGCTGGGTGACAGCTACTGCTGCGATGCAGCAGTGGCACGTGGCAAGCAAGAAGCATTCTGCACCCACGGAACCCATCGCCGTTGCGAGAAATGTGCCGTAGTTACTGTCAGGCTGCGTGTGTGCAGCGGACGAACTCTCTCCTCGCGCATGGGCCGAACAGGCAGTTGCCCGTTGTGCATCGTAGGCAGCGCAAGTGCATGTTCCTCGGCCCTTTGCTGCTCCGCAAAGCGAGGACGACGGGGCAGTGCGAAATCATCACAAGGCTGATGCCATTATGTAGCCGCTTTCGCGAAACTGCAGACGTGTAGAGCAGCCATGGCGCCTTCGTCCACGCTCGGCATTATTGAGTTTGAGATTTGCGAAGGAAACCAGAGTGTTTTCTTCAAAACCATATACAATACCCCAATCGTCAAAGTATGGAAGGCGTACGTGGCGCGGCGGGGCTGGAGTGCGGAGGAGGCCCAGATAAAGCGCTTGTTCACGGTGGATGACGACCCGATATCGTTGCACACAAGTGTCGGACCTGCTGGAATAAAAAATGGCGATAAGGTCATGGTATATGACCTTGACGAGGTAGGTCTTCCTTGTCGGAACAGGGTAGGGATCTCTCCGCGCACGTCGTCAATGGACAAGCGATCCGCAGAATGACATGCGGGGACCAACTGCTAGGCATACGCATTTGGGTTGCCGGTTGCCGCTTGACCCAAAACCTGGTGCGGGCGGCTTCCCGCGCAAACTGACACTCGCCCCTGCGCTCGCAGGATGAGCTGTGCAAACTATCCATTGTGGACCAGCACGGCCACCTCATGCAATGCAAGGCCTGGGTCGACGACGGTGCGTGAAACACGGGTGTGTGGGGGCCACCGTTCTGTGCACCGGACCGTCCGCTGGTGGCACCCCGACACGTGCCAATGTCGTTGCCGTTGCTTGCTGCCTGGGGTCACGCTTAATCTTTAGTAAGTCTCCATTACATTATGATACATTTCAAAGTGTTTTCGGTGCAACGGCGCTTCCTGGCGCCGCTTACTGAGCTGAAGTACGTCCTCCTACCTCCCCCAGCAGTTGCTAACTCTCATACCCCACCCGTGTCCTCCTCCCTTTTTACCCCCCTTGCCCTTGGTACTCCCTTGCCGCCTGCCGTACAGACGTGTCGTACTGGGTCGACACGTTCTGTGCCGAAGTGTGGGAGGGCCACCTGGCTCCGGACGGCGCCAGCGCGGGCACTGTCGTACCGGAGGCCGTACGAAAGTCAGAGCAGGTCGTACTGTACGACAGCGGCAGCCGCCGGGTGGTGGACACGGACAAGCGCTCCACCCTGGAGTCGTACGTTGACCCGGCCGCCAGCTCGCTGCAGGAGCCCGACCTGTCGGTGGTCCGACTGGTGGTGCACAGATACGTGGTGGGTGCCTGCTGCCCGGCATCCGGGCGGATGACCTGCCAACAGCGGGTGTTTGGGGTGGCGAGGTATGCGTGTGTGTTTTTCTGGGGCACAGATACATGGTGGGTGCCTGCTGCCCGGCGCCCGGGCGCATGACCTGCGATGAGCTGGTGTCTGAGGGTGCAAAGTGTGTGTGGTACTGCAGCACGAGACACGTGGCGGGTGCCCGCGGGTGCCCGGTGCCAGGGCGGATGGATTGTCATGGGTAACTGTTTCCTGCGCAAGAATGTGCGGCGTCGGCGTGGGAGGCGCACCAGCAGTGCATATGGAATGGCCCTGCACCAAAGCCACACGTACACACCCACACTTGTACACATGCCGTCAAACGCCTCTCCGTCTAACATCCGGGTTTCACTCTTCCTGCCTTCCCACAAACCCCCTGCGCTGGCCCCCCGCAGCCCACGGCCGAGTCCTCGCCCTTCAAGGTCAACTTCTGGCTGTGGGACGGAACGAGCGTCGCTGTAAATGCATTCAAGTGCGTGGGCGTAGGCATGGGCGGTGGACAGGGGCGGGGGCGGGGGCGGGGGCGAGAGTGGCAGGGAACGTTTCGTGGCCTTTCACAGGGCCCTGTGCACGAGCGCCCTTATACACCGAGGTGACCGCGCTCTCCTAGGCAGGTTTTCAGGGCGGCTGTCAGAGCTTGCACCATGTGCCAGGGGCAGTGGTGCTACAGGGGTGGGACCAGCTAGGACGTTCGGGCCCATGCACAGCAATGAAGCTCGCTGGGTACAACCCTCAACCGCCGACGCGCAGGCCGCAGGTTTATCGACCCGCGGCCGTATCTCCGGCCAGTCAGCGCCTAAGATGGGCAGCCCCCTGGCTGCCCACGCTGGTGTGTTCGCACCACAACTCGTCTGCTGGCAGCTGCATCCCTTGCACTTCACACAAGCGCCTTCGCTTCACCCAGTGCGAACGGCTGCTTCGCCGTCTACCGCCAAGCCTCCCTCCCTACCCCCTTCCCTCCCCTCTTGCAGGGGCACTCCCCTGTCAACTGCCCTGCGCCTGGCCTGCCTCATGTGCTTCGCGCCCGACATGCCGCGCGCCCGGGCCCGCACGCTACTGCTGCGCTCCGGCGCGGAGATGGGGCCCGACCTGCAGGCCGTGCCGCTGGGCGTGCTGCGGAGCGTGGACCGGGGCCTCCTGGGGGCGGGCGAGGACGAGGAGGATGAGGAGGACGAGGAGGGGGGTGGCAAGAGGCAGCCGCAGATGGACCTCGACCTCGCGTCCGACGCGGTGGGTTAAGTATGATAAGTGGGGTAGTGAAAGGGGGACTTTGGGGAGCGGGGGAGTTGGCGGAGGGCCTTGTTATTGGCCGAGGAGTGGGGCTAGGGCGGCGGCCTGCTGCAGGCCGCACCGCCCGCTGCGCGCGCACGGCACATGATGCATTGCAATCCACGTATTTGGTGGTGCCAAAAGCTGAGGCACTGCTAGAAGCGTAAGCCTGCAAGAGTACAGTGAGCCTCGCATTGCGTCTCCTGCGTTGCCTACAAAACGGTCTGCCCTCTTTCTCGCGCCCTCCCCGGCTCGCAGACGCTGGCGGGCAGCCTCCAGATCGCGGCGTGGGAGGGCCGCGTCCCCGGCCACCCCGGCCTGTCGCTGCTTACCCCCCAGAGCTTCAGCGCGCAGGCCGCCGGGCCGCTGTACCTGGCGGCCGTGCGGGGGCACGCCGGCAGCGTGGCGGCGCTGCTGGAGTGGGGGGCGGACCCAGCGGCCGGGAACTGTGGGTTCGGGAGAGAAGGGGAAGGGGAAGAGGGCCAGGCAAGGGGCGGTGAACTGTGGGTTTGGGAGCGCGGGGCGGGGAAGGGTGCCGGGTGTGTAGGGATGTGGGGACGGGTAATGGGGGTAGGGGTAGACAGATGATATGGGAAGCTGCACGCGCAGGGCTGCGCCACAGACTGGGTGGCCTGCCGCCTGCCAGCAGCACTGCAGGCCAGCCCGAGCGCCAGGGTCTTTTCACCTGTGTCCTGCACCCGCTGAGTGCGGATTCACAGGCGCACCGAGGCACAGTAACAGCAACTCGCGACGATGCTGACTCTTTACAAGGTGTTTGTTCGCCCTGTGCCTTGCCACGGCTGTGCAGGCGGCACAGTGGACAGCGCCGAGCAGGGTGCCGCGCGCGAGGGGCGGGAGGAGGTGCTGCGGCTGCTGCTGGCGCGGAACGAGGGGGACATGGTAGCCAGGGGGGTGAGTGGTGGCCAGGGATGAGGAGGAGGGGGGACGGACGGTCGGGCACCGCGGCGGGTGGACGACAGTGCGCACCTCGCCACCGCTCGCGCCATCAATGTCATGTGCATCACCCTAATCACCTCCACGTCGCGCCTTTCCCGTCTCCCTTTCCATGCCGCCTTTGTCGTCCTGCCCAAGCCCCACGCCCCACTCCTCACCCCCCTCTCCATTTCCTGTCCTGCCCCCCGTAGCGCTCTCTGGCGGCCCTGGGCAAGCGGCTGCAGAAGGCGGCCCGGGAGCCGGGCGGCAGCAGGAGCTTCAGCCTTGGCTGCGCCTGCGCCTGCCCCACCAGCTGCTCCAGGAAGGTGCGTGGGTTAACACGCAACACTGTGAACTGGGAGCAACAGGACCTTGGGGTTCGTGTGGGGCCGTGCAGATGGGGCTATGTGGCTGTGGTGCCATGAGCGGCTCCAAAGTGGGTTGCCGGTGCGGTGCCTGTGTACGGGGGCCTGCCATCAGTCCTTGTTTGAATAGTCACGCTTATGACTTTGAGCCCTTGTTCACAAATGCCGGTGCGCCGCATACAAGCACATGCACCGTCCGGAAGCGTTCCACAACCCACCACAGGGGCATGCTGAATCGCCGCCTTCACACCTACCACGCCTCAACCCTCCACCCCCACCCCCCCTGTGCCTCCCCCCCCTCCCCACCCCCAGCTGGTGCTGGTGACCGACCCCAGCACCAAGGAGGTGGACATCATGTCCAAGCTGGGGGCTGTGCCGCTGGTGGCGGCGGCGCGGTGCGGCAGGACGGCGGCGGTGCGCGCCATGCTGCAGGCGGGGTACCCCACGGAGGTGCAGGTGCGCAGGGGGAGGGGGGCAGCACCGTACCCGCACACGGACAAGCACATGCACAACACGCACAACACGGCCGCAATCTGTCCTATCTTAGGACACGGTCTCTCTCCTGGTCACATGCCAAGGTCACCTCCTTGCCGCCGGCCGTGTCCGCCGGGCCCATTTCTTTGTTCCCGCACGGTCCGCAGGTAGCACTCTTGGTCCTGCCGTCTCCCTGACGCTGTACAGCAAACCCTCGCTGCTCACACGGTGCCCCCATCGCAAGCGCTCCCTTGAAACTATGCGCTCACGCGACCCTGGCCCCGTGCTCTCCAGGACCCCCTGGGCCAGACCGCCCTGTTGGTGGCTGCTGGTCGCGGGCACTGGGAGGTGGTGGAGGCGCTGCTGGCAGGTGGTGCCAACGTGGGCCACCGCGCGCTGGACAACACCACAGCCCTGCACGCGGCGGCACTGGCCGGCTGCGTGCGCTGCGTGCGTGCGCTGCTGGCGGCGGGCGGCGACCCCCAGCTGCAGTGCGACATGCAGCTGCAGTACGACGAGGTGGCGCGCCTGGTGCGTGGGAGGAGCCGCACGTGTACGGGAACAAGGCGTGCGTGTACGGCACTGCATGGGTGTACGGCAGCGCGTGTGTTGCATGCACGTGGCGAGCTGCCACGGGGCTGGGTTTGCGGGCAGGTTCCGACGGGGAAGAGGGAGAGGACGTAAGGGCCACCTTGCGAGGAAACGCCTTGAGAAACTATTTGGCGTAGGACGAGAAATAGCTGCACGCTACAGCCTTTTGCACCTCTGCGCGTGCCTTTGTACCTCTGCTTCTGCACGTGCAGTCAACTACAATCCGTGCAAGCCTAGCCGCCTGCCTGGCCCTCAGCCCTCTGCCGCCCCCCACTGCGGCCATTGCCGGCAGCAGTACGGCCAAGTGCCGGCGTTCATGTACGACACACGTGTGCCCTGTGTATGCGCCTTACCCCGTACCCCCGTCTCCGGCTGCCGCAGTACGGCCGCAAGTTCCGTACCGCAATGGAGCTGGGCGAGTGGTTCCGGCGCCAGAGCGCCAAGACCCGTGGCAGCGTGCTGGAGCACGTGTCCGTGGTGGGCGGCGGCAACCCCATGCAGATGGCCATCCGGGGCGGCAGCGCGGCGGCGCTGGGCACGCTCATCGACGCGGCGTGGAAGGATGCCGGAGTGGAGGCGGCCAAGACGCTGACCAAGGTACGTTGTGGGGTAGGGTGGGAGTAAAGGTGGAGGAGAGTCGGATATGTCCACGCCGCAGGGCTGGCCATGCCTTTGCCGTTCGCACACGTGAGGGCTTGCCATGCCTCCTGTTGTTTGACCGTGAGCGAGTGGGAGCGTGTAGTGGTATACCGTGCTGGGCGGGGAGTGTGTGTGCGGGGCGTGGTGTGGCATCCTCGCGCGTGTGGCCAACTCCAAGAGGCCTCCACCCGCGTCACCTCGCCTCGTTCTTTCGCCACTGCACCGCACCTTCCGTCCCTCATGCCTCACGTTGGCCGTCCGTAAACGTAACTCTCAATTACGTATACGGTTCCCCTGCGCTACCCCTGCACTTCCTCAAAATGTGCCTCACATGCAGTGCAGTGCCCCTTGGCTCGCCCATCCTTGCCCCCAAGAGAACCACGTAAACCAGCTAACGTCACTCTTCCCCACGCGTACTCGGCTTACATGTGTGTCTACCCCATCGATCCCCCTTCCTTCCCCATCCTGCCTCCCCCCAGAGCCAGGTGCACCAGCTGCACAGGGTTCCCCTCATCCTCCGACATGATGCCATGGTTCACTCCACCCTATTTTGATATTGCTTAACAGCTATACTGTGCCCGCGGCGCCGCTCCCTTCCCCTTCCTGCCTCCCCCCAGAGCCAGGTGGACCAGCTGCACGTGCTGCTCAGCATGGCCACCTCCAGCTACAAGCCCGGCAGCGAGGTGGGGCAGGAGATCGTGGGACTCCTCATCAACAAGCTAAACCACGGGGGGGCCGCAGCACCGGCAGCGGGGGCCAGCACGCTGGTAGGCGGCGCGGCCGTGATGGGCGGCCGACCCAAGGGTCTGCTGCCCAGCAATGCGGAGGTGCTGCAGCGGGGGACTGGGGGCGCGCGGGGGCAGCAGCAGCAGCAGCAGCAGCGGGGAGCAGGGACGGGGGGTAGGGGTGCGGAGGGGTCCGGGGAGAAGCGGGGTGAACAGGGGGAGCAGGGGAGTAAGGCGGCTCGGACGGCGCGCAAGGCGGCGAAGAAGGCGGAGGAGGAGAAGGCGCAGAAGAGGAAGGAGGCGGAGAAGAGGCAGCAGCAGCAGCAGCAGCAACAGCAGCAGCAGCAGAAGGAGGCGGGGGAGGCGAGCCATGCGGGCGTGCAGCTACGGGAGTATATCCAGCAGGAGAGGCAGGAGCTGAGGAGGAAGCTGGGGCTGGATGGGGACGCGGGGGCGGGCGAGGCTGCGGCAGGGGAGGCAGGGCCGGCGGCGGGGGTGGCGGCGGCGGGCGGGGAGGCGGCAGCGGCGGGCGAGGGTGCCGGGGAGGGCCCCGCGGCGCCTGCGGTGCTGTGTAGGTGCTGCCTGAGGACGGATGCGCTGGGGGAGGAGCTGCGAGCAGCTGCGACCGCGAGGGCCAAGGGGCAGGAGGCGGGCGGCAAGGGCGGCAAGGGAGGGAAGGCAGGCAAGGGCGGCGGCAAGGGGGATGGTAAGGGGGCGCAGGAGGTGGTGGTGAAGTGTTGCGAGGACCCCGAGGGCGGCGCGGTGGGGCATCGGCAGCGGCGGCTGAGCACGCTGTGCTCCGCCGGCTGCCAGCAGGAGTACCACTTTCCCGCCTGCTGGAGGGAGCTGGAGGGGCTGATCAAGGCCGCGCGGCCCGACTACCAGGGGCTCAAGGTGCGGGGCATTCGTAACCACGCCCGCCGAATTTCACAACCATTGTGTTGCTTGTTGCGTGCCCCTCCTGCCACTACTGCTGGTCACAGCTTTCGTCATGCAACCCAACAGGGGCTCAAGGTGCGGCACGCCGTAACCCACACCTTTTGCATGCTTGCTCGTCAGTCCGGTGTGTGGTGTAGCCTCTCCTTCCGCTGTTGCTGGTCAAAGCTTCCGTCATCCAACCCAACACGGCGGCCAGGTACAGCCCTCCTCCCTAAACCGACCTCTGCTGCTCCTCCCTCGCTTCCCCTCCGGCCCCCAGTCCAAGGGCGCCCCCGCCCCCATCCCCTGCTGGTCCGCCGGCTGCGGCGGCACCCTGCTGAGCGCCTGCGTGCTGGAGGGCCCCGCCACCCGTCTGAGGTACCGCCAGCAGCTCTACACAGCACCTGGCTACACACCGCCCGCGCCCGCCAAGCACCACCAACACATCCAACAGCAGCAGCATAACCAGCAGCAGCAGGGCGCAGAGGAGGCTGCTACTGCTGCTGGTGGAGGGGAGGAGGGCGCTGGGCGTGGTGGTGCTGGGGGTGGCCAGGGGCAGGGGCAGGGTAAGGAGGCTTGGCAGCAGTGGGAGGACCCGGCGTGGTACCGTGAGGAGGAGGGGCAGGGGGCGCAGGAGGAGGAGAAGGAGGAGGAGGGGGAGAAGGAGCTGAAGGCAGCTGACCTTGTGGATTTGAGCTCTGTGGTTTTGGTGCCGCTGGTGCGCGGGAAGGGAAGGGACGTGGCGCAGGTGGCGGATCAGCGGGTGGGGGAGGCAGGGGGAGAGGGGGTGGGGGGAGGGGCAGGGGGACGTGTGGGTTTGGAGTCGCTGGACGATGTGGAAGCTGCGCCGTTGGTGGGTGGTGCTACGGGGGCCAAGGGTGGGAAGGCAGGGAAGAAGGGTGTCAAGATGGACCTGTCGCAGTGGGTGCATCAGAAGGCGGAGGAGGAGGACGGGGAGGGGCGTGAGGAGGAGCGGGAGAGGGGCAGGGCGCAGCAGTGGCGGAAGGGGGGCAAGGGCGGAGCGTGGGGGCAGGGGCAGGGGGAGGGAGGAGGGTACGGGAGCCGGGGGAGGGAGGGTTACCAGCATGGGGACAGGGACGGGGAGGGCCAGGGCAACTGGAACCGCGGGGGTGAGGGCAGCTGGAATGGAGGCGGGGGCGGGCGCGGCTGGAAGGAGAACAGGCGTCAGCAGCACCAGGACAACCAGCAGGCCGACGGCGAGTTCCCTAGCCTTGGGGGCAACGGGAACGGCAACGGGATGGGCCGGGGGCAGGGGCAGCGGGGCAGGGGCGAGCAGGGCGCTGGTGCGGTTGCGGAGGCCCCCGCGGGCCCTGGTGAAGCGGCTAGGGGCGTCAAGATGACTGAGGAGGAGTTCCCTTCGCTGTTCGGGCCGGGGCCGGGAGGGGAGGGGGACGCGCCCGCGGACAGCCCCATCCTGCGTGCTATGGAGCTGCTCAAGGTGGGTGGCCACGCGCCGTTGCGGATTGGCCGCCCTGCTGGCCGAACCTGCCCATCCGCTCCGCGTTCCGTAGTCTGCATGCTATGGTCGTTGCATACGAAGTCCGCTTGCCTACGCACCCATCTTTGTGCTTCTCCCTTCTTCCCCAGGTTCCCGGCACGGACATCTGCACGCGCCACGTGCTCTTCTCCGGCCCCTGCGTACGGCACCTGTACGGCGGGCTGTTCAAGGGCCGCCCGCGCATCGCGGACGCACAGCTCATGGCCGTACTCAGCCGGTACAGCTCCCTCATCGCCTTCCAGTCGTTCGAGGCGGAGGGCGTAGCTGCCGCCAGCTTCCGCGACGAAGGCGTGGCGAGCGCCGTGGTGGCGGGCATTGAGGCGGGCGAGGCGGTTGGGCTGTTGGGGCCCGGCAGCCAGGCGGGCGGGGGCGGGCTGCAGGTTCATTGGCTGTTGGAGTTCCCGACGGATGACGCGCTGGCACGGGCGATGGTGGAGGCGGAGAGGGCGGCGGCGGCGAGGAAGCATCAGGGGCTGAAGGCGGCGGCGCCGCCGTTTGTGCCGCGTGGGCAGAGGGGGCAGGAGCTGGGGCTGAAGGCGGCGGCGGCGCCGTTTGTGCCGCGTGGGCAGAGGGGGCAGGAGCTGGAGCTGGGGCAGCAGGAGGAGAGGAAGAGGCGCGAGGAGGAGAAGCGGAGGCAGGAGGAGGAAGAGCAGAAGAAGAGGCGGGAGGAGGAGGAGGAGAAGAAGAAGAGGGAGGAGGAGCGGAGGAGGAGGGAGGAGGAACGGAAGGGTCAGGAGGAGGAGAGGCGGAGGCAGGAGGAGGAGAAGAGGCGGAGGCAGGAGGTGGAGCAGGAGCGGGAGCGGGCGAGGATGGAGGAGCACCAGCGGCTCTCGGCAGCGGCGGCCGCGCAGCAGCAGCACCACATGCTGATGATGCAGCAGCGGAGCATGCTCATGGGCGGCGGGGTGGTCCCCGTCATGCTGCAGCCGCCCATGGGCCCAGGGGTGGTTGTACCCGCCATGGCCGTGCCCCTGGGCCATCACCCGGGCATGATGCACCCAGGCATGGGCCCCCCGCCGCCCTTCCACCACCCGAACCACCCGGCCCCGCCGCCGCCGCCATCGCGGTCACGCCACCAGCAGCAGCAGCAGCAGCAGCAGCTGCACCAGCAGCAGTACCACCACCCGGCACCCGACCGGGGCAACACACGCCGTACCAGCGCAACACAGCTGGATGTCGCGGGCGCTGGCGCCTCGGGGCAGGCCTCGCCGACGGAGCTGCGCCACCGCAGCAGCAGCGGCGGCGGCAGCGGCGGCGGAGCGGTGGCAGCTGTGCCGCAGCAGCAGCATCATTATCAGCAGCAGCCGCAGCAGCCGCTGGTCTCCGCCGCCGCCGCAGCCATGGCGACGGAGATGCTCCGCCTGACCTCCTCTCGCGGCACCAGCGCCAGCGGCGACGCCGCCAGCGCCCTCTCCGCCGCCGCCGCCGCCGCCGCCGCCGCCGCGATCCCCAGCCGCCAGGCCAGCGGCGCCGACACGGCGGCTCCCGCCGCCGCCGTTACGAACGCCGCCGCCAGCGAGCCTCCGACAGCCGCACCCGCATCCAACCTACCGTACGGCGGTGACGACGGTACTGGTACTGCAGCGGCTGAAGGCGTGGCGACAGCAGCGGAGGGTGGGGCGGGGGCCGGCGTGTCACGCTCTGCGTCGCCCTTACAGCCGGTTGAGGCCGCTACCGCCGTGCGTACCGTACCACCACAGCTGTCGGCCCCGGGCCCAGCCCCAACAACTGCGGCCTCCCCTGTTCCTGCCCCAATCCCGACACCTGTGGCCTCCCCCATACCTGCCCAAATCCCGACGCCTGCGGCCTCCCCTGTTCCTGCCCCAATCCCGACGCCTGCGACCTCCCCTGCTCCTGCCCCGGCGGCCATGCCCGAGGTGTCCCTGCGGGCGGTGTCTGGGTGGGCGGGGCACGGGGGCGGTGCGACGGGTGGCGCGGGTGACGAGGCCGTGGAGGAGAGGGAGGAGGTGGAGGATGGGGGAGAGGATGGGGGAGAGGCAGGGGATGGGGAGGAGGAGGAGGACCTCCTGGCGGATGTGCTGGGGCTGTGCCTGGGGTAGCTGCCCACGGCCTGGGGTGCAATGGAGTGAAGGGGAGACGCGGAGCAAGCAGAAGCGATTGGTTTACTGTGGAGAGGGACGTTCAGCATGGAGAATTGGAGATGGTTGAGAGTATCGTGGAAGCCGGGTCGCGGGCGGGGCAGAGGGTGGCCTGTGGGTTGCAGGATGAGGCGCGCGCGTGGACATGGTGGAGGAGCGGAGGGTGTGGGCGGCAAGCAGGGTTTGGCGTGGTGCAGGTTGTGAGGCGCTCAGGCGCGCAGGCTATTGTGCTGATGGGCATCGTGGCAGCAGGGCAGGCAGGTGTCGTGCAGCGGGTGCCACGTGGGAGCGAACGCCGAGGCTCGTTTGTGCGAGACATTGCAGGAGTTGGTGCATGCGGCTCCCCAAGGCATTTGGCCAGCTACAGTTTGTCGTAGTGGAAGCAGGTGGATGCACGGCGAGTAAAGCAGGGGGCGGCATAGCGGCTTAGGTCCCCGTTTAGATGTTGGGTAGTGCGATAAAGCCGTCACGTTGCGCTCTTCGGATGTTGCCGGTAGTTAAGATTTTGCGCTGCAGCCATGCTGTAGACGCGCGGGCGCTGCAGGGAAGTCCGTACGGCTTCTTTGTGTGCGCACAGGCAGTTGGTTGTGACGGGCAAGTTGTACCTGGAGCATGTCCGGTGCCGTACCTGGCCGTACATCAAGGGACGGAAACAGCAGCTGGTCAGCAGACACGGTCCATGAGCCGTACGTGTGCGAAGCAGCGGCAGGGTGAGGCACTGTCTCATGGTACGGCTTACAATGGCGGTGCCGGTGATCCAGCAGTAGACAGTGCTGACCAGGTGCTGGCACCTGCCTCCTAGCAGACCGGCAGCAGCATCGCTGTGCGATAACCCTCGCGGCGTTGGGCAGAACAGGGATGGCAATACGCTGTGCGGAGATACACATTTAAGGGGAGCGGACGCATGAAGTGCATTCGGGTGGTTTCTGTGCGAATGGAAGCTCCGGGTCACAGGCATTGGGTCGTCCGTTATCGGGGAATCGGGGAGCCCTTGTCCCCTTGAAAACGCGCTTTGGACGACCAATGTTTATAAAACCATGTTGCCTTCAGCGTAGCTACATCGATCTTAGTAGGCACCTGTGCGATTGCGCTCGTTTCACGCCTGCCCTCCCGCGTGACGCAGCCTGCTGACACCAAACCCTTCCACCTTCGGGCCACGTCCATCCGTCCAACGGACCTTCCTCTGACTGACTAGCAAACAAATTTTGCCAATCGGCTTCATTTGATGGTACGCCTGCTGCGCGCGCCCCTTCGCCACGGCAGCGGTGAGCAAAATTAGCACCTTCTTCGTACCTGTGAACCGGGCGACCGGCTTCCTTCCAACTATGCCAACATGCGAAACATAGGTTTTGTCGCAAAGACGACAATGCGCGCCGCGTTTCGCGCCTCAGGCTTTCCGCGCGTGGCTGGGCTTGCAGGACGGGGCCGCACCCCCCAGCCCCTGTGCGTCTGCTGCTCTGCCGGAGGAATGGCCGGGGGGCAACACGGCTCAGCAGCTACTGCATCCGCAGCTACAGCAGCCCAGACGTTGACAACAGCAGCAGCAGCGGACGCTGCCGTTCCGTCAACGTCCACAGCTGCTATTGGCACGCGGCTCAGCAACATCCCCAACGCTAGGGACCTGGCCGAAGCCTTCCCCTCCATCCGCCCAGGTGGGAATCCGCCCAATCGGAACCACTAAGTGGCTGTAAAACCCGGACGTAATGCTTTGCGCCCATAGGGTTTATGCCGTATGTCTGGCTGTGAGCGGAGTTTAGGAGTTAGGCCTTGCGGAAGTACGGAAAGCGGGAGGCAAGAGGATGCAATGCGTGATGCAAGACATCACAGCTACCCCAACAACGTTTTACACGCGGGCCCGGACAAGTTGTGTGCGCGGTTGTCGTGCCGACTTCCGTAACCCCTGACCCTGTGACCCCACCTCTTGATCTCTTTCAAGCTCCACTCCTTCCTCCGGGTCTCGGCGCTTCCCCCCCTAATCTCCCCCAACCCTCCATCACCCCCCAGGCCGCGTGCTGCGTTGCGCCAACCCCTCGGGCGCATCCGCCGCCGACACCTCCCTGCTGCTGGACACACTGCGCATAAGGGACCTGGTGGGTGCGGTGGGCGGGACCGAGGCGAGGTGGCGCGCAAACGCACAAACAGGCCTGCGAGGGCAGCAGCGTGGCGACGTAGATGCAGGCAGAAGCCATCCGCTGTGCAAGAAGGTGCCGGCATCCCCTGCCTATGCCCTGCCATTGGGACCCACCGTCCACCACCGCATGCCCTTCCATTCTCCTACCCTCTCTGTGCTTGGCTTCCACTCTTTGTGTTCCGCCTGCCCCATATCGACGATGCCCTACCATAAAAATCCAGCCCCTCCCCACCACCATCGTCCCCGTTCAGCTCAATTCCTGACCCCGTTCGTTTCCCCCCTCTCTCCGTTGCCGCCTGACTGCCTGCCCCAGATCGACCTGCGCGCCGGCGAGGAGGTGGCGGACGACGAGGCGCACGGCTCCCACACGCTGCTGGGGAGGGCCGCCACACGGAGATACGTGCGCAGCTGGGTGCAGCGGGGCAAGGTGGGCGGGGGCCGGGGCCCTAGAGTGTCAAGCGTGAGATGAGTGTTGGTAGAGGCTAGGGTAGCGCGGGGCGGGGCAGTGTGTGTGCACGTGGTGGGGTGCACGTGCGTGGTGCTACGAGGGTGGGGGGTCAGTGCTGTGGGGCTCGGGGGGCGGCAGCATGCGGCATGTGCTTCCTGGGCAGGCAGCGCGGGGAGAGCCGATACGAGTGGTAGGCGGCTACATCCCGCGCGGCCTGCCCAGTGCGTAAACGTCGCATGCTGCTGCTCCCCGGGCACCCCAGCAGTGCACCCCTACTCTGCAGCACCTTGTAACACCATGTGCTGATGGGTGGATGGCAGGAACGGTTCCTGCAGGGAGCGCACGAAGGTGTTCGGTTGGGCATGATAAGTTCCTTCCTGCCCATTGTAAAGCACGCGGATCGCTGCACAAGCGAGCAGCGTACGTAGTACCCGATGGCACGTGGGCAACCGTACGGCTTCACAGTTCACACAGCAGCAGCCGGCCAGACGCAACTGCTTTGCCGATTTCGTACCAGGCGTGTTGTGACAGTATATTTTTGGTCAGCTGAGGGCGCGCGATCATGCCCGGCATTTCCGACCGGTAGCCTACAGGTCCTTATGGCGCGGCCACGCGGTAACACGGGGGGGGGGGGAACAAAGTACTAGTAACGCGAGGTGGAGGTAGTAGTGGTGAGACGGGAGGTAAAAAAGTAGACCTACTGAAGTCGCGGTCCGCCTTCGGCTCCAGCTCCCACAGCATGCGCCGGCAGGCTGGCCGGCGCGTGAGCTCCGTGTAGTCACAGTGGCGTAGTCTATAAGCGGCTGATTGGCGAAGTAGCGTAGGTGGGGCCGTTGGCCGAAGCTGGGCTGAGTGAATGCGCGTGCGTGCACTAGGCTTCCCGGCCCCGGCTCCCAACCCAAACGCGTCGCCCGCACAAAGATGATGATAAGAATCCCTCCCAGCCCACCGCCATGTATAACGGTAAGGTGGCACCGATGCATCCGCACGGACTCCGGTTGTGCTGTTTCCACGTCCGCGGAACATACACAGCCCCTGGGGCACAGACAACGACACCTGGGATGCCCCCTCCCCTTCGTCCTCTCATGTGCCTGCTGCTACCTGCAGGCCTACCCTCTACCCGACCAGATGCCCTGGCAGCAGCCCCAGCTCCGCC